>WLWG01000110.1_pt1 | contig 80055 bp, 76 predicted proteins | sample 6712871 | NCBI WGS metagenome assembly WLWG01 (sample SAMN12718693, study PRJNA515312) | sponge metagenome | isolation source: marine sponge | host: Mycale hentscheli | place: New Zealand: South Island, Marlborough, Capsize Point | collected 2003-05-01 | reverse complement strand
AGAGTTGTCAAAACAAATTGATGAATTAAGGTCTAAAATGTCTTCGTTGAACAGTCAAATCACAAATATTAAATGTGACATAACTAAAAAAAGTTTAGTTGAAGAGGAATTACCTACAGAAGTTGTTAGTAAAATCAATGAGAAATATGAAAACGACGAGGCTTGGAAAATTTACAGCAAAAGACGTTTCAGTTTTTCGTAACATACCGTAAACTAATTACGTATATATTTGTGTAACCCACCCAATTTATTATCTTTGTACCATAATTATTAAAATATAAACCAATGACATATATTATCACTTACCTTACCATCTCTATTATTACTATGATTTTTTTTATTGAAAACAATAAAAAACAATTAGAGAAAAACTACTTGGAGATTGAGAAAGAAAATTCAGAGAAACCGTCAAACGGGTGGTTCAACTTCTACATATTTACCCACATTTTAAAAGCTCCATTTATGTTTCCTATGATATTTTTATTAATTCTTGGAAACGGAGGAAAAATAGATGAATAAAAAAGGGTCCATTAGGACCCTTTTTAAATAGTAACAATGTTATAAGTTATTAATTACCAGTATAATTTGTGTAACCCATCCTTGCAAATTCTCTGGCTCTTTGTCTTGCTTCAGCGTCCCTTTCTGGATTATTTCCTGGAATATTTGATTTCCAAGAATCTGGGTCGTTTGTTTGTGTAGCTGAACTCACTTCGTCTTCTTGTGAACTAACCGCATCAGTTGGCATTTTTTCCTTAGTTTTTCTAAATGTTGGACAACCTTTATCTAACCTTGCTCTTGCTAAAGCAAATCTATCTCCAGCTAACGAGTTCCATTTAGTTGTACCTTTTTTTCTAGTGTACCACTCCTCATTTTCTACTTTATACTCATAGGTTTTGTCTCCTTTTAGTTGACATAACTTTGATGTTTCTTTTGCACTTTCTTCTCCACTAGCCGAATCAACAGGTTTTTCAACATCTTTTGTTGCGACTTCTACCTTTTCAATTTCTTGTTCAACATCTTTTACGAATTCATCTTTATCAGAACATTCTGGAGCGTCTGGAAATTTAGAACATAGTTGTTCGAATTTTTTCAGTTCTTTTCTTTGTTCTCTAGCTTTTCTTCTTTCTTCTCTTTTTTCTTTTCTTCCTAGTTTGTTTAAATCTCTTTTAGCTTGTCTTTCTCTTTTTAAAGCGTCTTTTAACTCTTTAATTTTATCTTCCGCGTCCTGTTCGTTAAGTAAATAAAGTTCTTCAACTAAAGTCCTTCTTTTTAACTCTCTTTTAGCTTCTCTTAATAAATTGTATTTTCGTGATTCATTAAGTGAATCTAAATCTAACTCATCATCAATATCCTCTAAATCTTCTGGTTCGTCCAATTCAGGATAAGGTAACGGTCTAGTTAATTGGTCATTTCTTCTAGGTGCCCTTTGTTGTTTACCTGCCATCATAGCGTCAGCTGTAATAGACATAAAGTTTTGTAACTTAACCAAAGTGTTGTGAATTTGTTTTTTAGTTTTTGAGTCTTTAATAAAGTTATAAGCTCTTTTAATGTTCTTAACTAACTCCTCAACACCTTTTGCAGCATTTACACCAGGGTTGTTATAGTTACCTCTACCACCGTAGAATTGTTCCTCCATTTCACTATAGAATTGTTCATTTAAAGTTCTTCTACTATAGTTACCCATTCTTAAAGTTCCAGGTCTTTCTCTCCTAATAGATTCTCTAATCATTCTAAAAGTCTTATCTAAAGACTCGACAACACACTGTTCATCTAAACACTTTCCTTCATTACTCTCATAACGTTGATTTCTAATGTTTGAATCTACACCCACAACTCTAGATTTTCTACCATCGTAAGTACTTCTATCAGAATGGTCAATAGCTTCAAAACCATACTCTTCGTTGAAATCCTCGGTGTTTGTATTAATACCAGCTTGTAAGTTATTCATATCATCATCACCGAAGTTCATTTCATCTAAGATATCATCACTTAGTTCTGATTGAAAAGAATTAGCGTATTCTGCTAACTCTAACTCATCTTCTTCTTTGTGTATTTCTTCCTCATACACTAAGTAAGACTCCATCAACCTTTTAAATTGTCCAGGTGTAACTAGAACATTTTGTGATTTATTACCGTAACGTTTTTTAAAATTAACGTTAAAGCCTAAACTTTCTACTAATTTTTGTTTTTTATAATTAAGTTTCATTTTTTACCTTTTTATCTTTTCTTATTATACATTTTCAAATGATGCTCCAGTAGGTGTAATTAAGAATTCAATATCGATAAATTCTAGAGACCTAGTTGGTTTTATGTAAATCTTACCTTCTAATGTGTTTTGGTCAATCAATTGTGGGTCATCTGAAAGAACAACTCTAAAGTCTGTTAAACCTCTCTCTCTTCTAATAGAGTCTAAGATTGGATTAACTAAGTCTAAGAATTCGTTTCTCACTTGTTCGTCATTTTGTTCGAATAACAATTTAACTGCGACTGCCGAAATTAATTTTCTAGCCTGTAATAACAATCTTCTAACGTTGATTCTGTCTAATGCAGATTGTCTACTTTGTAGAGTCTTGTTACCCCAGATAATAGTACCTACATCTGAGTAAGTTGCGATTGGGTTAATTCTACCAGCGTATAACGTATCTCTTTCATCGAGAGTAAGTTTCTTTCTAGCTTTAACCGCGTTTACAATACCTCTAGTGTAACCAGCGGACGCGAACCAAGGGAATGAGATATTATCTGTTAAAGCGATGTTTCTCATTACATCATAAGTAGGTGGTAACCATACTCTTGTATTGTTTTCCTGGTCGTTATACTGTACCCATGGGTAGTAAGTAGCGGTGTAGTTAGAGTCAATTGCTGTTAAATCTAAGTTATCTACCGCTTCAGTAGGTTGGATAATGTTTGCCGCTACTGTAGCTCCTGGTACAAACAAGTTGTAGTCAGGTGTTGTAGTGATATACAGTGAATCAGCTCTTTCAGTCTCAACCATATCAATTGTTTCCTCTACAAGGTTACTATTGTTGACGTAGTCAATACCTGGTGTTGCGAATACATTAACATTAACTGCTTCTGGGTTTCTAAATGTTCTAATTCCGAAGTAATAAGCGTAATAGTCAGTTGTTGCAAAGAACCCTGATTCACCCCAAGGAGTACTAGTTAATAGTTTAAATGAACCATCTCCAGACGCGTTAGGGAATGTAGTTGAAGTACAAGCTCCGTTTAAGAACCCTGATTTACCTCTAACATAACTGTCTCCGTTACTTCTTGATTTTCTATAAATGTCCCATCCATCAAAACCACCGTATGGTGCTAATGTGAATTTTCTAGACTGTAACGTGTAATATGGGTCTTGAGAATCAGTTGGTTCTCCTCTAAATGACGCAACCCCTACAGAGTATTGGTCTTCAGTGGTTGTTCCAGTACCACAGTTCTTACAAAGAGTAGTAACACATAGTTCACCTAGTGTGTTAACACAAGTTGCTCCACTATCCATATGGAATCCAGCAGTTAAACAGTTATAATCTGTACCATCTAAATCATTACATGGGTCTGTCGGTGCTTGTTTTCCTTTATATTGGAAGAAATCTGGGTCAAAAGCCGATGCTTCAGTATCTGAGATACCTAAGTAAACTCTTCTAATTTTATCTCCCGCACTTATCACTGAGTTATCTACAGTTGAACTTACAGCGAAAGGTGGGTTCCAGATTACATCACCTGGTTTATTATATTTTGTTTTATAGTATAGTGTAGGACTTTGTTCTCCTAAGTAATTTCTAGTTACGTAACCCTCAAATCCACAAGGAACAGCGTCATGACGGTTAGTGTCAGTTTCTTGTTCTGGGTCTAGGTCTACCATAATGTATCTACTTTTTAATTCGTATTCACCATTAGCTGTACCAACCTTAACTCCAACAAAAGAGTTTAAATTAGGATTCATACTACATCTTGTGTATCTTTCTAACACAACTGGTGAAGCGTCTGTATCGTAGAAACTTCTTACTAAGATATCAAACTCATTTCTTTCAAATGATATATTAACAATTGATATTTTAACTTGTGTGTTAGCTGCGTTACCGTCACAGATAGATATAAATCTAAATAGTTTATAAACTTTAGTACCTCTTAATTCTGATACCACATATGGTGTTACTGGTGTTTGCCATTGTTCCTGGTAGAAACCAATAGTTCCAGTATTACTAGAATCTCTAAATGAAGGTAAATCTAATAAACTACAATTTAGTCCTTTAATATAACCCTTTTTATAAGCGTATGTTAACATGTTAGGATAAGCTTCCTCTACAAAAATTGGAACTTGTTCCATGTCTTTATCGAATGGAGCCACACCAAACACTCGTTTAACGAAGTCTTTTGATGTTGGTGACATAGAAGTTTCAAATCTAAATGAATCACCATCTACATCAGTAACGTCTATACCAAAAGTAGCAAATGGGTCTGTATTAACCTGGGAGAATGTATTTCCTGTACAAACCATGGATACGTCAGTTCCACCAGTTACTTGATAAACTGGTCCACCTGAATTTTGTGTACTCACACCTCTTGAACGTAAGGTAGCGACTACTAAATCATTGTAGTTACAGAAAGTTTCTCCAGTGTATAAAGTGTAAGAGTATCTTAAAGCGGAAGCTCCAGAATATAAACCTGTTTGAGCAGAAGTACTAATATCTAAAACATCATTAGTGTTAACACCCAAACTCAATGAGAATCCTGAGTACATATCTGTACCTGGAATTATATCAAAGAATCCATATAACCAAGGGTCATTAACATCATTACAGAATACTGAAGGTTTAGGATTACAAGAAGAACCTAAAACTTGTGATTCTGTCACACCACTAAATCTACTTTGGTAGGTATAACCTGAAGACGCTGTATCCCCAACGTTTTCTAGATAAGTCCCGTCATATAGAGTATTTCCAGATACCTCATCACCATCGTAATTACAACCAAATGCAATTTCTTGACTTGTTCCTCCAGTCATAGGCCAGAAACAAGGTGTCATAGATGTTGCACAAGGTGGATTAGTGTGTGATAAAGTAGAATAATATGTTGATAACATACTGTTAAGTTCAGATGTTATAGTTGTACTACTACCGTTTGTTTTGGTTAATGTAGTATTAATTTTTTCAGAAATCGGCCAAGGTAATTCATCGACTGGATTAACTGTTGCTGATGAGTTTGTAAAAACAGAAGTAGTACCTGTAAAGTATAGTCCTATTGAACCTGTATTTACTACAGCTGTAGAACCACTAGCTGATTCAAAAGCTGTTCCAGTATTACAAGTAGATGCACTATATAAAGTGCCACTAGTGTTTGCACATTGTGTTCTAATTGTCTCACAATCTGGATTACCCACAGTGGTTATAGACCATGATGGTCCTGCATCATATCCTGAATAACCTAATACCCTAGTTACAAACAACTGGTTAGATTGTTGTAGGTATGCCTTTGCAATATATGCTAATTCGTACTTAGGAATTTGTGTTTCCGTAAACTTTTCTGGATTTAAACTACCAAAATATGTTTGGAACTCACCGTAAGAACTTATAAAAATAGGTTCAAAAGCCGGACCCTGAAGAGTCTCACCCGCTAACCCCAATGTAGTAACACCTACACTAGAAGCTACGAAACTTAAATCTTTTTCTGACGTGTATACCCCTGGGGATACAAAAACTTTGCCGTCTGCTGCCATGTTAATTAATTTTTTATATTTTTGTTTTTATTTTATTAATAAATATTATCTCTAATCCCAAAAGATTACCATGTTTTTGACTATTATAGGTTCTGGTATGAAAAAAAACATACTTTTTTCATACTTATGGTTATGGCTTATAGTAAAAACATTAAAAACATTAAAATAGATAGTGGGGTTCACAAACTCTTAAAAGACTATTGTGAAAAAAAAGGTCTAAAAATGTTTCAGTTCGTTGAGAAACTAATAAAAGAAAAATGTTCTCCCAAGAAGGACATTTATGGTGACCATTAAATAAATTTTGTTTGTAAGGTAATTGTTTGTGGTTGGGTTATATCTGTTGGGTTTAAAGTAAATCTTAAACTTTGGCCCCTTGATATATAGTAAGTTGTAAATTCGTCACTAACCAATTCACTAACTCCGTCAATCACAATAGCTACAGTATAGTTATCGTTATTTGTAATTTCGGTAATCTGAACATTAGCGTCAAACTCAAAAGGAACAGTCAGTGAAACTACACCAGCATCAAGAGTAAAAGTTTCATTAAAAATACTAAGTGGGTTTTCTTTAGTTGGTTCTGAGTCACGTTTTTTAGTTTTTAAGTCTGTTTCAAAAACTAATAGTTTTCTTGTAATCGCGGGAGTGATTTCAAATTCCTCCTCGTCTATTAAAAACCCTTGTAATTGTAGTTGGTAATCTTGAGTATAAAATTTTCTTTTTTCATTATCTGAAATTTGACTTTCATCACTTAAACTTTCTAAAATTATAGGTATGTAGTGACCTTTAACAAAGGTATAAGCTTGTCTAGATGTGAAAGTTTGCATCATAACTTTGTTAAACTGGTTTAACTCTCTCATTCTATTACATACTATTTTTAGATTGTAAGTAATATCTACTGGGACAGGTTGTGGTATTTTATATAAATCCATTCCTTTTCTTTGACCATCCCAAGTAGGCACTTTAGCGTAGTGAAAAGTTCTTCTATCTGGAATAGTATAGATTAAAGAAGGATTAGAACCGTATTGTACAGCTGGATTTCTTACTGTAACTAAAAATGGGATTTCTGGATTTAAATCTTTATCTGAAAAAGACCAAGTGTTAGAAAACTCTGCCCATCTTTGGATTGTTAGTATTTGGTCAACGATAGAAATAGGTTTACCGTCTACTGTTATTTTTAAACGGTCTTTTACAAAGTCCAACATTCCACCATCCAAGTCTGCATGTAACACACCTTTAGGTAAAAAAGTACCATCTTCACTAATAAATTCAGCTAGTTGTTTTCTTCTTTTTGGTGTAGATAATCCGTCATAACCTGAAGGGTACTGTGGTTGGTTTTTTACCACAGGGTACATATTAAGTGTTTTTTTTATTTTTTTATTAATCTTACCCATAATTAAATTCCTTTAAATTCATTTTCACTAGTTGGTACACAAGTTATTGTTCTGTAAAAAGATTTATACCCCAGTATGGTATGAGCATTATCTCCAGCGACTCTACCGTCATTAGATACTGTAAAATATCTTGTAAAGTCTTCAGTTTCTGGATAACCTATATAGTCACCATATTTTATATCTATACCTAGTTGTTCTAGTTCTTTTTTATAAACACTAATAGTTAAGTTCCCACTTTCCATATACCTCATTAATCCACCAGCGTAACTGTCGTTAGTTGGTCCCGATATATTAACCAAGGCTTTAAACTCTACTGGGGGAAAAAATCTTATTTCTTCTTGAGCGGCTTCACCATAAACATCATCAGTGACACTTTTATCCCTATCTACACTGTATAAAACTAATGTAAAATTTAAATTTCCGTGCAGATATTCCATACCCATAGACTCTTGGAGTCTAAAATCTTCGTCCGCAAAAAATTTATTTACTCTGGTTATAGGTACTCTTTTTTCACTCATTGTTATGGTTTTTTATTTATAAATATCTAGTTTTTACTTATATTTAGGTTAGATAATTATCATATTGTGGAAATAAAAATACCTGAAGTTGAAGCACGTACTAAACTCTCCACCTATAGTGGAGCAAATAATTTTATATTAGATTTAAAAGAAAAAATTAAAAGTAAGTACTTTAGTCTAACTAGAAAACAAGCGGATTACGTAATAAATAATTATGATACAATACCTAAAATAGCTAGAAAACTAGTTAATATAGACCCTTATCTTTCGGAACAACTACAAGAAAAAAAACTACTCCCCAAAGCCCCTAAAAATATATGGGTAGAAAAGATATTGGTAGAAGGTGATAAATCATATCACATATGGGGTAAAGTAATCGATTCAGAAAACCTTTATTCTTTTTGGGTACCTAAATCACAGATAGTCCCTACGGATAATAAAAAAATAGAGGTTGATTACGCACCATTTTCACATAGACCACCTATGGAACATCAAATACCAGCTATTGAGTCACTTTTAAAAAATGACATGTATATTTTAGCGGATGATATGGGTTTAGGTAAGACCACTTCAGCTGTTTTAGCTAGTATAATAGAAAATAGTAATCGTACTTTAGTGGTGTGTCCAGCTTCCTTAAAAATTAATTGGAAAAGGGAAATTGAAAATTACACTGATGAAGAAGTTGTAATTATAGAAGGTAAAAAATGGAAAGAGGGAAAATTTATTATAGTTAATTATGATATTTTAAAAAACTTCCATTCACTTAAAGATGGCAGTGTTAGGACCTTATTAAATTCAGGTATAGAAAGGATAATAATAGACGAAGCTCACTACATATCCAACTCCAAAGCTCAAAGAACTAAAATAATAAATCAAATTGCTAATAAATTAGGTAAAGTGTGGTTATTAACTGGAACACCCATGACATCTAGACCAATTAATTATTATAATTTATTAAAATTAGTTAATAGTAGAGTGGCTAGTAACTGGATTACATATGTTAGTAGGTACTGTGAGGGTAGACAATTTAGAGCTCCAAACGGGATGAAAATATGGAATGTTAATGGAGCTTCCAACTTAGAGGAACTAAGAGACCGTACACAAGATAAAATAACTAGAAGATTAAAAGAAGATGTCTTAGATTTACCAGATAAAATCATTACACCAGTTTACCTAGAGTTAATGTCTTCCGAATATGAAAAAGAGATGGGAGAGTATTTGTCTTGGTCGGATGAAAATCAAAATGAAAGCATAACCATTCATTTGGCAAAACTAACAAAAGTAAGACAGATTATTGCCTCCGCTAAAATTTCCCACACTAGACAAATAATTAATGACATATTAGAACAGGATAAAAAAGTAATAGTTTTTACAAACTTTACAGCTCCACTTATGGAACTACATTCACATTACCCTAAAAATTCTGTGATTTTAAATGGACAAATGTCTAAAGAAGATAAACAAAAATCTGTAGACGAATTTCAAAACAACCCAGAAGTCAAAATTTTTATTTCTAATTTAAAAGCTGGTGGTGTTGGGATTACATTGACCGCTGCTGAAGCGGTAATAATGAACGATTTAAGTTTTGTCCCTTCGGACCATTCACAAGCTGAAGACAGAGCTTTTAGAATAGGACAGAAAAAAAACGTCTCATGCTTTTACCCAACCTACGATAATACAATAGAAAGGGTAATATATAATATATTACAAAAGAAAAAAAATGTTATAGATACTGTTATGGGTGATATAACGGTATCTCCAGACACTGATATTATGACAGAATTATTTAATGAACTACATAATACTTGAAACTAATAGAATTACTAATATTTATATAAAAAAAGAATATGCCAACCAATATTTCCGTAATTGACAAACAAAGACTATACACACAACTTAAACACCAATTGGGTGCACCAATAGTAGGCGTAGAACTAGAAGATGACATGTTGGATTCCTTACTAGAAATAGCAATACAAGATTACGCTATGTATGTTAATGATTGGTTAATTGAAAATCAGTGGGCTTCATTAGATGGTGTAAATGTTGATGAGGCTGACTTAGCTAGAGCATATACCACACGTAGTTTAGACTGGGAAAGTTCTTTTACTTACGCTTATTCTAAAATAGTTGGTTTACAAACTATGGGGCCTTGGATATTAAAAAAGGATTATGTGGAGTTGATACCCAACCAACAGATATATCAAATTCCAGCTGGAAGAGAAATAAATGAAATTATGTGGTATAATCGTCCAGAACTTAATGAAATGTTAATAGACCCCTTTATGGGTGGTTTTGGAGGATTAGGTGGCGGTGGTATGGGTGGTGCTGGTATGGCACAAATGGGAATTGTTGGTTCGTACTACATGATGCCCGCTTACGATATTTTATTAAGAATGCAGGATAGAAACATTAAAAATAGATTGATTGGTTCCGACCTAACCTATAGAGTAACCGCTGGACCAGAAGGTACCAGATACTTACACTTATATAATGTTCCTGGTGGAGATTTTGATTTTGGTAATATTGAAATGAAGGGTGGTAGAGTTTGGTATTGGTATTATGATGTTAACCCTGACAATGTGAATGATTGTTTAGCTGAAAATAAAGATATTATTAGAGTTCCGTCAGACGCACCGATAAACGATATTGAGTGGATTGATTTAAATGCTCCAGCTAGAGCATGGGTTAGAAGATACTTTACAGCTTTATCGAAAGAAACATTAGGAAGAGTAAGAGGTAAATTTAGTGGAGCGTTAAAAGTTCCTGATAGTGAATTAACTATGGATTATTCTTCATTGTTTAGTGAATCACAAGATGAAAAAACAAAATTGACTGAAGAATTAACCGCTAGGTTAGAAAGACTCAGAGAAGATAAATTGATGGAAAGAAAAGCTCTAGTAGCTGAAAACTTAAATAAAGCTTTGGGGTATAGACCATTTCAGGACCCTTATAATGTAATATAATATGGGATACGATTATCCAGGATACGGACTAAGAACTAAAATAGATTTTTCTAGACAAGTTTATCAAAACTGTGATACAATCGCAGAAATGTCTGGTAGTAGTAGATTACAACAAAATGTATTAATAAATAAATCAGGTACGTCTTCCACTTATAACTTTAATTTTACCTCCACATCGGCTAATACCGCTGTTTTTTCTATAGGGATGAATCCAGATTTAACGTTTGGTAAATCTGCTATACAAATTAATTCGGACCTAATACCAACAGGAACAGGAGTTGATTTAGAAATAGACACTTCCACTAACGAAGTTTTTAGAGTAGCTTCATCACTAAGATATAAGAAAGATATAGAACCTATAACTCCTAAAGAACTAAATTCTATTTTAGAACTAACACCAGTAAGATTTAAATGGAAAAACAATGGAAAACCTTCTGTAGGTCTCATAGCTGAAGAAGTAGACTCGGTTGGCCTTAAAGATTTTGTAATTTATAATGAAAATGGGGAACCAGATGGTGTTAATTACAAATTGTTAACTATAGGATTAATTTCTGTTTTAAAACAAGGTAAGATTCCTGTAATTGAAAAAAATTCAGAGGTAGTTGAAAACATACCGGTGACTATAAGTCAGGATTATACCACCTCTACTACTAGATATATTATAGCTACAGAAGATTTAACAATTACACTTAATGATATTAATCTTAACCGTTTTTACATTAAATCTATGGCTAACGTAACAGTTAAAACCAAATCAGGTAAAATAGATGGTGAGTGGGAAGAAATCAATATGGGTCCACAAAGTAGTATAGAGGTATTATCGGACAAAACTAACTGGTTTATACTTTCTTCAGATGGTTTAAAAAATTCCTAAGGGTTCCAAAAACTTTTCAGGGTCCTTACTAACCTTATTCCAAAACACCCCTTCTTCATCAGACAATGACAAAACTTCAACTAGTTCATCCTGGTCACCCTCTTTTCTAGCTAAACCATTTATTAATTCACATTGTTTGGTTGTGAAAAATTGTCTATCTTCTGGTTTATTAACTATTAGACTATCTCTAACTTCTTGATTAAATACCACTAAAAGTGGTTCTACTCTTTTATTAAATGTATTCATATATCTAGCTACATTATATTCACCACATGTGTCTGGGTTTTCCTCTATATCTTTTTCAGGGATTCTATAACACCTTAAAATAGTTTCTTTAGTCCCATCTTTTAATTTTTTATTTTGTACATCACCATGAGACATAGCGGTTCCGTTATTAACATAATAAATCGTATCTCCTAGATTTACTCTTAAATTTTCTCTAATGACTAATTCCATATGAGCCATTTTAGACATAGGGTTTCCAGCTTTAGTAACTTTTTTAGCTCTCTCTTTATACTCGTTTACCGTTAGTTTAATTCTAGATTTATTAGCTATTTTAGATAAAGGAATTTTTTTGTTATATATTTTTTCCACGTAAGAGTAATAGTGTTCTATAAATGACTTACCCTCCCCATTTAGAAGCATTTTTAACCCGTCATCTATAAACTCTACTAAGAACCCTTGTAAGGTTTTTGATTTGATTGAGTTTCCAGTTAATTTAACTTTACCTTTGTCAGTTAAAAGAGCGTAATTTTTTCTAGCTACATTTATACAAGACGGCCAAGTCCCATCAGTATCTAACCCCATCTCATCTCTCATATATAAATCATTGTACTCAGCAACATCCGCGTCTGCACCTCTATATTCTTTACCTAACGACACTAACTCGTTCTTTCCCTTGCCTATGTATAATCTTTCTTCCACAGATTCTGGTGATGAAAAGTTTACACCATCAGTATCTAACACTAATGGGGAGTATCCTCTTTCCATAAACCATCTAATCATGTGTCTTAAATATTGTCTTCCTGTACATGTTACCATTTCACCACTGTCCATTTCACCCCATGGGAATACTTGGGGAGCTGACAATGACCCGAACATTGAATTAATAAAAATTTTAATGGGTAGTTGTTTTCTACCATAAGAGGATGATTTTTTATCGTCTACACCGTAGTATTCCGCAGCTAATTTTTTATATTTTATCCTAGTATCCCTAAAATACTTTAACATGGACTCCATAGCTCCAGTAACGTCACATTTTGGAAAAACTTTGTGAACTAATTGTATTGAGGGGTAAAGTGAACTAAAGTCTAATTTGAGTACGTTAGTTGAGTACCCTGTTTTAATTAGTCTAGATAAACCACCCACAAAAGGTCTTTTTTCATCTTTTTTAGGAATCGCTAAACCATATTTGTAGGACCAAGCTAACATTAACATTTTCCATAATGTAGCGGTACCCATAGTAGAAACTCTTTCATACGTGGTTGGTACCATAGAAGCTAGTAAAAATGAAGCTTGGTTAAATTCTTCATCCACAGTTAAGGTCTCTTCTATATCTCCCTCTAAATATTTTTTAATTATATGTTGTCCGTTAACTTCTTCATATACGTTTGGGTGCTGTTGAAGTAAGTCTTTTAGGCCTTCAGTATCTTTTAATTTGTACTTACCTGTCCTAGGATTAAAGTAATAATCTTTATTTTCTTCATATATAGATGATATTTTATCTCCTGGAACATAAACACGACTATCTTTATTAGCTCCGATAAATTGGGTTATGTATTTTAGACCCCATGACTTTATGTCCGAATTAATAGTTTGAGCTCTCCTAACAGCATGGGCGATATCAATAATATTATAACCCCACATATTGGTAGACATGTAGTCTTCTATTTCTGCACCCAGTTTTAATCTAGATTCTCTCCTTTTAATATTGATGTTTGGGTGTAAAGTATTTGATATCTCATTAATATTTAAACCTAATATTTCTGCTCTTTTAAACATCCATTCCCAGTCGAACGAAGCGGAGTTATACCCACCTATAATTGTGGGCCGAATTCGATTTAAAGTCTCAAAGAAATTAATAATGAGCTCCCTTTCACTTTCATCATCATGTGCATAGAATATTTCACTATTACCTCTATTATCTAGAATGCCCACTAAAAACATCATACCATCGGTAGGTCTAAGAGCCGTAGTCTCAATATCAAAAACTAATCTATGGATATCGTTATAGTCCTCGAACCCTTTAAATAACCTTTTTTCTTTTTGTATTAAATATTGTTCTACGGGACTAAGTACGATGATTGAAGACCTACTATTTTCACCCCAAGGATTCACACCACCTTCTCTAAAAAATGAAACTAAGTTTTGATATGTCTTAGTCGTTTTAATTATAAAATTTAATCCGTCTACTAATCTTGGTTGGTCATGATTGTTTAGTTTTTCTATGAGAATACCGTGTTTACTCATAGCTTCTTTTTGTCTAGCTTTACTATTTGAATAAAAATTATATGGTCTTAAGTCACCGACCCAAGCAAAAGGTACAAAAGTGTCTTTAAGTATTTGTTTACCGTTAATTGGGTCTTCTTTGATTTTAAATATAGAACTACTACGATAGTCGTATTCTACCGCTACTATGTATTTTTCGGGGTCGCTCCCTTCTAAAAATTGTTGGATTTCTTCTTGTGTAGGTTTCATGTATATATTAATTTTCGTTTGTAATATTAGCTTCACCTTCTTGGTGAATTTTACTTAACATTAATTAAAATATAATAAACTATTTGTTGGATGTCAATTTAAATAATCCCGAAACTTTCTTGAATATTGATAAATAAGTCTTCTCTAACTGGAGCAACTAATTGTGTGCCGTCCGTTAAAAATTCTATTAGGAATTGCCCTTGATATCTCCCCTCTTCCATAACATCTGTAGGTTGCCATCTATAGTAAATGTAATATTCTGGGTCATTAGTTGGGTCTACTTCTGTTTTTTGTACAATACCCGCAGCTTTATTTAAAATTACGTACTCACCTGTATCTACCTTTTTCATAGAAAAACTTAACATAGCGTTTTCTAAACCCTGATAAAACTTTCTAAAATCGTTTCTACCGTCTTGTATTAATTGCATTTTTAATACTGGTTCTAATGAGTCTTTTCTTATAAAAAATTCCATAAATTTGTTTTATTTATAAATATTAGGTTGGTGAATTCCATTTATTAACTCTCAACACTGCTGGTACACCAGTAGACGTAAAGTTAGATTTAGTTATTTTCATTTCATAGTAAGGGTAAGTGGTATCTAAAGGTGCCCATATAGTTAGGTTCATTCTATCATCATCTTCAAAAAGTTGATTTAACGAAACTACGTTAGAAGAAGAATCTACATCCGCAGCTCCCGCAGTACCATCACTAGGTTCGTCCCAACTAAAATGAACTTTACCTGTAGATGGGTCAGTCAATACTTCACATTCTATATCGTCAGAACCAGACTCATCAAACCATATTCTAATAAAACCATCATCATATATATTTTTTGGGTCTGGTGATGCTGGTGAGGTGTTAAATACATTAAATGTAGTAGCTGAAGACGGGTCACCTACAACCACTATGCCAGAGGAATCAATTCCTAAATTACTTACAGCATTTCCCGTACCCAAGGAACCTATAGCGAGAGTAGAACCCACTTTCATATCACCACTAACCAGAGTGTTCCCACTAACATGTAATGTAGTGGCAGTACTAGGATTGGATGTTCCTACACCTAGTACACTAATATTATCAAAGTAAGATTTAGTTTTAGATTCACCGTTTTCAATAACAAATCTTTCTACATCATTTGCACCTGCACTAGTACTATCTTTAGTGTTAAATCTATATCCGACAGTATCTGTAACACCTAAACTATTAGCATAACCCAGTAAAAAATCTACTCCGTATGTTCTACTAGTGTAAAAACTACTTCTAGTTCCCGAACCCGAACCGAAAGTATTATTTTGTCTACTTACTAGGGTAAAACCAAATGCGGAAGAAGTATCAAATTTCCATCTACTATTATTACTTCCTGGTAAAAGGAAGTGTAGATAATCTCCAGTGGCATCATTATCTCCCCCAACACCGATACCTGTAGATGTAAATGCTAATGAACCTCTATCGTTGGGTGCTTTGCCTGCACCTATCATAAGTGTTGGGTTTGTTGGTGAAGCACTATTAATTAAATCCCCCACATGAACTTGACCAGTATCTAAACCTTCTATAATATGGTTACCTGCACTATCTTTTACTAAGAATACTGTGTCGGAAGTATTTGTACCTGAACTTGTTATTGTTAAATGACCGTCAGTTACACTAACATTTCCAGTAACTCCAGAAAAATCTAATTTATTTCCTTCTAGTGAAACTGTCCTGTCAGAACTCAGCTTTCCATTATTATCATATATGTTAGTGTCGGTTGCAGAAATTGGTGCAAATAATTGGTCTAGGTTAGTACCGCCTGAAAATATAGAACCCCCTATAACATTTAAACTATTACCAGTAATTCCACTTGTTACTGTAAGTTCCCGGGTAGCATTTATATCCGCGTAAACAGTAAAAGTAGTTGCAAATACTGATGATGGTGGTTGTGTTTCGTTCCCTAGGAAATATTTGTTAAAATTCGATGATTCACCTATATTTAATTGACTATTCATAGGGACCACACTTAAAACTTTACTAGTTACTCCACCGTCTTTCATAGTAAATGTTTTGGACCTGATATCATTACCCACTTCTACATCACTAGTAACAGTCATACCACTTTTTATAGCTACATCAGAATATATGGTGAAAAGAGAGTCGGGGTCATAATTTGTTGGGTCGCCCATAAAAACCTTTTCAAGCATCGTGTTTTTATTAAAGTATAATGCTTTTGACATTGGTTCATGAGAAAAAAGTTCAATATATGGAGGACTCGTTAACCAAGATTTACTCAACCCTATGGTATCAGAAGATATAACCCCACTACTATTTAAATTGTTTTTAACTACTACTTCTGTCCCTATAGTTACTGGACTACATCCAGATATATTAGAAACCCATAATTCGTTTATACATGTAGCTGAAGTATTTCCTGTAAATGTTCCACCTGAACCACCACCAGAAGTAAAACCACTAACATTAAAAGTATTACCATCATTATTAAATAATGATAGTATTCCAGAACCAGAACTAAACGTACCCCCAGTTACAAAATTATTTACACTTGTGCCACTTAATGGTGATAAATCTACTGTTACATTTGATAACCCATTATTTCTTTTTAAATTTAAAGTAGTACCTACTAAAGTAGCTCCAGTAATAAATGTATCAGTTAATCCAGTTACAAAACCACAGACATCAAAAGTGGTACCACTATTAGTATTAAATGACACACAACCATTATTAGGGTTGTATGTTCCACCAGTAACATTAATGTCGTTATCACTAAATAGAGCTGCGGCGTTGGTGACATTAAATGTACCACCAGTTGTATTTGTAAATATTAATTGTTGTGTCACAACATCTACATTACCACTATCAACAAAAACATTTGTAGAACTAGTATCTGCAGTAACTATAAATCCGTTAGAATCAATTCCTAGGTTATTGAGTGGTGTTGCTACACCCACATTACCTATATTAAGAAAAGGTACATATACTGTATCGTTAGTTGTGCCTGTTATATTTTGACCACCTAACACAACACTTCTATCACCAGTAACTAATGAATTTGTTGAATGAATAAAGGATGTATTTCCTGAAGCCTCAGAGTATTTACCACCCGCATGAGAATTATCACCACTAGCTTTTGTTTGATTATTTTGTGAGTGAGAATTAACACCACTAGCAGTTGTTAAAAAACCTTCCGCTTTTGAAGCATTAGCACTCGCTACAGTATTATTACCTTCCGCTTTTGAAGCAACCGCACTAGCTGTTGTTTGTACACCTTCAGCGTGTGAGTAGTCACCACTAGCGGTTGTTAAAAAACCTTCCGAGTGTGAGTGAATACCACTAGCTATTGTTTGAGCACCTTCAGCGTGTGATGTCCACTCAGAGGCAACTGTAGCAAAACCTTCTGCGTGAGAACTTAAACCTGAAGCTAAAGTATCTTTACCTTCAGCATGTGAGTTATCACCACTAGCCTCGGTCCCACTACCTTCTGCGACCGCATAATTACCAGTAGCGTCAGTTGTGGTGTCAGTTATTTGTTTCACTGAAAAATTACCTAACGAACCACCACCCCAAACAAAATCCGAATCGGTAGGAAGTCCACTAACAGTAAAACTACTACTATCATTTTTAGTAAATGATAAAATTCCAGAATTGGAAGTAAAAGTTCCCCCAGTCGTAAAAGTGTCTTCAAAAGGAAGTAACCTAGGAGTTCCATCTGCGTTTTTATAAAATAAACCTATTTTTCCAGAATTATTTAAATCTGTCGCGGAAGTAGAAATTGTTCCACCAGTCACATATGTGTCTGTTAAACCAGTAATGTTAACAAAATTACCATCATTTCTTAATAATGATATGGTACCTGTAGAATCAATATAAGTACCCGCGATAACAAAAGTGTCTGCCGTTGCAGATATGGGAAGAAATAGTTGGTCTAGATTGGTCCCTCCAGATGAAATTGTACCAAAGGTGTTAGTGTTACCCGAAACATTTAAATTAGAAGATAACCCAACGTTTTGATTAAAGTCTATTTTTAATGCCTCCTCTGATGTAATACCATTAAATGTGTCAATTCTAAAAGTACTATCTACACCTTTATAATATAGTTTAGCAGAAGAAACATTTGCGGGTGACATAAAAGACAAGGAAGTATCTGCACTAGCTATCGTTCTTTTTAATCTAACATCGGGAGACGTACTTAAAAAAGTATGTTGTTGTGCCTCTAATGACATTACATCTGACATAAGTAGTTTAACATCACCAGTTTCACTATATAAATTAAGGTCACTATCACCCCAAATCTTTATTTCACCACCTGTCTTTCTAAGTTCTATTCTACCCTCACTAGTATCGTCACTACCTATAAACATGGTATCAGCAGAACTGTTGTATCTTATAAAATCTGTTTTTAACCCAGCCTCTGTAATCAACTCGGTACCAATCGTAACTGGACTACATCCAGAAATGTTAGATACCCATAATTCATTTATACAAGTAGCTGAAGTATTTCCAGTAAAAGTTGGGTTGGTGTTTGTAGTTGTAAAACCACTAATATCGAAAGTGTTACCGTTATTGTTAAGTAGGGTAAGTACACCAACACTAGAATTAAATGTACCACCAGTAACAAAATTATTTGTAAATCCTGTCATAAACCCACAAATGTCAAAATCATCTCCTTGGTTGGTGGTAAATGTTGCACAACCTGTAGTGTTACTATATGTGCCTCCAGTAACATTTATATCAGTACCAGGTACAGTAGTAAACATGTCCATTATGTTGGTCCCTCCACTAAAAATTCCACCATGTGCTACATTAACATCACAACTAAAATTAGTTTTACCACTAACTATTAAAACTGTAGTGGTAGCAGAAGTACAACCACTTTGTGAACCTATTGTTGTAGGTGAACAACCATCTATATTTGAAACATTTAAAGATTTACCTGGTCCACAAATTTGTACGTTACCATTAAATATTGTATCTAAAGGTATTGTACCTCCTTGGAAGTTTTCTATGATATTTTTACATTTACAAGACATATTTTTTTTATTTTATAAATAGTTTTTTACTTAGTTAAGTTGCCTATAATGGTAACTTTTGATTCTTTAGTGGCATCAAATTTTATAATTTCGACCTCTATGATGTCTGTAGGGGTCACTAAAAATGGGGTAGTTACTACTGTACTAGGTCCGGCTCCCATGTTTTCTATTACCGTTATAGTGTAACTAATAACATTATCCACTAACACACCCGTAAATAAAGCGGATACATATTCTGGTGGAATTATAAACTGTGATAGACTATCTACAGAAGTCGTATTTTGTCCGACAGCAAAATCTAATATTATATCTAAAGAATCACAATCTCTTATTATAATAGCGGGACATGGACCACATCCGTTTGTACAACCACCAGCACAATCCACTAAATTATATCGGTCTTTATTTACAAGGAAATTATGAAATATTTCATCCACACCCAAGGGTCTTATGTAATACCTAAGTTGTGATATTCCACCTATATAGGTCCCCGCAAAATTCTTTTCTATTAATAAACCTAAATCGTTAGGGTCTTGTACATATGGGGGACAAGTAATGGTATTACCACTAGTGTCTGCAGAAAAAGTTTGATTATCTATTAAACCTTGTGTTCCACCACCCCAAGAAATATTAAACGGAACACCAACCTGTTTTTGTTTTTCAGTATTTAATCTTCTAGGTATTATCTCTTCAAAGTCAGGGTCTGTAAATACTGGTCTACCATTTACAAAAATGGTTAATGTGCCAGTTCTAAGGAATTTTTCATCAGACCATTTTTTAGAAAATTTAATTTCTTCTATAAGTTTAGTGTAGTTAGTTGTACAACCACTAGCTGGACCACATGTATTACATTCTGTTTTAGTACAACCAGTACAACAGTCTGTTTGTGTGCATCCCGTAGCAATTTCACCCGGACCTAAATATTGTCCAGTTACTGCCACTTTATTACCGTTGTCCTGCCATCCAGGCATTAATGGTGCTTCTCTTACCAGGGTTGTTGTTCTGGTATTTAAACCTGAATCAATATATCCTGGTGTGTCTATGACTGGTATATTTATTAAATCATTAACCCCTCCCTTATTTTCTAAGTCACAACCCTCATAACAAAAATTTCTTTTAAATCTTGCACTTACTAATAACCAAGGACAAGTTTCTACAAATGTGGACCCAGTTAAACCACAAACAATATCACTATATTTTTCTACAACAGTAAAACCAGAACTGTATGTCAAACCAGTTACACAATCTTCTATAACATAATATTCATTTGTTTCACAGTCTAAAACCTTTTTTTCAGAAAACGTAGTTATACAATTTCCTGTATAATATAAAGCTCTATACCCTACTCTTCCATCATCAGTAAGTCTTAAAGCGAATGAGTTACTTAATGAATCTATTTTTTCGTCATACGTTGATGTTATAACTTGTACTTGAGTACCACAGTGTCCGGTAGTTCCTGTTGTTATAATTGGTGTTGGGATTCCAGAACAACTAAAGTCTCCCTGGTCACAAGTTTGTAGGTGTGTTTCTGCTGAATAATAATTATGAAATTTATTTTCTGCTCTTGTACCCATATAAAAATATATTCCTTTATTATTGGGGTACTTATCATTTAAAGTTTGGGTTCCAGGTATTAGACACTCCGTAACACACTTAACATCAAATTTTAATAAACTTTCTACTGTCCACCCACATTCAACCCTTTCAGGTAAAACTTGATAAGGGTAATCGTATAGTTCGTAGAACCCTTGGTAAAAACCTCCCCTTAAATTATTATAGTAACCTTCTGGTTCACCAGAAACCGATTCTATACCGTAACTATACTGATGTGTTAAACCAGTAACTTGTTTCATTTTAAATCTTCTATCATAATGTAAGTGGTCCCATTTATATTGGTCTGGCATGTCTGTCCACAATTTTATAGACTCTAATTGACAAGGTGCTTGCCAGTAACCTCTTTCAGTAGTTAAGTCAACTGTGAATGAATTACCACTAAACGTAGATTTAAAATTAGTAAAATTAAGATTGTACCCATCCCCCAGGCCACCTTGTCCAGCAGTGAAAAAACAACATCCCGATAAGGTCATGTTGGGTTCTTGTGAGGGTACACCCACCGCTGAATCGTAAAAGTTATTCCAATTTATAGTAATTCCACTAGTTACTGATGTGGTACTACCAGTACACGGGTATTTTAAAGGTATACTGCCAGAGTTAATTGACAAAAATATGGATGTTGGGACAAATCCTTCACTGATGTTTACAAATGTTCCTACACAATTGGTGTCTGTTAAACCACTTATAGTTGCTGTAAATGCTGAAACCTTAACAAATTCTACTTTACACGCATCATATTCTGTAGTATTACCACTCATGTATTGGACTAAACCATTATCTACACCAGTTAGACCGACATCACATATGGATTCTATAAATGAAGTGTTTCCTGTGAACTCTCGATTTTCACATTTAGGGCATGTACATCGAGTATCTCCAGAATCTGGTCTAGCAGAACACCAGTATGGTAAACTTAGTATGGTATTATTTTCGTCATATTGTGTACACAAATAAGGGTCTAACTGTCTACTAGACTGTGGATTATTTAAATCAATCCAAAGGGGTAAACAATCTGAACACCAAGTGTTACCACTTAAGTATTCATTGATGTGGTCACCCACACAAATAAGATAAGGGGAAAATACAACTTCTCGGTTGTAATCCCGTTCATCAGACGTTAAAAATATGTCATAGTAGCTACTATAATCTAGTCTAGCGTCTAATTTATTGAAATAATAGTTATTTAAATTCTGTGGTCCCATACATAAATAAATATTTAATGAATGCATTAATATTTATAGATAAAAAGAAACTATGGATAGATTAGAACGTAAAGGTAAAACTTCTAAAAAAAGATACTCAGATAAAGATGCTGAAATGTCCGAAACTGAACTGTTAGACGGTAAAAATCAAGAAGAACTAGAAGAATTGGTTGATTATGATGGTTCTATGATGAACTCAAAAATTCCTTTAGGTATTAATAAAAGTAACAAAATTAGTAGAAGTACTAGTGATGATATGGTGAAAACTGCATACCAAAAAGGTAATGGGTTTGGTTATTATTACAAAAGATATTGGGGAGAAGCTTATCTTGGGGGTGGTTTAGGAGACAATGAAGAATTAGATAGTGAAGTAGAAACTACTAATGACTGTATGGAATATTTTATGGGTAACTATGGTTTAAGTAGAGAAAAAGCAGTTAAAAAATGTGAAAATTATGGTTACGACACTGACGTTTCACAAGAAAAAGCTGAAAACGATGAAAGAAAAAGATTAGTAGAATTATCTAACAAAAAAATGAAAGATATGATGGAAGTCATTTTAAGTAAAAGGAATGAGGCTGGGGATGTTAAACCAGGTGTAGAGATGGAATTACATGATAGGAAAGATTACCCTATACTGGATAAAATGGGTTCTAAGTTTAAAAAAGCTTGTGACGCACAAGGTATAGACCCTAATGAAATATTAAATAAATTTTAAAATGCCTGATAAGTCACTTAAAGGACACCAGATTAAAGTACCCGATAAATGTGTTAAACATATTAAAATTGCTGTACAAGATTTTAACGGACCAAAAACTACTGAAGGTTATGAACGTGCCATTAATATAGTTAAAAGTCCCGTGATTAGTATGGAGTTACTAAAAAAGATAAATAATTTTTTTAGGAATGAAGAAGAGGGCACTACATCATATAATTTAACTGGTGGTGATTATGGTAAAAAAGTTTTTTTTGAATTAGAAAAACAACTTAGGGATGGTAAAGCTTCTGGAAGAAAAAGCAAAATGAATAGTGGTATGATGAATACCCATTATGGTGAACATGAAAAAGACGGAAATAAAAACCCTACACAAGTTAGTGTACCTAAACCAGATAATGTGGAAAGTATGATGACTTTAAGTGAAACAATAAAAAGAATGAATAAGTTAATAAATTATTGATTATGAAAATGTTAATAACTGAATCACAACTTATACGGGTTATTTTAAAAGAAAGTGTACCTCCCACTGAAAAAGAAAAACAGGAACAGGTAGAAAATACAAAAGTAAAACTAAAAACTATTTTCAAAAAATTAAATGAAATGTTTAGTAGTATCACAACTTTTATCCGAAATAATAGGAATAATAAAAATAAAAAAATTCAGGCTGTCGCGACTAAATATAATAGAATGCTTAAATTAAGTGATATATTGAAAAAAAGTTTAAATAGTGAAAACTTAGTAAGGAGTTTTACCACAAGTGGTTTTTCTAATTTTCTTTATAAAGAAATGGAAGAACTATTGGAAGTTATAAAATTGTTGGATAAAAATCATAAATTAAATTTTAAAAATTTAGTTAATGATGTAAAAAATTTAGATTTTGAGGGTGGTTCTGACATTTTTGACAATAAAAATTGTTGTAGACCGAAGGACTTAAATTCGTTTAATGGGATAGTTAACAACTTTATATCGAATTTAGACACTACAAATAATAATATAAAAAATAAAATTGAAAGATATGAAAATTGATTGGATTAATTCCTGGAAAAGTGGGAATAAAAAAGAAAAATATAGCTTAACCCTAAGACTAGGTAAGTTAACTGTATTTGAACTTAAAGTTTGTCCGTGTAATACTGACAAATGTTCTAAATTTAGATTTATGGTATTAAATCTTGGTTTTGAAGTGTAAATAAAGATAATATAAAATATTTATAAAATAAAAAGTTATGGCAGGAGAACAACAAATACAACCAGGAGCACAATTATCAGAATTTGCTCAAGCAGAAAGGGATAAATTATTCCCTAAAAACATTTATAGTCCTAAATCGGATAAGTATGGTCCACAACACCCAAACGCTATGAGTGATGGTGATGAAAAAGGTAGAGGGACCTCAGTATTTTTAGGTGTTAGAGACCGAGAGACGGGAACAAAGACCGACATTCTCACTAGAAAAGAAAATGTAAAAACTAATTCTTACAATTCTGGAAACGGTTATAGTGTTCCTGATGAAAATGTTACACCAGGAACTATCGGTTTAACACCTTCTTAAGTTTTTTATCATGAAACTTTACAACACACTACATTCTATTATACTTGAAGTAGCTAATAGGGACGAAGTCCAGAAAGCTATAAAAAACAAGAATGCTACTGTGATATACTATGAAGGGGACACCGTTAACAATCCTGGGTGGAGAACTATAGAACCAGTGTGTGCGGGTACAACTAAAAAAAATAACCCAGTGGTTAGAGCTTGGCAAACAGAAGGGGCTACAGATACTGAAGTACCTGGATGGAAATTTTTTAGATTAGATAGGGTTAGAAATTGGAACCCTACTGTTGAAAATTTTAACGAAGCTAGACCTAACTACAACCCAAACGGTGATAAAAGTATGAATCAAGTATGGATTAATGCAAAATTTGATTAAATGAAAAACTTAGAACAATCTTTATTAAACGCTAAAAAATTCATGGAACATACAGCCATGAATAAAAATGGTGGTCAACCAACAACTAGACAAAATATACAAAACGAATCAGTTAATATACCTCAACAAATGAGTCAAAATATACCCACACCTAGAACCCCTAATATGAACCCGAAGTCTAATATGTCAGAGGAGTCAATTAGAAATTCTAGATTACCAGACGCTATTAAACAAGCGATGATAGATAATCCCATACCTGACGCTACCCCAACCCCAAATTTATCCGAGGCTTTTATGGATAAGGTAAGTCAAAAAATGAACTCAGAACAGTATAGTATAAATTCTATGAGAACTACAGCTAACAGTAATGTTAGTAAGGTAAATATACCCACAAATAATATTATTAAAGAAAGTAATAGTGGTGACCCGATACCTTCACCTTTTGAGTCTCCCAGTGTGGACTCTAATTCATTGAAAGAAACCATTAAAGAATGTATTAAAGAAATTATGGTTGAGGAAAATCTGATTATGGAGTCAAAGAGTATTAAAGAAAATTTACAAATTCGTGTAGGTAATAAAATATTTACTGGAAATATTAAATCTATTAAGTCTATTAAGTCTACAAAAAAATAAAACACGTTTAAAATATTTTTTTTAAAGAGAGGTTATCCTCTCTTTTTTTGTTTGACTATTTCATATAATGTCCTTACCTTTTATTATCAAATACATAATAAATGGCAAAATATAAAATATTAGTTTTACCCAGTGATAGAACAGGAGTATCGAAATTTAGGTCTTTAGACCAACATTTAAAATTACAAGAAAAATTCGGTGATGATTTCTGGATAGACATAGACTATTCCCCAAAATTAAACGATGATAATTTTTTAAAACAATACGATTTAATTCATTATCATAGAACATTACATCCAGATTACAATTTATCTACTCAAATAATGCCTAAGATTAAAAAATTAGGTATACCTAGTATTATGGACTTGGATGACTACTGGTTACCTAATAAAGAACACCCAGCATACATGATAATTCGTAATAAAAAAATGGACGAATTAATAATGAACAACCTAAGATTAGCAGATTATGTGACAACTACAACTTCTTTATTTGCTGAAGAAATTAAAAAAATATGTCCAAATGTTCACGTTTTACCTAACTGTGTTGACCCAAAAGAAAAACAATTTCAACACAACCCAGAAAAAAGTGATAGGGTTAGAGTTGGTTGGTTAGGGGGTTCTTCCCATTTAGCTGATTTGGAAATATTACGAGGGATGGTAGATAGGTTAGGGTCTTTACAAGAAAAAATGCAATTCGTACTTTGTGGGTTCGACACTAGAGGTAGTATAACTGAAATGAATCCACAGAATGGAGAACAAAGAACAAGAAAAATAAAACCTAAAGAGTCCGTTTGGTATGAATATGAAAAAATATTTACGGGAAACTATAAAATAGTAGATAAAGAACAAATGTCTCAATTAATGCAATTTAACTTTGGTGAGGAGTTTGGTAATTCGGACACCCCTTATCGTAGAGTCTGGACTAAACCTATTACTACCTACGCGAGTAATTATAACAAATTCGACATTAGTTTAGCTCCTATTAAACACCATACTTTCAATAGAGTAAAATCTCAACTTAAAGTCATTGAAGCGGGTTTCCATAAAAAAGCTTTAATAGCTCAAGACTTCGGTCCTTACCAAATCGACTGTATAAACGCGTATGAGAAAGGAGGTACTTTTAATAGTAAAGGAAATTCACTTCTTGTAGACGCTTCTCGTAACCACAAACAGTGGGCACAACATATAAAAAGATTAGTCACCAACCCTTCATTAATAGAAGACTTAGGTGAAAGGCTTTACGAATCAGTACAAAAATACCATATAGATAGGGTAACTGAAGAAAGAGCAGAATTATATAAACAAATAATAAAATCACATTAAAAAACAAAAAACATGTATTATCAAGCAATTGTAGCATTTGAAACCGGAGCTTTAGACGGTAATGGAAATCCTAAAGTTAAAAAATTTAAATATATTGTAGAGTCAGAGTCGGTTTACGAAGCTACTACAAGAATGACTAAGTATCTGGTTGAGGACACTAGAGACTCAGAAATTGTTTCTCTAGTTAAAGCGCCTTACGAAGATATATTACACCCAACACTAACACCTAATTATTATCAACAATGATTAACGATATAAATAAACTTTTATTTCTAGATATAGAAACGGTAGGGATTGAGGAGGATTTAGATTCTTTACATGTAGAGTTTCCACATTTAAGTAAAATGTGGGATGAAACTGGATACGATTACTGTAAAAGGAGGTACCCCAATGAAGACCTATATAGTAATGAAATGTTTATTAAAAAAGCAGCCTTACTCCCTGAGTTTGGTAAAATAGTTTGTGCCTCTGTAGGGTTTATAGTACCTAATGGAGAAATTAAACTAGATAGTTTTGTTGGTGATGAAAAAGAAATATTGGGTAATCTTTGTGAATTATTTAATAGGGTTGATAAATTAGGGTTTAGAATTTGTGGACACAATATCAAAAACTTTGATTTACCGTACATTGGTAAAAAAATGTTAGTACATGGTATAACTCTACCTAAAATTTTACCGACCTATAATGATAAACCCTGGGAAACTAGAGTTGTCGACACCAAAGAGGTTTGGGGTTTTAATTCATACATCGGATTATCATCACTAGATTTAATTTGTGCTTCGTTGGGGATTGATTCACCTAAAAGTGGAGATTTAAGGGGGGACCTACTGCATCAATTTTATTACAGTGAAAAAAAAGATATAAATAAAATAAAAACTTATTGTGAAAATGATGTTACTGCCACAATAAAGTTAGTCAAAAAGATTACATGATGGGAAAAGAAAAAATAATAAAAGACATTAAAAAATTAAAGGAAACTATAAGTGAAATTAATGATTTAATACCAACATCAGAGACTTTACCAGAAACTGCAAAACTTTTAGAAGATTTTAAAAAATATGAGGGTAAGATACCTTCGTTTGTGAATAATACTAATCCTGTAGTGCCTAAAGTACAGATAAAATTTTTAAACAAAAGTACTAATGTAGACCCAGATTATTTTCATGAAGGTGACAGTGGGTTTGATTTTAGGGCAAGTATAGATTCACCAGTTACACTTAAACCATTAGAGAGAAAATTAATCCCTACAGGCCTTTACTTTGAGGTCCCCAGAGGTTATGAATTACAGGTCAGACCACGTAGTGGTTTAGCTTTAAAAAACGGGATTACAGTACTTAACACTCCAGGTACTGTGGATAGTAATTACCGAGGTGAAATTAAAATTATATTAATTAACTTAAGTGATGAGAATTTTATTATAGAAAATGGTAACCGTGTAGCTCAAGGAGTCATATCTCCAGTGTTAGATAAAGTGTGGGGAGAATTAAATAAAGTAAGTACATTAAACACTTCTAATAGAGAAAAAAGGGGATTTGGTAGTACTGGTATAAAATAAAAATACTATGCAAAAAAGAACTATTTTAATAACTGGAGGAGCTGGTTTTATAGGGTCACACTTGGTTAGGTATATGGTAAATAAATACCCATTATATAATATCCATGTAATAGATTCCTTGACTTATGCGGGAGATAAAAAAAATTTAAAGGACTGTATAAATGAAATTAAATTTCATGAAGTTTCGATTACAAATAAAAGAATGATTAATAATTTATTTGAACTTCATGACTTTGATGGGGTTATTAATGTCGCAGCAGAAACACATGTAGATAACTCTATAGACGACCCTAATGTTTTTTTAGAAACTAATGTTGTCGGAACTCAGAATTTAATAAACGCTTCATTAAAATACAAAATAAATAAATTTTTACAAGTTTCTACTGATGAAGTTTATGGGAGTTTAGATTTTAATGATGGGAGGACTTTTTACGAATTTACTCCGTTTGCTCCCAGTTCCCCCTATTCAGCATCGAAAGCATCCGCTGATTTTTTAGTTTTAGCTGCTTGTAGAACCTATAACTTACCAGCTTGTATAACACACTGTTCTAATAACTATGGGCCAAAACAACATTCAGAAAAATTAATACCAAAAGTCATTAAATGTTTAAAAAACAACAATCAAATACCGGTGTACGGTGATGGTAGTAATATAAGGGACTGGATACATGTTGAGGACCATGTTAAAGCTTTGGATAAAGTTTTTCATTCGGGTAAAAATGGTGATAGATACAATGTAGGTAGTAATACAGAATTAACTAATCTGGAATTAGTAAAAAAGATTTGTACAACTTACGATAACATCAAGGGGTTGGTTCCAGGAACTTCTTCTAGATTAATATCTTTTGTTGGTGACCGTCCTGGTCATGATTTAAGGTACTCAATAAACATTGATAAGATTTATACAAAGTTAAGGTGGAAACCTGAAGTAAACTTTAATTTAGGTATGGCTGAAACTGTAAAATCTTATTTATAATGTTAAGTGTTGTTTATTGTACCCCAGAACCCATGTCTAACCATACAGAACACTTAAAAAAAAGTGCGGGTATTAAAGATGTAGAGATTATTGAGTATGTGAATAAAGGAGAACCTTTGACTAAATTCTACAATAAAGCTTTAAAAGAGACAAAGAACGACATAGTTGTCTTTTGTCATAATGATATAATTTTTAACACTAAAAACTGGGGTAAAAAAATAATTTCACATTTTAATAATAGTAAATTTGGTATTTTAGGTGTTGCTGGTACCACTGAAATGCAATCTACAGGAAGATGGTGGCAAAACCCTTCTTTAATGTTAGGCCAGGTTAAGCACACCCATGAGGGTAAGACCTGGAATAGTGTTTACTCTCCTAAATTTGGGGATGAAATATTAGAAAGTATATTGGTTGACGGTTTATTTTTTGTTGTTTCTAAAAATAGATTAAATGTTGGCTTTGATGAGAATATTAAAGGATTTCACTTTTATGAAATAGATTTTTGTTTTAATAACCATTTAAAAGGTACTAAAATCGGGGTAATCACTAATGTTACTATTACTCACAAATCCATAGGTCAGACAAATGAGGAGTGGGAAATAAACCGAAGACAGTTTGTTGAAAAAAATTCTAAACATTTGCCCTATACTTTAACCCCTTCAATACTAGTAGAAAACAAAAAAGTTAACCTCAAAAAAACTCCGACTGTTGGGGTAATAATACCCACTAAGGGTAATGTTAATTTATTAAAAGATTGCGTTAATTCTTTGTATGAGATGGACACCTATTCTAACATAAAGATTTATATTGGGGATACTGGTTCATCTTTAGATGAATTAGATGAAATAAAGAAATACATAAAAGATAAAAAGGACATTAAATTAATAGAATATAACTATTATAATTTTGCTAGTATAAATAACGACATGGTTTATAAACATGTGGGAGACGAGGTGGAGCTACTACTATTTTGTAATAATGATATAAAGTTACTTAATAACTCAATTAGTCAAATGGTTGAAGTTTATAATACTAATAAAAGAGCTGGTACTATTGGGGTTAGATTACATTTTGGTGATAATAAAATACAACACTCTGGTGTTGTTGCTTTTGTAGATGACAAATATAACATTAGGGTTAGTCATCATGGTATAGGTACATACTTTAATTATCACCAGGGTAGGAAAGAAGTTTTTGGTAATACCGCTGCTTTTATGATGATTAAAAAAGATTTGTTTAAAGAGATTGGGGGGTTTAAAGAAACCTACACTGAATGTTTCGAGGACGTGGAATTAAACATAGAATGTTTAAACAGGAGATATAAAAATTATTTTATAGGGACCGCAGTAGCTTACCATTATGAAAGTCAAACTAGAAATAAAGATAACGAAAAATTAAAAAGAGAGGGTGAGGATTATATGTATCGTTTATTACCTAAGATAATAAAATCCAAAGGATGTCACAGTAATTTTTCTAACATAGATAAAAATAATTTATCTTTACTAATAAAAAATAAATACAAAGAGTTAACAACATGAAATTAGGTGTAAGTTATAACATATTTGATGGTGAGGAGTTATTAGAAAATTCCATAAAAAGTATTAGAAAAAATGTAGATTACATCTCAGTAGTATATCAAGAAGTCTCTAATTTTGGGAACCCTTGTAATGACAATTTAATACCATTAATTAATAGATTAAAGGATGAAGGGTTAATAGACGAAATTTTTAAGTACAAACCTCAACCACATAGAGGAGGACATTTTAATGAGATAAATAAAAGAAATATAGGTTTATTATTATCTGAGGGAGCTAAGTGTACCCACCATATGGCAATGGATTCAGATGAGTTTTATACCGACGAACAATTTAACTTTTTAAAAAAAGAAATGATAGATGGAGATTACGATTCGTCCTGTTGTCAAATGACGACTTACTATAAAGAACCACAGTATAGGTTAGACCCAAAAGAAGATTATTACGTATCTTTAATCTATAAAATACGGACTGGTAAACAGTATGTCATGGGATTACCGTTCCCCACCCTAGTAGACCCAACCAGAAGAATGGAAGCGGGTAAATGTAAAATATTTAGTAGAGATGAAATTGAAATGCATCATATGAGTTATGTTAGAAAAGATTTAAAAGTTAAATTGACAAATTCTTCAGCTTCACCTAATTTTAAAAGTATAGATAAACTATGTGATTACTTTAATAATTGGGAATACCCTAAAGATGCCTTAATGGGGGGTGTACCTGATACTTTTTATAAAATAGTGAAAACAGAAAAATTATTTGACTCATGGAATTAAATGACCTTTTTGATAATGTTTATTGTATAAATTTAGACCATCGTAAAGATAGGTGGGAAGAATGCAATTCACATTTTACTAAACACAATATTAAAGTGGAAAGGTTTTCAGCTATTAACGGTAAAGAGGTGACCCCTGAAGGTGTGGGAAAATTATTACCAGGTGAAGTGGGGGTCATAAGAAGTAATTATAATGTAATAAAGGACGCTAAGGAAAAGAATTACAAACAAATAGTGTTGTTCGAGGATGATGTAGAACTAGACCCAGAATTTAAAGAAAAATTCTTTTCTTTTTATTCAGCGGTCCCAGATAATTGGTCTTTTATTTATATGGGAGGTAACCATGTTGGTGGTACCGTACCTATAAATGACAAGATACACCAAGTGAGACATTCTTACGCTATACACGCTATTTGTATAAAAAATAATCTATTTGACCATATTTTAGAACTATTAAGTAAAGAAAAAATTCAAGTAGACGTGACGTATGCTCAACTTCAATCAGTATTCCCAAGTTATGTCTTTAAACCACATCTTGCATGGCAAAAAGATGGTTTTTCAGACATCCAAGGAGGGTACCAAAATTATAGTTTTTTAAAATGATAACAACTTATTTACAAGGTGGGTTAGGTAATCAGATGTTTCAAATCGCAACTGGTTATTCTCACGCTAAAAAAAATAATGATGTGGCTGTCTTTGATTTGAGTAATTCACATACCCCACACCAGGGAGAAAACTCCTCTAAATATAAAGATAGACTTTTTAATTTTACCCATATGAACAATGTCTATAATATTTGTAATAAGGCTTTTACCCAACCAGGGCATGCATTTTGTGAAATACCATACGAACCCAACCAACAACTACAAGGGTTTTTTCAGTCAGAAAAATTTTTTTTAGAAGATAAGGAAAACATTATTAAAATATTTAGGGAGGGTTTGAAAAATGGTTATGGTGAAAAGTGGATAAGGGTTGTAAACGATTTGAGTATTTTACGTAAGTCTGTGAATAAACCTATTGTTTCTATACACATTAGAAGGGGTGATTATTTAAAATTTCCAGGCATACATGACCCATGTCCTATTACATATTATGAGAAAGCTATGGAACTCATGCAAAAAAGAATAGGAAGTTTTCACCCATATTTTGTTTCAGACGACATTGATTGGTGTAAACAAAACTTAGGGGATGTTGGTGAGTTTTCTACCCATATAGATGAGATAGATGATTTAATGTTACTGGTAAATTGTGACCATAATATAATAGCGAATAGTAGTTTTAGTTGGTGGGGAGCTTATCTCAATACATACCCTCATAAAATTGTTGTTGGACCCAAAGACTGGTTTGGACCTAGAGGTCCCCTAGACACACAAGACATAATACCAAGTAATTGGCTAAAAATTTAAAAAAAATGAAAAGTTTAAATGAAATAATGTCCTTTTGGGGTACAGATAAGAGAAAGGTGGACCACAACTATGTTCCATATTATGAAGAAATATTAGAAAATAAAAGAAATGAAAATTTAAAATTATTAGAAATAGGAATATATAGACCTACACAGCCAGAACAAGATAGACCCTTAGGGGTTTGGGACGGAAATCGTTTTGATGGTGATAGGAGGTTACCAGGAGCTTCATTACGAAGTTGGGGAGAGTACCTTAACAATAGTGAAATTTATGGCATAGATGTTTATGACTTTAAAGACGTAGAAACAGAAAATGTGAAGACCTTTATCTGTGACCAAGAATCTAGGAAAGATTTAGATGAATTACTTATTTCTATTGGTGGGGAATTAGACATTATAATAGACGATGGGGGTCATAGAATGAACCAACACCAAATTAGTTTAGCCACATTGTTCAAATACCTTAAGAACGGGGGGTATTATATTATAGAAGATTTACAAACCTGTAAACATCCCGCATATAAAGATAGTCTTACCGACGATAGCATTGTAGATATATTAAATGATTTTAAAGTGGGTGGTAAGATAAAAGGGAAATACATGACGCCAGAAGAAGAAAATTTTTTAGAAGACAACATAAAAGATTTTAAAATGGATGTTAATCATATGTCAGGAATAGTAATAATAGAAAAAAAATGAAATGCATAGTTTTTACAACTTATATACCAACAGAAGATAAAATATGGATAGGTTTAGAATTTTTAGGTAAATTTGTAGAAAAATTTAAAAATTACGACATTTATATAGGTGATAGTAACTCCTGTGTGGAGTGGTTGGGGGTTTTAGAAGAGTACAAAAAAGATTTAAACATAAACTATAGGTTAGTACCTAACCATTTAGATTCAGGATATGGTGGTGTTGGGGCATTTCAAACAGCCTTGACTTTAGTAAAAGAAAGTGGTAAAAAATATGATTTTTGTTGGTTTGGTCATACCAAAGGTGTCACTAGTGGTTCCCACGATTTCAGAAAACAGGTTTATGGAGACTTCTGGGATATAAGAGAAACTGTAGAATCTAAAATGATGGAAGAAGATTTTATTATGTACTCTCCTTACATCACTTTAACGGATTCCGTATGGTTAAATGGTACACTTCCTTTATTTTTAGAGGGCCCAGAAAATGATAGTTTAAGTTCCTTATACGCTTTTTGGGTTCACAAAGGTGAGGTATTAGATGAATTTTTTAAAAAAGTGGACCCTATATTTTTTGAAAGGAACATCTTAGAACTTGACAGATTAAATTATAGTGTATGCCATCCAGAGCACCCTAAAATAGATAGATATTTTTTTGAGAGGGACTTTCCTATGATATATCAAAAATTAAATGTGAGTAAAAAAGTTATCTATAGAACAATAGACGGTGGACACAAGAAATATTTGGGGGATTCCACTATTGATAAAAAAACTAATAGTAATATATTTCTATTAGACAACAAATACATGTAAAAAAAAAATGTTATTAGACTTAGAAAATTTAAAAGAAAAATATAATTTAAAAATAAATGGGGTTCTACATATTGGAGCTCACTTTGGTCAGGAATTCGTGACCTATGAAAAAATGGGAATAAAAGAAGTTTGTTTTTTTGAACCTCTCCCAGAGACCTTTAAAGTTTTAAAATCTAAGGTCGGTAAAAAAGCCGTCTTAGTTGAAACAGCTATAGGAAACACCATAGGAGAAATAGAAATGAATGTTGAAACGGCTAATCAAGGTCAGTCCAGTTCTATTTTAGAACCTTCCTTACATTTAAGACAATATCCACACATACAATTTAATAAAAAAGTTAAAGTAAAAATAACAAAATTAGATACTTTTATAGAAGACTGTGAAAAATATAATTTTATAAACATAGACATACAAGGGTATGAGTTAGAAGCTTTTAAAGGAGCAAAAGAATACCTCAAACATATTGACTACATTATGACAGAAGTTAATAGGGAAGAGGTATATAAAAATTGTCCTAGAGTTGAGGAATTAGACGAGTACTTATCACAATTTAACTTTGAAAGGGTAGAAACTACTTGGGATGGGGTTACGTGGGGTGACGCGTTTTACATTAAAAAATAAGAAGATGGCTATAAATCATAAATTAGATATAGAAGAAATAGAATTAGTAGAGCATGTCTATGGTAAAACAGGGAAGGAATCGTTAACGGTTTTTGATGTTGGTACCAATAGAGGGCTCTATATTGACATGTTTTTAGAAAAACCTGTTAAGTCCAGAATTCACTCATTTGAACCCATCCAAAGTTTATACGGTGAATTAGAAAAAAAATACGGTAGTAAAGAAAATGTTTTTTTGAATAAATTATGTGTTAGTGATAGTGTTGGGGAAGTAACTTTCCATGAACTATTAAACCCTGAAACCGACGGTTGTTCCTCAATGATTGAAAGACCTGTCTTTAAACAAAGAAATTGGCCTTATAGGACCTATATAATTAACTCAGTTAGGATAGACGATTATTGTGAAGATAACAATATTGACTATATAGATTTTTTAAAAATAGACGTTGAAGGGGCAGAGTTTTTAGTTATTTTAGGTTGTGAAAAAATGTTAAAAAGAGGGGCTATTCACACTATACAATTTGAGTATGGAAATACTTTTGATGACGCTAATGTTAAACTTATGGATGTTTTTAACCTGATTAAAACTCATGGTTATAAAATGTTTATGTACCAGAATAAAAAATTTAATGAAATTACTTTAGATAATATTAATGAATTTAGTAAAATGCCTATCTGTAATTTTGTAATTAAAAAATCAAACTAAAAAAAAATATTATGAAATTACATTTAGGTTGTGGAGATAAGATACTAAAAGGGTTTACCAATGTGGACATCAGAAAAAAAGAGGGTGTGGACTTAGTCGATGACATTTCTTCCCTTTCTGAGATAAAAAATGAAAGTGTAGAATTAATTTACGCGTGTCATGTTTTAGAACATTTTGGAAGATACGAATACAAAAAAGTTTTAAAAAGGTGGTACGATGTCTTAGAAACTGGGGGAACACTAAGATTAGCAGTGCCAGATTTAAAAAAGGTTTTTCATCTATATGTAGAAAAAAACATCCCCCTAAATACTTTAATGGGTTTTATATATGGGGGACAGACATATGAACACAATTACCATTATGTAGGATTTGATTATGATACCTTAAAAAATGATTTACTAGAAATTGGTTTTAAACAAGTGCATAGTTGGGATTGGAGAGGGACTGACCATAGTGATGTAGATGATTTTTCCCAGGCTTATTTACCTCATATGGATAAAAAAAATGGACAATTAATGAGTTTAAATATTGAAACAATAAAATAATAATATGATAAGATGTAGAATGGTCGCTGGGGGATTTCAACACCAAAACTCAGTTTCGATAAATGATAAATTACCAAATAATTTTATTTGGGTTAAGGATGGGGGAGAGTACGACATTTCAATTCATGTAGATGAGGGAATGAGAATAGGTTTAGGCGAACCTAAAAAAAATAAATTTGGTTGGGTATTCGAATGTGAAGAAGTTATGGATATCACACAATGGGTGATGACAAATTTAGAATCAGTTTGTAATTCTTATGAATTAATTTTTACACATAATAAAAAATTACTAGATTTAGGTAGAAACTTTGTTTTTATGCCCTCAGGTGGATTTTGGATTAATGAACCTAAAATGGGTGATAAAAATAAATTAATTTCTATGGTTAGTTCTTCTAAAAGTAAGACTAGTGGCCATAAAAAAAGGTTGTCAATAATGGAAAAATATAGGGAGGAAGTTGACTTATTCGGAAGAAATGTTAACCCTATAGCTCACAAAGAAGAAAGTCTAGAAAATTATATGTTTTCTATTGTTGTAGAAAATGCTAAATATGATAATTTTTTTACTGAAAAAATATTAGATTGTTTTGCAATGGGTACTATTCCAGTATATTGGGGCACTGACACTATCGGTACTTATTTTAATACTGAAGGAATAATAAAATTAACTGAAGACTTTAAGGTTAGTTCACTCTCAAAAAGTCTATACGATAGTAAATTAGAAGCGGTAAAAGACAATTTTCAACGGGTAAAAGAATATGAAATTATAGAGTACCGCATAATCGAATATTTAAATAAAAAAAATGGATAAAATTTTAATTACTGGAGGAAACGGCTTGGTTGGGTCACAATTTAAAGGTGGAGAATATCTTAAAGTAGGTTCTAAAGAATGTAACTTAATAGAGTCTACCTCAACCAACAACATGATTACACATTATAAACCTAACTCTGTCATACATTGTGCAGCAAAAGTAGGTGGGCTTATGGGTAATATGAAACATAAAGGGGAATTTTTCTATAAAAACATTATGATGAATACTAATGTTATTGAATCTTGTAGAAAAAATAAGGTAGATAAACTCATAGTTTTTCTTTCTACCTGTGTATTCCCTAATGATGTGGAGTATCCTTTGACGGAGGAAAAAATACATTTAGGTCCACCTCACAACTCCAACGATGCGTATGCTTACGCTAAACGTATGGCAGAAGTACAAGTAAGAGCTTATAGAGAACAATACGGACTTAAGTACACTTGTGTTATACCTACAAATATTTACGGACCTCACGATAATTTTGACGTTGAAAATGGTCATGTCATCCCTTCCCTTATCCATAAATGTTATTTAGCTAAACTAAATAACAAACCTTTTTATGTGTGGGGTAGTGGTACCCCTTTACGAGAATTTATTCATAGTAAAGATGTTGCAAATCTCACTAGAATGTTATTAGATAGTGAATACGATGGTAATGACCCTATAATTTTATCAACATCAGAAGAAATAACAATAAAAGAAGCTGTGAAAACAATTGTAAACGCTTTTGATTTTACTGGTGAAGTTATCTGGATGACGGATAAACCCGATGGTCAATATCGTAAACCTAGTGATAACACTAAACTAATGAATTTATTTCCAGATTATAAATTTAAATCATTTAAAGAAGGTATAAAAGAAACTGTAGATTGGTTTATAAAAAATTATGAAACAAAAGAGATAAGATTATGAATAAAAAAGCTTTAATAACGGGGATAAACGGACAAGATGGTTCTTATCTTGCTGAATTTTTATTAAAAAAAGGTTATGATGTTTATGGAACTGTTAAACGTAATTCTGTTTCTGAAACACAATCAACAAGAATAGAACATCTTTTAAAAGATAAAAAAATTAATTTAATTTATGCTGATTTAACTGATATGTCATCATTAGTTAATGTGGTACAATCTGTTAAACCAGACGAGATTTACAATCTGGCTGCTCAATCACATGTAAGAATAAGTTTTGACCAACCAGTTTACACAGCAAATGTAACTGGTGTGGGCACATTAAATTTATTAGAATCTGTAAGAATGGTATCACCCCACTCCAAATTTTACCAAGCCTCGTCTTCAGAAATGTTCGGTAATAATATAGATGAAGATGGGTATCAAAGAGAAGATACACCAATGAACCCAGTTAGTCCTTATGGTTGTGCTAAAGTATTTTCATATAATATTTGTAGAAATTATAGAAATTCTTATGGTATGAAAATATGGAATGGGATTCTTTTTAATCATGAATCCCCCAGAAGAGGTACAAATTTTGTAACTAATAAAGTGGTTAAAGCTGCAGTTAGAATTAAATTAGGTTTACAAGAAAAATTACATTTAGGTAATTTAGACGCCACTCGTGACTGGGGTCACGCTAAAGACTATGTAGAAGCTATGTGGTTAATGTTACAAGACGATAAACCAGACGACTATGTCTGTTCAACAGGAATCTCACATTCCGTAAAAGATTTATGTGAATACACTTTTAATAGATTAGATTTAGACTTTAGAGATTACATTGTAGTTGACGAAAAACATATTAGACCAGAAGAATTACATGATTTGAAAGGTGATTCTTCTAAGTTAAGGGAATCTCTCGGTTGGGTACCCAAATACACATTTGAAACAATGTTAGATGAAATGACCGAATATTGGTTAAATAAATATAAATAATAAAATTTAAATGGCAAAACAAAATATAGAAAAAGCACCCCCAAAGGGTCCAGTAAGATTTTCAATAACGTTATCACAAGAACAAAAAAGCTCCAAAGCGGAAATACTTAATCACCCATTTAATTTTATTGTGGGTAAAGCGGGTTCGGGAAAAACTTTGTTAGCTTGTCAAACTGCTTTAGATATGTTCTTTAAAAGAATGGTTAATAAAATTATTATAACACGACCTACAGTTTCAACTGAAGATAATGGTTTTTTACCAGGTTCGGAAAAAGAAAAAATGGAACCTTGGTTGGTACCTATTAGAAGTAATATGAGAAAGGTTTATAATAAACCTGAAATATTAACAAGGTTAGAGGAGGACGAAAGTATTGAATTAGTGTCTTTAGCTCACTTTAGAGGTAGAACTTTTGAAAATTGTATGGTAATAGTTGACGAGTTTCAAAACTTAACTAAATCACAACTTAACATGGCTTTAGGTAGGTTAGGTAAAGGTTCCACCATGATATTCTGTGGTGATAACCAACAAATAGATTTGAAAGATAAAAACTATTCAGCAATACACGAAATTCCTAAAATTAAAGATTCTGAATTTGTATTTAAAGTGGTATTGGAAGATAATCATAGGCATGAAGCGATAGATGAAGTCTTAACTTTATTAACTGGATATTAATAGTTTACTCCTATATTATTTACACTATTTTTTAACTAATGAAAAAAAACATTTACATAGAACTAAATAACGTAATTAGAGATATTGTGAGTAAGACAATATTGGTTTATAAAGCGGATAATTTAGAAAAAGAATTAGAAGATGAATATACGGACCAAGACCTTCAAGAATACTTAGGTTTTGAAACTAAAGAAGATTTAATAGAATATATGTATGTAGAATGTCCCATGCGAATATTCGGTTATTCCAATGAGTGTGAAGAAGGAGTATCCTTTATGGTTAACGAATTATATAAAAAATATAGGGATGAATATAACCTAATTTTATTCTCTAATGAAATTGAGAAATCCAAACCTGCTACTTTAATGTTTTTAGCTAGGATGGGTATTTTAATAGATAAAATAGAATTTTTCCCATTAGAAGATTTCAAATCTGTTAATGAAAAAGCAGATATAATTATTACAAATAATGTAAAAATTACTGAGTTTAAAAAAACTAAGTATATAAAAATAAACAAAGAAGAACAAAATAAAAATAATAAAGTGAATGAATATCACGGTAATGTTTTGTGTGTTTCTTCGATTAAAGATTTAGTAGAAGATGAGTATATTAAAGGAGACTAATTCACTTAAGGACTATCAGGTGGACATCATGGGTACCAGAATGGTAGTTGACTTAGAAGAATTAATGAGTTGTATAAAATTAGAAAAAGAGAAAAAGGAAGGGGAAGACGAATTAAGTCAAGATTTTGCTATAAACGCAGCAAAATATGAGATGCTGAGATTGTTTTTAGATGTCTTATTATCTACAGATGAAGAAATAGATGAAAAGATGGGTTATAAAAGTCTTGATAATTTGAGTTTTCCGTTTAAATTGTCTTTTAATACCTTAGTGGAGTATAAAATAATAAAAGAAGTAAATTAAATTAAAAAATGGCAAATAAAATTAACGTACAAAAAATTGAAGATTCATTAAAACTAGTCAAAGGAAAAGAATCTAAAATTTTTATTTTAACACAAGATAGTAAGGGTAACCCTAAAGCCTCTATCAAATATAACTACGAATTAGTTAAATCATTAAACGAAGAAGGGTATAACGCTTTTATCTTACATGAAAATGAAGATTATAAAATTAACGATTCACAAAATGGTGAATGGATGTCGATTAACGAATGGATGGGTGAAGAATATTCTTCATTACCACACGCTTGTGTTAGTTCTGGTGAACTTTCGGTTGGTCCCGCGGACGTACTAATAGTGCCCGAACTATTTGGGCATGTTATGGAACAAACTAAAGAAATGGCTTGTACTAAAGTAGTTTTGTGTCAGTCATATGACTACATTTTTGAAATGTTACAACCTGGTGTACAGTGGATTAACTACGGTTATACTCATGTCATTACCACTTCTGAAATATCTAAAGAATATATACTTTCTATATTCCCAAATATAGATGTATCGGTAATCCCACCTTCAATATCAGAAGACTTTACAAAAACAGAAAAACCAGGAACACCATTAGTTGCTATCCACACTAGGGAACCAAGAGATACTATGAAGATAGTTAAAACTTTCTACGCGAGATATCCACAATTTAAATGGGTAACATTCAGAGATATGAGAGGAATGGACACTAAAACTTTTGCAAACACATTAAAGGATGTGGCTGTAGGGGTGTGGGTAGATGACATTTCAGGTTTTGGTACTTTTCCATTAGAATGTATGAAAAGTGGTGTACCTGTGATAGGTAAAATACCTAACTTAAAACCAGAATGGTTACAGGAAGAGAACGGATTTTGGAGTTATGAATTTAATCAGATAGTTGATGTTGTTAACGCTTACATGAAAACTTGGTTAGAGGACTCAGTACCTACTCAGTTATTTGAAAAAATGGAGGAGACTATAGTACCTTACACTACAGAGAATCAAAATAAAGGAATTAAGTCTTTTATGGATAACTTAATGAAAGACAAAGAAGAAGAATTAGAAAACGCTATTAATAAACTTACAGTAAACGAAGAAAATTAAAATGAAAGATTTAACTATTATATTACCTATTCATTTAATGAATGAAAAAACAGATGATTTATTTAAAAACGCTATAAAAAGCATTAACACTCAAACGGTAGAAGAAAAACCAAAACTATTAGTAGTTAGAAGTAATGATTTAAAAGTTAAAAACTTCTTAGACCAGTTTGATTTTGAAGGTCTACAAGTAGAGATTATTGAAAATGGTGGAGACACTTCATTTATGGGTCAAATTAATTTTGGAGTTAATAAAGTAGACACTAAATGGTTTTCTATATTAGAATATGACGATGAATACGCTACAATATGGTTTAAGAATGTTGAGAAGTATTCTAAACATTATCAAAATGTAGATATTTTCTTACCATTAGTTGTGGATGTCACAGCAGAAGGTGAATTTATTAATTTTACAAATGAAGCTGTGTGGGCAATGAATTTTAGTGATAAGATGGGATATCTAGATAACGAATGTCTCCTCAGATACCCTAATTTTCAAACCAGTGGTATGGTCATTAGTAAAGAAAAGTTTGAAGAGGTTGGTGGGTTTAAAAGCAGTGTTAGGTTAACTTTTGTTTATGAATTCTTATTAAGAGCTACTTACAACGATTTAAAATTATTTACCGTCCCTAAGGTTGGTTATAAACACACTAATATGCGTCCAGACTCATTGTTTTGGGATTATAAACACAAGGAGGGTGAACAAATAGATTCTGTCGAAGCTAATTTCTGGATTGAGACGGCTAAAAAAGAGTATTTTTTCACTACCGATAGGGAAATAAAATATACACCTGAAACAGTTTAGGATAATGCCGAGGCCTAAATCTAAAGATAATATGTATTTCGGTGAAGAACAGGAGTATGCGGTTAAGATGTTTTTAACCGCGACTACTCTCACTGAGAGAAACCAAATCTACACATCTTATTTATACGCACCCCTTAATAAGATGATAGATAGTATAATAAGAAGATATAAATTATATCGTAAAGGTTTGGAATTTAGAGACATCCATGCTGATGTTCTATCTTTTTTAATTACAAAAGCTGAAAAATTCCAACCAGCAAAAGGAAAAAAAGCTTACTCATACTTCGGTACTATTTGTAAAAATTATTTAATGGGTCAAATAATAAAAGACCAAAAACTGCAAAATAGGAGTGTTTCTTATGAAGATATTTCTAAATCCATAGAAGAGAGACCAGACCAAGTATATTATATGAATAATGGTGAAGAGACTGATACTACTAGATTTTTTATACATTTAGTAGATGAAATAGAAGAGTTTATGTCCGTAACCCCACTAAATGAAAATGAAGTCAAAGTTGGTTCTGCTTTAATAGAGGTTTTTACTAACTATGACGAAATTTTCATACACGGTGAAGGAAATAAATTCAATAAAAATTTAGTCCTCTTGAACCTGAGAGAAATGACTAATTTATCCACAAAAGAAATTCGAAGTTCTTTAAAGAAATTTAAAATCATCTATAAGGGAGTTATGGACGGGTATAAAGACTAAGATTTTTGTTATTGTGGTATTTATGCAATAAATAAACTTACTATGCCTAGACCAAAAAAGAAAGAAATAAAGTTAGACCAAGAAAGTGTGTTAGCTTTATTACAGGAAGTCTATAACGAATGTGTAGAACAAAGAACAACAGCTATTCGTATTCAGAATAAAATGTTAAGTTTTATGCAAGGACCCGACGATTTACAACAATTAGGACCAGTTATTAAAGAACAACAAAAAGTTATAGATTCAGCACTAGAGAAAAAAATACAATTAGCCAAAATTCAAAGTGCCCTAGTTCAAAAAGACTTAAGTAATAATAGTACTGGTACTGGTTTTTCGTTAGAAGATAGAGAAACTTTAAACACATTACTTAATAAAGAAAAAGATGGTGGTGACGACACTACAGAATATAATATGTAATGGCTCAAGATATTGGAAATACTAAAAAAAAGGGTTTAGATGGGATTCAAAATCTCACCAACACCAAAGGAGCGATAGAATCGTTAGATAAAGAATCTAAATTAAATAGTTTAATGTCTTCTTTAGATTCTGTCAGTGCTAACGTAGAAGAAGGTGAAGGGAACATGATACAATACTTCATGGACCTTTTACAAAATTTAGGTGGTGATGAATCTGTAAAAAAAGTTAGAAAAAAAATAGCCAAAGAAATAGGTGGTAAAATAAGTGAAGAATCTAAAGAAATTTTATTTGAGGAATTAATACAGTTTATAAATTGTAATTTAGATTTTGTTATCCCTTCCGCGGATAGTTCAGGTGGTGGGGACAATTCTATGATTATACCAGTTAAAAGTGTGGACCCATTTAAATTATTACAAAACGCTCCCACTACAAATGTAGGTAAAGCTACATACGAAAAAAATGACCCAGTACAACTAGATTTTCCATATTCAGCTAACAAAGAATTATATTCACGTTTACAAAACCCCGCTCTTGTAGAGGATTATTTTGGTGTGTCAGAGCAACGTTTATTTACGATTGAATTTGATGGGTCGTCAAACTTCATAGTCAAACCCGTAGGTTTAGATAATACTTTTAATGATAATACTATTACTAATGACAATGATAGGAAAATAACTACTTTTCTTAGAGACTATTACGATTCTATTAAGATTTTTGAACCCCATAATTTTTTAGCTACATTATTAGATTCCATGTCAGGATTTCTAAGTATTCAAGCGGACTTAAGTGGACCTGAAGTAGAACTTAAAGGTAAATTTGGTGCTTTAATAAATAAACTTATGAACATATGTGGTGATTCTGGTGATGGTTCACTAGGTGGAGCCATAAACTCTTCAGGTGTCGGTCATTTGTCTGAAGATGGTGGTGACGAAGATATTGATAAGTTTTTTGATTTTGGTGACCAGGAACTTAGAGATTTAAATGAAGAAATAAATTTAAAATTAAAGGGTTTAGTTAAATTTGTTACCTGTAACGATATTGAGGGTGAGATAAATATAGATGAGATGAACAACGCTATAGACGCACTATTGAACGAATCTAATTCAGTGGTAGAAGGGGTTATGATTAATACAGCTATAGATAACGCTATAAATGGTATGAGTGTAGATAATGAATTAGGTTTAGGTTTTAAACTACCTAATCTAAAAGTAGATTTTGATTTTAATATAATTAAAAAATTACCTTTAATACTAATTAGCTTAATTTTAACCCCCAAAGTACTACTCGGTATTTCTATCGCTTTAAAAGCGGTAGGTGCGTTTATAGAAAGTGTAGATATAATGGATTTGGTTAAGAAATTTTTTAGAATAATATATAAAATAGTTAAGCGTATTGGTGAACTAATTTTAGAGTACGTTTGGGAAGAGGTTAAAAAATTTATAATCCAAATAGTTTCCTATATAGTACAAAAAATTTTAAGGGAAAATGATGTTAAACAATCGTCAATTATAAATTCTCTTATACAAACTCTTTTAGCCGCTACAGACAGTATAGATAACATTTCCGACTGTAGAAGTTTGTTAGATACTTTATTGAAATATATAAAACTTCCTCCTGTCCCACCCATTAACATCCCTAAAGACTTAGTAGCTGCCGCAGAATTAAGACCTGGTTTTAGTGATGTTAGAGCTTTACAAAATGTAATTAAGAACTTTTCTGAATCTGGAATTAATACTGAATCGATGCCTGATGGCTCACCCAACATCAATGTAAAAATGGCTTACAGTATGATTAAAGGAGTTGAGGAAGAAAGGAATAAAAATGGTAAGGTACAAATAACCACTTTCCCGTCTAGTGTAAATACATCCAGTGGACCTGGAGTTACGGACCAAGGTGAGGGTGTGGGCATAATGTTATAGATATGGATTTAAAAAAAATTATAGAAGGACCTAAAGAAGCATCAAATAGTGATTTATTTAACGCTTTAAATTTCCTTAAAGAGCGTTTTGAAAGTGATAAAACCAAAGTGGTAGAGATTACTCACCAAATAGACGCTATAGAAAAAGATTATAAAAAACTTTATAACGAATACAATAATAGATTAAAAGGTAATGGATAAATTTTTGTTTTTTGGTGTTTGTCTTGATTCTAACGACCCGAAAAGAGCTGGGAGAATTAGAGCGGTATTAGATGAAGATAGGGGCGACTCACAGACACCTCAAGATTATGACGCATTACTGTTAAAGAATTTATTAACAGAAGAAAAATATAGTATGTATACTACGGTAGAGCAACTTAAATGGTCTAAAGATGACCCACACTTATATATTCCTTTTTTACCATATTTTATTAATGTAGTACCTAAAGAGGCAGAGGACGTGACGTTAATGTTTTTTGATGCTCTCAATAATAAACAAAATAAACTATACATGGGACCTAGGGTCTCTAGTCCCGAAAAATTACCTTTTGAAAAATTTAATACTGCTAGACAAGGTACTTCTAAAGGAACAAGAGTTAAGGAAGGTTTAAATATTACAGATTCGGACATTTCTCAAAATGTTTTCTCTGAACCTACTAAAATAAGTATAGATGGTAGAAGTAATGCAGATATTGTTTTTAGTGGCACTGAAAATGAAGATGGTGAAATAGTTTTAAGAACTGGTAAATTAAAGAAAAATGAAAACCGGCCAGAATTTCCAATATTTAATGACGAACCAACTTTTATACAGTACTCTAACTATCCCTCAAAATTAACTTTAAAAGAAAATAAAACAAACTATGAAAAACCTGTAGAAGCGATAATTAGATATTTGGTGGAATACGATGTTTTTGGTTTAGATTCTCCCGATTCGTTAAATGGTAATATAAAACTTTACGAACTTAAGGTTAAATCTGGATTTAAACAAATGACTAATCTGGATAGTCCTGGATTGTCAACAAATTTTCAAACTCAAAACGATTTAAAAGTAAGAGCAGAGTTAAATTTTACTAATCAAAGTATTAGTGGTACCACATACCTAATAAATGAGTTTTTAGAGGAGGTAGGGACATTTAACGATAAAACTTTAACAGACCCACCATTTAATGAAGGCACTTTAAGTGGTTTGACAAGTGGTGCTTTTGAAAAAAGAGGGGAATACATTGATGATTTCTCTTCATTATCTTCTGGACAAGACCAAAACTTAAATCTTTTCCCTTTTTATTTTAGACCTACAGCTGGGTTTATGGAAATAGTTAATTCCCAAGACTCGGCATCTTCGTTGGTGTCTGATAATGCTAATAAAATACTTGGGAATGTAGGTTTGACTGGGGTCAATAATAAAAAGTATTACGGTTTTGTATTAAGTAAGGAAAACCCCGAACCTACTACAGAAACTTTAACTACCACTATAATTAATCGAAAATATGAAGATGAGAGACAAGGCATAGTAGCTCAATTAAGTAATAAGATTCTTTTATATTCATATGATAGTGTACTTCCAAATCGTGTGAACACAAACCCGATTACTGAAAATCTAAATAATAATGAGGTCGGTGACAATCTGGGATTAGCACAAGAAAATCTTGTTAAATTAAATGACTTTGGTACGGAGCCTATAGTTAGGGGAGAACAATTAACTGAATTATTAACAAAAATAGTACTATTCTTAAAAACACACGTACATGGTGAAGGAAATACTACCCAACAGGGTACCCAAGACGGTGGTACGCAACTACTAGACGAAATAGAAGATATATTAACAAAAGGAAATTATCTAAATAAGAATATAAGAATCAATTAGATATTTATTATTAAAGCGTAATATGAGTACACATAAATCATACTTTAGTAAGAACAACACACTATTATCTAATAGTCACACTAACACAGCGAAAAATCCAGTAACTGAGATTTATTATGGTGGTAAGAATTCTAGATATACGTGTATTGCCACTAATTTTACGGGGGATACTTGTTTAAATGAACAAGGTCAAACTATCACAGGTTTTACTAGAACTAGAGTAAATAACTCATTCAGTAGATTTTTATTTGATTTAGATTTAACTGATTTAATTGAAAAATATGAAGATGGAACGGTTAACCTAGTTGGTGGTTGTTTAAATTCTGCAGCTACTCATACATTAAGAATGGTTAATACCTCTACTTTTGACGAAGAATTATTGAATACTACCACATCTAAGGGCAATAGAAGAGCTACCTCTTTTGAATTAGTTCTAGTACAGTTGACTGGAGCTACTACAGCTAGTACCTGGTCTGAGGGAGTTGGTTATGATTATGTAGATTCGTCTTCTGAGTTTGAGGGATTAGAAGATAAATCTTTTTCTGAAAGACCTAGTAATTGGTATTACGAAAGTACTTTAAACAAATGGAATTGTAATGGAGCTTATGATTGGACAACTGCTGGTTGTGTTACTCCACATATAATAGCTAGACAAACTTTCGATAATGGTAACGAAAATGTAGAAATGGATATGACTGCAGTAGTTAATGAAATATTAACTGCTAACACTAATAGTATTGGATACGCTATTGGTTTTGTTAAAGAATTAGAACACTTAACCGGGTTAACGGAAAGTTACTCCACAGGATTTTTTACCAAGTATACACAAACTTTTTTTGAACCATTTTTAGAGACTAATTACGATGATTATATAAATGACTCTAGGAATTTCTTTTACGAAGGTAAAACTAATTGTCTTTATCTTTACGTAAATGCTGGAGGTGTACCAGTAAATTTAGATTCTTTACCTACAGTTACAATATATGATAGTTCAGGTACTTTATTATATACCTTACAAGCATCCCAAGTAACTAAAGGAGTATATTGTGTATGTTTTTCATTACCTTGTGATACCTATTCTACACCTTGTATTTTTACAGACAGGTGGTCTGGATTAGTAATAGATGGTAATTGCCAAGTTAATGTTAATAATAAATTTACTTTAAAAGCTAATTCACAATATTTCGAGATAGGTGGAAAGGTAGGTTTACCTAAACATTATGGTTATTCTGTTTCTGGAATAAAAAGAGACGAAAAAATAACTAATGGTGATATTAGAAAAGTTATTGTGTCCGCTAGAAAAGAATATAGTACTGAAGTACCCCAACCTATTTCAAATATAAAATATAGGTTATATGTTAAACAAGGTACTACAGAGGTAGAAACCCATCCTTGGACACAAGTTAATATAGCTAACAATCAAAACTATTTTTTAATAGATACTGGAGACATGATACCAAACGAATACTACTTAGATATTCAAGCGATATCAGACCTAGAAGTAAATACCTATTACCAAACTTTAAAATTTCAAGTAGTAAATCAAGCTAACTACTTTGGGAACCCACCTGCCGATTATAGACAATAATTTTGTAGTTTAATTTTGTAGTTTAATATTTTTTTATTATATTTGTATTATAATAATTAAAAAAGTAATAACTATGAAAAAAATATTAACCACAACCCTTATAATATTAATAAGTTTAACTACGTTTTCTCAAACTTCGTTAGATTATTTATTGTTTAATAAATGTAATGAATATAGGGAACAAAATGGATTAAAAAAATGGGAATGGTCAGGTAGAGCTTTTAAACCAGCTGAACATCACTCAAATTATCAAGCTAGAACAGGTAAAATGGGACATGGTGAAAGTACCATAACCCCAAGACCCACATCTAGATTAGATTATTATGATATTATGTGGACTTATTCTGGTGAAAATTGTGCTGTAATATGTTCTTCTAATATGTCAGAAAATGCAATAGCGGAAAGAATACTGGATTTATGGAAAAAGTCACCACCACATAACGGATTACTATTAAATGTGAATGATGCTGAAGTAGGTGCTATATCTTGTAAAGTAGGTAGGACCTATAAGTGGTCTAAAAACGAATATGACTGGGTATTCTGTACTCTAACGGTCTTTAAAGAATATAAGGACTACTTTGTTATAGATTAAAAAAAAAACCCCTCTAATGAGGGGTTTTTTATTATGATAAAGTATATAATACTTATTATCTTAACTCTCTGATATCGAAAGTTCTTACTCCATCTACAGTGATAAGACCATAGAATCTGTTGTTTACCATTTTCTTCGCGTATCTGGTCATAATACCTTTGATTGGTGCGAAATTGAACGGGTTATACATTGTTGGTGTAAGTTGTAATGGTACGTATGGTGCGTATACATAACCAGTATCAAGTAGAGATGTTCCTTTGTGACCTAACAAACATTTGTTTGCTGGGAAGTAAGGGTCTCTGTATACTGTGTAACGTCCAGAAAGTGTACCTACTTTCTCGATACCCATGTTATATTGGTCTTGCTCTGGAGACGCGTTAGAAACGTGGAAGTATTCTAAATCATCAAAGATTGCAGAAACTTCAGAAGAACATACAATCCAGTTAGCTCCACCTCTCAATGTAGACTTGTGAATCTGAGCTGAGATTTGGTTAATCGCAGTAATCAATGTTTGATTCCAATCTTTTTGAGTGTATGGTGCTTGACCAGCTGAGAATCTCTTCCATCCGTTGTAATCCCATCTTAGTTGCCATGCTGCACCTTTTCTAAGGTCTTTCAAGATTTCTCTATCAATTTCAGCTGCAACCTCTTCAGACAATAAAGCTGTCAATTCAGCTTCAGCATCGATGTTGTGGAATGCACTAACGTCTTGTGCCAATTCTGGAGACCACTGAGCTCTTAATTTTCTTTCAGTAACCGAAACTGTAACAGATTCTAAGTCAAAAGAAACTTCAGCAAGTTCAGTTTCGAATTCCAAGTCTTGGTAGATTCTATAATTAGCACTTATTGTAGTTGTGTCTGCACCTGTAACATGTGCTCCAACATAACCATCGACTGAGTTACAATCGATACAAGCTGGACATGTAAGGTCTACTTCTAAGTAGATTGTTCCTGTAGCGTCACAGATATCGTTGTAAGAACCACCAGGGAATAAAGTACTAGTAGTAGTACCGTAACCTACGATTTGTTGTCCGTACTTCTGAGTAACAACTCTGAATGGTAATTTAGAAGCTGTTGTAAACAAAGTTGTTGCTGAATCAGCACAACATGCAACATTTCCAGATGGTGATAACTCAAGAGATGCTAAGAACTCTTCAGTATCCATTTCATTACCTGAAGGACCGATTAGTTTACCAGCTCCACTGTTACTAAAACCTCTTAAAGCAACAATTGCTGACCTTAGACCGTTATTTTCACATCCTGTAGTTGAACCAGACTGTGCTAATGCACCTAATCCATTAATTGTAGCGTCACCTAGTGATGAACCAGCTGCGTTCCATACTTGAACAGCAGTACCACGAGTAACAGCTGAAAAAGCTCCTTTTGAACGGTCAAATAAACCTTCTCTTCCTTCACCTTCATAGTATGCGTCATAAAGATTAACTGGGTCAAAAGTTGTTTGGTCGTCAGAAAACGCTCCCCCAATTGGGTTGTAGTGTCCTTCCCCAGTAAATTGTGGGTCACCAACAGTTCCAGTTCTTCTTTCTGAAATTTTAGGTACAAAGTAGAACAATTTACCAATTGGTAAGTTCATAGCTTGTACAGAAACGATATCGTTTGCCAATAATTTAGAGAATACTCTCCTAATGATTGGGAAAACAACTGTTTCGAACGAACCTGAAGCGTCAGATGACGTAGCCTCGTTTATTAAGTGTGTAGCTTGATTTTCGTATAATTGAGCGATGTTTTCTTTACTGTGCCCATTTAATCCGTTTAGGAACCCAAGCTTGTTCCATTTTCCAATAGTATCTTCGCGGATAACTTTAAGGTGTTTTAACCCTATGTTTCCGACCATACCAGATTCTAATAATGCTCCCATTTTTAATTTATGTTTTTAGTTAGCGTTTATTTAATTATTATAACTTACTCATCATCTCCTTTATCCTAGTGATTTGGGGACTTTCGTAAGTTTTGCTCTCAATCAAATTGACTGAAGAACCACCAGAAGGTGTTTTTGTAATGGTTTTTTGAACCGACTCATTTAATTTATTAACTTTAGATTTAAATTCTGAAGTTAAAGATTTAAACAAGTTTTTACTTTCATTCAAAGTTGTGACGCCATCAAAACGTCTAAGGATATTAACCTTCTCTTTTTTAGTTGTTGTGTGTTCAGTGAATAACTTAGTAGAGTACGCCAAGTTAGCGTTAAATACTGCTACTTCATTTAATTTATCTCTGAATACTTTAAGAGCTTGTCTGTATTCCTTATTTTTTTCTCTGAATTGACGATTTTCTGTCTGTAGTTGTTTCGCTGTAACGATGATTTTGTTGATTGATTTCTTAGTAGACTCATTCATAGGGTATTCGTAGTTCCTGTTATTTGAAATAGCTTTTCTCAAACCTCTTCCAGATTTAGAACCAAAACCGTATGTTCTTGAAGCTTCTCCAACTTCTTCGTCAGAATGGTGTCCTTCAGGTAGGTCGTAATCTAATCCACTATGTGTTTTAGACTTATCGAACTTATTTCCTCCGAACTTTTGTGTGTAGTCATCAAAGTGACCACCTTTACCATACTTACCACCTCCAACATCACCAGACTTTGTCCGGTGTCCTGCAGAGTCCATATGTCTTGCGAAGTCGTGTTTGTTTCCACCCCAATGACCTTCTTCCATGTCTCTTTCCATTTCCTCAGAAAACTCATCATAGTGACGTGTTCTGTCATCATGAGCGTCTCCTTTCAGAGCGTGTGCGTGGTTAAAATCATTAAAAGCGTCTGCCATATTTCCATTAGCTGCGTCATACCTACCGTCCATTCTTAATTTTCTCTCATGAGAATAGTCGTCTTTAGCGGAAGCACCTAAGTTAGAGAAATCCATCTCTTCACCCATTTCAATGTCAAGTTCCTCAATGTCATCATCTTCACCTAAGTAAATTTCATACATTGGTTCGTCATCTCCCATTTCTTCACCCATGTCTTCCTCTTGTCCAACTAGGGTAATTTCGTTAGCGTCTTTTTCACCGTTTTCGTACATGCTTTTTCTGCCGTAGCCTTCATCGAAATCTTTCATTTCTTCTTTCATTTCATCGTTTTCAACGTAACTTTCGTCCATTGAATCGTTTTTATCATAATCCTCTGTAATTAAAAGATTATTTCTAAGTTTGCTCTCTGCTAACTCAATTTTGTATTCAGTACCAGCTTCCTGGTCCTCAATATCAATCGTATCACCATCCTGTGTAACAACGATTCCATCTTCAGCTCCCATAGATTTGAAAACTTTCAATACTTCATCGTCAGATGCTGCTGTTAGGTCGAGTGCTGGTTCATTCGCATCCATTTCAATGGATACCATTGCTTCTTCTTCTTCAGGAGCTCTAAACTCCTCTTCTTCTTGGTCTTCGTATTCTTCGTCATCGTCACCTTCAAAATCAAGAGAAACTTCATCTTCGTCTACATCGACAAAGTCATCCTCTTCTTGTTCATTCAGTGATTCTTTAACTAACTCTTCAATTTCTTGCTTCATTGTTGCTGCAAGTATTTCTTTTGCATTAGATTTAACAGCTTCTTCTAACTGTTGTGCCTCTAGTAGGGCTTTCTCTAAGACTGATTTGTTATCTGCCATATCTTTTTTATTACGCGTTTTTTAAAGTTTTATTTGTTTTATAAATATTATCAATAGTGGAAAAACCTTTAATCCACAGATAAATAACCCATAAAATATTTTTTTTAGTAACCTGACAAAAAGTTATCTAACTTATCCATCAATCTTAATGAACCGTTTAAGGCTTTACTTGTTACTTCTTCTTGTGATGTATCATGGTTTAAAGATTCATCATAAAGTTCTTTATCTTCAGCGTTTTTAAACAAGTATGCTCCTGGTGTAGATGGTGATGATACTAAGTCAAAACATATTAATTCAAAATCGTCTTGTACCATGTTTTGTCCGTTCTCTCTCTCTAAAGAACCAACACCTCTAGACGATATACCTAGAGTCACATCATGTCTTAATAAATTTGCTGCTATATCTCCCACACAAGAAATTACACCTGTTTGGTGATATGCGGGAGAAGTTAATATTTCTAATTTACCCATTAATATATTGCCATCCCACCAAGTCTCTAAAACTCTATGAGAACTTCTTTCTAAATCTACTAGTGAAGATTCTGGATGGTTGAGCTCAGAAAGTGCACTACCTTTTTCAATTAACTTTTGATAGTTGTCCACTTCTCTTTTTAAAATGTTATCTGGGTATACTCTGCCGTTTCTATTTTCTACTCCACTTTTTTGAAGTATGGCATGAAAAATGATAGGACCTTCTTGGATGGACCTATCAGTCATTTCTTTAATAACTTTTTTATTGTTATTATTTTTAGGGGATATATGACCCGCGTCATATTCTATTAAAATTCCTGTCCCTACTTTACCCGGTCTTAATATTTCCATTATTACTTTTAACTATAAATAGTTAATTGGTAATAAAACTCGGGATTACTTTTTTGTCTTGTAAAAATTAAAGTAAGGTGAAACTTTAAAACTGTCTGTTATCACATTACTTAGAAGACTTTGTACTACGTTTTTGATATTATTTGATTTTATAGGTTCCTCTCTACTAAGAAATAAAGTTATTTCACAATTCATGTAACTTCTTTTATCTTTTCGAATACCACTAGTTCTAATATCTAAATCGATAATTTGTTTTTTTTCTAAAAATAAATTATCGGTATCAGTAGAAGAGATATGATGTTGTATGTTCCGTTTTAAACTACTAACAGCTCTGTCCCAGTTCTCACACTCCTTTAAAGGGGAAAACCATGAAGAAATGTTAATGTATATAGATTTAGGATTTTTGTAATCCACACTACCGTAATAAGTGTTAAAGTCTTTGTTTAAATTTAATTTAAATTGTTTTCCTGTTTTCATAAAAAATACTGTTATATACCTAAATATAACAGCATTTTATTTTAGTGTCAAAATTAACTTTACACTTCCTCTTCATCACCATAATCATACTCATGAGTTATAGTTGTGTGTGAAGGTGAAGATTCCTCTTTAAATTCTTCTTTTTTTACCGCAAAATTTTCAGAGGCAGTAAAACCTAGGCCAGCCATTACAATCCATTGTAAAGCTTCAAAAAGAGAGTCCCTAACTTCAAAGTCCCAGAATAGGTTAGCGGTATAACCTATTAACATAAATAATAGACAAGTAAAAGTTACAAATCTCTTACTAGAGATTTTACCTTCGCTACTTAACATATTTTGTATAAATTTCATTTTAAAGTGTTTTGTTTAATTCTTTTATCTTGTAAAAAGAAACTTTATTTTTTTTAGTCTCTTGTATTTTTTTCTTAGTTTCCTCAAGTTTCTTTAGTAATTTACTATCAGTAGACTCACTAATTAACTTATCGAGTTTACCACTTACCTCTTCCACTAAACCATTAATTTCTTTTTCTAATTTACCCATATCTTTATTCATTAAAGTTTTAAATTTAACTTTATCATTTTCTGTTAAATTTTCATACTTTTCGTTGAAATTTTTAGTAGATAAATTAATTAATAATGAAGTAGGTACTTTATTCTCAGATATTGGTTTAGACTTTTTAGTTTGTAAATTTTTTAAAACTATCTTTTTCGCTTCAATACGTTTTTCAATATCTAAAACATTTTCATTAAATATTAAAGTATCCATACTCTCGTAAAGTCTATTAGTTTGTTTACCGATGTACGAACTATATTTTTTTATTGAACCGTTAATTCTTTTTAGATTAACTTTGTTCTTTTTAGATTTTAAAGTTTTAATTGATTCGTTAAGGTAATCTTCCGCATCTTTATATGAATCGAATGATTTGTTCTCCATTTGTGAGTACAATACAAAAAATTCTCTGTTAGTGGAATTATCTTTTAGACTTTCCATAAGTGTATGGAAGGCCTTCTTAAATTTAGATTTTTGTGAAAAAGTATTAACTAAAATACTGTCTATTCTATTTTTTGTTTTTCCGAACATATTATTGTCTTTAACAATAAATATCTATTCACTTAATAAACTATCGGCCTTTTTAATTACCTCTTCTATTTTATTTTTACCCCTATTTAAATTAACATCAAAATTATTATTATCTAAGCTTTCTAAAATTAAAGGTAATTTAGATTTATCTATAGAAGATAACTCTAGACCTCCAAGGTCCCCACCTTCGTCACCACCTAAATCCTCTGGTGGTGTCTCCTCTATTCCACCTTCTAAACCAGTGTCAGCTGGAGATTCTTCTTCTCCACCTGCAGCGGCTTCTTCAGCACCACCTTCGTCAGGTTTCATTTCACCATAAAGTTTATCTATATTGGCGAATATTCCAGTATTTTTAATAATTGTGGCAGTTTGATTTAATTCCTCACCCACCGCTTTTTCTATACGTTGTTGTTGTAAGTCAAGTTTAATTTCTTCATCAGAAAAACCAAGAATATGTTTTTTACCCCAAGTAGATGATACCGCTTGGATTCCAGAACCTGGGTCAGTAACAGCGTCTTTATAAAGTGTAATTTTTTCTTTCCATTGTTCTATTTTTAACAATTCTGACTGTGTAGATGGGTTGGTCAACCCTAAAGTAAAGTTACCTAACTCCTCTTCAAAACCTAACATGTAAAGGTGAATTATGGCTATTTTATTAAGTTCTTGAATCATAGACTTTTGAATTCTATTAATCATTCTTGCAAACCTAATATCTTGAATAGCTAAATTTTTACCTTCTCCTACAACATCTTCAAATCCTAGAAAAGCTTTAGGTATTCTTAACGCTGCTAATAATTTCTTTTGTATGTATTCTATATCCGCAATTTCTGCTAGATTAGTTGCTCCAGGTAAGGTTTCTATTGGGTTAGGGGCTGCTAAATCTCTAACTGGTATAAAGAAATCCTGGTCTACTGCCATTTGATTATAACGTAAATCTACATTACCTGTTTCTTTATCGACAATAGGGTCTCTTTTAAATTTATTAGCTATTCGTTGCACATAAGCTTCTACGTCTTGGTCTTCCATATTACCAACGTATACTTTAAATACTCTTCTTTCAGGTGCTCTAGATGTCCTATATATTAACATAGCGTCTTCAGCGAGTAATAATTGTTTCCATATACGTCTAGACTTTTCTAACATAGAGGTACCATAAGGTAGTCTACGGTCATCAGCTAGTAATCTAAAATGAGCGACTTCCCAGGTGTTAAATTCCATAGTTTTATTTTTCCATATAAATTTAACCTCCCTTTCTTCTTTATCACCTGTCCTAGTTTCGTAGGTCTTCATCCCTTTTTCTATGCGCTCTATTTCAATGTTAGGCAATTGACTAGCTCCCACAATTCCTTTTTCTGGGTCTATTTTAAGGTAAACAAAGTTGTCACCATATTTACATGTGTTTCTTACCCACATAGGTAAATTAGATTCTATATCTAAAATATTGTTAAATAAATCACCTAAAACAGCTTTAATTCTTGTGGATTCAGAATATATGTTTAACATATACCCTCTTTCGGAAATGGTACAGGCCTCTTCTGATACAATATCTAAAGCTGCTGATATTTCAGGAGTAAATTCCATAGATTCATAATCATAATAGGCAGCTAATCTTGTAGGTTCATAATAAACAGCCTGTGAATATAACTGAGATTCTATTTTTTGCCACTGATTCGAGAGGTACTGTCCTTGTTGTAATTCTAGTTTTGTCTTTTCATAATCCGCTTTAGACGTAGTTCTTAATATATCTTTTTTGTCAAAGTTATATGTACGTTTTTGTGGCGCTGAAGGACCCTCCGCACCGAAAAGGTTGTTTAACCTTTGAAATATTGTCATATTTTTTTCTGCCATAACTATATAATTTTACAACATTTTTTGGTCTAGTAAACAGTTAAGTAACATATTCACAATCTACATAAGCTGCGGTAGGTGGTGTTCCTACATTATCCTTACAGATTCCGCCATTAACATATGATACACAATTGTCAATTGTTAACCCATTACAAGTTTCACAACATTCTTTTTTTTGTTGTGTAGTTAGTTCATTACTATTTTTAACAATAAAATCAGGTGGTGTTGGGCTCCACGAATATATTGTAGTGCCTATAACCTGCCTTAGTAATTTACCACTTTTATACCTACCTCCTGAACCAAATCCAGGTTTTTTAATTATTGCCATTTTACTTTATTTATTTTAATCCAGTATACATCCATAAATAGTCTTTAGGGTCATTAGAAGAGGGGGGTAAAGCATTACCTGACACTCTTGATGGTTTAAAAACTGGTTCTCCTTTATTTGTGTTAAATTTTCTTTCGTCTGTTACCCACGCATCTATCATCGCTTTTGCTTGTGCAACATTTTTCTTTAATTGTGTAAAAGAATTTTGAGCAACATAAAGTGCCATAGCTAAGGACATAATTAAATCATCATGATGACCTTTCATGTGGTCAGGTCTTCCATTTATATAAACAAAAGTTTTTAACTCATTCATTAATCTTTGTGACCTTATTTTAAATCCAGTTCTTAATTGTTCTTCTAAAGCTTGTACTAACTGTGCTCTTTTACTATTAAAATTTATACCAGGTGTTTTAGTGTCTGGATTAAACTTCCACATTTCTTCTGCTTTTACACCATCGTAATAAAAATCCTTATAACCTAGTTCTAACATTTTTCTAGATGTAGCTACACCCATACCACCTGTAATATCTATTACAACAAAACAACTGTATTTAGTAGCCCATTTATTAGCTAAATCCGCAACAATATCTGGTGGAATTTTACCTAAATATTCTACCACTTGTTCTCTTTCATCAAAATCCATTATAACAAAACCACTAGAATCCTCACTATCACCTCTAGAAACATCTATACCCATAATGTATTTATGTCCAGGAACAGGGGTTTTCCAAACCCACAAACCGTTACCTACCCATTTTTCCGTAGGTTCACACACATGTTCCTGTAGTTGGTCCATAGTTGTACCATTAATTACATTATCACCAGAACCTAAAAAAGCACACTCTAACTCTTGTGATATTTTTCGTCTATCAAATTTTAATTTTTTACACATAGACTCAAACCAATCTGAAAATGGTTTGTAACCTTTATCTAAATAAATTTGGTAATCGTCTTTATTTATGTCGGATAGAATATCTTCTTTTTCATATTCATCTCTATTTAAAAGAAAATGCACAATATCTTTAGTTTTAACCCATCTTAAATCTTGTGTGAATCTAGGGTCGTAGTACCAACTTAGATAACTTATTTGAAAATTATTCAATCCTCTAACCGATTGGTCAAAAACTTCGTAATAGATTTGGTCGAACCCATTAGGTGTGGAAATAACTATCACCTTACCTCCCGTAGCTAAGGACGCCATACATGCAGCCCATAAATCTCCACCCGACTCAATATAAGCAGCTTCATCAAATACTAATATTGTAGGTGTGTATCCTCTAAGTGCATCGACTGAAGTCGCGACTGCCTTTACTTCGGAACCATTATTAAGTTTATAATGTTTTTGTGAATTTTTGTCCTTATCAAACCCTACATTTATCCAATCAGGCCATTGTCTTAAAAATCCTTTTATTTTATTTGCCATCTCAGTTGCGGTGTCTAACTTGTTAGCTAGTATAAGAATTTTTTCTGGTGACTCTTTAGAAGCAAATTGTAATTTTTTAGATATCCACCCTGCAGTTGCGGTAGAAACACCAGCTTGTCTGTACTTGAGTACTATATTGTCATCATAATTTTCAAAATCTTTTATCATTTCCTTTTGTTCAGGAAATAACTCAAAGGGGACATGTTTTTGTTGCGTGTTGTCGTAGGTTTGTAAATAACTTTTAAGTGCGTACGATGTGTCACCGTGGCACTTAACATATTCTTGTATGAGTTCTTGTTTGTTCATTCCCATACCAATAAATACTTGATTTTAATCTTTATTAAGATTTGGATTGATTTCTAAGAAATTCTAATTCTGCTTTAGTTAAAGAGGCCATTCCACTTCTACCTATCTTGTCTAAAATATCATCAACGTCATATTCTTCACCAGTGTCAGGTTTAGGTAAATCTAAACTTCCTAATACATCTGCTGTATCAGCACCAGCAACTGCAGTATCACCATCATCATCTCCAAAGTCCCCAGTAGCGTCTTCATATTGTTCTTCATTTAAATCAGATATGATTCCTTTAACCATTCTTTCCAACTCTTCTTTTCCTTCGTCACCACCACTTAGAATTTTTTTAGCTAACGCAAACATTTCTTTAGCGTCCATATTTGCAAATTCACTAAATAAATAATTTTGTATTATTCTCTTATCGTCTTGTAATAAATCGTGTGGGTAAGCCTCTCTAAATTTTTCCCAAATTACAGGACCTAATCTTAAGTCCCAAACTTCAGCTACTAGAGTATCTTCTGAGTCAATAACTCTTTGTGCCATTCCAGGGTCATCGGGCAATCCTTGGGTAGCGAGTAATTCCATAGTTCCTTTAACTAATTCATGTACTAAAACTGGGAAAGTAATTCCTCTAGCTTTAATAGTGGGTGGGTCTGTTTCTGGGTCAATTTCTTCTTTACCAGCTATACTTTGACCACTTTGTGCCATCATCATAGTTGTTTGGTCTGGCATAATCCAATAAACTAAATCGTTGATTGACATCATCACACCGTATAAATTAATTAAGTCAGGACTAATATTATTAAGTTCCTCTTCAACCAAATGAAACATGTAATGGCCTTTTTTGGAAGCTCCTTGAATTAATTGGTTTAAAAATCTTCTTTTTTGTTTTTCTAAATCAAACTCTTCGAACTCCTCCATCGCTTCTTCTTCAGCATCCATTTGTTGTTCTGGGGTTTGTTGCTCTTGGGATTGTCCTTGCATTCCCTCGGTGTCGATTTCTCCCATACCTACAATCTTAGCGTCAAATTGTACCGCGTCTGGTGGGATAGCCATTTCCTCTCTCACTATTTTTACCGCTAAATCTTCTAACTGTTCTTTATGTTGTGATTCTAATTGTAAAATTCTTTGCAATGAACCCATCAACATTTGTTGTAACTGCATAAAAGACTGAGGTGTTACATTTCTTACACCAGTATAGTTTTTAACTTTTTCTATTACTGACTTAAATCTTTCAGAAGCTACTAACTCTTCGAAATTAGATGGTATGCCCTCTGGTGGTACAGATGGATATGCTTTAGAACCTGCACCGGGAAACTCTCCAGTTTCTAATTTTCCTTGTAAAGAAGGGTCCATTCTTTCAGGTCTGTCACCATAATCAATCGGTGCTTCCAACATGTTTTTAGTAAATTCTCTTAATATTTTTCTAGTTTTCATTCTGATTCTGTTATTGCTTTTGGTCTTGGGTTAGGTCCTGGTTTAGGTTTAAATGGGTTTCTTCTACCTGGTTTTATACCTGGTGAAACACCTGGTTTAGTCGGTGCTGGTTTTGTTGTAGGTGCTGGTGAGTTCATAAATAAACTATCAAAGTCTAACCATGCTGGTAACTCATCTTTTGCATCTTCCACATCATTATCTATAACTTGGATATCCTGTGTTTCCACAGCAATTTCATTTAAAGTTTGTAAAAATTGTCCCTTAGTCATAAAAGGTCTTTCATATTTTTCTACTAAACTTAACAACCATTGTTCAGTTATTTTTTGTTCTTTTACTTTTTCTGGTAAATTTTCTGGATTAGATGTATCAGTATAATCTTTTATAGATTTTAAAGACATCTCTTTAGCTGCTTTTAGAACCGCATTATCATTTCTACCATCACCACAATCTTTATATTTACTTTTTTTACAAGCTAGTACTAATTTGTGAAAATTATATTGTGATTTAGATTTAGCGACTTCCATTAAATCTTTCTTTGTCACGTATCTTTCAAACATACCCATACCATCATCTGAGTTATCGTCATTATCTGGTCCTTTTTGTGGTGCGTCTTGGTCTGTATCCATTCCCGCCACATCTTTTTGTACGTGTACCAGTTCATCTTCTGCGTCTTCATGTAAACCCCTACTATGTCCTCTTGGTCCATCTGATTGATGTCCTTTTGCCACAGGATTCATAAATGAGTAATTTGGTTCTGGTGCAAATTCATTTAATTCACCAGCGAAACCACCTTCGTCCCATCCGTTTCCACCATAAGAATCCATTGGTCCGTCTGAATCAAAACCTTCAGAGTCTGGATTATGGAATGATGGTGTGTCTAAATATTTTGCGTTTCCACTATATTGTCCTTTATTTTGTTTTGTACCTGCACCTATTAAAGTTCCTTTATTGTCTGTTGAGTAATATGAATCCATAGGCCCTTGAGATGTATGGAATCCACCATCATCTGGATTTTCGAACGAAGTTTCGTCAAAATCACCAGCTCCCATATCCATTATTACTTCATCTAAATCTTCTTTTTCTAAAACTTCAACCTCCTTATCTCCCTTTCTATATTTTTGAATTGGTGTGTTGGTAGGTGTAAGTTCTTGGTCCTCACCTAATTCCTTGGTAATTGTTGCAGTTTTATTAGCAGGGTCTATATCTGCCTGTTCTGGTTTTGAATTTGGTCCTAGGTCTATCATCTGTTTTTTGAACTCATTTTCATCTTCGGGATTAGTTAAATTAAAAGTCATTGTTTGAGATTGGGTAGTAGTTGCCTCATTTAAAACTCTTTTTCTAAGAGCGTATAGTTGTTTGTTGTCAAACTTTAAAAGTGTATCAATGTTAAAACCTTCTTTTACTAGTTTGGATAATGTATCTATTTTACTAAATTTTTTCATGTTTTTCTGTTTCATTTGAGGTTAAAATTAAATCTCTTGAGTATAGTTTATCTGTAACAGATTCCATAGTTTCTCCAAACCTAAATACCAACCTAGTATCTTTTATGTCTTCTTCTTCAGTGTACTTTTCCCAACCTAACGCTATAACATCATCAATTGCGTCAGTAAATGAAAAATAGTCTGAATTTTGAACTAATTCAAATTCCAGACCTTCTTTTGAAAGTGTTCCCACTTTTTCTATATACTCAATGTCGGGAGGTAATGGTTTTCCTAGTGCTGGAATTGAATCCCAGTCTGGTCCCCATATGTCTACGAGTTCAGAAGAAAAGATGAATTCGTACACATAATTACCTCTGAAATTAGAACCTAATCCATTGATGTATACTAACTTCATTTTAAAGAACTTTTCCTGATGTTGTTATTTCTACTAAATTTTTATTTCTTTTAAAAACCATTCCACCTCGTTTGTTTTTACCTACGAAATTAAAGTTTCTATTTTCATTTAAAAATCTTTTAGTGGTTCTTTCTTGTTCGTAAGAACTAAATGAAGATTCTATTAGTCTTTTTCTTTTCACTTGTTTAATACTTTCATTTAAAAAGTTTTCTTTTTTCTTTTTTAATGATTGTTTTTTAAAATCGTTACTATATTCTTTTAGAATTTTTTCATCTTCAGTTAACTTAAAGTATTTTGATAAAGTTTTGTTAACTCTACTCTCATTAAATATGTCAGCTATAGCTTCTACAGCTTCTGGGTCATCGTCTTCACCTGCAAAATTTATTGTACCTTCTTCATCTAGTTCTACACCTCTTAGTTTTAGAACGTCTGCTTGAGTAAATTTTCCGTCACCAGTAACATCCTCCCATTCTTGGGTTTCCTCATTAAAAACTTTGTCCGCTGCTCTTTCACCAAATCCTGCTGCTGCAGCTCCGACTGCCATTCTTGCTAAAGCTCCTAAGTTTTCATTAGTTTCTTCATCACCCATAACCATACCTTCAGCTAACTCACTTTCTAAGTCCATGTCCATGTCTAGGTCTTCACCTTCCATATCACCCATGTCGTCATCACCTAAATCTAATTCTTCTTCTCCTGACATTTCTACATCAAATTCACCTTCTTCAGTATATTCAATATCTTCGTCTTCGAATTTATCTACAATTTCATCTTTATCGTCAGAACTTAATTTTTCTAAATCAACAGCTGAAATAATAGAGTTAAGGACGTACTTGATAATATCTGCAGTCATTTCTGGTTCAGCAAGGTCTCTAAGTTTTTGACCTAATTTTCCAGTTAGTTTTTGAACCGCTTTAGTCGCGTCCTCATCGTCAGTTACTTCTACATCCAGTTCACCTTCAATTTCTTCACCACCCATATCATCTTCTACACCTAAATCCATTTCACCTTCAATTTCTTCACCACCTAAGTCGTCTTCCATACCTAAATCATCACCCAAACCTAAGTCGTCTTCCATACCTAAATCATCACCTGTAGGTTCAGGTTGTTTAAGTACGAATTTTGTATCTTCTTCCTCTTGTTCACCAATTAGATTTAATTGTTTTCCACCGTTATAATTTTCGTTTAAGGGTTTCATAAGAAGATTAAGTTTTTTCAAAGCTTCAGAATATGAATTAAATGAGTACCTAGAATTGTTTCTCATCCCACTCATATAATCATACCCATCAGTACCCTCTTTCAATATCATATATTGTGCATTTTCTCTAATGATACCATATTTGTTACCATCAGACGCTTTAACTGTATATTCCAACGAGGCTGTCTTATGAGTCTTAACTTCAGGTGTCATTCCATAGTTAGCTATCTCCATAATTCTTTGGAGTTTTTTATCTAATGGAAGTTTTTCACTCCCTACTGGTTTTAAATCTGCCATTTTTTGTTATTTAATTTCTTTTTTTATTTAACTTTGTAAAAATCCCATACCTATTAGTGTGTAAGGACTCTCTGGATTTATTGTTTGTCCACCATATGTTGCTTTTTGAGCGTTACCATCTGGGTCTAAACATGTTTTACAAGAACACACAAAACAAGCGTTTGTCAATGTTCCAGATACAGTTTTTATTACCATATCTAAAGTGTTACCATCAGTTATACCTACAGTAGCACCATTTAATACCAAACCAGCTACCGCACCACTCGCGAAAACTGATGTACATGTTTTACCCGTCAGTTGACCGGCAGATGTTAGGTAGGGTTGGATACTTGTACCACAGTACAATTCTTCTCCTGATGATAGTCCAGCGTAATTTGCCATAATAAGTTTATTTTTTTATATAAATATTAAGTCTAATAGAAAAAAAACCTTTCTAATCTAAACTTAGACTTAAATCTAATACTTTATTTTTTAAATCGAAGAGTTTTTTAATATAACCGCTCCTTCTTAAGAATTTAAAAGTTAAATTTTCGTATGAGTACTCTCCACCTTCCTCTAATCCAATACTTCTAAATTTCTTAAGTTTTGTTTTTATTTTTTCTATCAAATCCAGAATTTCTGTAGGTGATTTTTCATAAGCTTGGTGTTGTATAGAGTCTATTATTTCCATCCACCCTTTGGACTTTTCTAACACTTCATCCACATCTATATCCACATTTACTCTTTTAGGTGCTACCAACCACTCATTAAATAATACCGAGTATACGCCACTTGAATGGTGTACTTCGTCTACGTCTTGTGCGTAAACTTCTACCTCATAGCCTTTTATTTCTATATTGTGAGAAGCGTTCCATAAATTCTTTTTAGTATTTAAAATGTTTTTAATTAAATCGGTATCCCCATTTAATCTTTCAAAATCCATTAAAATATGTAAGTCAATATCGGAATACTGTGACCAGTTGTAATTACATATACTACCTGTAATTGTAATGTCTCCTATGTCACATTTTTGTGTATCTACATCACAGTCTAAATTATCTATATCTACAAAATTTAAAAAATCGTCAGCACTAAGCAAAAGTTTATCCCGAACTTCTTTCCTTAGACGATATTTTTTATCTTTATCTAAAGTCCAGATGTCGGGATTTAAACTTTTTTTCTGGTCAAAACTTTGTAGTATTCTATCTGCTAGGTTCATACCTATAAATAGTTCATATTAACGGAAGTTAAGAAAGTAATTTATATTTGTATTTTTTAGCTATTTGTTTATTAAAGTAACTACCTTGACTTTTAGCTATTCTTAAACCAGCTGCTACATTATCGGGTACTTCTTCATATTCGTATTTACGACCAGAGTTGAACTCAACTATAAGATTCTTAGTGCTCTTATTATAGATTGAACCTTTTATATTAGAGGATTTATATTGGTTTACTATCCTATCTCCACTGTATATTTCTGATAAAACTCCCATATTATTTTACTTCTTCGTATTCAACGTCAGTTGTCTCTTCTTTATCACTACCTTCTTTTGGTTGTTCAGTTTGTTGGTATAATTTACTAGATATCGATTGCCAATCTTCGTTAAGATTTTTTAAACACTCACCTATTGATTCTAAATTTTCACTCTTGTGGGATTCTTTAAGTTTATCTAAAGACTGTGTTAATTTATCTTTATCTTCATCACTTAATTTTTCATCAAACTCTTTCATCTGTTTTTCGGTTTGGAAAATCATGGTATCAGCTTCGTTTAACTTTTCTACTTTTTCCTTTTTTTCCTGGTCTTTAACTTGATTTTCTTCAGCTTCCATTTTCATTCTTTCGATTTCTTCATCCGATAAAGTACTCCCAGACTCAATTTTAATATCTTGTGATTTTCCTGTCCCTTTATCTTTGGCACTTACACTAATAATTCCATTAGCGTCTATATCAAAAGTTACCTCAATTTGTGGAATTCCTCGTGGAGATGGTGGTATGTCAGTAAGTTGGAACCTACCTAAACTTCTATTATCTGTCGCCATAGGTCTTTCACCTTGTAAAACATGTATATCTACAGATGGTTGGTTATCTACTGCTGTAGAGAATACCTGAGACTTAGATGTTGGGATTGTACTGTTAGACTCAATAAGTGGTGTCATCACACCTCCCATTGTTTCAATACCCAGTGAAAGTGGGGTAACGTCTAATAATAACACGTCATTTACGTCTCCAGATAATACACCACCCTGGATAGCGGCTCCCATAGCTACTACCTCATCTGGATTTACACCCTTAGATGGTTTACGGTTAAAAAACTTTTCTACTGACTCTTGGATTATAGGAATTCTGGTGGACCCACCAACTAAAATTACTTCATCAATATCATCCACTTTAAGTTTAGCGTCTTTAAGAGCTTTATCACAAGGTTTAATACTTCTTTTAACTAAGTCAGCAACCATAGTTTCGAATTTAGAACGAGACAAAGACATAACTAAGTGTTTAGGACCACTAGAGTCCGCGGTCAAATAAGGTAAGTTAATTTCTGTACTTGATGATGAAGATAGTTCTACTTTTGCTTTTTCAGAGGATTCTTTAATTCTTTGTAAAGCCATTGGGTCTTTACTCACATCAACACCGTTTTCTTTTTTGAATTGTTCAATTATCCAATCCATAATTATTTCATCAAAATTATCACCTCCCAAATGAGTATCACCATTTGTTGATAGTACTTCAAAAACACCATCACCCATTTCTAAAATAGAGACATCAAAAGTACCACCACCTAAATCGTACACTACAACTTTTTTATCTTTATCATCCTCAAGACCATAAGCTAATGAAGCTGCTGTTGGTTCGTTTATAATTCTTAAAACATTTAACCCAGCAATTTCTCCCGCTTCTTTAGTGGCATTTCGTTGTGAATCATTAAAATAAGCTGGTACGGTAATAACCGCATCTGTTACTGTTTCACCAAGGTATTCTTCTGCTGTTTTTTTAAGATTTTGTAATACCACAGCTGAAATTTCTTGTGGAATGTATTTAGTATCGTCTATTTCTATACCGATACCGTTATTATTTATTTTTAATACTTTGTAGGGCATCTTACTTGCCTCTTTTTTAATTTCTGAGTAGGTATTACCCATAAATCTTTTTACTGAGTAGATAGTTTTTTCAGGATTAGTGACCGCTTGTCGTTTAGCTGGGTCACCAACTACTCTTTCTCCTTTATTTTTAAAAGCTACTACAGATGGTGTGGTTCTTTGACCTTCACCATTCACAATAACTTTAGGTTCGTTACCTTCAATTACGGCAACACAGGAATTTGTCGTTCCTAAATCTATACCAATTACTTTTCCCATTCTTTTAATTTTTATTTATGGTTATTTGTTTATTTATGAAAAACATATGAATACTTTTCATTAAATCAAGTAGTCAAATAGTATACCATCTAAAAAATACTGACATTCTGTCATGAGGACATGTCATAATAACAATGGTTGATTATTAAGATTATTGGTAGTATAATTATAAGGAATTAAAAAATTAAAAACATACCTATGAGATTAGAAGGAAATTTTGCTGACTTTGAGTCAGATGACTCTAAGAGTAAACCAAGAAAAGAAAAAAGTAGTATTAAAAGTACTACACCTGTTTTAGATAATTTTTCTAGAGATTTAATAAAGTACGCTGAAGAGGGTAAATTAGACCCTGTGGTGGGTAGAGAAGCTGAAATAAATAGAATAGCTCAAATACTTTCCAGAAGAAAGAAAAATAACCCTGTCCTAATAGGTGAACCTGGATGTGGAAAAACTGCGTTGGTGGAGGGATTAGCTATTAAAATTAGTGAGGGTAGATGTCCTAGAAATTTATTAGATAAAAAAATTATTGGTTTGGATTTAACTTCTATTGTTGCTGGTACAAAATATCGAGGTCAGTTTGAGGAACGTATGAAAGCTATTATTGATGAATTACAAGATAATGAAGACATTATAATTTTTATAGATGAAATTCATACTGTGGTGGGTACTGGAAATGCTTCTGGTGCTCTAGACGCTGCTAACATTTTTAAACCAGCTTTAGCTAGAGGAGAGGTTCAGTGTATTGGAGCTACAACCATAGATGAATATCGTGAAAACATTGAAAAGGACGGTGCCCTAGAAAGAAGATTCCAAAAAGTAATGGTGGAACCAACTACGATGGAAGAAACTTTGCAAATTCTTAAAAATTTAAAAGACCGTTATGAAGACCACCATAAAGTAAAATTTACTGAAGACGCTTTATCAGCTTGTGTTATGTTAGCTGAACGATATATTACTCATAGAGAATTTCCAGATAAAGCAATAGACATTATGGACGAAGTAGGTGCAAAAGTACAGGTAGATGTAGCTTTTCCTAAGGAAATAGAAGATTTAAGAAATAAATTAGCGAATCTAAAACTAGAAAAAGTAGAGGTGGTAAAATCCCAGAAGTATGAAAAAGCAGCTGAATTAAGGGATGAAGAAAAAAATGTAGTTTCACTTTTGGGTGATAAAAAATTAGAATGGGAAATAGAAATGGAGGAAAGTAGAATCGATGTCACTGAAGAAGACATATATGAAGTAGTTTCTCAAATAACTAAAATCCCATTAACTAAATTAGATAGTAATGAAAGTAAAAGTTTGTTAAATCTAGAAAAATCTTTACAACGGTTAGTGATAGGTCAAGATGAAGCTATTGAAAAAGTTTCTAAATCTATTCGTAGAAATAGAGTAGGGATTCGTGAAGTTAAAAAACCTATTGGTTCATTTATGTTTTTAGGTTCCACGGGTGTAGGTAAAACTCATTTAGCTAAAGCAATAGCTAAAGAAATTTTTGGTAGTGAAGACGCTTTAATTAGGTTGGACATGTCGGAGTATAAAGAAAAGTTTAATTCTACTAGATTAATTGGTTCCCCTCCAGGGTATGTTGGTTATAATGAAGGTGGTCAATTAACAGAAGCTGTTAGGAAAAAACCTTACTCAGTAATACTATTAGATGAAATTGAAAAAGCTCATGCTGACATTTACGACTTATTACTTCAAATATTTGATGACGGTCATATTACTGATGGTCTGGGGAGAAAAATTAATTTTAAAAACACTTTATTAATTATGACTTCTAATGTGGGAGCTAAACAAGTTTCTGAATTTAATAAACCTTTAGGTTTTTCTACTAAAGATACGGAATCTAGAATGGAAGAAAAAAAAGAAGCTATAATTAAAAAAGCTTTAAAAAATACTTTTAGACCAGAATTCCTAAATAGGATAGACCAGACTGTGGTTTTTAAACCATTACAAAAAAGAGTAATATCTAAAATTGCTAAGTTAGAGTTAAACTCTCTTCAGAATAGACTTACTGAAAAGAACTACAATATAGTTTTTGATAATTCAGTGACAAAATATATTGTGGAAGAAGGGTATGATGAAAAGTTTGGTGCGAGACCTATTAAACGAGCTATTCAAAATAAAATAGAAGATTTTATTTCAGAAAATATTTTAAAAGGTGAAATATTAGAAGACGTTCACTACTCATTATGTGTTGATGTAGATAACATTGTAAAAATAATTACTGTTTAATTAAAGAATCGTACCTGTAGAACAATACCAGGTATTACCATTTGCAATACAGGTGGTTACTGAATATACAGCCGTAGGTAAAGCTTTAGTGGCGGAACCGTTAATGGTGGAAGTACCAGATGAACCCACAGTGGCAGCGGTAGTAGTGCTAGTTCTTATAAGTTTAGTTTCAAAACCAACAGGCAAAGTGTTAGAATCCCCTATAGTTATGGTCCCACCTCCACTACTACTAGTATAATACACTACATTTATACCCGTGGTATTAGGGTCAGCCTGTGCGTCTACTGTGGTATTAGTTCCTACTGGTACGGTGCTTCCAGTGATTATGGTACCATCAGCTCTTATAGATAGGTTCGCTACAGGTGTTCCACTAATGGTCTTATTTAATACCAACCCATCTTCACTGGTAGTAATCCTAGTTTGTCCACTCCAATATAATTTTACGTTACTCAGAGCAGAATTAGTCCGTAAAAAAGGTTTACCTGTGGTTGAATCATTTAAATGTATTTCTGTGCCTGAAATAATTAAATTACCAGTCCCTACTTCAGCTATTCTACTAGAAGCACCATCATGATAAATTCGTAAGTCTTGGCTATCACCTATTTGTAATTTGCGATTATCTGGTAAGTGAATATCACCTTCAGATAGTGTATCACCACTAATATGTAATGGTTTTGTTGGGTTTACTGTGTTAATACCAACAAATCCTTTAGTTGTTCCAGTACCTTGTATATGGATATCTGGTGTTGTCCCATTTGCGTCTTTACCCGCATAAAATCTTATATAATCCTCTTTATTAGTACCTATTTGTGAAATAATATTCAAACCATTTTGTTCTTGTGAAGAATAAATAAACCCATCCCCTTGTTTACCGTAACCAGGATATGAGGGTTCTGTATTACCTCTAGTACCGATACCTATACCATTCGCCCCTACATCTGAAACACCTAGAAATATTAAGTCTGATGAATTACCACTTAATCTGACTCCAGGTCCCCCAGTAGCATCTAAATCCGTATAAAATTTACCATTAGAAGTTTCTACTAATGTATCTCCACCACTTACGTGTAATTTCTCTGTTGGTGCACTTATACCTATACCAACATTACCTACTGGGTCGATTCTCATCCTTTCACCAATCATATCTTGGGGGTTGGTCCCTTCTAGAGTTCCTGCTGTCCCCCCAGTTGTTGCAAATATTATAGAACTACCAGCAGCACTATCTTGTATACCACCTACGTAACTCTTAACACCACCATTACCACTATTTTCATTACTATGAAATTCAATTTTACCTATAAATTGTTCTTGAAATGAGGTTATTACAGTATCGTTATCGGCAAATCTTAATATATTATTTATCGCCGTTGTGTTCCCTGTAGAATATAATTCTAATTTTGTTTTAGGGATGGGTGTCCCAATACCAACGTTACCTGTATTACCATTATATATGTCATTACCGTTAGTTAACCAATCACTATCAGTACCATCACCCCTAATTACTAATGTACTACCAGTAACACCCACAGTAACACCATTAGTACCTGATAGTGAGTATAAATTTATCCTACCATCATTTGCACCTATTTCTTTACTTTCAAAAATACCTACACCACCACCCACATTATTACATGTGGTATTGTCAATCTTAGCACTTAAAATACTAAGATTACCATCTAATTGAGCGTGGGTAAGTGCTGTAGTTTGACTTGTTCTTAAATAAAAGGGTATTGGTAACGGCATATCTATTGTTTTACAATAAATATTACCGATAATAAAATAAGATTATAAAATATTATATGGGTAGGATTGGGGTTTGTGTGTAAACTCGTATTTTTTATTACCTAGTTGTTTTACCACTTTTGAACCTAAGTTTATAGCGTTCTGAACATCTTCTACAATAACATACTCATGGGAGGTATGGTAACGATAATAACCCGCTGCAAAATTTAAACAAGGGAAGTTAAATTTTTTCTTTAACATCATAGTGTCTGTATATGGGTGGTTTAACCACTTGGTAAAACCGTGTTCTAAAATTATGTCTTTTACTGAACCAAAAAATTTACTTTCTTCTTCATATAATTTAACTCCCATAAGAGTTTTACTCATTGTGTCATTTTCTGTAGAATCAAACTGAATAGCGTAACCTACATTTGTGAAAAACTCTGGGTCAGCTTCTTTAGAACCGTTACACCCTGTTTCTTCCGCTACTGGTAGAAATACTTTACAAGAGTCTAATTTCTCCAATAATTGTAGACAGATGAATACACCTGCTTTATCGTCTCCACCAATACCAGTAGGTAAACCTTCTTTTTTATCATAAGCTTTTAAAGCTAATTTAAGGTCACCTTGTGCATTAGGTAGTTGTTCCTCCATAACCTCCATTTCAGTAATACTGTGAACACTATCTAGGTGAGCTACCAAACAAGGATAGGTCGAAGAGTCTCCTTTAGTAATATAGAGACTCCCCAACTTATCTTGATAATAATTAACCGAGTCTAGAGAACTAATATAATTAATAACGTGTTCTATAAGTCTATCCTCCTCCCAAGTGTGGGTAGGGACGGAAAGTAAGTTTTTTAATTTATTTAGTGTTTCTCTATTCATATTACAAATATACAAATAATATTTCGAACAAAAAAATAAAATTTAAACTTTTTTAATTTGGTTTAATTGAAATTATGTTATATATTTGTTACACATATCAACTGCACCCGTAGCTCAGCTGGATAGAGCAACTGCCTTCTAAGCAGTAGGTCATAGGTTCGACTCCTATCGGGTGTACTAAAAGTAAATTTTGTTTTTTTAAATTTACTTTATATATTTATAATAGTTCTTTGAAAATATGGGGATGACTGGAATTGATTGACGTTAGTTTGATTGATATCAGCACGTCGAGGCTAAACTAACCTTGTAAAACTGGTTTATACTTCTAATCGGCAACGTATTAGATACAATGACAACTATCGGTCTTATCCGTGAGGAGTCAACAGTAGCAGTAGCGTAATTAGATTACGACTAAAGCTCCATCCCAACTAAAGAATTTAAGATTTGTGTCTTTAGTGTATGGGATGTCAACAGACAAATCGAACGCACCAATATCATTAAGGTGGTTAAATAACATTATGGTTGGGGCTTCTGGATGGTTGTTTATTCTAGAAGGGTAGGTCCGAGAATAAAAGAATAAACTAAGCGTGTAGGATAGGTACGATAGACAATGGACAAGACGAGGGTTCGACTCCCTCCATCTCCACCAATAAAAAAAGGTCCCGATTGGGACCTTTTCTAGTTTTATATAATTTATAGGATTATCTTCCCATATTTTGCATGAATTGTTTAAAGTATTTTTGTGCAATATCACTAATTCCCCCCATAGCTCCAGAGCTTGGTTGTCCTGAAGTTTCAGGTGGAACTTCTCCACCACCACTTAGGTCTTGTCCTTTATATTCTTGTTGCTTTTTATCTTCCACATCTTTTAAACCGTCTTGAACTTGGTCTTTCTTTTTTCCTAGTGCTCCACACAAGTAATCTCTTACGTTTCTTTCTATATCTTCTACGAATTGAGCGTTATTGGTAAGATTTGTAAAAGAATTACCAATAATCATTTCACTAGCGTTACCCATTTCCATACCAGTAATCATATTTGCTGTTTTTCTTTGGATAAACTCTAATATTCCCAGTGTTAGTTTTGGGACTAAAAACTCACAATTCATTAATTTAGGTAAGTCAACAAAGTCTATATTACCTAATACGGTTGATAATATATCTTTTAATACACCGTCTTTAACACCCATAAAATTTAAAACCCATCTGTACATACCTTCACGAACAGTTTCCCATACTGTCCCCATAATACCTTCGTTTTTATTAGTTAAACCCATTGTTGCTTGTTCACTAATTACTCTTTCGTTTTTTCTAAGGTAGTTAGATACGTCATCTGGTGTAATACCGTTTCTATTTAGTTTATGGATTCCTATAGAAAAATTTTCAAAAACTACTTCTGGAGATTTACCTTGATTTTTTCTGACAAATCGGTCACTCCAAATACCAATTCTCCTTTCTTTAGATTCTGAAAGGATTGGTTTTCTAGTATTTAATTTTTCTTCATTTACTAAATCTTCAATAAATGAAACTAATTCTGATTCTTTAAATTTTACTTTATTAGACATTCTCTTTTATAATTTATCTTCTTTTATTTCTTAAGTCACCATCACCCTTAATTCCGTATTTTGTTTTAACACGTCTAGTCGCTCTACCTAAACCGAAGTTATATTTTGCGTAACAGAATTGTAGTACTTTATATGTTTCTGGACCCCCTAATGTTGGTAGAGCTCTATATGCCGCACCTATTAAGGATTTACAATCCTCCTTACTTACTTGGTCATCCTTTACGTCTTCCATCTTTGTTATTACTTTTTTAGCTTCGTCATCTGTAGCGAATCTTCCAGAAATATTTTTAATTTCTTCTTCGTCTTTTTTAACTTCGTCAGTTTTAACTTCGTCATTAGGTTTCAGAGCACCCACCATTACTTTAGCGGTTTCTGGACCTACAATACCATCAACCTTAAGTCCGTTAGTGTTTTGGTACGTTTTAACTGCTTGTTCTGTTTTAGAATCGAATATTCCACTAATTGTAACACTTAATAGTCTTTGTATCGCGGCTACAGAGTCTCCTCTCATTCCTTTTTTGATTATACCGTTACCTGCCGCTACTGAAGTGAGGGTAGGTGCCACACCGTATGATGAACTACCATCGTTTCTGTTAGGTGATGGTTCTTCTCTATCATTTGGGTTTGTTCTTCTAACTCTTGTAACTTTATAAGCGTTATCATCTGTATTAAAACTAACTGAATATTTTTGTTCTACTACAACTCTACTCTCACCTAATACTTTACCTAAACCTTTAACAGATTCTGTTAGTACTTCAAAATTTTCAACACCCATCGCTAATGCGATAGCTGCTCCTTGTAACGCGGTTGGTTTTGCAGTTGCAGTTCTAGGATTATCTCTCACTAATTCGTCAATGTATTCAGCAGCACTTCCTTCAGGACCACTAATATCCTCTAGTGTTTCACCAGCTTCGTATATGGTTCCACCAACCTCAATACTCTTAGTTAGAGTTTCTATATCTTCTCCTGCGTCTTTTTCGTCATCAGCTCTACCAAATACTTTAGCTAATTTTGCTTTGTCTTCAGCATCTGTTATTCCGTAATTTTGACCGTCTGGTGTTTGGAAATAATATTTATCGTCTGAATTTTCTATATATTGGAATTGTCCTAAGTAATCTTCACTTCCTGCTTTAAATACGATAGCTGTAACTGCTTTACCTCCTGAAGTTGCGACAAATAGGTCTACTGTATCACCACCGAATAAAGTTTTAAAACTAATTCTATACGCTGGTAAACCCTCAGGTCTTTTATAAATGTCCTTTTTTTCTTTTTTTAATAATTCTTCAAAATCTTTAGGGTCTTTTACTTCTTGACCATTAATTATAGCTAATGGTTTATTTTTAAGAATGTCATGAATCATAGATATTTCCGATTCATCTAATTCATCCATCAATTCTTCAAATAAAGGGGTGTTAAACATTTGTTGATAAATCATAGAAAGGTGTGAACAATCACCAACAGTTTTTATAGCTCTAAAAGAAGCGTAAACAGCGTCTTCGTCAGTTCCAGCACCAGATGTCATTCCCAATGAAATAAAATCTACAATACTTTTACCTGCATATTTTTCACCACCTTCAGTAGCGTCCTGAATAGCTTGAGCTATTTGTATAATTTCTTGTTGTGATTGGAATGTAACTGTTATCTCACTATCATCTTTATCTAAAGTTAATAGACTCTGGTAGTACTCTGGTGAGAAACACATAGATAACCAATCATCTTTAGAAACACCTTTTCCAGCTAACCAATCTTCTTGACCCGTTACTGCATCTCCAGGTACTGGAGCAGAACCAGAACCGTCTGTCATCCCACCTAACATATATAAACCTGACCCCCAACCTAAAAGAGAACCAAGTCCTTTAGTTGCTTGCATATTTGTTATAGCTTTCATTCCTTGTGCGGTAAATTTACCGTTAGCCATCATTCCAGGTGCTTTGTAGAATCCTGCGGGTGGTTTAATTTTTCCAAATCCCATAATATTCTTAATTCCTGTAGGTAATTTAGTTAAGTACTTACCTCCAAAACTACTCATTCCTCTACCTAGTGCCGGTAAAGCTCTACCAATCATAGGTAGTCTAGTTAGTGCCGCTGCAATAGCGGGAAAAAATTCATTTAGAATTTGTGGATTTTCTTTTATTAATTTTATTTCCCCTTCAGTAAATAAATTTTTATATTTGTTATCAACTGATTCTTCAGTTAATATTTTTAAATCGTAAGTACGACTTTTAGTTTGTTGGGTGTATCTTTTTGACTCTTCTAAGTTAAAATCTTTATTATAACCATTTATATGGTCAATTTTTCTTAGTTCTTCCGTCAATGACATTTTTGGTTTTTTCATTTTTTGGTTTTTTTTATAAATATTTAGTTATCTATTAAAATTTTTTGTTTTATTACTTTAATGCGTCTACAAACTCTCCTTGGTCTTGTTGGTTTAGGTTATTGAAAAAGCTAGTACCTTCATCTGATTTTAAAAACTGTTCAAATTTTCCGTTTAATTCTCCTTCATCCATTCCTTCTACTGCTGCTGCACCAACCCCAGTTCCTGTTAGATAGTTAATAAATTTAGCGTATAATTTTGTTCTATTTAATAAACCTTTTCTTTGCATTCTTGTTAACAACCCACCACTCTTACGGAACACTTTAACCTTTCCTGTTTGTTTTGCTGCTTGTGTGAATACTTTAACATAAGTTTTAGCGTCTCTAGTAAAACCTCTAAATCCTGGTAGTTTCCCAATCTTACCCAAAATCTTACTTAAAAATCCTTGGGTTTTAGGACTTCTCATAGTGTTTAATACCGCTTTACCAGCTTTTGTCTTACCCATCTCTGATGCTACTTTAGCTGAGTTACCACTTTTTAGTCCAGCGTTAATAACTTTAGAATTTATTTTTCCTGCTTTCATTAAACCAATAAATGGTTTAGCTATAGCGTCTCCCACGTAAGGTACTAGAGATATCAAACTTAACATCCCATATAAAATATCCCCTTGTCTAAAGTAAGACATAGCGTTAATACCGTCCGCGATACCTGTTGGGTCTACGATACCGACAAAATCTAAAAAGGTGTTATACCACTTACTTTCATTTAATAAATCCGTATCAAAATTAGTATCGTAATCTAATGAGTATTTTCTTTTCATTTCATCGAAGGAAGGTTCATTGTAATAAGACCTAATATCTCTATCTGCGGTTGTAAACCCGTAGTCATCCATTTCAATATCAAACATTCCTTCTTCATTACCATCTTCCCACAAAGGATTTCCTTTCCCTCTACTAATAGAGTAAGAGTCTGCCCAGTGACTTACACCACCTCCAGCGGGATTAGCAGCACCTCTAGTTAACCCTGTTTCCCAAGTTTTTGCACCTGTACCCCCAGCGTCTGAAGTTCCAGTTTCTACACCACCACCGGCAGTACCTTCTTGTTCACTAATCATTATTTTAATGATGGTGGTTAATTCGTTCTCTGTAACAATTACCTTCTTCATTATTAACTATTCATTTTAACGTCCACACTAACGACCACATTTACTTTACCGTCATTAGTTTTCCATTTCCAAGTCTTTTTAAGTTTGTCGTCTTCTAGATTTTCTGTAGTACTTTTATTTCTTAAACTAAAAGCACCTTTAGTGGCTTCTAAATGTCCTACAATGTCATTAAATGCTTTTTTAGCGACTGGGTTGGCATCTTGAGATTTAGGTCCGTTTGAATTCTTTGGAGAAGAAGTTTCTTTTTTTTCTTCCAGTTCATGGCCTAAAGTTAGATTTTCTATAATTCTAACTAATTCTGATTCGGTAAGTCTTACTACTTTTTTCATTTACTTATTTTTTTACTTATCCACTCTCTTATGTAGTGTTTAGAAAGGTTATTAATTTTTTTATTAATGGTAGAAGTTAAATAATCTTCGTCATCCGACATTTGGTATACAGCCTCCTCAATTAATTGGTCTCTAAAACCTCCCTTAATTAATTTTGTCGCTTCTGTTAATCTAAACTTCTCCCTATTATCATAAATAGTGTCTAGGAAGGTAAATATGTTTTCCATTAAACCTTCTTCAGTATAATGCACTTTTCTTCTATTAACAATATCTTTTACGATGTGTTCTAAATGAAGACTTAATTTAAATGCGTTTCCCATTATATGTTTTTTTCCTATAAATATTTGGTTATTAGATAATAATTATTTATCTTTGTACTAATAAAGATTAAATACTAACATTTAAAAGCATATACACATGAATAAGATTTTTTTATACCTAACTTTACTAACTTTAATTTTTACCAGTTGTGAGAAGTACGAATTTGATGTTGATGTTCCTACTATCGAGGGAACTGAATGGGTTTTAGTTAATGGTAGGGTTTATACTGAAAATTTAACTAATGGGGAATTAACTTATTATGACCACTTTGATGATAATCAAACCATCTCCAACCTAGACATTTTCGGAGGTTCTTCAGTAGACGTTGACATTATAGAACAAAATGTTACTACTTGGTATCTTCAGGATGGTATTTTTACATTAGGGAATGGTGGCACTTACGACTATACGACACATGGGAGTGGGAGTAGAACACAATACAAACTTTTAGGTATACCCCCTTATGGTTCCTCAAGGAGTCTAGGGGTTTTAGATTTTGACGATAATGTACTTCACGTACAAATATACGAATCTAACGAATCTAATCATGGTGATAATTACCATTACTACACAGTATTAACTTTTGTTAGAAGTGGTTATAGTTGTCCTTCTTGTGTGTACACTAGTGAGTTTGACTATGAATATGATGGTACTGTAAATTTAATTTCTTCAGATGTTCCTGGTCACTTACAGTTAACTGGTACTTCATGGGTCATAACGAGATATGACAATGGGGTGACTCCAGTCTACCCTAACGATACAATTAATTTTAACAGTGGTGTATCTTATGATATAAATGGTTCAAACCCTAACACTTACTCCTTATCTAATAACACAGGCAATAACCTTTATAATTTAACACTTTATGAATGTGTTACATTTAATGGTAATTATTCAGGTCAAGTGGGGTTGTCTTTCATTGACGAAGGTGAATTAAATAACCTTACAATGAATGGTATATTTGGGACCCCTGGTTCTATCAATGTATGGATGGAACGAATTAATTAGTCCTCCAATTCAAAATATTTATCTAGACTACCATCGTTTAAATCATAAGCTTCTTCTAATTTGTCTTTACAAGTTTCTACTAATTCCCAATCATTGTCTTGAATGGCTTCGTTTAGTAATTCTATAATATCATATAATTCCATAATAATGTTATTTTTGAGAATAAGTATTTATAATGTAAGTAAAAGACATTTCCTTTACTAAAAAAAATTAATACAATTATCTTATGGGAAAAAAAGATTTAAAAAACCAACATAAGGATTTGGTAATTAACATTATTGATGTACTAGCTGAACTTGACCCTTCAAAAACAAATAAATTTCTACCAATATTAATTAAACGTTTTAAAGAAGAATATGATTCTTTTAAAAAGTATGTGGGGTACGAAATTGGTGGTTTGGTGGGGACAGAAAATTTACGTGCATTAAAGGATTTTAATGAACATCTAGATAATAACAGAACCAAAATTAAAGATATTTCATTAATTAAAGACTTTAGAGATTTACATGAACAATTAGTTTATGCTGAATTAAAACTAAAGAAAAAAGATATAAAAAAAGAAATTTCTATTTTATATAAGGATAAAGAATGGTTAATATTAAAACCATTAAGTTATGAAGCTTCTAAAATTTATGGTGCGGGAACTAAGTGGTGTACTAGTAGTAGAGAAGACGACAAACCCTTTTACAACTATTCAAATGATGGAGTTCTTCTGTATGTTATAAAACTAGGTACAAATGAAAAGTTTGGGGTTCATTGGTATTTTGAAAAAAATAAAAGTATCGAGATGAGTTGGTGGGACGTTGAAGATAGAAAGGTAGATTCACTAACACTAAGTGTTCCTTCTAAAATTACACAAATTATTTTAGACCATTATTTAACCATTAAACATCCCAACTCAGATTACTTTAAAGGTAGAGATAAGGAAAGGTCAGAAGAATTAAAGGTGAAAGATGATAATTGTAATGTAATACCTATGAATTTAAATTTCCCTACCCCACCCCCAACCCAACCAGTACCTGAAC
>WLWG01000106.1_pt1 | contig 81038 bp, 55 predicted proteins | sample 6712871 | NCBI WGS metagenome assembly WLWG01 (sample SAMN12718693, study PRJNA515312) | sponge metagenome | isolation source: marine sponge | host: Mycale hentscheli | place: New Zealand: South Island, Marlborough, Capsize Point | collected 2003-05-01 | reverse complement strand
AATGAAGAGAATCCGCTGCTTGAACGGATGAAATTCCTCGCCATTTTCAGCTCCAACCTTGATGAGTTTTTTATGGTCCGGGTGGCCGGTGTTCGAGAACAGGCATTTGGTGACGGTGCACCACAGGACTTTGCGGCTGATGGTCTGACGGCCAGTGAGCAGTTGCGGGCCATAGCTGCTCGAAGTCAGGAACTCGTGGCAAGACAATATCGGTGTCTCCGGGAAAGTATTGGCCCGGCTATGCGTGAAGCAGGTTTTAATCTTCTGAGGAACATGGAATTAACACGAGAACAGAAGAAATACGTTGATCGATTCTTTCGTGAGCGAGCATTGCCAATCCTTACACCGATGGCATGTGATCCTGCACATCCTTCGCCTCGATACCATAACCGAGGGCTCTATCTTGGCACAATGCTTGAACATGAAAAAGGCTTAGGGCCGAAGCAGCTGTTTGCTGTTGTGCAGGTTCCTCAGGTTTTGCCGAGAGTGATCTTGCTGCCAGGGAATAACACGAATAATGTTTCCTTCGTACTTTTGGAAGAACTAGTGGCAGCAAGACTGCCAGAACTATTCGGAGGATTTTCTGTCAAGTCGTGGACAACTTTTAGAATTACACGTGACTGTGATCAGGAACTGCTTGAGCAAGAGTCAGATGATATGCTCAGGCTGATTGAAGAGCGATTGAAGGAACGGCAGCGAGGGCAAGCTGTTCGGCTGGAGATTGCAGCAAAAGCAGATGAGTCAATTGCTCAAAGAATTATTGATGACGAAGATTTAAAAGGATTGAGTGAGGAGCCAGGTGCGACGACATACAACGAGGTCTACCGTATCGATGGCCCTCTTGATCTCACGGGGCTTTGGGAACTTTATAAACTCCCTGGTTTTGAAAAGTTTCATGACAAACCACATGCGCCAAGAAGGCCTGCCGCATTCCGGCAACAGCGAGATATTTTTTCAACAGTCTCTCGGGAGGATGTCTTGGTTCATCATCCGTATGAATCATTCGATCCAGTCGTGGACTTTGTCACATCTGCGGCGAGAGATCCACGTGTATTAGCTATCAAGCAAACGCTTTATCGCACGAGTGGTGATTCACCGATTATTCGTGCTCTCATGGATGCTGCAGAGGCGGGCAAGCATGTGACGGCGCTTGTAGAGCTAAAGGCCAGGTTTGACGAAGCTAATAATGTGAGTTGGGCCCGTCAGTTGGAAAGGGCGGGAGTGCATGTCGTATTTGGCTTTCTCGATCTCAAGACGCATTGCAAGGTGTCACTCGTGATTCGAAATGAGCGCGAAGGACTCAAGCGATACGTTCATCTTGGGACAGGTAACTACAATCCAGCGACGGCAACCTCGTACACAGACCTTGGTTTGTTCACAGCCGATGCAGAGATTGCCGAAGACGCCTCCGCACTTTTCAATCTGCTTACGGGCTATTCCCAAGGGCATCAGTGGAAGAAGCTCATAGTGGCTCCTAACGACCTCCATAGCCGCACGCTTGAGCTGATACGATCCCAAGCTGCCCTAGCTTCAGCTGGAAAACCATCAAGAATTTTTGCAAAAGTGAATTCGTTAGCGGATCATCAGATCATCGAAGCCCTTTACGGTGCCAGCCAAGCTGGTGTGCCGATCGAAATCCTCTCTCGAGGAATTTGCTGCTTGCGGCCCGGCGTCGCTGGGCTGAGTGAAAACATCCAGGTTCGGAGTATCGTTGATCGTTTTCTGGAACACAGTCGAATATTTATATTTGGTGAGGGAGTCGATGCAGAGGTCTATTTAGGAAGCGCAGACTGGATGCCGCGCAACTTCTTCCGTAGGGTTGAAGTGATGTTTCCCGTGCTTGCAGAACCACTCAAGGAACGTTTGCTTACGACTATTGTTCCCACATATAGCGATGATACGGCACGAGCCAGAAGGCTTTGTTCAGACGGTACTTATACTCTCGATACTCCATCGAAAAAACAAACACCGCAACGTAGTCAGATTCTCTTTATGGAAGAAGCATCTGCTGTGAGTGAGACGATTACACAACTCCCAGATCATGGAATCAGTAACGAAAAAAAGCAGTCTTCGGGTTTAATTAGTTCGCGGGTTTCATCCCGAAGTAATTCGTCGCAGAGGCAGAACCGTTCGAGGTCGAGGAAGAGTTCGTCGTAAACTAGAAGTTTTCAGGGAGTTCGGTACTCTAGTATGTGGCGTTTTCACGAAGTCTGTAGGAGCACATGTGAGTAATTTGTATGTCGGATGATCACTATCAAATACTGGGAGTTTCTCGGACTGCGACATCGGAAGATATTCAGAAGGCGTACCGAGAAATGGCGCGGAAATATCATCCGGATTTACATCCCGACGACGATGCCGCAAAGGAACAGTTCAAAAAGGTGCAAACGGCGTTTGATGTTCTGAACGACCCCAGTAAGCGTGAGATGTATGATCGATACGGAAGCTCTTTCGAAGGAGTAGGAGCTGGTGGAGGAGGAGGGTGGTCGCCGCAAGGCCAGCAGGGCGGTTTTCAGTCTGGGGGAGAGGTTGATTTAGAAAGCCTTTTTGGAGGTGGTTTTGCTGACCTGTTTGGTGGTGGGAAACGGCGGTCAAGTCGCCCAAGACGTAGCCCTAGCGCACCAGGAGAGAACATTACTGCCAATATCCGTATTCCTTTTCAGTTGGCAATTGATGGTGGAAAAACAGAGGTTCGTTTTGACAGAGATGGTACCAGTGAGACTCTCAGCATAACGATTCCTCAAGGGCTTCCGGATGGTTCTCGTATGCGGTTACGGGGACAGGGGAGACCTGGTGTCGGTGGTGGTGCGTCGGGTGATCTTCTTCTTGACGTGGGAGTTGAACCACACCCGGTGTATCGCCGAGAAAGAGACATGCTCGCAGTCAGTTTGCCGATAAGTCTTTCAGAGGCATTGGAGGGTGCAAAAGTTGACCTGCCAACTCCTTGGGGAGTCATTAGCCTGCGGATACCAGCAGGGACGTCTTCTGGCAAGAAACTTCGTGCCGCTGGGATGGGGGTTCGGCATGCGAATGGTTCAAAGGGAGATCTGATTGCGGAGGTTCAGATTGTACTGCCAGAGATAGATGATGAGGCTGTATCAAAATCCCTGCTAGAGTCGGTAAAGGCAGCCGAATTGGGCTTACCAAAGGACCCCCGAGCTTCAATCAAGTGGTAACAAAACACGGAATAGAATTTTGTTTTCAGAAAAAGCTACGCTTGCTTCGTACGACTGATTTTCGTCGCGTCTATGCTCAACGTCAGTCTGTCGCTATCGGACCGCTCGTGATGTACGGTGCTCAGCAAGTCACAAACCTGAGCCATGCTCGGTTTGGAATATCCGTCTCTCGTCGTGTTGGGAATGCAGTTGTAAGAAATCAATGGAAAAGAAGATTACGAGAGGCGTTCCGAAAGGTAAAAGTACAGTTTTCTAACGACCTCGACATTGTTGTAGTTGTTCGTGCTACTGGGAAACCTGCTACGGGTGAGAAAGCTGCGCAGAACACAGAGCAACTTCTTCTTACTTTAATAAATCGACTCAGGCCGAAGATCAGGCATTCTGGCGAATAATAAAATGGTCACCCGCTTCTATCGTGAAATGTTTCTTGGAGAAATTAAATGAGCGTCCAAGCATTTCGTTTGTGTATTTGTTGGCTCATCAAAGGAATCAGTTGGGCTGTGGGAAGGTTGCTAGTTGCGATCATCGGTGTGTACCAAGTCCTGATAAGTCCATTGCTTGGGAAGCAGTGTCGATTCAAGCCAAGTTGCAGCAGATACTTCCAGGAATCTGTCATGAAGTACGGGCCACTCCAAGGGACGTGGAAAGGCCTTGTTCGTATCTGTCGATGCCATCCATGGAATCGTGGTGGTTATGATCCACCCTGAATGGTGGACAAGAAGTCACGTAGCCAATTCACAACAGATCTATTGGCTGCAGGGAACGTACACAAATCAAGTTCAGCACAAGAGAGCCATTTGAATGGTTCACAAGGCTCAGGATGCGCGCATGATTCGAGTGATCCTAAGAAAAAAATGATCTCAAAGTGCCCCTCATCAGTGAATGTTCTGTCAAGTTGTCGCTCGATGGAAATGTGAAGCCCGGTCTCCTCGAGGCATTCTCGTACCGCTGCCCTCGATGCACTTTCACTTTCCTCGATTTTACCGCCTGGGAACTCATGGAATCCTTTTGCTGTAGCCGCGTTACTCGCGCGCTTGCCTACAAGCACTCGTTGCTGATGGACAACGATAACAACAGCAATATGTTGTTTTTCAGGCACGTTGAATGGATCAGTCTTGTTTTGGCACTAGATCAAGGAGCCGTCCAGGCGATCCCATAATGTTGTAACCAGCATCCACGTGAAGAAGTTCTCCTGTAATTCCTAGCGAGTCACGTGATACGAGCCAAGCACCTGCTTTCCCAACTTCTTCATGCGTGATATTCCGGCCCATCGGAGACATGTGCTGGTACAAGCCAAGCATATCTTCGACCCCCGCTCCTCGGCCTGCAAGTGTGCGCAAAGGGCCTGCACTGATCGCATTTACACGTACGCCCTGAGGACCAAGATCAAAAGCCATATACTTCACGCAGGCGTCGAGCGTGGCCTTGCAGACACCCATGATGTTGTATCCGGGGACAACTTTCTCGCCACCAAAATAGGTGAGAGTCAAGATTGAGGCGTCCTTAGCAAGTATTTCCCTGGACAATCGTCCAACAGCAAGAAGACTGTAGGCACTTGTTTCCATTGCGGTGCGAAAGCCTTCGCGGCTACAGTTTGTTGTTTCGCCCTTGAGGTCATCCATCGGGGCATACGCAATGGAATGAATGAGGAAATCAATTGTCCCAAATTCTTCCTGTGTTTTTTTCATGACTGCGGCTATTTGCTCGTCACTTGAAACGTCCATCGGCACCAGAAACTTTGCATTTGGCTCATCGTCGGTAAGTAAGGCAACACGCCGCCGGTTTCGCTGGCGTGTGTCATCTGGTCTGTCCGGGAGATGACTGAAGCCGATCGTCGCACCTTCGGCTAGTAATTCTTTAGCAATTGCCCAAGCAATCGAGTGATCATTTGCTACGCCAAGGACAAGGCCCTTCATTCCGTCATACCGGCCCATGTGGAAAGTCTCCCGTTGAATAGTGTCTTAAGGTGAAGAATGTAACTGCTTCGATCAATACACTCAATGCGCAATCAAGAACTCGAGAAAGATTCACGTTTCGTGGTAGAGGGCTGCCCCTTGCCACGTGGTCAGGCGAAGGGTAAGTTTTCGATCAGATGCCCCGTTAGCTCAATTGGTTAGAGCATCTGACTCTTAATCAGAGGGTTCCAGGTTCGAGTCCTGGACGGGGTACTCGGTTTTCTGCCGCTTTGTATTCTCAAGGACTTGTATACCATCCCGCTTCGGCGATGGTGCTCTTCAGTCATGTCTCGTGCGGAATTCACGTCACATGATTAGCTGTTGCTGTAGCAAATCCGTGGATGTTGTTTTTGCTATGACCATCGATAGAGTTTTGTCTTGTAGTGTTCTTGAAGCGGGTTGAGCGAGCTATTGATCGGAACAATCGGGTGCGTATGTTTTCCATACTGCATGAGAAATCTGGTTGCATTCTACGGTTGTCGATCTTGAATTTGAGCGTGAGCCATCGCTCGGTATCAATAGTTATCGAACCCCTGCCGGACTGCCCAAACCGCGGCCTGAGTGCGGTCTTTGACTTGAAGTTTTCGTAAGATGTTTTGGACGTGTTCTTTCACTGTTTCGATGCTAATTCCAAGTGAGTTAGCAATTTCTTGATTAGAAAGTCCCAGTGAAATGATCTTTAAAACCTGAAACTCTCGTGGCGTTAATGGAGCGTTGATGTCTGAGGGCAGCCTTCGTTTTGATAAACGTGCTGTCAATTTTTTTAATTGACTGTCGGGGCGAGGTGTCGCATTAGCGGCGGCACCCTCGATGGCAGCACATAAGGTGTCCTTACTTGCTGTCTTAAGGATGAAATCAGTAGCGCCGGCAGCTGCAGTTCGGGCTATAGCAGTGGGGCTATCGAAAGCAGTGAATACAATAACGTGGCACGTCGGGCAGATATCCCGTAGTGGCTTGATGAGTGAAATCCCATCCTCGCCAGCATGAAGTCTCACATCGAGCAAAACAACGTCGGGCTGAAGCGTGCGGCAGTCTTCTAGGCCCTGCTCTCCTGACGGTGCTGTTCCTACGACGGTGATGTGGCCGCCGTGCAAGATCGCAGAAATTCCTTGCAGAACAACTTCGTGGTCATCAATTAGAAATACGTGTATTGGAGGAGCGTTAGTCATCGAAGATATGTTCCCTGCTCAGTCTAGGAATAGCCATCGTAGTCGTTTGAGCGTTTGTTGACATCCTGTAGCTCATCTCCTGCTGGTTTTGCTGGTTTTTACGGTTACTTTTAAACTGCCTGTCGAATTAAAAGAGCCGTCCACGCTGTCAGCAAGCGAACAAGCATTATCCCTGATAATTAAGCAACTGGTAAAGCCAAGGATGTGTCCATGGGTTCCAAGTGGGTGCTGCAACGGATAGTACCGAAAGTCCAAGCAGTATAAATAAGACCAAGCAGCCACTCCTGCTAACAGCCAAACGATCAGCAGCCGGCGTAAGGGCAGTGATCCAAATTGGTGCCAGCCAAAAAACCCAGCGGAACCCACTTGTTGATCCACCGTAGTTGCGGTCCCACGGCTGTCGGGTCAAATAAAAGACAATAACGGTGATCGAAACAGTGATAATTGCAAACGATAAAAGCTGCCATCCATGTCCGGTCCTCCGAAGCATGAAGATGAGTCCAGGAAGTACGAGAATCCATACAGGTGTGAGTGAAAATATTCCGTGATGTCCAATGATTGCGTGGAAAGCATAGTGGGTAATTGATGGCTCACCACGGTCTATACCACCCGGTGATCGCCAATAGCTTTCAATCACTCGACCATTCGGCATCTTGAATCGATAGTCATACCAATTTTCTGGATTCCACTGATTTACGGGGACTTGTGTTTCAGTAGATATCGATGACATTTTAGAAGAAGTTGGTGCCGCACGAAATGCGTATGGTGGCCAAGCCGAATCATGAGCAAGAATATTTGATCCAACGGCTGCAATCAAAACGGCAATCACGGCCGGAAGAGTAGCGAGAGCAGTCTGTCGCCAGTCGAATAGAGCTAACATTCCTACGACAGCCGTAGTCCAAGCAAGTGCGGGTAGGTCAAAAGCTGCAGCAAGACCAGCCGCCAGTCCGGCTGCGGCAAAAAGCGACCACGAGCGGCAACCCTTTTTGGTAACTGCCAAAACACAGTAAAGACTTACAGCTGTACACGCTGCAGCAAAGGAGTGATTGGTAAGCGCCACTGCAAATGTTGTAAGGAGGGTGCCAAAGGCGATAGTTGCGGCAGACCAGATCTTTCCTCGATCAGTCATCCCAGTAAGTTCAATGCAGCAACACGATGCAAGAATGATAATCCCTAAAGGGATCAATCCATAAAGAACCAGCATGAAACGACCAAGAAAAAATGGATGATCTCCAAGAGTCCATCCCGTTGCTTGAACAATCAACCAATATGGCCCAGCCAGCAGAAGGGAAAGGAGTGGCGGTTTGCTCGAGTAAAGATGTAATGTGCCGTTTTTGTCTGGATGAACGACAGCGTCAATGGTATCCCATCCGGGTTCTGCTGCGAGGTCTTCAATCGCAAATGTCCCGCGTTCTGCGAGACTTCGAATTGTCAGCCATCGGCTACGATCATTTGCTGAGAGAAAGGGCCGAAAGAGTCCCTTCTCGCGTCGGATGCGATCCGACAGTTCTTGTCGAAGAACCGATTCTTCAGCGGGGGTGAGTTGAGTTGCACTTCCTGTCGTTCGTCGTGCAACGGCTTCTTGAACCAGCCTCTTCTCGAGCGCTAATCGATCTACGGTTGTAACTGTGGTGATCCGACCGAGAACACTGCTGCACGCAATAAGAGCAAGAAGTCCATACACGAATTTACGAAGAGGAGCCTTAGGGTCGACTGGAGAATCCTTCCGGGATGCTTCGCCGAGTCGACCGGTCTGTAACTTCAGCCACACGGAAATGAGATCGAAAAGTCCACGGAAGAAACGTCCAACTCCATATTTGGAAACTCCTTGGGTACGTGCGCGGTGATGGACCGGCTGTTCGACAATACGGTTTCCAGAGGAGGCAGCTAAGACAGGTATAAATCGGTGCATGCCGGTTGCTAGCGGTAGCCGTTGAGCAACTTCACGACGCATTGCTTTCAGTCCACAATTGTGATCGTGTAGCGATACGTTTGTAAGCCAGCTGACCAGTAGGTTAAAAACCCGAGAGGGCATCGTTTTATGCCAAGGGTCAAGCCGCTGTGTTTTCCAGCCATTCACAAGTTCGGCTTCTGCTGCCAGTGCCTTCTGACCATCAGGAGCCATACCCAACCTTGTGAGCATTTGAGGAATTTCGGCCGGATCATCCTGGCCGTCACCGTCCAGCATGACGACAGCTTCACCGCGCACGCTCGCGAACCCTCTCGAGAGTGCAGCAGATTTTCCCTGGCCATCTTTAAGATGGATCAAATGAATTTTCGAGGTGTCACCAAAAAGGGATTCTACCTCGTTGACTGATTCATCAGTCGAACCATCATTGATAACCAGGATTTCCCAAGAGAATCCCGCTTCATCGAGCGAGGCTCGAATTTCATTAATTAATGGGCCGATGTTACCCGCTTCATTGCGGATGGGAATAACCAGTGAGACCTGAGGGCGATCAGTAAGGTGGGTTGGCGTCATACAAATTAAGGTACGGTGGGTCAAGGAGACCAGCAGTTAACGATACATCTGTTCATTCGTAGTATTGCACGGGATAACCGTATGCTACGAGTCAAAAAAATGATTTTTCCCACTTTGTTGGAGAGCGGTTTACAATCGAAACTCTGAGGTCGGGAGAAACGGCCAAAATACGTACAGAAACAGAGTTTTGAATCATCATGACACGTCTGATTTCTCTTGGTGTAATTCTTGGGCTGGTGGTGATATTTGGGCTACTCTCGCTGAGGGTCATGTCCATTTTTCTATTGCCGCTTCTGTTGGCTGCAATGCTTGTCGTGATCTTTGGCCCAATGTACAGAGCATTGCGGCAGAAGTTAGGTGTTCAGGAATGGTTTGCTGCTGGCCTCACAACAGGGTTTGTTTTAATCATAGTCCTCGTTCCTCTCGCTCTCCTTGTTGTCCGCGCAGGGGGAGATGCAATTGCAATGGCACAAAGCCCACATGGGATGCGGCTTGATCCAACGGTGCTTTCCGGACTTATCGAATCAGTTAATGACACGACGGGGCTTACCCTTACCGCTGATGACATTAATACGGAGTTAAGGAAAGTAGCAGAAGATATTTTCGGTCCCATTGCGACTCGTGCTCCGGTCGTGGCAGCGAAGTTGATCATCGGTGTGATTATTATGACTGTCGCCCTGTTTTACTTTCTAGCTGATGGAGCAAGAATGTTTGATGCGGTCACACGATTAATTCCCCTTGATCAACGATACCAGTGGCAGTTTCTAACAGAATTTGAAGAGGTAAGTCGTGCAGTAGTGAGCTCGACGTTATTGGCTGCGATAGTCCAAGCCATCCTGGCTGGTTTTGGTTTTTATGTCGCCGAGCTCCAGGCAGTTTTTCTACTGACACTACTGACATTTTTTGGTGCACTTATTCCTTTTGTTGGTGCTGCAGCAGTCTGGGGTTCAGCGAGCCTTTATCTGCTCTTTTTCGCCAAGAGTACATGGGCGGCTCTTGGTCTTGCGCTGTGGGGAGCCTTAGTGGTTTCAACAGTCGATAACATCATTAAGCCATATGTTTTGCAGGGGCAATCAAAACTTCATCCACTGCTTGCTCTGCTGAGCATTCTTGGTGGGGTTGGTGCCTTAGGGCCCATAGGGGTCTTTGTTGGCCCTATTGCAGTTGCATTCTTGCAAGCAGCCTTGACTATGTTGCAGACTGAACTCGATACACTTTCGGATCGAACGCCCGGAGAAGAAAGCAGCAGTCTTGCCGAAAAATAAAGTTCTGATTTTCTAGTCGTGCGTGGCTTATTTAAGAAATCTTTGATTGATCAACTTCTTGTGAGGAACAGCTCTATGTTCATCGAATTACTTACACTGGCAGCCGCGATGTTGGCTACAGGTATCGAGACTGCATTTGTACCGAGTGATGACGGGGGAGGAGAGTACTTAGTCCGCGTCGAACCAGACTTGGTCTCGAGTCGGAGTCCTTACACGTTCACCAGTGACATTCCGGCTGATGAACGGGATGTGAGAAGGGTGTGTATCTATGTCGCAGATCGATGGCCTGCAGCTGTAGAACGAACAGTTATAGAAGCAGCGACGCGTCCGAGGGTACCACCGGCTGAACCTGCTGTTGTGGAGAGAGATGGGGGTACGATGATTGACGATCAGGGAGAGAAGCCTTGGTCTCTCTTGGTCGGTTCGTTGATTGCGCTTTTCCTTTCGCTTGGTGGCAACGCCTATCTTGGGCTTCTTCTTGGAGGCATGCGAGCTCGGTACCTGTCTTTAGTCCGAGAGCGTATTCCAGAGGCCTCCGAGGCGGGGTAGTCCACGCGTATGGCATCGAGTCGTTGGTTTGAACGCCTCTGTGATTGGGCGGAATATAATCCGTCTAATCAGCATCGCCAAAGAAGTATTCCTCTGCCCGCCAAGAACCCTTCTGTGTGGCATTGTCGTCCGCTGATTCGGCAATTGATAGTTGCCTCGAACCAAGGGTACGAACGGTTGCGTTTGCTTCTCTAAAAAGGGTGGCGACGTGAGCATGGCAAGTGAGAACCAGCATTTGATGATCACCGTTTCGATCCTTCATAAATTCAACAAGAGTGCGTGATGCGGCTCGAGCGCGTTGGTCGTCGAAGTTGACCAACGCATCGTCCATGACTACAGGGAGTGTGATACCTTGTTCGTGGAGGTCACGTACGAGGGCAAGCCGGAGGGCGAGAAAAACCTGTTCTCGTGTCCCGCGACTGAGTCGCTCTGGGTTCCAGATCACACCAGCGGCGTCGTGGACATCAAGCCGGGCTTCATCAGCGGCCGTGGTGATCTGTACGTATCGGCCTTCAGTAAGTCGAGCAAGCCAGTGAGATGCTTCAATAAGCGCGGCGGGTTGGTGGTGCCTTGCCACTTCCGCGCGGGTGCGTTCTAAAAGTTGGCGGGTGCATTTGAGTAGATTAATGCGTCGGTCATGGTCAGCTATTTGTGCATCAACTGCAGCGGATTGATGCTGTAGCGTTTCTAACCTATTGTCTTTTTCTACCAGTTTGATCTCTTTCTCGATTTCTGCAAGTCGAGCCTTCTGGAGACCAAGGTTTTCGTGAAGCTCTTTTGTCGCTGTTTCAGCATCAGACAATCGCTTTTCAAGTGAAAGTTTTGATGATTGCTCAATCCATGTATCGAGCAGGCTCGGATCTTCGAATCGACTCCTGCCATCGTGCCATGTTCGCTCTGCAATACGAGTCTTTTCGGCAAGCTCATCGAAATATGGTCGGCGATCGGTCTTTGTAAGAAATATCTCTTCTGTTTCAGCATCCCATCGTTCCAGCCTCGCTTGGAGCGTGCGATCGCATACCTTGAGTTGTCGAATTGCCTGGCGATGACGAATTCTCGCCCTCTCGAGTTTCCGAGTACATGTTTTTCGTCGCTCGTGGAGTTGCCGCTGCTTGTTTAAAAGGTCATCAAGTTGTTGAAGTTGATCGAGTGCCGTGCCTTCTGGTATCAGTTCGCACTCGACGAGGATTGCTTCAATTCGTCTTGAAGCAGCAGCGAGTTCTTCTCGTTTATGGCGGGCTTCATCGGAAAGTCGCCGCCGGTCGTCATCGAGCGTAAGGAGTTCGTGGCGGTGTGTGCTAATTCGCCAGACTTCCGTCGGGCTCAACGTACTGGGCAGGCCTCTGCGATCAAGAGATTTCTGCCAACGGCCTACACTTTTCTTTCGCCGACTAAAAGCAATTTTCAATTTCTCTTTTGCGTAAGAGACACGATCCTTATGGCTACGAAGGACTCCTTCATGAGTTGCCATATGTTCCAGTCGAATGATTTCAGCGTCTGCCCTTGCGGCGCGTCGTTGGAGATCGGTTTGTGGCGAGTGGATGAATTCTTGTTGTGACTCATTTGTTTCTGTGTTGCCATTTGAAAACTGATTCACGAATTTTGAGATTGTGGCATCGAGTGTTTCGCATTGAGCAGCGACATCTTTATGCTGCTTTTGTGCAAGGGCATGCTGTCGACGTGTTTCTTCAAGCCGTGCTCCTGAGGACCTGTCAAGTGTCCAAGTCATTACGGAAGCCACACCGGTTCCCGCAAGACCGAGTGCGGCGATGACATAAGCGAGAGGCCCAGTAGCAACTGACGGCAACAGAAGGCCAGATAGCAGCATTCCGGATCCAACAACAAAAATGCTACCGAGTCCAAGCAGCCAGCTTAATGGCATTACCTGGCTGGCAAGCTGTTTGTTCATTTCCTGTTCCAGTTGCTTAATCGTCTGGTGGAGTTCAGTTACTCGTTCCCCCGCGCTCATGCGTCTGCGGATTGCCGCAGACTGTTCTGTCGCTGCTTCAATAGCAGTAGTGAGGGCGGAGCCACTAAGTGCTCCTCCTTCCGCGTCGAGGTGTTGTTCAGCTTTGTCGAGTTCCGACCTTGCTCGGGCAACCTGCTTGCGAGCGCGAGCAACCACACGGGATGCACGCTTGCAGTTTCGTGCTCGAGTGCGTAGCGGACCAAATGAGAGGGAAAGACCCTCGGGCAATACAACAGCCATGCCATCGTCGGAGGTTTGTGGGTCCTCTACAGATATGACTTTTGTCAATCCGCACAGCCCGATCTGTTCCCCAAAGCGGCGGGCTGCAAGCCTCGCATGGGCTTCGGTTCGAGCGACATCGGCGACAAGTCGTTCTACCTGAGAACGATCGTCCAGAAGACTCTTTATTTCAACTCGTTTTTTCCAGATGGCTGACTTGGTGTCTCGATTGGTGAGTTCTCCGGCGAGTCTTCTTCTTTCTTTCAGACGTTTTTCAACAATTCGGAAGACCTGTTTCCGCTTTTTCACATCGTGCTGCCAGCCATCGTAATCAGGATGCACCAACGCAACCTTTTTGAGTGACTCAAGTTCGTCAGAGAGTTTTTCCCAAGCATGTCGTAGCTGGCTTGTTGGCAGAGCGTCACGAGCAAGGTTTTCCGCAATGGCAACTCTGGCTGCAGCTTTTCCAAGGCTTGTTATTTCTCGTAAAACTTGGGTGTGCTCAATGAATAGGTCGCCAGTTAAATATTCAGATTGCGGGTCGCCCGCGGCGTTTCGTAAAGCATCTCGTTTTTCTAGAAGGAGTTGCCGTGGTGTTTTCTCGCCATCTCCTCGCTCAAGTCGTTGAAGGGCTTCTTCAATCTGGCGAATAGTTCTTGCCACTTGCGAGCGATCAAGGCCATTTGCGAGTTCATACAATCGACTTCCACACCCTTCCGGTTCAAGCGTGCGAAGTTCATGTAGTTCATCGAGCCCAAACGCCATGACGTTTGTGAATGTGGCTTCGTCAATGTCACCCACAATGTCTTGGAGGTATATGCGTTGAGTGTCCGCACGGGCGCTATCGAGTTGCTCAACAGTGATACTGTCTCCCTCGTCGCCGCCGAGCCCAACGATGTCATCTTCGTAACTTTCTCGTGTGAGTGTTGCGATGCCAGGTCCTTCATGGCGGCGTTCGATGATGAAACGATGACGCTCTCGCTTCCCCCGAGGGCCTTTTCCTGTGACAACAATAAGCCGGCCACTACAAGGAACCTTCGGGTCAAGAACACCCCGTCTGAATAATCCCTCAAAACCAAAAAAAACAGCTCGAATGAATTCAAGCAAAGAGGTTTTGCCGATTTCATTCGTGCCGTGAATGACTTCGATACCTTGGCCAAGGTCTTCCAAGCTGACCTGTTGAAGTCCTCCGAAACTTTCAATTTCAAGTTGCTCAATGTGCATGAATAAGGTTCCTCGAAGGTAGCCGTGTTGGCGTTCTATTCGGCTTTCTTTGTGAATGAATTGTTTACTCGTTTATTCACTCTCAAGGAGTTCAAGTGCTAGCCAGCCTGCTTCACGTTCGGCTGATGTCACGGGAGATGCACTTTCGGCCTCTGTAACAAGGTCGGCGAGAGCAGATGTGAAAGAGCTACTTGCACCAGGACGTCCTCCAGATCGGTTACGCCCAAGGGCCGCAAGTGGTTCTTCAACGTCGGCAGAAATACTTTCTATCCAAATGTGCGGAGACGCCGCCGCGCAACGTTCACGCAGAATTCTTTTCGTTTCCTGGGCGATTTCGTTGACCTCCAGTCGTCGTGCGATACTGGTGCCACACGCTATTTGGCAGTTTATTATTACGAGCGGGCTTGCGCTTGTTATCGTCTCGTCACCTTCTGGTACGAGGTCATCCAGCAGAGACGAACAGGCTTCCCAGAGAAGTTGAGAGAGTGCCTCATGGTCCTCGTCGGCTGATTCGGTGCGAATAGTTCGCCAGATGACGTCACTCATAGGAAGTTGTTTCCACTGATCGACTGCACCTTTATTTTCCGAAGCAGAGTCATTGTTAGCGGTAGATGGTGGTCTGTAGAACGTGAGCCCATAGCAACCAGAGTTTCGTGAGTCCGTATGGCAGCGAGATTGAATGCTTGGGAGCGGAAGAATATGCTGCGGCAGTGACGGAGTAGACTTCGTTGCCCAGATAGCCAAGGTGTTAGGCTGTGACAAATGACGCGATGACAAAAATGATGTCACGGAACGATGCGTGTCATGGCAAGTATCCGAGCCAACAAGAATTTGGCGGTGGAGTGGTTCAAAAGAGCTTTGAGTGGCTATTCGATCGACGTCTGCTTCATTCGAAATAGCCCATAGTTCAACCGTGGTGGAACGAATGGTTTGGGTCCAGGGATTGAGTGGGGTAGCGAAGGAGAGTCCTTTGGGTTCACCAAGCACGCGAAGGTATTCCCGGGCATCAGTTGGGTTGGTTGCTACCCAGAGTGTTTCGCAATCATGGTCGGCCGCCCAGATAATCAACTGACGGAATGCAATGAGTTGTGCTGGACTCACACGAGTGGGATTGAGAATTGATCCACAAAGAACAATTGCTTGTGCCTGAGATTCAATGGCTAGATGGAAAGTTTTTTCCAGAGTTTTTAGGTTTGCTCCGCGAAGTCGGGCGATAAGCGATTGTGGCATGTCTTCGGGTTCAGCAATCGCGTCATCAATTGCTGGATTGCCGACAAAGAGCAGATCGAACATGGTCTCCTCCCTCTTGGTAGGGCTAACACTGCCGAGGCCTCGCAAAACGGTTACAAAAGCGAATGGGTCACTTGGCTGGCTAGCGTCGCTAATCTTTACTTGGCTTACCTGGTCTGCCATTGCATTGAAGGACTGTACCGCCAATCCGCCGCATTCCGCTACTGCAAAAGAGGTGGCTGGCGAGCAAATGCGTCGGCTGCCGCCGTACACCAGTCTTTTTCGGGCTGAGACGGTCCTAGAATGGCCATAATTCGACCGCGATGGAGCACTCCCTTTTCGATAATTGTTGGAAAGAAATAGCTTTTCAGCGCGCATTTGTATGCATCTGGAGCATGGCTCTCTTCGGTAGGAGTCGATGTCATTACGGTATGATGAATTTCATCGCTTCGGGTGAAGATCGCAAGCGTATGTTCAAAGCCTGGAAGTTGGAATGCGAAACATTGAACGGTTACGGTTTGACTCCTGCTGTGGCTCCAGTACTTAGGAGTTTTTAGTGTTTCTTGCTCCCAGCGGAATGAGTTGGTGCACCACCTCCCGGTCTGTGCCGTTGTCGCCTGAAATAAGCATTCGACAGCAAGGGACCCATCACTTTTTTCTCGACGGGTTTCGCTAGAAAGAATCAGTTCTGCCGTAAGCGAATTCTCAATATCTTTTGTTGGGCACCACGTGCCCTGAAGCCTCCATAAGCCGCTGGTTTGCAATTGACGGGCGTCATTAATCGTATAAACGCCAATAGCGTCATTCCCCCTCACCCAACCTTCACTGAATGCGAAGGCCTGTTGAGGAAGGCTAATTCCCAGTATTGAATTTGAGGTGTTGCCGGACCTTAGGGATATCCCATCGCCAGGCTTTTCTAAATTTAATTGAGCCGTCAGTGATCCAATTTTGTGTGTCCATCCCAAGCCATTTGACCAAAGTGTGTCTTCTGAAGCCTCCGTGTCAGACACTCGATTGGTATTTTTGGGAGGGAGTTTCTCAATTTTCATATTGGAAAATATATCTGCTGGCATGGTGATACAGCGGGAGTGCTAAATAGTGTTGCGTGGGTTGAATTGTTATTCGTTCAAATGGTGTTATACACAGTTCGTGGGTAGTTCGTGGTTATTCAAGAGGTTTCAAAAGACTTTGTGTGCCGGGTGGTTGTTCGACGGGGCTAATACGTATGTTCACGCTGGTGGCGTAAGCATACGTGGTTCGAGTGCTCTCGCTGCATCGCAAGGGATCTGTCTGGTGAGCGGGCTTCTTATTAATAAACTTCTACTCAAATACATTTACTAGAGAGTAAGCAAATGAATGTTCCCTCAGAACTGATGACATCTGAACGACTGCATGAGTACGGCGAGTTTGCAGAGGTTGCAGCACGCGCAGGAGGCGATGTGCTTCGCGATTGGCGTGGACGATTTGCGGTTTCCGCAAAGGGTCCGAGAGATCTTGTGACTGAGGCAGATCTTGCTTCTCAGAAAACAATCCGTGAAATTCTACTCAGTAAATTTCCAGATCATGGATTCATTGGGGAGGAGGACGATCAAGATTCATCGATTTCTTCATTACGTTGGATGGTGGATCCGCTTGACGGTACAAGTAATTATGTTCATGGATTCCCAGCTTATTGTGTTTCAGTCGCTCTGGCCTACCACGATGAGGTTCTCGCCGGAGCGATTTATGATCCAGTTGCAGATGAGTGCTTCACGGCGATTCGTGGAGGAGGTGCTCGACTTGAAAACACGGTTCTTAGAACGACAGACCCACCTCAACTTTCTGATGCACTCGTGGCAGTGAGTTTTCCACCGCACGTGGAACGTGAATCACTTGCAGTAGCAGACTTTCTTTCGATTGTGCCGCATGTCCACTCCGTACGCAGGACGGGTTCTACTGCAATCAATTTGGCGTACCTGGCAGCTGGCAGGCTTGATGGCTTCTGGGTCCGTCGAATTGCATGTTGGGATGTGGCTGCTGGGTTGTTGATTGCTGCAGAGGCCGGGGCGGTCGTGGTTCCTTGTCGACACCCGGATGATCCCAGTAAACTTCCGTCTCAGACAGCCGTGTCGTTGGATCGTCCAGCATTTGTCGCTGCAGCCAATCAACGGGTTGCCACGGGGCTTCATGATCTACTTACCGGGTGACTGTGCGCCGACCGTAGGGTTCATGTCGCTTATGCACGATTGATGTGCCTAAAACTCCTCGAAAAACAGGGTTTCGCTAGTCTTTTCGGTTCAAGTCATTGTAGGTTCATACTAGGTAGAAGTTTGCGCAATCGTTAAAAACTACCAGATATACAGGTGTCTGTAGCATTCTGTTTCACCGCACAAGACTTGGAAGTAGCAGGGCCTTGGCCACAGCCAGCCGAATTACTGAGCGAAATGATATGGGGACAACTCGCTTGCGAGTTGTTGTGAGGTACTTGCTACCTACGCCAGAGCCGTCTGGCCCGGCGTTATTTCGGCAATGGCTCGGAACTATTTTTTTTAGTCTGATTGGACTTCTTTTGTCAGGCAGTGTTTGCTTCGGAGAAGAGACTCGTGATGATCAGAAGGGGCCTGTGTCACGAGAAGTGAGACAAGTCGAACCAAACCTGTATTACGTGGAGGACGACTTAGGTCGTTTGATTCCGGTTCCTGGATTTCGCTATCGAGACTTTGTAGAGCTTGTTCGGTTGCGAGATGGTTTGCCAGCCCAGCCAGAGGTACCGGGAGTAGTACTTGAGAAACTTAGAATCAAAGTCATCTTGCCGGCTCCAACTGAGGGCAATGTTACGTATGCTGACGTTGACGTGGAGTGTGTTGTCCGAAGCACTCGTCCAGGCTGGGGTATGTTGCCATTAAAACTCCCCGAACTTGTTATTGCAGAACCACCCAGGGTTGTTGGAGATGGTGAAGTTGTCGTCACTATAGATCCTTCGCCAATAGAAGGCATGGCCGACAGTTCAGCCAATCGAGCATCTCTTCAACAAGGCGTCTTCGACTCACGATCAAACCTAGATAAAGGCTTCCTTGTCTGGATTAACGACCGGGATGAAGAGGCGGAAAACAATGAAGTGAAGAAAAGTGAGAGTGGAAAGTCTCATACAATTGTGCTGAAAGGCCAGATTCCGGTCGACGTGTCGTTCGATCGTGATCAATTGAGCTTCACGTTACCAGCTGCTACAGATTCAAAATTATCTATAGAAACACAGCGACGCGACCCTCTGGTCAAACTCAATGCTGGCGTCATTACACCTGCAATTCAACTGATAGACGAGGAGAACGACACCGTAGGCAGTGTCGTAGAAATTCTCGGTGCGGTTGGGCCGACCCGTCTCCAGATAGAGGAGTCTCTGGTAGGAAATGTACCTGTCCGACAGATTGCTGAGTGTAAAGTTGAAAGTGTTGTTCGAGTAAATGGTCGATTGGCAACTATAAAAGCAAAGTGTTCTTTGACGAATCTTGGCGGAAGTGAAGGGCTTTTCACTGTTCAGCTCCCGTCCCGCTCGGTTGTGCGGTCAGTTGGAAACACCGCAAAAGTACTCAGCCGAGGTGGCTCTCCTTCAAGACCACAGGTTGTTGTGCGGGTTAATAAAACGAAAGATGGAAATGCTTCTTTTGAGCTTGTTTGTGAGCGAGCGATTGATACTTCCAGCGAAAGCCCAATAGATGTCGGTGGTTTTTCCATTGACGAAGTTCCATTGTGGCGGCAATGGGGTCAGGTAAGCGTCTTTACTGATGACGACTGGACTGTTGAGTGGAAACCTCGATCCGAGAATAGACAAATTGATGCCTCTGCAGCACTCTCGCAGGAAGGACTTGTTGCGGCATTTGCGTTTGACTCGCAGCCTATGTCACTGCCGTTACGAGTGCTACCACGGAGAAGTCAATTAGTCGTTGAGCCGGAGTATATCTACCGTGTCACCCGGAATAGATTAGAGCTCTCGATTCGTCTCCAGGCCGTTGTCCGTGGGGTTGCAGCAAAGCAACTGAATATCTCAGTACCTGGCTGGAAAATTGAGGGAGTTGGTCCTCCCAGCGTTGTTGATAGTGCATCTGTGTCAGAGTCTTCTGGAGTAGTCACGGTACCGTTTCTTAAACCAATAGCCGGAGAGGTAGTGGTTGAACTGCAGTGCAGCAAACGCGTCGATCCTGACACCGAGGAGGTGCGGTGGACGACACCCGTTCCAGAAGCCGACCTCGTTGGCCCTGCACGGGTGGGGATTACATCCGAAAGCGATATTGAACTAGTCCCGGATACGGAACGAATTGTAGGTATGAGCCGACAAGTTTCGTCGCAACCAAATAGATCGTCTGCCGATTTATCGAGGATGTCGTATCGGGTGCAAGCCGACAAATCAACTTTTGTGGCTACACGACGTATTCTCGATCAACAGATTGATGCCTCGATTACTGCGCAAGTAGATGTAGGTTTACGTCAGGTGGTTGTACAACAGGCAACACGCATAAATGTAGCTCACGTGCCACTTCAATTTATTGAGTGGACGGTTCCGCAAAGTGTGCTTGAGACAGGCAGCATAGAGGCTCGTTTCAATGGTCAGTTATTGACTCCCGAAGTCATTAGTCGATCCTCTGAAATGAATGATTCGGAAGAAGATGAATCGATAAATGGTGAGTCGGGAGATGGTGCTGGAGCTGGTAGCAGCGGGCGTTCCTGGCGAATTGTACGAGTCTTGTTGCCCAATCCTTTGTTCGGAACTGGTGAGCTTGTAACGCGATATAGCGAGAATATGCCTGAAATACCGGAAGAGGCAACAGTTCCTTTATCCATTCCCCTTTTGCTCCCCAAGGGTGCGGTTGTTGGTCGTCAATCAGTAAGCATTTCGTCAGTTGACGAATTAAATGTTGACGTTCGCGACGAACGGTGGAATCGAGAAGGAAATCTTCAAACAATTGGACTCGGTAGAACGTGGAACGCCTTTCAGGGGCAAACGACAATCGATATTGCAATAAGTCGGAGCCAGAGGGCTTTGCTCGGGGAAACCGTTGTTGAAGCAACCTGGGTGCGGACAACACTTCGCGGCCCCATGAGGTCTGATCAGTGGGCCTTTGCAGTGACAAGCGCCTCTGATTCTTTGACCCTTACGCTTCCTGTTATGGTGTCACAGGAAAATAGTGATGTGACAGGCAATCAAATAGCCAGAGCTCGAGTCAATAATTCACCTTGGAGTGCCGCGGACGAAGCTACAGGGAGAATCGATCTCGACTTAGGGCAGTCGAGAGGAACTCATCTAGTTGAAGTAGAAGTTCGTCAGCCACGAAAAGAAAGTCTGGTAAGAGGGTCTATACAAGGACTTGATTGGATCGACCTCCAGAGCTCTGGGATGCCATCGTCCTCGCTATATAGCCGCGTTGTCTGGGAAATTTTGGTGCCTAATGGATCTGAACTTCTTTGGGGGCCGCGAGGATGGACAAGCCAGCAAGTCTGGGATTGGAGCAGTCCAAGTCTCAACCAAATACCAGCGGTTTCGGTTCAGGACTTGGCATCATGGGTAACCGCGGCTTCTAGTCCACAGTCAAATATTCAGGGAAGACTCGGCGTTGGTTGGCTTTCTATGCCGAGAGAATTTATCGAACAAAGGCGGGTGTTTTGTGATGTCGGCAGTCCGACTGATGTCGGTGTGTTCCTTGTTCCGCGGTGGTTGCTTGTGCTTGTTGCAAGTGGACTTCCACTTGCCGTCGGTGTGGTGCTAACGATTTTTCCAAGATTGACAACCGCTGTTTTGGTGCTAGCCTCTGTCGTTTTTATTGGTGGAATGGCAATTGGGCCAACAGTCACGCTCTGCATATTGAAAGCAAGTTTACCGGGTCTTGCGCTTGCTGTGCCAGCGGGAGTTGCTAGTTGGTGGCGTCTTCTGCTCAAGAGTCGCACGCAAGGTACGTATGAGTTGGAGTCATGGGAGATGAGGCACCCTGAATCCAAGAGAGGCACACCCCAAGAGTCATTGGTTATCAATATGAAGCAATCTACTGCGCAGACGGTTGCTCCCGTTGCAGCGTCTCAGTCAAAAGCTGAAACGGAGTAGCAGATAACTATGTGCAAGCAATATTTTTTTCACAGACCATTTTTGCGACTTCTCCTCGTAGCCGTTGTTTTTGTTCTTTGCGCAGACAGTGTGAAACAGGATAAGTTTTTATACGGCGCGGATGTAAATGAATCCAAAGGAGGTGGAGTCTCTCTCCTTGACGCTGGCAGGATGTCCTTCTCTCGCGTGTATGTGCCTCCTGGTCGTCTCTCTGATGTTATCCGTGATGAGACCCGTTATATTCCTATGGACGCCAAGGAATTCGATAAGGTTGTTCAGCGACTATTGCCCCGTGATGCGAGGCGTGCTTTTGAAGCACCTCAGCCGGTTGCCGAGTATGTTCTCTACGAAATGAAGCTTGATGCTTCAGGGGCCCTTCTTGGGAATGTTTCTGTACGGCTGCAGAGTTCCGGTGGAGATTTTGAGATTTGGCCAGGAGAGGTACAGTTCCAAAATATCCTCTGGTTCGGTGAGGAAGGCTCTGCCACGAAACAAATCAATTGGCTACAGGAAAGTGCGAAACGACAGCCACGAGATGGATCGTTTAAGTCAAATGGGATACCCGTTGATTTGTTCGGAAAGCCCGGTGGTTCGATAGATTTTCAGTCGCTTGGTGTTGGGAGGTTATTTGCAAATCTTCGAGTAATACCAGTACGTACAGATCGCTCACTCAACCGGAGTGTTTCTTTCAGTGTCGGCCAATCAAACTTTTTGTTCCCACAGATTCCCTCTTTGTCGACGGTAATTGTTCTTGATCTCCCTGAAACTGTTGTGCCGTTGATTACGGGTAATGTGCCGAGCACTGAGAGGAGTAATGGTGGTGAATTGGACTCCGATCAATACCGTCGTTGGCGGTATGTGCTTGGGCCAAGACACTTGCTCAATGTGACACTTTCTCCTCGTCGTACCAGTCGTTGCTCAGTTTGGTCTAGCGTTTTTGTCGGAGAAAGAACGGTAGAGATTGGGACAGTCGTCCTTCCCGAGACTGTCTGGTCCGAAAGATCTCTACGACTCATGATTGATGAACAAATGACAGTCATCAGTGCTCAGCCTTATAGGTACGGTCCGAGGCAAATGAGCAAATCGAATAAGCTGGAGTTCCGTCGAGAATCCAACAACACGATCAGCGTCGTGTTGCCAGCAACTCTTATTGGGACCAATACCGGTATTCTGCTACGGAGTACCATTTCAAGTATTCGCCAAGATAATCAGCGTTTGCAACTTCCTGGTGTGGCGATTGATCCAGAGCTCTGGGTTGGAGGTGGTTTTGTTGTAGGCATTGAAAACAGCCTTCGGGTCTCCAATGTGACAACAGAAAATTGTCTTGCGATTGCACCAGAAAAAGCCGAAAAATGGCCGAAGATAGCCAATGTAAGTACGGGTACACCTGCACGCCCAGCAAGCCAGTCCAATACGCCGGGATTTGTGTTCGAGCAACAGGGTGCAGATGGTTCATGTGGTGTTTCAGTTGTAAAGAGGCAGCCAGATTTTGATGTCGCTCGTGTCACGACGGTCGATGTTTCTTCGGCCTCACTCATCGGACGTGCTGCCTGTGATATCCACGTCCGTCGCGGTAGTGTGCACAGTATTGTCGGACATATTAGTAAGGAATGGTTTATCGACTCAGTCGAACCATTGATCGCTGAAGATAGAGCGGTCAAGCGTGGCGTAGAAACAGAACAATTCATTTCTGATCGTGCACAAAGCGATCTTGGTAAAGAGTTGGGGATATCATATGAGTGGAAAATAGTGCGAGGCAAGAACGGCGATCAACTCGTGCTCGATCTGCCAAGGGCTATTCACGATGGAGAGAATCTACGGATTAGGATAACGGGACATCGTCGTGGTGTGCCGGCGGGCGCCCAAATTCGATCGACAGACGCCGATATGATTCAGCTTGTCGGTGAGATTTCTGAGCAAGCCTGGGTTGACTTACGTACAAGTCCAGAAACCACATTGGTGAAGGTTAAGGGGCTGCAAAATGAGCCACTGTTTGAACCTCGTTTAACATCACTTGCTGAAGAAGGAGTCTGGCGACAACGTGTTGCTGTAGGTCGGCTGGCTTCGCCGGAGGTATTCCGTTTTCTTCGCAGAAGGCCTCCCCTTGAGGTCCTTGCGCAATCGCAATTCACAGTTCGTGGAGATCAATTAAGTGAAACCTATAGTTTTTCATGTCAGGAATTTCAGGGCGAACTTGACGCTGTTACGGTGCACTTTTCAGAACCAGTCGGAAATCTCAATTGGTCAATTCTTTCTGACAATGAGACAACAGCTATTGCTCGTCGTCTCAATACCACTGAGTCAAATGTTAGTACAGAGTCGAGCAATACAGAAAGGTCTACGAAAGAGTCCTGGTTGGTCGAACTGAATCCTCCGGTGACAGGAGCAACAACTCTCAGGGCAACTGGAAAACGAGACTTCACTGAAAAGACAGTTATTCCCTTGGTGTGGATCGAATCAGCAGTTTCGCCACAGGGTCGTATCAATATCAAAGCAGCCCGCGGGAGCCGCCCATTAGTACTCAATCATCGTCTTGTTCAGCTGCCCCCTCAGGCAGGTCAGTCAAACTTGCCAATTCAGTCAGTAATGGAGTTGCTATACGATGGCGCAGCTTTGGCCCAGAAGGCCCCGGCCATAGAAATCCTACCGGTTCTTAATAGTGTTCAGTCTGTTGCCCGCGCTTGGGTATGGAGAGAGAGTGTCCGGGCGAGATGCTATGCATCTGCAAATACAGAGTACGAAACGACGTTTATCATTGAAAATGATGGCAGGCAGAGTGTTACCGTGAGTTTGCCAGAAGGACACCGCCTGATTGGGTTGGAAGTTCAAGGGGAATCCATCCCGTTACAGTCCTCGAATGTAAGAGAGTTTCCAGTCTATTTGCCGAGCGGTCGTCAGCGAGTTTTTGTGACTGTGCACACGGCTGTTGCGGCTGAGTTTTCCCAAGGTATTTGGAGGCTGTCCTCAGTTGTGCCAACGGTTGATGCCCCAACACTCACACGGGAAATGCAAGTGGACATCCCTAAGAATGTGCGGTTAGTGGGAGTGCCGTCTGGGTATGCAGAAATTCTCCAGCAGAAGACTGACTGGATTGAAAAAATTTCTGGTCTCTCGCAACGAGAGTCATGGTTCGCGAATACAAGCCCGAAGGCTACTTCGGCTGCATTTGATTCACGATGGTTTGTTCCAACAAGCGGACGATATCAGCCAAGATCATTTCTTCTGGTTAACCGCTGGTTGCTGGCCGTATCAGCTCTATGTGTTGCTGCTGTTGCAACGTTGTTGTCATTGTCTGTTTTCTGGAGAAGTGCATGGTTTCTGGTTGCCGGCGTTGTGGTTGCCTCGGTAGCTGCGTTGTGGGTGCCTCAACCGTTTGATTTGATAGCTCGTGCAAGCCTGTGGGGAATTCTTGCTGCGGCTGGGTTTCGTGTCTGGATATATGGTCGCGTAAAGAAACAAATTTCTTTTGTGGTTCTTGTATTAATGTCCTCAGGGGCTTGTTCCTATGGGAATGAGACTCCTTTGCAAGTATTTCTTACCCCGGTTGATGGAGAAACAACGGCACTGGTCCCGGAGTCACTTTATAGAGTGTTGGTAGGAACGAGTGGATCCCAGTCATCCGGAGTGCGAATTTTAAACTCAAAAATTGAGTTGCCATCAACTCGCGGCTCAGCCACTCAGAACGATATTGAAATTTGGCATCTGAACCTTTCAGTTGAAACCGATTCAGCTGAAGTGCTTCTGCTTGATCAGTCGCCTGTGGGAGGCCGTTTTGCTGATGAACCTTTTCTTCTCGACGGTGGGTCGTTACGCGCAACGTTGTCTGCGGATCGGTCACAGGCACGTCTAGCTCTTCCCGCCGGAGGAAGACACAGCCTTGTTATTCCAGTGGAACCTGTAAGAACCCGCAGGGGAGGTATTGAAATCTGTGAGATCTGTATCCCGACGTGTCCGCAAACCGTGGTCGCGATGATGCCGCCCGACAGCATGGGTAGTCCGCAGAACGGGCGTAAAGGTATTCAGTGCGAATGGTCAACTGTTCAGGGAATTTTTCATCCAGCACAAGAGGTGACATCCCTTGATTCTCGTCAACAGATGTTCAGGATTCCTCCTGCCGAACGTTTGCGCGTTATCCAATCTTTGGATTCCAACGAGGCATTAACAAAAACCATTCGTGAATCAGAAAGTAGAAACCAGATTTCATGGACGCCAAACGATATTGTTTTGTCTGCAGAATTTATGATTGATGGAGGGGGGGCAATACTGCCGTCATTCTGGATTCAGGCAGACCCCCGCCTTGTTCTTGATCAAGGCCAATACAATGAAAATTCACCGCACGTAATGGGTGATTTTGAGGTGCACTCATTGGGGCAAGGCATTTATAGGGTTGATCGTAGCGAGCCCAACGCAGAAAAGATGATGTTTCAGCTATCGTTTCGGATGCCATTAATAAATCGTGCCGGCAAATATGAGTTGCCGTACGTGTGGATCCGTGGAGTTCAACGCGATGCACGTGAGTCGATACTTTCTGATTACCCTGGCATTTCATTCGACGTACAGTTTCCTCAGGCAGTTGCTCCTCCACAGGTGAATGATGTGGGGGATGGGAGCTTACAATGGTTTGCTGAACTCATTCAAAGTGGTGCCGAGTCGCTTCCTGAAAGTAGTTCCGACAACTTTCAGGAAGATGGATTGGACACAGCTCGCCTGCCTTTTGTCTTACAGAGGCAGGTGACATACGTAGAGGTCACTCGTGAGCAAAGACCTTTACGAGGGACGCAACAAATAGAGATTGTAGAAGTCGCAGATAAAAACCACTTGGTTTTTGAAGCAACGATTGATTCGAGTGAAACAGCCTGGGTGAAGGATCGCATTCGTATTCCCGAGGGCTATCGCCTTGAGTCCTGTCGTGTATTTGAGAAAGAAAATTCACGCACCGGCCTTCGGGATCAACGATCACTTGACATCTCCTTGCAGAAAAAAGAGCAAGATACTTACGAATTAATTCTTCAGCAGCCTCGTTCAGGCATTTTTCTTTTACGAGTTCAGGCAAGTAGCAATGAGCGTTTGCCACGGAAAGGGGTTTTGCCTTTGGTGCAGTCGGCTTCCGCTTCGGACTTTCCCTATTCAGTGATTTGGAGGGGTGCTGCTCAGCGAGTCAACATCATAATCCTTGCTGATCAGCACGTTTCAGGATCGGATACGGCTCAAGAAAGTGTGCTTGATGGCCGTGGTCTGGCTGGGCTGCGAGTGAATGAGGATGAGCAGAGTAATGTGTGGCGTGTTGAATTGCCATCAAATGGTACAACGTGGTCATATCAGAGTGAGATACAGCCGGGACGTAAACTGGTTGAACGCGGCGAATTGGTCTCTACCAGTGCAGAAGCTGATTCGAGCATCGTAGTCGAATCTCCCCTCGCGGTGCCGCTCATTGACATCGAAGTTATGGTCGATGAGCGTGGTCGAATTTCGGGAATTTGCTGTATTGAATTACCAATGCAGGCACTCGAAGTACAATTTCGAGTACCGGAAGGCTTCCGAGTCTATGAAATGTTGCTGGACGGCCGGCAGGTTCAGCCCAAAACACCTCGTCGTGACAGCCCGTCGGACATATGGGCTGTTCCCATTCAGGCAGGTTCCTGGCCTCATGAACTGCTCTTTGTATTTGTCGGAGAATTCGAGGCCACGACGATGCAAGGGGAGCCTGTGTCTTTGGCGTTGCCCAGCGTTGTCGGTATGCCTGTTGAGCAGGTCTTATGGACAATCAATCATCCGGTGAGCCGGTCTATACGATTTGCTGGGCCTGGAGACGTGCTCAATGAATATGAATCGCGTGAGGTGAGAATGAACGTACAAGCAGAAATTGATGAACGTATTACGACGATTTCACCTGCACTACCTAAGGGAGTGGGAACGCGATTGTACGATTTCCGTCTGAGCCGTCGAAAGCAATACGGTGTTCCACCACTCAAAGCTTGGGTGAGCGGTGCACCAAGCATGTCAGGCGATAGTCCAATCGCACGACAATTCACCTCAGCGTTTCTCGCAAGCAGTCGTTGGGAAAAGTTGATTATTCAACCACAAACAGCCCATGGAGCTGTAACGATTCGATTTGCAAACCCGCCCCTTGCAAGGACTGGACGTGCCGTTGCAACGCTGCTGGTTTTAGTCCTCGGAGCAATGGGCTGTTGGGGGATTACAAAAAATGCTGATGCGATGCTCGCACTGGCTAATCGCTGGTGGCCAGCTATCGCGAGTGTTCTCGCCGTTGGCTGGATCATTTATCGGGAGCTAGCCTGGCCTGGGTTTATGCTTTTGTTTTTTAGTGCAGGAACAGGACTCGGGCGACTGGTTCAAATATACGTAGGTCTCAAGTCGTACTCACCGGCTGCAGATCAGCCGACTGTCCAGTATGGAGCAAAGAACAGCGGAAGTATTTCGTCATCAACACGAGTCATTGACAGCATGCATGAATCATCGACGATTACACACTATGACTCGGGTAAGGGGGTAGGACTCGATCCCTAAACTTTGAACCCTTAGCCGCCTGAATTAAATTTGTAAGCTGAGTTGGTGGGATCAAAGTCAGCGTCCGTGAATCCATTGTTCACTTTGACATTCATATAGGTATATTCCTCCATGAGAATTGGTTGGCCGCCCTGCTCCTTAGGCCAGTCGTAAGCTTCGTAGCGAATGGGAATGAGGTATTCATCATCCATGTATACCCGAGCAAGGTGAAAACGGAAATTTCGCCGAGGTACTGGATGAACAACCTGAATGCAGGTGCAGACCCTTCCGTTGACTTTAGCTTCAGGAAAAAAGTTGACATCACACTCGCCAAATTGCTTGTCATGTTTGGCAACCTCGACGAGTCGCTCCGCAAGGTTCTCGACACCAATTTCTGTGATCGGGTATCGGTTTCCTTGCATTGCTAGCATGCTTTGTGGTTTGAGAGAAACTGTGCCAACCATTGCACGGACACCACTGCCCGCATGAGCCAACATGTTTCCATCATTCTTGCCATCAGAGTAGATGACCTCCTGTCCCTTCACTGCTTCTGGGGCGAGGAAGTAAAGGTAGACACTAAAGGGCTCGTGCCGAATTTTTGCAAACATGTATTCGTGTGGTTGAAGTTCACCACCAATTCGCTCTCTTTTCACAACGGTACATGAATAATCTTTTATGTTCGTGTGAAGGTTATTAAGGCCTTTGGCAGCGAGAGCGAGAGCAGGTTCCAAAGGGTGCTCACCTTGACCTGTATTGGATGCTGCCTCACCGGCACCAATATTACCTTGCGCCGTGTCGCCGTTCGGTATCAGGCCGAGCTGACTTCCTGGAGTCTCGTCGGCCTTCAGGCCACCCACGAGAACACTGCAAAGAAGCGTCCATGCACACATGCCACAGAAAGTTTTGTGACGGAGGGGAAAGTGTTTGATTGTGGTTGCTTTGATCGCAGTCATCCCTGATCTGCTCATGGCTTGCTCCTCTTATCTGGGTTGGTCGAAGATTTCCTCGTGCCGACCTGTCGCTTGAAAGCGACAAATTATTATTTAAAAATCCTTTTATGGTATCGCAACGCGGACAGGTACTTCATTCGATGGATCGCTTTTGTATGGCTAAGTCGCACAAACAGAATGATCCGACAAACTCCTGCAATCCGCCAAAATACGATTCGTAACCTACGCGGAGAAGTTAGCGATCCATTGGGGTGTGCGAAATGGCAAAAAACGCCTGTTTTGAGACGTTTTTATCGAACTCCCAAGATTTCGCGTATCATTGGGTCGGCGGTGTTTACCGTACTCTCTCCCTGCTCGCTACTTTTACATGCAATCTCGTCACCCATTGTTTACTGTATCGCCGTTTGAGGTGCACCGGATCGTCTCTCGTCCTTTTTACGAGAATACGTACATTCTCATACAAGCAGGGTCTTCGGACTGTCTTGTTGTAGACCCAGGCTTTGAGCCCGAGGCTGTCATCGAAGTAGTCGAAGAGTGCAAACTTAATCCGACGGCAATTGTACTAACGCACGGCCATTCTGATCATATTGCAGGCGTTTCCGCCATAAAACAGCGATGGCCTTCGGTTCCTGTGTTAATAGGGCACGGTGATGCTGGAAAACTGACCGACCCCGTTGCGAATCTTTCTGCTGGATATGGCAGTGATGTAAAGAGTCCACCAGCAGATACCCTCTTACGTGAGGGTGAGGATTTACGGGTGGGTGAATTTTGCGGAACCGTTGCTGAGATTCCCGGTCATTCTGTCGGCCATATCGTTTTCTGGTTTGCAAGTGATCCAATCCTGGTGTTTGCCGGTGATGTATTGTTTCATGAAGGAATTGGTCGAACGGATTTCCCTGACGGTGATTTCTCGGCACTTGAAGCAGGAATCCTGAATAAACTTTACAGGCTGCCAGACTCTGCAATTGTTTTGCCCGGTCATGGCGAGCCAACGACAATTGGTCATGAGAAAAAACATAATCCATTTGTGCCACTGCCCTAGTTGCTTTTCATTGTCTCGTTCCCTGACTTAATTTACTCCTCTATGCTTGCCCCAGCTGATATGCCAACACCACCGCTCGACCAACCCGCTAGCCGGTCGACACTATGTAAAATAACCGGTCTTGGTTTAGCTGGTTTGGCGCGTTTGTTGGCGGGCGCGAGTATCCGTTGGATTGCAAGTCAGCCGGATACATGCCAGAGGGTATATTTCGCAAATCACACGAGCCATCTTGATGCACTTTTGATCTGGGCGTCGCTGCCGCGACGAGTTCGGGAAATAACCCGTCCTGTAGCGGCTAAAGATTATTGGTCTCGGGGTGCTTTGAGGAGATGGCTGGCTGAAGAAGTATTCAATGCAATTCTGATCGATCGAACTGATATTAAAGTTCATCAGAGTCCAGTTGATCTTATGCTACGTCAGGCGGGGAGTACGAGATCGCTTATCGTTTTCCCTGAAGGCAGCCGAAGCACGAGCGGCGAGGTCGGTGATTTTAAAAGTGGGCTTTATTACTTAGCAAAAAAACGTCCCGAAATTGAATTGATTCCGGTTCACATCGACAACCTTAATAGAGTCTTGCCGCGTGGAGAATTTTTGCCCGTGCCCTTACTTTCCTGCATAAGTTTTGGCCCTCCACTCTGGTTAGAGCGAGATGAAGCCAAGCTAGACTTTCTCGCACGAGCACGCAGAGCAGTCTTATCTTTGAAGGAATAGAAAAAGTGGCAGCACTAAAATCCAATGGCAATCTCAGAGAGGGCGGCTTCTAAGTGAATGATATTCGTACCATTGCTTTAGTTGCTGGCGTCCTGCTTTTGCTATCTGTAGTGACGGGGGTAGGGCAATTTCTGAAACGGCATCCGGACCGAGGTATCGATGCTGCTGCTGTGCGGACATTTAATATGCGAATTCGTGGGTGGTGGGTCTTGTGTACGGTTCTGGCCGCCGCTTTCTGGCTTGGGTCGACTGCCACGGTCACCCTGTTTGGCTGTGTTTCTTTTTGGGCATTGCGAGAGTTCATTACACTCACGCCAACTCGCAAGGGGGATCACAGGGCTTTGTTTTGGGTGTTCTTTCTTTTCACGCCCCTCCACTATGTACTTGTCGGACTGAATCGATACGACATTTACAGTGTTTTTCTCCCTGTCTACGCGACACTTTTCGTTCTTGCTAGGGCGGCGGTAGCTGGCGACTATAAGCGGTTTCTTGAACGAACAGCAAAAATTCAGGCGGGTCTTGTTGTCTGTGTGTACTGCTTGTCATTTGCACCAGCTCTTCTCGAACTGCAAGTCGACGGAGGGCCGGAACGAGTGAGTGAATTAGGTAGCCGTGACGCAAACTTTCGGCTGCTGTTCTTTTTAATTCTTCTTGTCCAATTCGCCGACTGTATGCAGTATGTATGGAGTAGAATGCTGGGGCAGAATTTAGTTGCTGCCGCAGTCAGTTCGAATCGGACATGGGAAGGCTTGCTTGGCAGTGCAACGAGTACGGCGCTCCTTGCAGCAGTTTTATGGTGGGCCGCCCCACCATTTCAGCCATGGCAGGCTGCAATCGTGGGGTTGGTAGTCGCGATCGTGGGATTTGCTGGCGGCATGACAATGTCAGCCATCAAGCGAGACCGCGGTGTAAAAGATTATGGAACGCTTGTAGTTGGTCATGGTGGCGTGCTTGATCGTATTGATTCGATCTGCTTTGCAGCACCAGTTTTTTATCACATGACAGTTCTAGTTATTGGCGGCTAATTGTGATTGGTTTCTCGCTGAGTGCGTTGAGCTCGCTGAACATAAATCGATTGTCGTGCCGCCGTCGCAGAAATTCTATCTCTTGTGGGTCCTTTTACGTATGAGCCGTCAGGGCTTTGCCCGCGGGTGGTTTGTGCGATGTCTTGAACCTGAGGAATCGCAGCGGCGACTGACGCCGGCGGGGCAGGGCAACCACGCTTTACCCATTCAAGCCAAACGGTTTGCAGTTTGCCAATATCATGAATGCCGTAATACTGACTCAACGACTCTGGCCAATCGCTGCTTGCTAAACCGTCACCGACGAAATGAATGTATCGTTTTCTGCCGCCTCGCTCTATCAGGTAGCGAGCAAGCGAGTAGCCCTGCGAATAGAGTGGAAGTACATCTGCCGGATATTCTTTCATAGCGAACATTTCGGGGAATGAAATCCCTCTGCCAGTCCGTAGAAACTCTATGAGTAGTCTGTGCTGCCGAGCTCGTTCTACTGGATGCTCTACGGTTGTGCAGGCGCCCTCATCGGCCCATCGTGGCAGCGGTTGACGAAAGTGGCTCGCGAAAATTGTGTGCGTGACCTCATGTGGGAGAACAGAGTCGAGAATCCGTTCTTCACTGCCTTGGATAGTCATTGTCCAGTTGAAGACTTCGCCTCTATCAAATACAAAACTTGTTGCACCACCTGCTCCAAGTGTTGGGGCTACTTCTGCTGTTATCGGACACGGCTGACTCCACCGAGGAAGCGGTTGTCCGATCCATTCAATGGCGAGGTCGTGGCGATACTGTTCGGCAGCATCTCCAATCTTCTGTGCTAACTGAGGGCTGGGGGCTTCAACAACAAAGTTTGCTGTTCGGTAGCCTGCTGCGAATAGAATATTGGCCGGTAGGATAAACAACGTTATCGCACCGATGAGAAAAAATCTTCTTTCGAGTTTTCCAAACTGCATGTATTCACCACTTCGGAGACGATGTCATCTGCATTCGTGACGATGACGAGACGTCGGACGGTAGCGGTGGAAAGAAGACGAGGCCAGAGCGATTTTAGCCCCGGAGTCTATTCGGCAGGAATCAGTCTCGGCCATGCTAGCTGAAGTTGATTTGCTTGCGGTATTTCGAGGGTTGTGCCTGGAGATAGCGATACCCGTGGCTGAAGAGTCTTATTCCATGCAAAAAGGCTTCGGTAATAACGGCCATCACCGTAGGCACTCTCAGCAAGTTGCCACCAGGAGTCACCCTCTTGCACGTCATAAAGCATTCCTGGCGACAGCTTCTTAATTGATTTTGTAGTAGTTGTTTGAAGTGGTGAATTGGCGATGGGTGGGGATTGTGGAGGTAACTGTGAATTGACGTCATCTACAGCCTGTCTTGATGCTTCAGGAAATGTTTGTATTGTTTCCTGTTTTTGCCATGGCGCGTTTTTCTTTTCAACGTCTGGAAATCTTTCTATACCCGGCTCCTGATTATCAGGGGCTGGGGTTTTCTGGATTGGTTCAAGCGTGGGAGGATTATCAAGTTTCGTCGCTGAAAGAGGAAAGTCGTTTGGGTTTGTTTGGTTAAACGAAGGTTCAAAGCTGGCCTCAACGTTCGGAAAGCGTGGCTGTGTTTGTGGCGCATCAGGAGCGTTAGCTTTGTGCTGGAGAGTCTTTTTTTCTGGGCTCGGGGTAAGGTCAGGAGGCGGGACGGTTTCTGCAAAAGGGTTAAAAGTGAGGGTATGAATATCTGGACCAGCCCCCTCGGGCGGCCGTGGTATGAGCAGTCGTAGAGCAAGTGCAGTAACAAAAATTCCTGCTAGAAGACCAAGCAACGACAGAAGGAATTTGGATTCACGTCCCATTCAAAGTCCGCACGAATAATCTATGTTCAGTGGCTGCGTACTTCGCAGCTCGAGGTTTTTCTCAAGAGCGGTGATTCTGCTGAATCTACGCTGTTGTTGCTAGAGCGGCAGGGAAAGAAAAAAGAGTGTTTGCAAAAAGAGTGCTACTTCCTAAAAACAGTGAAAACGGCATCGTTAGAGTGGGAACCACTCACATTGATGCACTCGCCTCGTGGCAAAATAGGGAGGCCACGTAACATTCTGGATTCGGAGCAAAGTTCAGATTTTTTCAGCAGCTCGAAGTCGTGCTGACCGAGACCGACGATTCATAGCGACTTCATCTGCCGCAGCCTCAACAGGTGATTTCGTAAGGCAGTTCCAGATTTGAGGGCTACGGAAAGCTGTCTTTACAAGACGGTCTTCGAGTGAATGAAATGAAATAACAACCAGCCTGCCTCCAGGTTTCAAACGACCGGGTATTCGTTCAAGTGCTATTTGAAGACTCTTGAGTTCTTCATTCACTGCGATTCGAAGTGCCTGAAAAGTACGAGTCGCTGGATGAATCCTTTTTTTGTTTGTTGCTTGTCGAGGTATAGCCGACACGACAAGTTTGGCGAACTCCCTGGCTGATTCTATTGGTTGGCGTTCTCGAGCCTGCGCAATGCGTCGCGCGATTCGGCGGCTGTGTCGTTCTTCACCGAATTCATAGATAAGGTCTGCAAGTGTTTCTGGTCGGAGACGGTTGATAAGCCTCCATGCGGGCTCACCTTCGGTTGGGTCAAATCGCAGATCAAGTGGTCCCTCAGAGTCAAATGAAAAACCTCTTTCACGGTCAGCAAGTTGGTCGCTCGAAATACCGATATCCAAAAGCATGCCATCAATGCTTTCAACTTCCACTGCATCGAGAACCTCGGGCAGATTACAGAAGTTCGCCTGAGCGAACCGAATTGGAAGGTTTGCCAGTTCTTTTGCGCCACGTTCAATTGCGGAAGGATCCCGGTCAATGGCAATGACCTTGCCTGTTGGTCCAACAATTTCTGCTAGCAATCGCGTGTGCCCTCCTCCTCCAAGTGTGCCATCAACGACCGTCATTCCCGGGGCGAGGTTCAGGAATGTCAGTGACTCCTTGACCAGAACGCTGGTATGGAGGCTCATGGAAGAGGATCGCTGGGTAGAGTCTGGGTTGTGCACGTGACTAGTTTAACCATTCCGAGCAGTTGATTTATTGAGTACCTTAATAAGCATGACAGGTCCAGCGGATTTAACTACAGCCGAATTTTATGACTACGATCTTCCCGAGTCATCAATTGCACAGGAGCCACTGGCAGATCGTGCTGCTGCTCGGCTGCTTGTCTTGGATCGTGCGACGCAATCGATTCGGCATATGAACATTCGGGATTTACCCAAGATCCTCGAGCCGAATGATCTCATGGTAGTAAACGATTCGCGGGTTGTGCCTGCTCGCCTGCATGGACGGCGGGCTGAAACGGATGGTCGCTGGGAGGGACTCTTCTTAGCGGAGGTTGTTAGCGACAACGGACGTCGTTTGTTGCGTTTGCTATCCAAAACACGGGGTACCTTGCGAGTTGGTGAACGTATCACAGTAATAGACAAAGATGGAGGAGATCAGGCTGCCCTTGAACTTGTTGCCCGCGATACGGGAGGGACCTGGTTAGTCGATCCGTGCTCAGACGAGCCAACACTTGATTTTCTGTCTCGCGTTGGCCGGGTTCCGCTGCCTGGATACATTCGGGAGGGAATAGCTCGGAGAGAAGACGTTGAAAGATATCAGACAGTCTTTGCAGAACGGCCTGGATCAGCTGCAGCACCAACGGCAGGTCTGCACTTCACCCCCTCGCTGCTGGAGGAACTGCAGAGCAGGGGCGTAAAGCGTGCAGAGGTTACTTTGCATGTTGGGATTGATACATTTCGGCCAATTGGTACGGAAAAGATTGATGAGCATGCAATGCACTCTGAGTGGTGTGCTGTTTCTGAGGAAACGGTAGCAGCTGTTCGTCGAACTCAACAGCTCAGTGGGAGAGTCGTGGCTGTTGGCACGACCGCTGTTCGTTCTCTTGAAACGGCAGCAAAGATTGGAACGGCCGAGTCGTATGTTGGTGCAACAGACCTGTATATCCGCCCCGGATATTCTTTTTGTGCAGTGGATGGCATGTTGACAAACTTTCACATGCCAAGAACGACATTAATGGTACTTGTGAGCACGTTTGCTGGCCATGATCTCATCAAGCACGCGTATCAGGAGGCGATTCGGACTGGGTATCGGTTCTTGAGTTATGGTGATGCAATGCTGATTTTGTAGTGCAAAATTTCTGTCAGAGTTTTCCTTCTAGGCCTTCATGAAAAATTCAGCTGATCGTTGTCAGCTGATCGTTGTATGATGCAATAAGAGCCTAGAATAAAAATAGTTCCCGTTTTGAAACTTGAAAAGGAGTTACGCTCGTGGCCTCTCTACCTCAGGAAGATGTTTTGGTGGTACCTCGTTCAGTGTTGGAGCGGGCGGGGTTGTTTCAGGGGTTTTGTGGAGACGTTGAAAAATACCTCCCGATCCTTCTTGACCCGAATCAAACACTCTGGATGCCGCGCGAGAAAGCAGAAGAGGACCCGTCATTTAAACAGCTTATTCCGTATTGCCTGCTTGCATGGTCTGGTCCTGATGGAGTGACGCAGTATTTCTCCTATACGCGTGGTGGTGGGCAGGGTGAGGCACGGCTCCGGACCAAACGTTCCATTGGTGTCGGCGGTCATATTGCCAGTACGGATGGAGAGCATGGTGATAACGCATCGTATGAGGCCGGTATGCTTCGGGAGCTAAAGGAAGAAGTGGCCATCAGCGGAAAATTTACGAGTCGATGCGTCGGGCTTATTAACGATGATACGACTCCCGTTGGAAGTGTGCATCTCGGCATTGTTCATGTGCTTGAGTTGCAATCCCCCGAGGTGGAATCTCGTGAGGCGGACCTGCTCGAATGTGGATTTCAATCGTCCGAGAAGTTACTCGCTGATCGCAAACAGTTTGAAACCTGGTCTCAGATTGCTCTGGAAGCGGTCGAAGCTGGCGTCCTTGGGTAAGTATGGAACCAAATACTTCGGGTCCGTTCATACAGAATTGGTAAGGAATATTCAGTGATGCCCGGCAATGGTCCTGTTTATCTGGATAACCATGCAACCACTCGAGTTGACCCCGACGTGGTTGAATCGATGATTCCGTGGTTTACAGATAACTACGGAAACGCAGGCAGTGGCACGCATGCGATGGGGACGGAGGCTCGTGACGCCGTGGAGGCAGCAAGGAAACGTGTGGCACACGCAGTCGGTGCGACTCCTCGAGAGATTGTTTTTACCAGCGGAGCAACTGAAAGTATCAACCTGGCGATGGTGGGCGCGGTAAGTCGTCAGTCAATGAAGCACTGTGTTGTCCCCGAAACAGAGCACGCAGCTGTCCTCGATGTGGCTGATCAACTCGAGAGGCAAGGCCTCTCTGTCTGTCGTTTACCAGTTGCAACGAAAGAGAGCAAAGCTCCTGGTGCTCTTGATCTTGACCGTCTTGATGAAATGGTCAGCTCGGGGCCAGCTCTTGTTTCGGTCATGTTTGCAAATAATGAGATCGGCTTGGTGCATCCAATTTCAGACATTGCTGATATTGTGCATGCCCACGGTGCTTTGCTTCATGTCGACTGTGCACAGGCAATCGGGAACTGCTCTTTGGATGTAACTGCACTTGGTGCTGACTTAGCCAGTTTCTCAGCACACAAGTGTCATGGCCCAAAAGGTGTTGGTGCTTTATATGTCCGGCGTCAACAACGAGCTGTAAGAATTGATCCACAGGTTTTTGGAGGTGGTCAGGAACGTGGTATCCGGAGTGGAACACTTAATGTGCCCGGCATAGTAGGAATGGGGAGAGCCTGTGAGCTTGCGGGTAAAACGCTGGGCGTAGCCACAAGTCATATGGCTTCTTTACGCACAACACTCTGGAACCGGCTCCTGGAATATATTCCAGATATACGATTGAATGGTCCACCGATTGACTCAGACGTACGACTTCCAAATAACCTAAATATCCTTATTCCTGGAATTGATGGTGCCACCCTTCTTGCTGAACTTTCACGAACCGGAGTGGCTGCAAGTTCCGGCAGCGCATGCTCGAGCGAACAGCCAAGGCCTAGCCATGTCCTGCGTGCTCTAGGGTTATCGGAGGAAGAAGCCCGGCAAAGTATTCGATTTGGGGTTTCACGAATGACCACACTTGAGGAGATTGAGTTGGCAGCGGAGCGGCTGAAGGTAGCGGTTCAGTCCCTTGGTCACGTCTAAATATTCTTCAATTTTCCTGCGTAACCGTTAAAAAGTGCGGCCATGTAGTCAACTTCTGACGAGTTCAGTGCACCGCCCTTTGCCGCCAATCATGAGCGGGATAAACTATAGTTGACTTTATGAGAGCATTCGAGTGATCGGTCGAATGATAGTATTCATCCGGTAATGGCTGTTTGTAGCAGCCGTCGCGCTTCTCAAAACAATTAGCAAACTCCTACGGAGATATTTTACAATGTCGGTTACGCTTACTGAAAAGGCAGCCAGCGAAGTCAAGAAAATCATTACAGATCAGAAGCTAGAGGACGGCACAGTCCTTCGCGTCGGCGTTGCCGGTGGTGGATGTAGTGGGTTTCAATATTCACTGGGTTTTGATACTCAATTCGACCCAAAAGCTGACACAAGAACTGACCAGCATGGCATTGCGGTTGTCGTTGATAAAAAGAGTGATCTTTTTCTTGATGGGACAACGCTCGACTTCCATGAAGGAATTGATAAGCGAGGCTTCACCTTCAATAACCCAAATGCTTCGAAAAGCTGTGGGTGTGGCAGTTCATTCCAGGCCTGATCAACTATTGCGATAAGGTGCAGAGGAGGTCCGGTGGCGGCCGAAAAAGTTTTTATTGTCGGTATTGGTGACGATGGCATTGAGGGAATGACCGCCCATGCCGTAAAAATCGTCGAATCAGCCAATATTTTGCTAGGGCCTGACTCGTGCACTTCACTGTTGTCTGCAGACATGCAGGGACGGCTGGAAGCCGTCTCAAGCCTTGAAGAGTTGGTTGACCGCATTGAGGAATCTGGCGGTCAGCACAAAATTGTTGTCTTGGCATCAGGGGATCCTCTTTTCTATGGAACAGCGCGTTACGTGTGCGCGAAACTTGGAAAGGAGCGATTCGAAGTTGTTCCTCATGTAAGTAGCATGCAACTTGCTTTCGCCCGGGTTAAAGAGAGCTGGGAAGATGCCTATCTTGCAAATCTTTCTGGGTTACCAGTCATTGATCGTGTCATCGACAAGATTCGTACCGTCGACACTGCGGGTCTCTTCACGAGCGAAAAATGGACTCCAAGCGCTGTCGCCGAGGTCCTCCTTGAGCAGGGAGTGACGGGGCTCCAGGCTTACGTTTGTGAAAACCTTGGTTCGCCTGATGAGCGAGTCACGCAGGGTTCACTACAGGAAATTGCTAAGGAATCATTCGGGCCTCTGAATGTCATGATCCTTATTCGACCGAGTGGATTAACTGAACCACCCAGTAAGGCAGGAAGACGTCTGTTTGGAAACTCTGATGAGCTTTTCCTGCAGTCGCGTCCAAAGAGAGGCCTGCTCACTCCAAAGGAAGTCCGCAGCCTAGCTCTTGCTGAACTTTCACTATGCTCCACAAGTACCGTTTGGGATGTTGGGGCAGGAAGTGGGTCGTTGGCAATTGAAGCCGCGAGGCTCGCTCCAAATGGGTTTGTCTATGCCATTGAAATGGATGTCGATGACCATCAGTTGATTGAAGAAAATGCCGTGAGATTCGGTGTGAATAACCTGCAGGCTATTTTGGGTCAAGCGCCAGAGGCATGGAGTGACCTTCCCGATCCAGACAGTATCTATGTCGGGGGAAGTGGTCGTGCGGTTACGTCTCTCGTCGAACAGGCTTGGGAGCGTTTGAAGCCCGGAGGTCGTTTAGTTACAAGTTGTAACAGTATCGAAAATCTTGCTGCGGTTCATGCTTCGCTGCGAAGCCGGTCAGACGACGCGGGGTATTGGATGGTCAATATTGCCCGAGGTATAGAGCAAATGGATCGTATTCGATTTGAGGCGATTAATCCGAACTTCCTTATGGCGGCGACGAAGGCGGGGTAGGGTGTGACCGACCAACTTCCTGAGCCACTTGATGTCATCGCTGTCGGTGCACACCCAGATGATGTTGAAATTGGTTGTGGGGGCACTCTCGCAAAATTAGTTTCTCAGGGCGTTCGAGTAGGTATCGTTGATATCACTGACGGTGAGCCAACACCACGATCAAGTGGTCCGGAAGAGCGACTTGCTGAAGCAGCGAAAGCTGCTCGTGTGCTCGGTGTTGTGCATCGCGAACAACTTGGTTTTCCAAATCGAAAGTTGTTTGACTGTTTCGAAGTTCGAGTAGCCCTAGCAAAAATTTTTCGTTGGCATCGCCCACGATTGGTCCTTGGAATTGGTGATAAAACACCGATGGCTTCACCTGACCACGCCCAGGCTATGGCAATAACAGAGGCAGCCGTTTTCTACTCTCGATTAACAAAATGGGATGATGTCTTCGATCACCTGCCTGTGCATACGGTCCCCAATCTTCTGGCCTATTTTCTGTTTGCTGGAGTTGCTGATCTTCCAGCAGGCCATTGGCCTATCATCGTTAATATTGAGGGTCACTTAGAGCAGAAATTGAAAGCCGTTCGCTGCTATGGATCCCAATTTCCCCCTGAAAAAGAAAATGTTTTTACGCGGGTGGAAGCGTTTTCGAGAACAGTTGGGTTCCTTGGTGGCTGTGCTGAGGGAGAGTTGCTTGCCGGAAGTCGCATCCCCTGCACATCAGACCTTATGCGGCTATTGTAAAAAAGACCGGTATTTCAGCTACTGGATCACTTCCACAACTTCAACAAGAAAAACTCATGAGTCAATCTGAGCAAACAAATGCTAAACCTTGGATGCGATGGGTTCTCTATGCGGCTGGTGCCTACAACATCGCATGGGGTGGGGTTGCCATCCTTTTTCCATTATGGATATTTCAAGCTACGGGTATGGAACCACCTCACTACCCGGAGTTCTGGCAATGTATTGGTATGATTGTGGGGGTTTATGGCATTGGATATCTTATTGCGGCTTCTGATCCGATTCGCCACTGGCCCATTGTATTTGTCGGCTTCCTTGGGAAAGTGCTTGGTCCAATAGGGTTTGCTGAGGCGCTCTGGTCTGAAAGGCTTCCTCTCGCATTTGGTTTGAATATTGTGACGAATGATCTGATTTGGTGGCTTCCATTTTCTCTTATCCTTCTTACTGCTTGGAAAGCTCGTGGCCACTCCAAAAACTAGTCAATCTTCCAGTGAACATGACGTTGTTGTTGTTGGGGCTGGAATCGCTGGCCTCATGGCATCAAGACATCTTTCAAAAGCCGGTTACCGGGTAGTCGTTTTGGAGAAAGCTCGTGGAGTTGGTGGCCGAATGGCAACCCGCAGGATCGGTGAAGCGGTCTGCGATCATGGTGCTCAATATTTTTCCGTCAAGGGAAGGGCGTTTGGAAGTGTTGTCTCAGAAGCGCAAGACTCTCTAGCTGTCATGCCCTGGTGCGATTTGTTTCCGAAGTCAAAAACAGCCGAAGGTCCGGCTGTAGAGCCACTTGATGAAGTGGGGCATGCCCGTTGGAGAGGTGCTCATGGCATGACGAGTCTTCCAAAGTATCTAGCACAGCAACTATCTGAGCCAGTCAAGACGAAGGTTCGTGTTCGTTCCTTGGGTGTTCAAGACAATGCAGTCCATCTGTCCTGTGAAAACAGTGAATCGGTTGTTGCTCGTGCCGCCGTGCTCACTACTCCTGTTCCTCAAGCTGTGGAAATATTGCATTCTGGTGGACTGCGACCCCCCGCTGTCGACCCGCAGGTGTGGGGCGCGCTTTCATCGGTGGAATATACTCCCTGTTTTTCCCTTATGCTTTGGTTAGCGAAGCCAAGTCTGCTGCTTGACCCTGGCGGTCTTGAAGTTTGTTCCGGCCCGGTTGCCTGGATTGGCGACAACTATAAAAAAGGAATATCGCCGGTTCCGAGCCTCACGGTTCAAGCTACCGCTGAATTTAGTAGAGAGCACTTTGATGCTGAACCGAGTCAGGTAGAAAATAAGCTTATAGAAGCAGTACATTGTTGGATTGATGGGAAAGCGTCTGATGAGGTTCGTGCGACGTCGCTTCAGCGCTGGAAATATGCTTTCCCTGTTTCACCGATCAAGGCGCCAATGATTGCAGTGCAGAACAAGCCACCAGTCGTTTGTTGTGGCGATACCTTTGGTGGCGGTCGGGTTGAGTCTGCAGCCTCAAGTGGCCTTGCTGCTGGCCGTTGGATCCAGCGGCTTTTGGGCTGATGTCCTTCAGCCATGGCAGACGCAATGCCGCTTCAGAATATGGGGCGTTGGGGTTCCGCACCGGATCAGATGATCCACTCATCACGACACATCAGCAATTGCGCGGGTATGATGTAAGAGAGATAGAATGTGGCGACCCCTAAGTCAAATAGAACCCCTCGTGCTTTAACCCTTCGAGAAATACCTACCCTCAATAACTTGGAGATGAATTATGGCTTCAGCCACGGCAACGAAACTTCCTGAAGTTGAAACATACCTATCAGGAGGGCTTATCTCTGGTGTTGTTGGTGGTGAAGACTGGTGTGGCTCGGGAGACAAAACGTTCCAATCTCGTGATCCTGGTAGCGGTGATGTGCTTGCCGAGGTACATGCCTACACGGCGGCTGATGTCAATCAAAGTGTTGACAAGGCAAACGAGGCATTCAAGAAATCAGGCTGGTCGACACTAGCTCCGAATGACCGTGGCGTGCGGCTTCATCGGTTTGCAGACTTGGTAGAGCAACGAAAACACGTCGTGGCCCAAATCGAGGCAATTGATGCAGGTAAATTACCGGCACATGCTCTGGGGGATGTCGAGAATTTTGTTGAATCAATTCGGTTTTTTGCAGATATGGCGCAGAACGTTCAGCGACGCAACCAGCTTGCTGTAGCCGGACATGAAGCGTGGACGCTCCGAAGTCCGTGGGGCGCATGTGGCTTTATTTTCCCATGGAACTTCCCAATTCTTCTTATGGGTTGGGGTATAGCGCCTGCTTTGGCAGCTGGGAATACGGTTGTCGTGAAGCCTGCCGAAGACACCCCTCTTTCGTCGATTTATGTCGCTCGTTTAGCTCGTGAGAGCGGCATGCCTGATGGTGTTGTCAATGTTGTTCCAGGTCTTGGGAGTGAAGCCGGAGCCGCTTTATCTGCCAATCCCGGCATTCAGCGGATGTCCTTCACAGGATCCCCTGAGGTGGGCCGGTTGGTTGGTGAGTCCTGTGGCCGAAATCTTGTTCCAGTTAAACTCGAGCTTGGGGGTAAGGGTGCTGCAGTAGTTTTTGAAGATGTTGATGTTGAAGCAACTGCAAAAAAACTTGTGGGAGCAATTACGTTCCACACTGGGCAGGTTTGTTGTGATGCAACCAGATGGTTGATTCACCAATCAATATACGATGATTTCGTTGATGCCTGTAGGCAGGAAATGCAGCAGGTCAACGTTGGCTATCAGCTCGATGGCACGACTACCATGGGCCCTGTTGTGAATTCAAAACAAAGAGACAGGGTTTTGAGTTATCTCGAAAAAGGTGTTGCTCAAGGTGCTGATGTTGTGGTTCCTGGAGGGGCAGCTGAAGTAGATGGGCGGAATGGTTTCTATGTGAAGCCATGTTTATTAAGTGGTTCCCTTGGTAACGTGGCGGCGCGGGAAGAGATTTTTGGCCCCGTTGCATTTATGACGACATTTGACGAAGAGTCAGAGGCTATTACCCTTGCCAACGACACAGATTACGGTCTCGCAAATAGTGTTTGGACGACTGATTTGGGTCGAGCAGCGAGGGTTGCTGAGTCAATGGTCGCTGGAAATAGTTGGATTAATTCCCACAACGTTTTTGCCAAAGGGGTGCCGTACGGTGGAATTCACAAGAGTGGCATGGGCGGAGGTGTGAATTCGATAGAAACACTTTTTGATTATTGGCGGAGCCAGTCAATCGTGCGTCCGCTGTGAGGGCAGGCGATAAAAACCTAAAGGCAGTGTTTTACAATCTCTGGATGTGACACGTGGAAAACGTTGATTGTATCGTCGTTGGAGCGGGGCTGTCCGGACTCGCTTGCGCCCAAACGCTTCTTGAGACTTCCAAGTCCGTACTTGTTCTTGAGTTATCTGATGTTCCGGGTGGACGGGTTGCCACGGATACCATCGATGGATTTCAGGTTGATCGAGGCTTTCAGGTGTACTTGGATTCCTATCCGGAAGGGCAACGTTTTCTCAATTATGCATCGCTCAACTTCGGGGCCTTTGAACCTGGAGCACTTGTTGCACATCGCGGCAGGTTGTTTCCGGTAAGTGATCCGTGGAGACGACCTTTCGCAGCAATTCGTTCGGTGTTGTCAGGTGCAGTTAGCGTGACTGATGGTTTGCGCATTGCGTGGTTGCGAAGCCAGGTTCTGGCTGGGGTACGGCGAGGTGAGATTGATCCTTCTTCAATTTCTGGTCATGGAGAGAGGACGACATGCGAAGAACTAGTCTTGCGCGGCTTTTCATCCGAGTTTATCAAGTTGTTCTTTGAGCCATTCTTTGGTGGTGTCTTTCTTGAAAGAAATCTCACGACGGCAGCGACAGTATTCAATTTTACATTTGCGATGTTCTCCAGTGGTCGCGCATGCCTTCCAGCAGGTGGCATGTCTGCTATCCCTCAGCAAATGGCTCAAAAACTTCCTCCTGGTTGCTTGCAGACTTGTGCTTCAGTCGTACGCATTACTCATTCTCCAACTGGTGGCGGTGAAGTAGTTCTGGCAGATGGGCGCCGGTTTTGTGCTGACTCGATTATTGTTTCGAGTGCCGCAGTAGCCAATCCAATCCTCCTCCCAGAGGGTATTTCAACTGGATGGAAGCCTCCACTGTGGAAAGGCACCCGCCTTGTGGCTTTCGAGTGTGAGAAGAAACCTCCCTGTGGAAAAACTCTGGTTGTTTCTGCCGAACCAGTTGCTGTGGGGCCAATCGACAATCTGTCTGTACCGTCGGCAGTTACCGAGGGCTATGCACCTGATGGAAAAGACCTGATCTATGTTTCAGTTCGGGGGGATTGGGAAGGTGAAGATAATCAGCTTCCAGATGCGATTCGTCAACAAGCTGAAGTATGGTTTGGTCCTGATGTCAAACTATGGAATCACCTGTCAACAGTCACAGTGCCAAAAGCTCTGCCGGTCGAAACTCCGCTATCAAGACGACAGCGGCCACGATCAAATTATCTTGCCCCAGGACTTTTTCTGTGCGGTGATCATCTGACAACTTCTTCCATCAACGGAGCGCTCGTTGCTGGCCGCCTCGCTGCAGAAGAAGTTCTTCGGGCTGTCTGACCACGAGTGCTGCACATCTGAAGCTCGTGAGACATGTCGGAATCGGAATGAAGCACGGTATGTTTTGCATGCGTACAACAAAAATTTGCTCGGGAGACTCCTCACAAACGACTGTGAGCAGAAAGAAAACTTGTTTAGTCTTCCGAACAGTTTCGGGATGTCGCCCAAATGCCACGCACAATTGCAGGAAAATAGAATATTGCTCGTACGAATCCCGCCATTTTGCGTTACCCTTCCTTGGAGATGCAACCTAACGAAATGTACCAATTTTCGGAAAAGTTTGCTCTCGCCAGAGCGTGTTGGGAGGATACAATAGTTTTAAACAGGCGTTTCAAACGGTGATTCATGGCATCAATAAGTGTTCCAAAAGCAGGTCCAGTCCCAAGCGAAGGACACGATGACCCTCGTGGTCGAATTTTATCTGCAGCCGGTCAGGAGTTTGCCGAGAAGGGCTTTGAGGCCGCGACTATTCGAGACATCTGTACGCTCGCAACAGTGAATGTTGCGGCAGTCAATTACTACTTTGGGGATAAGCATCGGCTTTACATTGAGAGTGTGAGGCATGCCCATGAGGAACGATCTCAGCAGGTCCCGCTTCCTGAATGGGTCGATGGAACGCCGGCAGTCAAGAAACTTCGTGACTTCGTTGGCAATATGCTTCAGCGAATGCTTGGTTTTGATCATCCTCCTTGGCAGGTTCGGCTGATGCTTCGCGAAATACTCCACCCAACCGATGCGTGCAGGGAACTTGTCGAAGATTATATTCGGCCGCATTTTACAGTCCTGTGTTCGATTCTTGAGGAACTGACAGAAGGTGAAATGTCACCTCCCGAAGTACGTCGTATTGGACTGAGCGTTGTAGGCCAATGTTTTTTGTATCGTGCTGCCGGTGATGTTGTTGGCATGCTTATCCCGCCAATTGAAATAAAAAATATTCATAATCCAGTTGATCTTGCAGATTATGTCACATCTTTTTGTTTGGCCGCTCTCGGTAAACATCCGCCACTACCCATCGAGGTCTCACAGAAAAAGTCACTCAGTGCCGCATCGGGACCGAGTGACCAAGACATAAAAAGTAATTGAGAGAATTACCTTAAAATGACAATGCTTCGGACTATTCTTGGTTGGATCACCCCTTTGCTCATTCTTGGTTGCGGAGTGGCTGCGTTCATGGCAATGGGAAGCCAGCCGCCACCACCGCGAATAGCGACTGAAGGTGTTACGGCGACGGCTGTTCAGACAATGGCAGCAGTTCGTGAACCTGGTGTTTTCCAGATTGATTTTGATGGAGTTGTTGTGCCACTGCGAGAAATAACACTCTCAGCGGAAGTTGCCGGTCGAATCGTCAAAAAGACAGCAGACTTTCAAAGCGGGGAGTTTGTTGAGCAAGGTACGTTGCTTCTTGAGATTGACCCTCGTGATTACGAACTTGAAGTGCGACGGCTGCAGCAGGAACTCAAGCAGGCGGTTTTATCTATTGAGGAAATTGATGAAGAGATTAATCAAAATGTTCGTTCGGTGGAACTTGCAAAAAGGCAAGTCGAGCTAGCGCATCGTGAAGTTGTGAGGCAAAACAATCTGAAATCCGACAGGGTCGTGACTGAAGCAGATTATGAAAGAGCCTTGCGAGACGAACTGTCGGCTGACAACAACCTGAATACATTGCAGGGTCAGCGTCGTGTCCTCGCCAAGCGTCGTATTCGGTTGAATGAAGGTCAAACGTTGACAGAAACAATGCTTGAGCGAGCCCAGCTCGACCTCGGAAGGACACGAATAGCCGCTCCTGTAAGCGGTATTGTTGTTGAAGAAATAGTTGAGGCAGAATCCTTTGTTAGCAAAGGAAATCCACTGGTCACTATTGAGGATACCAGTGCTGCCGAGGTGAGAGTGAGTTTGCAGATGGATGATGTGTCGCGAATCTGGAGCGACAGTCGTCGAGCGCCAGGAATGTCTCCCTATGATTTTCCTGATACGCCAGCGACGGTTATTTACCGAATAGGTAAGCGTCAGTATCGCTGGAAGGGCGTGCTCGAAAGGCAGGAAGGGAAAGGTTTGGAATCGCGAACGCGAACGCTTCCCTGCAGAGTCCTTGTATCCGATCCGACGGATGTTGAGGCAATTGATCGCTACGGATCAGCGTTGCCAGATCTCCCGCTCGGGGCGCCAAAATCGCTTCTCCGTGGAATGTTTGTTGATGTTCAGGTCGAGGTTGAAACAAATCAGCCACTCGTTTCAGTTCCGTGTGAGGCATTACGACCAAATGGAGATGTCTGGGCTGTTAGGAACAAAAAGTTGGTGATTCTTCAACCACCACTCGTCCAGGTGTCTGCAGGCAGAGCCGTTTTTGAATCAACGGCAGACGGAATTCAGCCGGATGACCAAATAGTGCTGAGTCAGATTGCGAATCCGCGGTCAAATATGTTAGTCGTTGACAATGCCATCGAGTCGCATGGTGATCCCAAAGATGTTCCAGATCGCCAAAAGGATCGTTCGTCATCTGCTTCTCCCCAATCAGGTAAGTGAAAATTCCTCATGCGCAGTCTGATCTCTTGGACAGTAAGGAATATGCCAGCAATGAATACGCTGGTTGTGGCAATTCTCATTGTGGGAGCAATGAGCTTTGCAGGTATGCGGCGAGAGGTGTTTCCGGAGTTTGAGCTTGAAATAATCCTTGTCTCTGTGCCTTACCCCGGGGCGACGCCGGAAGAAGTCGAAGAAGGAATCTGCCAAAAAGTAGAAGAAGCGTGTCGCAGTGTTTCTGGGATAAAAAAACTTACGAGTGTCGCACAGGAAGGGGTGGGTTTCTGTGTTTTTGAACTAGATTCCGGCATGAAAAATGTACAGAAGGTGCTCAGTGAAATTCGTTCGGAGGTTGAGCGAATTCCAAGTCTTCCCGAACTTGCTGAGGATCCAAAGGTTGAGCAGGTAACTCTTCGTAATCCGGCAATCAAGGTTGGCATTTTAGCGCCGCAAGTTGCCGGGGGTGTCTCGGAATCTGAGTTGCGCGATGTTGCAGAACTTGTGCGGGATGACCTCTTGGCCTTACCGGCGGTGTCGGCTGCAAATCTCCAAGGAGCGAGAGACTACGAAATCGATATTGAGATTTCAGAAAGAATGCTTCGTAAGTACGGGCTTTCACTACGGAATGTTGCCGACATCGTCCGTCGAGAGAATCTTGAGTTGCCCGGTGGGACGATTCGAGGTGAAAGTGGTGAGATTCTGTTGCGGGGGAAAAACAAGCGATATGTTGGAGATGAGATCGCCACACTTCCTTTGGTTACGTTGCCCGATGGCCTTGTTTTAACGGTAGGTGACCTGGGGACGGTGCGAGATGACTTCGCAGATATTACCGCAACGAATCAAATCAATGGTCGGCAGGGAATGGTTGTGTCCATCGACAGGAGTTCCGGTGAAGATCTGCTCGCTATGACGGAGGCAGTCAATGCTTACGTTGGCAAGGCATCGCTGCCGCACGGGTATCAGATTGTGACATGGGCAGATCAATCAATTGATGTTCGTGATCGACTTGAAATGCTTGTGAACACAGGCACTCAGGGCCTCCTCATTGTTTTTGTCATATTGTCACTTTTTCTAAATTTAAAAATTGCTTTTTGGGTCGCCTTAGGCATCCCTTTTTGCATGCTGGGGGCCGGTGGTCTGATGTTTTTAACAGACCAGACTCTCAATATGCTGTCCATGTTTGCTTTTCTGATGGCGATTGGCATTGTGGTCGATGATGCGATAGTTGTGAGTGACAATATCGAGCGTCATCGTCGACTTGGAAAAAAGCTAGTCACTGCTGCCATCGACGGAACTGCTGAGGTAGCGCCAAGTGTTGTGTCGAGTGTGACGACTACAGTCATTACATTTCTGCCACTCTGCTTCGTTTCCGGAGTGATGGGAAAATTTATTGCTGTGATGCCCTTCGCGTTTATCACAGCCCTGATCATGTCTCTTGGTGAATCCTTACTTATCCTTCCTGGCCACCTTTCTCATGAAAAGGGTTTAGTTTTCACCGTACTTGGGTGGCTACTTTTCCCGTTTCGTGTGTTTCTGCCTGTGTTGACGTGGCTGCAGAAAGGGTGTGACCGAAGCCTGCAGTGGGTGATCCAAACCTGCTACCGCCCGCTCCTTGATCTTGCCTTAGCAAATCGGCTGAGCACTATGGCAGTCGCTGTCAGTGTTCTCATGATGGCTGTAGCACTCGTGCGGAGTGGTGTTACGCCGTTTTCATTGTTTCCGAAGATTGATGCAAATCGTTTGCTTGCAAAGGTCACGTTTCCAGATGGCACTCCATCAACAGTGACGGATGAAGCGACTCGTAGAATTGAACAAGCTGCCTTCCAAACGGGACAGAAACTCTCAAATTCAGGCGATTCGATTGTTCGTCTTGTGCATCGCTCAGTAGGGCAAGTTGCTGCCCGAGGTGAGGTCGGTCCAGATGCTCGGGTCAGTGGAAGCCATGTAGGAGCTGTAGCAATTGAGCTTGTTGATGGTGAAAGTAGAGATGTCACAAGCGAGCAGTTTATAAGTGATTGGCGATTGGCAGCAGGGAGCTTTCCTGGCGTGGAAAGCCTTGTTTATGGAACGGAAAATATTGGACCCGGTGGCAAGGCTGTTGAATTCAAACTCTTGTCTCGAAGTGATCCGGAATCTATTCGTCAGTTGGAGGAGGCCGTTGAGCGGTGCAAGGAGTGGCTTGTGCAATACCCTGGTGTTATCGATATCGACGATGATTCCCGGCCTGGTAAATGGGAGTATCAGATCCGTGTGAAACCAGAAGCTGAAGCAATGGGCGTGTCTCTGGCAGATCTTGCTGGAACTGTCCGGGCGAGCTATTACGGTGAAGAAGTAATGCGGCTTCAGCGAGGTCGTCATGAAGTAAAACTCATGGTGAGATACCCACAAGAAGAACGTCGAAGTGTTGCGACACTGAATGATGTTCGTGTGACGAGTCCCGATGGTGTCAAGCGGCCTCTTGATGAGTTAGCCGAGATAGAAATCAGACGGGGTTACTCTGAAATTAATCGATTGAGCCAGAAGCGATCTATTACCGTTGTTGCTGATATCGATGTCGCGAAGAGTTCGCTAACAAGTGGCCAGATTACTGGGGATATGGAAAAGCGATTGATGCCGGATTTGTTAGCGGAGTATCCACTTGTGAGCGTCCGATGGGAGGGAGAACAGGAGCAAACTCAAGAGAGCCTCAAAAGCTTGGGGGTGGGTTTTATTGTTGCTCTGTTTGCGATGTTTGTTCTTCTCACGATGGAATTTAAGTCTTATTTCCAGCCACTTCTGATCATCGCAATCATACCGTTTGGATGTGCGGGGGCTGTGTTCGGTCATGCGTTGCTTGGCATGCCACTTACTCTTTTTAGTATGTTTGGTCTTGTTGCTCTCGCTGGCGTTGTTGTGAATGACTCGATTGTTTTAATAGATTTCATTAATCATCGTGTTCGGTCCGGTATGCCATTGTTTGAGTCCCTTCGTGAGGCCGGGCGACTGCGATTCAGGCCTGTTTTTCTCACGAGTGTAACGACAATCGGAGGCCTTTTTCCGCTCATGACAGAAACAAGTTTTCAGGCCCAATTTCTGGTGCCGATGGCTACGTCGTTGGTCTTTGGTTTGGCGGCTACAACATTAATTGTTCTTGTTCTCGTGCCTGTCATGTATTCCTTTTTTGGGACATCAGCCCAATCGGTGGTGGATGAGGAATCCGATTGGCAAGCAGGAGAGGCTGCTTCAGCTAAACATGCGATGGTTTAAGATCGTAGAATCTTCTGAAAGTCATGAGAAGTAAAGTCAGTTTCTAAAAATGGTGGATTAATTCTACTCGGTTGAGTCTGATTGATGGATAGGGGCATGAGCCTTCACATGAGGAATTCGTACCATTGAGAACTAAAAGTTATTTATTCATCGGGGCAGCCATTAGCATGCTGGCAGCTGCTACGATTTCCCTGCCTTCGTGGGGCAGTGCGAATGAATCAGTACAAGAAAGTGTTACCCAGAATCGATGCTGCAGTTGTAGTGGTTCTTTTCCTCGTGAGGCGGCTCGTCTTTGTGCAAGTTGTTCGCACAAATATAGTTCGAAATGTTGTCTCTGCAGCGGTTCGTTTCCCAAGGACATCGCACGTCTGTGTGGGACGTGTTCGAACAAGTATCGCTCGAAGTGTTTTGTTTGTAGCCGAGCCTTCCCAAAAGAAGTTGGGAGACTATGCAGCCGATGTACGAGCAAATACTAAGTGAGCCGCAGTATATTTTCAGGCCGAAAGAAAAAAGTTTTTTATCGGTTGCAAAGAAAATGGCATACGTCACCGTCTTGCATGACATACTCTTTACCCTCGATACGTAATTTTCCTGCAGCACGAATTTCTTTTTCGCTACCAAGGTTTTCCAGGTCTTCGACGGAATGGATTTCTGCTCGAATGAATCCTTTTTCAAAATCTGTGTGGATAACACCGGCAGCTTGGGGGGCCGTTGCTCCTATTGGCACAGTCCAGGCACGAACTTCTTTTTCTCCTGCCGTGAAGAAGCTTTGTAGCCCAAGGGTTGCGTAGCTGGCTCTGGCAAGAACGGCTAAGGCTGGTTCACGTAATCCAACATCTGAAAGCATCTCAAGACGGTCGTTGTCGTCAAGTTCAGCAAGTTCAGCCTCAAGTTTCGCGCACACGGCAACAACATTAGCATGTGCAGAGGAAGCAGCTTCACGAACCTTCTTGACCAGTTCACCAGTTCCTTCGAGATCAGATTCATCAATGTTGGCTACGTAAAGAATGGGCTTTGCAGAAAGGAGGCCAAGTTCTTTGATAGCCGCTTGCTCTGTATCTGTGAGTACAAGCGTTCGGATTGGTTTCTCAGCTGTGAGATGGCTTTGACACTTTTTCAGTACATCGAGTCGGTTCTTCGCTTCCTTGTCCTGACCCCGCGCGTTCCGTTCTGCTTTGGGTAAAATTGTTTCAAAGTGCTGCAGGTCGGCGAGCAGTAATTCAAGTTCGATGGTTTCCATGTCAGCAACAGGGTCAACGGTTCCGGCAACATGGATCACGTCTGGATCATCGAAGCATCGCACAACTTGCAGAATTGCATCGACCTCACGGATGTGCGCGAGAAACTTATTTCCCAAGCCCTGACCTTCACTTGCTCCCTGCACTATTCCTGCAATATCGACCAGTTTGAGTGCCGCAGGAATCACTTTTTGTGTCTGAACGTGCGTCGTAATCCGATCGAGACGTCTGTCAGGAACGCTAACCATACCCTCGTTGGGTTCGATCGTGCAGAAAGGATAATTTTCACTTTGTGCTGCCTTGGAAAGAGTTAACGCATTAAAAAGCGTGCTTTTCCCAACATTTGGCAGTCCAACAATACCAGCTTCCATATGTGTTACGAGGTGGCAGTTGCCGCCCTTTCTCCACCAAAGATAGTTCTTTTTGCAACCACCCACCAACCCGGCCGATCAAGTCCTCTGTACGGAGAGTTCTCTGGCAGGTGTTGGATAAGGTAGCTGTGTGCTCCAGCTAGGTTGTGGTACGGGAGTGACGGAAAGAGATGGTGCAATGCGTGATAACGGATTGAAAACGGAAAGAAAAGGAGTGTCAGCGGGTCATTGCGGGTGAAATTACACGAATCAAGAATGTGCGATTCGACGTCACTTGTCTCCCCGTCTCCATCGAAGTGGTGGTCAGCAAGTTGTCGCATTTGGTTCATTATGAGTGTTGTTAAACCAAGCACGTAAAGGAGAGGGATACGACTCAGTGGGGCGGCACCTGTAAAAACAGCAAGCGGAATAGCAGCTGCTCGGATAAAGCAGAGCACTTCCATTGCGGTAATTACTTTCCTGTCGAAGTTGTTGATTTGTCGTCTATATTTTAAGTTCAGTGTGAGTGAACTGCCCCGCTCGAGTACAAACTCGCGAAGTCTGGGATGTAGAAAGCTTAATGGAGCGAGTAGAAAACGAAGGAAAACGATAATAGGGTATGCCATTATGAAGAGGCTGTAGCAAAGAGCGCTCTTCCAGTTGCCTGCTTCTAATACGTTGGCAACGTACTCAGGATCTTCAGGCGTGCCATACATTCGCTGACTGTGATGGTCACGGTGATGTCGAGTGAAAAAGCATGAGGGAGTCAGTGTGAAAACACCAACGAGAAGATTCCAAGCCACTTTAAACGTTCGCATCTCGTTTGCACCCAAGTGACAGACTTCATGAATCAACGAGCCCAGTCGATAGAGCCAAAAAACTGCGATTGGGAATGCAGCTATTTGTTGCCACGAACCAAGTGGTGCAAGCAGATAAATCATTGCAGCTGAGTAGGCGAAGACCAGACTCAGCAAAAAGTCAGCCCAGTAACGAACGGGCGATACTTTAAAGAAATTCGTATCAGACTGGCTGATAGTTTTACGGGCGTCACGAATCCATGAAGGAACACTGCCTGTGTAAGAAGAGTCTGTTAATTCGTTCGTCGATACGTCAACGGCCTCAAGTGTTTGCTGCATTGAACTCTCCTCTGTAAACTGGCACGGTGCTGACGGAATCTATTTTGTCTGATTCTGAAGGGTAAGCGTCGTGAAATCCAAGTTGCCACCATCTGTTACTACCATAGGTAACAGACCAAAAACGTCGAAATCTCAAAAGGGGTTGTCGTCTAAAAGCAGCAAAACCACGCTCAATAGTGGTTCTCGGAAAATCCTTGGGCCCTCATTCTTCAATCGACGCGCTGACTCAGTTGCCCGAGATCTCCTAGGTTGTTGGCTTATCGTCCAGCGAGGCAAGCGGCATCAAGAAAAACACCGTATTTTCGAAACAGAGGCATATCTTGGCCCCAACGATCTTGCCTGTCATGGTCGTACGGGGCCAACGCCACGAAACCGGACGATGTTTGGGCCCGCAGGATATTGGTACGTTTACCTTTGTTACGGGATGCACTGGATGCTGAATATAGTGACCGGTCGGGAAGGTCTACCAGCTGCTGTGCTTCTTCGTGGCGCGGGAGAGTTTGTGGGGCCCGGCCGCCTCACAAAAATGCTTGATGTCACGAAACAACATGATGGAAGACAAGTCGATCCAATTACAGGCTTATGGATTGAAGAAGGGGCAGACGTGCCGCGCCGACAAATCCACCGCACGCCGCGTATTGGCGTCGGTTATGCTAAGGAATGGGCCGAAAAACCATTGAGATACCTCGTTGATCCAAACATCTTTGACGTGCGGTCCGTAATAACTGATGGGCTGTACCAATAGCCAAGAGAAGAATGCCTTGAAGGGGAAGTTGAAGTCATGACTGTTTTGCACAATAAAAGTCGCTATGGTTTCTCATCCAGAGTACTTCTGGTTTGGATTGTCATAATGTGTATGTCAGGAGTCTTTATGACAGATGAAATTGTTGCGGAGGAATCGTCTTCTGTTGCTACGGCTACTTTTGGAGGCGGTTGTTTTTGGTGCACTGAAGCGGTGTATGCTGAGATTCGTGGAGTAAAGAGTGTTACAAGTGGTTACACGGGTGGTCGGATTCCGAATCCAAACTACAAACAGGTCTGTAGTGGTCTCACTGGTCATGCTGAAGCAGTTGAGATTGAGTACGATCCGGCAGTTGTACCGTATGAAAAACTACTTGAAATATTTTTTGCAACACATGACCCGACAACACTTAATCGGCAGGGTGCAGATGTTGGTACTCAATACCGTTCAGCAATTTTCTATCACGATGACACACAGAAAGAGATTGCAAAGAAAGTTATTGCAAAGCTTAATGAATCAAAAGTTTTCTCGTCTCCGATCGTGACCACGCTGGAGAAAGCAAAAGTTTTCTACCCCGCTGAAAGCTATCACCAAGACTACTTTGCGAATAATGGGTATCAGCCGTACTGCCAAGCGGTTGTTGCACCCAAAGTGGCAAAAGTTCGTAAAGTCTTCAAGGAACTTTTGAAATCAGAGTAATTTCGATGACAAGAGTGGGGTGTGCCCATGGGACTGTGGTTGTTGCCTGTTTTTAGCAATCGGTAGTGAGTTAGTCGTCGGCGTATCGTGCGATGAGTTCACCTGCTTCAACCGGGCTGCCGGGGCTTACGAGCACTTCAGAAAGTGTTCCGTCTTGCTCAGCATAAACTGTTGTTTCCATTTTCATGGCTTCTAGACTCAGGATTTTATCACCCTTCTTGACTGTATCGCCCGGCTTGACGGCAACCGTCACAATTAATCCAGGCATTGGAGCGCCAATATCACGAGGATTACCAACGTCTGCTTTCGGGCGTTGTTGGATTGTGCCTTCGAGGGTGCGGTCGATAACTGAAACGCTACGAGGCTGACCGTTGAGTTCAAAGAAAACAGTCCGTGTGCCATCCGCATGGGCCTCTCCAACAGTTAGAAGACGAATGACTAGCGTTTTGCCCGGTTCGATATCAACAAAAAGCTCTTCGCCTGGTTTCGGCCCCTCAAGAAAATCCGGGGTTGGTAAGACAGCGACATCGCCGTATGTCGCCCTGTGTTCAGCGAAATCCTGAAAGACTCGTGAATAGAGAAGCCATGATGAAACGTCACGTGGGGAGGCCTCGCGGCCAACAAGAGCGGCGACTTCAGCCGTTGCATCTTCCATGTTGGCTGGTGGAAGTGTGGCTCCCGGCCGACCGTCAATAATCGTCTGATTACGAACGACTCGCGCAACTACTTCCTCCGGAAAGCCCCCCGGTGGCTGTCCCATGCGACCTGACAGAAGATCGACCACCGATTCGGGGAAAGCAAGCTCACGGTTATTTTCAAGAAGTTCACTGGCCTTCATGTCATTTGTAACAAGCAGAAGTGCAAGGTCGCCAACCGCTTTACTCGTTGGTGTCACCTTGACAATATCTCCAAGGATTTGGTTTACCTCGGCGTATGTTCGGCACACATCTTCCCAACGGTCTGCAAGCCCAAGAGCCCGCGCTTGTTCAAGTAAGTTGGTGAATTGACCACCTGGCATCTCGTGAAGATAGAGGTCTGCATCGGGTGCTTTCATTCCACACTCAAATGGAGAGTAGTGTTCGCGAACTGCTCCCCAGTAGTGCGTTAACTGCCGAAGAGGCTCAGGGTCGAGACCAGTGTCGAGGTCAGTGTTTCGTGTTGCTTCGACGAGGGCATTGAGGTTTGGTTGGCTTGTGAGTCCAGCGAAGGGTGCCATGGCTGCATCCACAATACTCGCTCCATGCCGAGCAGCTTCCAGGCAACTCGCGAGCGCAGCACCTGATGTGTCGTGGGTGTGAAAATGGATCGGAAGACCAACTTCGTCATGAAGTGCTTTTGCCAATCTGCCTGCAGCAAAGGGCTTGCAAAGACCAGCCATATCTTTGATAGCCAGAAGATGAGCACCTCGTTTTTCAAGCTCTTTTGCAAGGTCTACATAATACTTCAGTGTGTACTTGTCTCGTTTGGGGTCGAGTACATCGCCGGTGTAACAGACAGTGGCTTCGCACAGGGCCCCACTTTCCTGAACGGCTGTCATGGCGACCTCCATGTTTGGGACCCAGTTCAATGGATCAAAAACTCGGAATACGTCGATTCCAGCCGATGCAGATTCTCGGACAAATCCTTGGACAACATTGTCAGGATAGTTTGTGTACCCCACAGCATTACTTGCGCGAAGGAGCATTTGAAAAAGAATGTTTGGTACCTTTTCACGCAGTCGAGTTAAACGCTCCCAAGGGCATTCCTTCAGGAATCGCATCGCGGTATCGAAGGTTGCGCCACCCCACATCTCGAGTGAAAAGAGACCATGCGCAAGCCTGGCATACGCGTCGGCAACTGCGATCATGTCATAGCTTCTCATGCGAGTTGCCAAGAGTGACTGATGAGCGTCACGCATTGTGGTATCTGTCAGGTAAAGACCCTTGTGCGACCGAAGGGAGGCAGCGAATTTCTCTGGTCCAAGTTCGAGGAGTTTTGTCCGACTACCGGCTGGCGGGGCCTGCTGGGAATCAAACGCTGGCACAATTGCTGGACTTCGACGCACAACTGGCTGACGATTTTTCATCAGCGGATTACCATTTACGATGGTTTCAGCCAGAAAGTTGAGGAGACGAGTGGCACGATCCTGCCGAATCGGGAAGTCGAAAAGGCTTTGTGTTTCATCGATGAATCGTGTGGTGCAATTCCCTGCGAGAAACTCTGGGTGCGTTACAAGGTTGATAAGGAACGGGATATTGGTTTTGACTCCCCGCACGCGAAACTCTTGGAGGCACCGTTCAATATGACCAGCTGTTTCGACGTGTGAGAGCCCTCGTGCAGTTACTTTAACCAAGAGTGAATCAAAGTATGGCGTGACAACGGCTCCAGAGAAGGCCGTGCCTGCATCGAGTCGGATCCCCATTCCGCTTGCTGAACGGTACGCTGTAATTCGACCATAATCTGGTAGGAAACGGTTTTCTGGATCTTCCGTTGTGACCCGACATTGGATGGCGGCCCCCATCGTGCGTATGGCGCTTTGGTCTCCTAGGCCGATTTCTGGGTCTGTCAATTTTTTGCCCGCAGCAATCTGTAGCTGCCTGCGAACAATATCAACACCTGTGATCTCTTCGGTCACAGTGTGTTCAACCTGAATACGTGGGTTGACTTCGATGAAATAAAATCTGTCAGCATCAGCATCGACAAGGAATTCAACCGTACCAGCATTTTCATAATTAGCCGTTCGTCCAATGGCGATTGCAGCGTCACATATCTGTTCTCGTATAGTCGGAGAAATATTCGGCGCTGGAGCCACCTCAACAACTTTTTGATGCCGGCGCTGAACGGAACAGTCTCGCTCGTAAAGGTGTACAAGATTTCCGTGTGTATCTCCAAGAAGTTGTACTTCGATATGTCTGGCACGCTCGATAAACTTTTCAATGAAGACGCTTGTACTGCCAAAAGCAGTTTTGCTTTCACGCTGAGCACTCTCGAGTGCGGCTGGCAGGTCCTCTTTGCTCCGTACAATGCGCATGCCACGACCACCCCCACCATGAGCCGCCTTGAGCATGACAGGGAATCCGAGTTCCTCAGCAGTCTTGATTGCCTCTTCGAGGCTTTCGAGAGCACGTGACGACCCTGCGAGAATCGGGACGCCAGCACGTTCAGCGAGTTCGCGAGCGGCAGTTTTATCCCCCAGGTTTTCTAAAAGTTCAACTCGTGGTCCAACAAAAATGATTCCAGCTTCGCCACAAGCCCGAGCGAATTGGGCATTTTCCGAGAGGAATCCGTAGCCCGGATGAATGGCATCAACGTTGTGTTCTTTCGCAAGGGAAACGATCCCATCAATATCCAGGTAGCTTCGTAACGGTTCGCCAGGGCGTCCGACAACATACGCTTCGTCTGCTTTAAAACGGTGTAAAGAGAACCGGTCTTCATGGGCATAAATTGCTACAGTTCGCATTCCGAGTTCATGTGCTGAACGAAAAACGCGGATGGCAATTTCACTTCGATTCGCAACAAGAAGTTTGCGGATTGGTTGCATAACAATGACTTTGTATTCAATGGAAAAATTAATTCATCGCTCAAAAACGACGGTTACGGCACAGGAGGGTTTTTAGGTGACAAAAAGCCTATGTCAGGCGTGTCTCATAAACCATGCTGCCCAAAAATCCTGCTTAGTTCCTAATCGTACCGTGCGTTCGCAGTCGGTCATACAGGGGAGACGTGACGCCGAGGAATAATGGCCTCTTGGAATCGGCGGTGGGTATCGTTCACGTACGTGAACGATCTTCAGCGTAGCTGGCTCTTAGATATGCTGGCGTCAATTCAGCTGGCGGAGTAGTTATGCCATTTTCAAATGTTGCCAGACCAATACAAGATAATGTGCGGGCATGTGGATACCATGCTGTTTTTGGTGGGACTTTCAGTGTTCCGGGGTTGTTATTTATTTCATGGATACTGTCGTGTTGCATGGCAAGACCCGGACCGGTGACGAGGGATCCTGGAGCCAACGTTTTATGCCATTCGTCAGGTTTCCTTAACGTGCCCTCACTAATCTTCCATATGAGGCTGTCCGCTGGTCGTGACGCTGTTGTGGCGTAGAGTTCGCCGCGGCCAGCATCAAAAACAACCTCCACTTGATCGTACGAACCGCATTCTGCAACGGCCTGAGTTGCTAGGCAGCATGCCGTTGGAACGCCTACAAGAGAGCAGCCATTCGTCCAGGCAAGTGCCTTCGCTGTCGTGACGCCTACTCTCAGGCCCGTAAAAGGCCCGGGGCCTGTTGCGACAACAACAAGGTCAACCTCATTGAGTGGCCAGCCAGCTGATTCAATGATTGCAACAAGAGTTGGCATGAGGTGTCGTCCCTGGCCGCCCTCTTCAGGGAGCTGAGATTCCTGTAAAAGGAAATTTTCGAAACGACCTGACTCGGGTTTTCTGGCGTCGTGTGACGGCAGAGTCCCAACTGCCACGCTGCCCGGGCTAGTGCTGGTCTCGATAGCTAGAAACTTATGAATTGAGGGCATGTGGAGAGTCTGCTTGACCGCAACCGAACAGTGAACAAAACTTAAGGTATTATTATGGAGTATGTTGATTCAGAGAACACTCTAGAAAAATCGGATTTGCCGTTTATTTTTGGTGTGTCAAATTTTTCTGTACTGTTTTTCGGCGTCTTAGCGTGTGCCCTGTTAGATCGCCACAACACTGATTACTTGAGGCTGATCCAGCGACAGGGAAGTATTTGTGAAGATTGCACTGATTAGTGACATTCATGGAAATCTGGAGGCACTCACTGCAGTTCTCCAGGATATTGAAAAACAGAGCGTTGATGCTCTTTACTGCCTTGGCGACATCGTTGGCTATGGCCCGAATCCATGCGAGTGTCTTTCTACTGTTCGTGAGCGATGTGAGAAGATAATTCTCGGGAATCATGATCAAGCGGCCTTATTTGATCCAGATGGATTTAATGTAGGAGCAGAACGAGCGATTCGCTGGACCCGTGACCAACTTGAGTCTCATGATCAGCGAGTGCGTCGATCAGAGGATAACCTCTTCGATTTCCTTGGTGAATTACCAAGGAGTTTCAAGGAAGGGGAAATGCTTTTTGTTCATGGATCAGCACGCCGGCCGCTCGATGAGTACGTGTTTCCTGAAGATGTCTACAACCCACTGAAACTGAAGCACATTTTCGAACTGGTGTCTCGCCTCTGCTTTCAAGGGCATACGCACATTCCGGGAGTCTTCACTATCGCGCCGGAATTTGTGGCTGCGGCTGTTGGACCGGGCACGACTGAGGTCAGGATGGTCTTGCCAGCCACTAAGGCCATGATCAACGTTGGGTCTGTTGGACAGCCCAGGGATAATGATCCTCGATCCTGTTATGTCATTGTTGAAGATTTTGAAACCGTGCGTTATCGGCGGATACAATACGATATGAAGGCGACCTGCGACAAGATTTACAATATCCCTGAACTGGACAACTTTCTCGGTGATCGGCTGTTAGTAGGGCGTTAATAAAAACAGAAGACGCCCCCTCCTGATTGAACCGAAAACAGGCTACACTACCCTTTTTTCCCGCTGGATTACCGTGGAACGACGCTACGCTGTTTTTATCGCTCTTTCATTGGCTGCTGTTCTCGGCAGTCAGGTCATGCGCTCATTCCTATTTCCGCAGGCAGAAGAAAAGCCGCCTGTTGTAAAGCCGGTCGTGGATGGCGATGCAAAAGCACAGCAAAACCCTGTCAAACCAAAAGAAGAGCGTGATCCTACCACTGAAGAACCCAATGGTTCTGCTGGAGATCCACCAACAAATGAACCTGGAAGTGAAGCAACACCAGATTCGGAGCCTTCGGTAACACAATCGGCACCACGTCGTCATCTGTCACTGGGGTCACTGAATCCTGATGCCCCGGCCGGTATGCTGGTGACGCTGTCAAGTCGTGGCGCGACTGTTGAGCGTATTGAATTAGCAGGTGAACAGTTTCATGATCAGGATGATCGTGGGGCTTACATTGGTCACTTCGCGGCAGACATCGTTCCTGAAGGATGCCGACTCAATGTTGTTGGTGATGGGACACCAGCAAAAATCGGAGGGCTTCAGGCTGGGGATGTTATTGTTCGCGTAGCAGATTCAACGACTCCTGATCCTCAGAGCCTTGCAGCTGTTCTGTCCCGCTTGAAACCTCGCCAGACTGTTTCTGTTACCTTCCGTCGGCCACAAGGAGAGGCACTTGGTCGAGAACAAACTGTCGATGTACAGGCAACGCGGCGTCCCCTGGAGGTGATACGCCCAGAGTTCAGTACTGTTCCAGTCGTCGATGTAAATGCGGGTTTTCACGATCCACTCTCCTTTCGTTTGTCGATCGCATCCCGTGATGGGCAAAAGCGTCCCGAAGACGGTGAGATAGAGGGTAATAAACTTGGACAAAAAGATTGGGAAGCAACCGTTTCAGGTGACGGAAGGTCTGTCGAGTTTCGTCGAACGCTCGATGGGGACCTGACTGTAGTAAAGCAGTATCGCCTTGTTACGGCAGCAGATGATCCAGTCGGTCTTGTTGAGAATGCCCGTGCAGGACGGTATCGGCTGCAGCTTCGGGTGTCTTTCAAGGCGTCCCAAAAGACTCAGCTTGAGTACGCAATTGACGGCCCAAACGGTCTGCCAACAGAAGGGTGGTGGTATGCAGCTCGAGTGTCACGTTCATGGGGTTCATTAGGCGTGCGAGATGTCGCAATGCGTTTTGTTGGAGAGCCATCGACGCTTATTAGTGGGCTGACTTTGACGGATGAAGATGCTGAACAAACGGCGAGTGCGATTCTTGATGAAAAGCCACTTTCATTTGCTGGTGTAGATGCCTTGTATTTTGCGAGTGGGTTGCTACCAGCAGTTGAAGGCGCCGAGATTCCGCAACTTGCAGAGGTGCAGTCGGTCATCGTTGGAGATGTGCCAGAGGCCGCGCGTCGGAAGTTGGTCAATGTGAGTTGTCGATTACTATCCCGGGAATTACAGCTCGAACCGGATGTGCCAGTGACACATCGATTCGACATATTTGCTGGGCCAAAGCGTCCAAGTTTGCTTGCAACGTTTGGTCGTCCGCAGGCGTCCATGAATGATCTGGTGTATTACGGCTGGTTTGGCTGGGTTGCGAGGCCAATGATCGCAATTCTTCATGTTCTTCATGCCATCATTCGGAACTATGGAATCGCGATTATTCTTCTCACCGTGATTGTTCGCGGTGCAATGTTTCCAATCAGTCGGAAGCAGGCATTGTCCTCACAAAAAATGCAGGTGCTTCAGCCCGAAATGAAGGCGATTGCAGAAAAATATAAGAACGATCCTCAAAAACGCACGATGGTTACCCAAGAGCTTTGGCGAAAGCACAACTACAACCCAGCCGGTGGGTGCCTTCTGGTGTTTATCCAGATTCCTATCTTTATGGGGCTCTATCGGTCGTTGGCGACAGATGTCGAACTCAGGCAAGCACCACTGTTCACATCGGCCATCCGCTGGTGCTCCAACCTTGCTGCACCAGACATGATGCTCGATTGGTCGGGCTTTATGCCTGGCTTCCTGGTCGCTCCTGAAGGGTGGCTTGGTCCCTATCTAAACCTCTTTCCGTTGCTTACGATTGGACTCTTCTTGTGGCAGCAGAAGCTCTTCATGCCACCTGCCGTTGATGAACAGGCAAAGATGCAGCAGCAGGTAATGAAGTACATGATGTTCTTTATGGCACTTATGTTTTTTAAGGTTCCGTGTGGTTTATGCCTCTATTTTATTGCATCAAGTCTCTGGGGCATTGCTGAACGACTACTACTCCCGACTCCGAAGCCTGGTGGTGCACTTGCTGGGGCAGGAGGACCGACCGTAGTAGATGCAGTCAGCAGTAAACCAGGTGAGCGATCCTCAGGTGGGCGGAAACGTCGAAAACGCCGGTAGACTGTAGGCCGCGTTCATCCGAGTTATTCCTGTTCGGTACCTGCTTCTCACCACTGTCTACTCCAGCTTGGTTGTCATGGACTCCACGACTGATCTTATTGTTGCTCCAGCAACGGCTCCCCAGCCATCTGCACGGTCCATTGTGCGTTTTGCAGGAGACGGCCTCAGCGGTGTCTTGTGTCATCTTTTCCTTTCTGCTGACGGATCACCACTTCAGTTACCTGATCTGCAGCAGTCTGCACGGATGATAGATGTGGTATTTCATCCCAAATCACTTGGATCGGTTTGGGGAAAAGTTCCTGTTGCCATGCTATTTTGGCCTGGCCCTGCTGGGCCATTGGGATCTGCAGTCGCTGAGGTGCAACTCCCTGGATCGGCCCCCCTGCAAGCGGCTTTCGTGCAGGAAGCCTGCCGGCTCGGAGCTCGATTGGCACGCGGTGGAGAGTTTTCTCTGCGGAGTTTTCTTGCGGGAAAAATTGACTTGCTTCAGGCAGAGGCAGTTGTTGCCGTTGTTGATGCTCGCACGCCACAGGAATTATCTCAAGCACTCGACCGTATGGCGGGAGGCGTTGGTCGATCAGTCGAGGAACTACGGGAATATCTGCTTGATCTTGTTGCCGATATTGAAGCAGCAATTGATTTTGCGGATGACCTCGCGCCTGATGCTGTTCCAGTTCCAGATACTACTCAGGACGCAATCACTCCGAAGATTCGGCATGTATGTCAACAATTGGATAGTATCACCGATCAGTTAACCGGTCGCGATAGTGGAGGCCAGGGTGGTTTGCCGAGGGTGGTTCTGGCGGGTGCACCGAATATTGGTAAGAGCAGTCTCTTTAATCATTTGGTTGGTCGTGATGCTGCACTTGTAGAAAATGCAGTGGGAACAACACGTGATTGGATTACCGGCGAGTTGTACGACACTTCAGGGATCGTATCGTGCCTTCTTGTTGATCTTGCAGGCATCGGCGGGTTTTCGGAACCCGGTGATTGCCTCATAGCTGAGCGCGAAGTGGGAATGGAAGCTGACCGAGTTGCCAGGGAAGAGATACAACGGGCAGATGTTATTGTCGCATGTTACGATGCTGACACAGAGCCTGCCGATGCTATCGCTGGTGGAATGACGGCCGAATGCATTGATGTCATAACCCGTGTGGATCAACAACAAGCTGAAAACGCAACGGCCAGCCCCCAGGATCGCATCCAAACAAGCGTGAAATCAGGTGTTGGAATTGACCAACTGAGGCAACGAATTCTCGAGACGGTTTCATCCCTCAATCGCGAGACACCTGCGACGATCCGGCTTCGTGCAGGAATTACATCAGCATGTGAATCACTCGTTCAGGCTGAAAAAAGTATGGCTGGTTGTGATGGTCTGCCGCCGGATGAAGCGTTGCTTGCAGTCCTTCTCAGACATGCCATTGACGCGCTCGGTGAGGTAACAGGCGCCGTGGTGGGAACAGACATTCTCGACCGGGTCTTTTCACGACACTGCATTGGCAAGTAGCGTGAACACGTTCACCAGAAACGTTTCGTTTACTGGAAGTAATTTCAGGCGTATAGTTCTTCAATGGTTTGCGTATCAGTGAAAAGGCCGATTGTGTTTATTTAGTGCACGTGCTTCAGTGAAGCACGTTTGCTTGCTATACGACTACAAAGAGGAAATCATAATGCACACCGAGTTTGATATGGCCTCTGAATGTCAGCAATTATCACGTGCAGCAGATCGCTGGAGGAGTGTCCCCCCACGTGAACGAGCAGAACTCGCAATGAGAACAGCTCAGTCAATTGGAAGTGAATCAGATGCTTGGGTTCGCGCTGCTGTCGCAATGAAATCAGCAGGTTCTGATGGTCAGGATGCATGCACTGACCACCTTCGTTCGGTGCTGCGGGCAGAGGAATGTGCAACCGGTCCTGTTGTGACCTTACGTCTTTTGTTCCTCACCGCTCAAGCGTTACAAAGTATTGGCAAAACCGGTGTGCCTGATGTGTCTGTTCGGCCTCGTATGACGCACGGGCAGAATCAAATTCATGAATCACCATTTGGGTCACCGTCTTCATTTGTCGCCGTGGACGTCCTGCCTGTGAGCAAACTTTACGACCCCACAATCTTTCGAGGTCATCGAGCAACAGTTCGTTGCTCGAATACGGGCAGTGTTGAAACTTTCATGAAGCTTTGGCAGGAGGAGTGTCGGCCGAGTCCAAATGCGGAGGGAGTCGCTGTTGTTCTCGGCGCAGGGAATGTCACGGGCTTGGCCGCAGCGGATGCTGTGAGTCAAATCTTTGAACATAGCCGTGCTGTTTTACTCAAGCTTCATCCGGTACAGGTTTCTCTTGCGCCGGTTTTGCGGGCTGCATTGAGCCCGCTTGTAGAGGCGGGACTTCTTCGTGTTGTCGTTGGAGGTGCGGCACTTGTATGTGATGCAATCAGTGCTCAGGAAGTGACAGCGATGCATCTTACAGGGGGAGAGGAAACATTTAGGAACATTGTTTCGAGTAATAAAAGTGAGCTACGTACCAAGGAAATTACCTGTGAACTTGGCAATGTCACTCCATGGATTATTGTTCCTGGAAACTATTCAGAGAAAGACCTTTTTTTTCAGGCAGACCAGATCGCGGCATCGATTGCAAATAACTCGTCTTTTAATTGTATTGCGACAAAAGTTGTCTTGACGAGTCGACACTGGGCCCAACGGCAACGTTTTCTTGATCGTATTGAACAGCGTCTAAGAAGTCTGCCAGCTCGACCGGCATGGTATCCAGGTGCTGCAGATCTTCACCAAAAGGCCACTAGTGATCCCGTTTCAGATGGGTGTTTGCAGCCGAAGCTTCTTCGAGATGTTCATCGAGAGTCACACCCCCATTGGTTTGCTCGAGAATGGTTTATTCCAATTGCGGTTGAGACAACTGTAGAAGGAAAATCGATCGAAGATTTTTGTGTGTCTGTCTCTCATGTTGTGCATGATCTACCTGGAAACCTCGCAGCAAGTGTGACGCGTCCTGACGGAATGGCGACACATGATGAGTCTCGTGTCGAACTGTTGATAGAGCATTTGCGGTATGGAGTCGTTGCCGTAAACGCTTGGTCGGCGCTCGCTTATGCAGTAGCGAATATTCCCTGGGGTGGTTTTCCAGGTGGTACTATTGAGGCTCCTGAAAGCGGCTTGGGGTATGTTCATAATCCATACTTTTTGCCCTTGGTCCAAAATTCGATTCTTCGAGCACCGCTGCGGGTTTGGCCAACGCCGCCATGGTTTCCCTGGCATAGGAAGGGAGGGCGGCTTGCTGGAGGGGTTGCAGAGATGTATTCAGCTATCGCGGCAGGGAAGAGTGGGCTCTGGAACCTCGTTGGAATGTTGCCAGATGTTTTTCGAGGGTGAGCAAGCTTCCTTGTCTATGTCTCCTTTGCAGGAGAATATGAACGTCGTGTAGGCCTCGCTCGTATTCCTTCAACGCGGTGCCCGACGTGTTCGTGGCTTTGCCCCAACCTTCTCTCGTGCCTTTGCGGGCCCTTCGCTAAATTTCTCTGATTGACCAGTTAGTTCGTAGAGAAAGCGGCTTGGCTTGCAGGGTTTGGCCTTCCCCCACTTCATTCGTGTCAGGGCAAGCGAAAGAATAAGTCGCTTGCGTGCCCGTGTCACTCCCACGTAACAAAGTCGTCGTTCTTCGTCGATTGCGGAGAGGCCTTCATTCGCAGCTCGGATATGTGGCAAAAGATTCTCTTCCAGGCCAACCATCCAGACGCAGTCAAACTCAAGCCCTTTGGCGGCATGAAGTGTCATGAGTTTGAGCGTATTTCCTTTTGGCTTATCGTCCTCAAAACGCTCGGCTTCCTGAACCTCGAGGATCAGGTCATCGAGATATCGTTGGACGACTGTGGCCGGGTCAGTGTTTCGGTTTTCTTTTTCGTGCCGAGCGAGCCCATTGACTATTTCCTCTACCGACAACCAACGTGCTTCCTGCTCCCTCTGGTCCTCAAATTCTTTTTCAAGGTACTGTCGGTAATTTGCCTGATTAAGAACATGTTGGAGCGCCTCTGCCGCGGTTGTTCCACCTTGGGTATGCGCTGGCCCCAAGCCAATCAGTCTTTCAAGTTTATTAACACCCGCAGATGCTGCGGATGACAACTGTCCGGTCCTGCTGAGATCAAGAAGTGTTGACCAAAGGCTTTCTCCTGATTCGGTGGCCTTTTTGCGAGCCTTCTCTACTGCGTTATACGAAAGACCACGTGGTGGTACGTTGGCGATTCTTGAAAGTGCAAGGTCATCGGTTTGATCAACGAGAAGGCGAAGGAAAGACAGTACATCTTTGACCTCGCGCCGGTCGAAAAAAGAACGACTTCCAATAAGTTCATAAGGAATATTGCGGTGGCGTAATTCAGTCTCAAAAACGCGAGTCTGTTCACCAGTTCGAACAAGAATAGCCATTTCGTTTTGTGGTGCGTACCGTTCTCTCAGCAATCCTTCCACATCTGCAGTAACACGCCGGGCTTCATCAACTTCGTCTTGGGCTTGCACGATGCTTGGCTTCAGTCCAGATGGCACTTTGGACACAAGGGTTTTGTCATGGCGACGTGAATTACGCTCAATGAGTTTATTGGCAGCTTCAATGATCTCGGGCGTCGATCGATAGTTCTCCTCAAGCCGTACAACAGTAGCCCCTGGCCATCGTGTCGGAAAATCAAGGATATGAGAGATCTGTGCCCCCCGCCATGCATAGATCGATTGGTCGTCATCACCAACGACGCAAAGGCTTCTATGGTCACGGGCGAGGGCGGAAAGGATGCGTTCCTGAATGCCACTCGTATCCTGATACTCATCAACCAGAACATGATCGAAGCGTTGTGCTTCTTGCTGACGAATTTTTTCATGTTGATCAAACAGTTGGTCAACAACGAGAAGCAAGTCATCAAAGTCAACGGCACCAACACTGTGCATGAGCCGTTGATATCGTTGATATCCTGCAGCCGCGAGATCCCACGAATCATCTGCATCAGAAGAAAGCGTGTCGAAAACCTCATCGGCTCGAACACCTCGGCTTTTCCACTGACTAATTCGGGCAAGAAGGTCAGCCGGTCGTAGTGTCGCCTCGGCTACTTTCAATTCTTTGAGTACACGACGAGCAGTGGTTTCCTGTTCACCTCGGTCAACGATGACAAACCGTGTTGGGTAGCCGGCATGTTCTGCATGACGACGAAGGATGCGGACACAGAGGGAATGGATTGTCGAAATCTCAGGTTTGTGATCCGGTACGTTGTCTTTCGATGAGGCCCGTGACGTTCGCTTTTTCTTGAATTTTCCACCAATGCGAAGCACCATTTCGCGAGCTGCTTTATTGGTGAAGGTCACAGCAAGAATTCGTTCCGGCGGTGTTCCCTGTTGGACAAGGTGAAGTATTCGGGCGATGACGACGCGTGTTTTGCCTGTTCCTGCGCCAGCGAGGACAAGAAGAGGCCCCGCAGGAGCCAAAACAGCGTCCATTTGAGCGGGATTAAGGCCTCGATGCGGATCTGGTCGGCGATTCACGTGTGTTTGTTTTGTGGGCAAGGTTGTCGGCATGGCAGGACTTTACCACACTGCTGGTGTCACCTTGACGCTCCGCCTCAAGAAGCGTCTATTTGGCGATAAATAATTGGTTTGCGTGAATACCGAGCGACGGTAGATGCAGTCAAGACTACATGAATGGAGTATGAGATGAAGTCGGAACGTCGGCACGAACTGCGGGAAAATGACCTTGCCGATAGTGTTGAGCAGCTTTCTGAACGTTTACGTCCTTACGTAACGCCGATTCTGTCTGTCGCGATCGGAGCCCTTGTGTTGGTGTTAGTCAGTCTTTTCGTTTCCTCGCGATGGGAGGCGACCCGCTCTGAAAGCTGGGATACGTGTCTGTCTGCACTGGTAACCGGTGATCAGGAAGGGTTCCGGGAGGTTATTCTCCGTTATCCAGGCACTCCTGCAGCACAGTGGTCTGAACTCATTTTGGCAGATAGAAACTTATCTGAGGCCACAGATCTCCTTTTCGCAAAAATGGATCCTGCAAATGACGTAGCTCGAGAACGCCTTGAGATGGCAGCTGCAGCCTATGCAGATGTTTTATCACAGCGACCAACCGATATGGTTGCAGAGCGCGCAACGATGGGCCTGGCAAAAGCCAGAGAAAGCCTTGGAGATTTGGATCAAGCTCGTCGTGGTTATGAGGCTGTTGCGAATGAATTCCCTACAAGCCCCATGGCAAATCTTGCTACGGAGCATGCGGCAGACCTTGCCCAGGATAAAACGAAAGGTTTTTACAATTGGTTTGCCGAGCAACGGCTAGCTAATGCGGCACCGGAAGAATCGAGTGCTTCGAAAGAAGATACATCGAGTGATGCAGGACAGCAGCAGGGCGAACCAAAGAAGGAAAAAGGAAACACCAACAAAAAATCGAATCAGGAAAAAGAAGCAGAACCCTCAACTGCTCCTGAAAGTACACCAGAGGAGTGACCACTGGATACCGACCTGACAGACGCGATGCTCAATCCGGGTGATGAAGTATCTTTCTCTGCCGATAATGCAGTGGTTGGTGTTCGGCTCGATCAGGTGCTCAGTCAGCGTTTTCGTGCATATAGTCGTTCGTACCTCTCACGGGCAATTGAACGCGGTGCAGTACGCGTCGATGGTGTGACAGCAAAAGCATCTCTCAAGCTAAAAGAAGGGTCGGTCGTTTGTTTCACTGTCCCAGAGCCTCCCCGCAGTGGTCCTGAAGCAGAGGAGATGCCGCTTGAGTTTCTGTTTATTGATGAGGTGATGGCTGTTGTTAATAAGCCATCAGGCATGGTGGTACACCCAGCCAAGGGAAACTGGAAAGGAACGCTCGCTGGTGGGTTGAAATGGCATCTTGAACGGCGCGTTTCGGAAGTCGTAGATCAGGAAGGTCTTTCGCAGGCCGGAGGCCCAACGCGTCCTGGAATCGTCCATCGTCTCGACAGAGATACGAGCGGTGTCATTGTTGTTGCCCGGAATGATGTGTCACATCAAATGCTTGCGAAACAGTTTGAAAAGCGGACAGTACAAAAGACCTATCTTGCGATCACACAGGGACAGCCAGAGTTTGACCAGGATGAAATCCGCTTGTCTATCGGCGCACATCCGTATCAAAGGGAAAAAATGGCTGTTCGGAGTAGCCATTCAACCAGTCGAGATGCAGTAACACGATTTGAGGTTCTCGAACGATTCAAGGGTGCTGCACTTGTTAAGGTTCTTCCAAAAACCGGCCGAACACACCAGATCCGTGTGCACCTCGCGGCCATTGGTTGTCCTGTGCTTGCCGACGCCCTCTACAGCGGACGGTCTTCGATCGAACCGAAATTCTTTGGTGGACCAAAGAACAGTCCCGCGATTCTCAGTCGTCAGGCGCTGCATGCGGAATCAATAACACTCGATCATCCTGCAACAGGGGAGCGAGTGACATTCTCTTCACCACTTCCATCCGACATTCAGGGTGTGCTGGATGGGCTTCGGAAGTATGCGTCAGTGTCATGACGACCGACATCCGGAACTCATTCAGGGCGTTATCGACGCGTCAAAATCAGAGGGTAGCGGTACATCTGTGACCGTGCCCCGATTGCCTGCGGCAGTGTGCTCACTAAAAAAGAGTGGGAAATATAGCGTGAAGCACGTTCCATGAGTGGCGGTACTTTCAACAGAGATATCACCACCATGTTCTCGTAGGATTTTTTGACTCACGGTGAGTCCTAGCCCGGTTCCCTTTGCACCTTTCGTTGATACGAAAAGATTAAATATGTCTGGCAACGTTTCCGCTGGTATGCCCGGTCCGTTATCGGTAACACGAACCCGGACAATCTCACATTTCTCGTCAATTTCAGTTGTGATATCGACTGTTCCGTCAGACTGTTCTTCGACAGCGTCAATGGCATTGGTTACAACATTCAGAATGGCTCGCGAGAGGGCTTCTGTGTCGCAGAGAAGAACAGGGAAGTTGTCTGGTGTTTGACAGCGCACAGAGATACCACCGTCTTCTGCTCGCTGCTTCACTGTTTCGACTATATCAGCAAGCATCGCAGGGATATCTGACGGACTTGGATCAGGTTTTCGGTCTTTGCTGAATGAAAGCATATCCATAACAAGAGAAGAAATCTTATGCTGATTTCGACGCACAATCCCCCAGCCTTTGTCAGTTATGCCGAGGTCGTTTTTGTCTAGGCCCATCTCGACGAGATAGCTCCCACCGTGAATTCCTTGAAGAATATTTTTAATGTGATGAGAAAGTGTTGCAATTGTCTGCCCGACCGCGGCCAGTCGTTCTGACTGAACCATTGCCGAATAATATGTTGTGTCTTCAACGGCAAGTGCCGCCTGATGACCAATAGCAACCATGAGTTTCAAATGTTCATCACTAAATCGCTGACCCCCTGCTGCCATCACCTCACCTAATGGGGTAAGTGTGTCGACGTAAAGAACACCGATTTGGCCGTACCGGCCTTGCATCGGAACGCAGATGGCTTCGTGAACACCAGTTCGCAAGACACTTTGTCCAGAACGAAAGCGATCGTCTCCTTGAGCATTGCTTGTAAGGACGCCTTCGTGACGTTCGAGGACGTAGTCAAGAATAGTGCGACTGATGGTCATCGATGATTTTGTGCCAGCCTCGCGATCTCGACGCGCTTTGGTGATGAGTTGGCCGGTTTCTTTTTCTCGCAACATTATGCAGCCTCGGTCGGCCTCTACCCAATCAAAAACAAGGTGGAGTATTCTGTCGAGGAGGTCATCAATATCAAGTGTGTGGCTTGCTGCAAGTGCAGTTCGATACATCACGTCAAGGTTGTTTTGAGCCTGAACAAGCCAGTGATTTTGCGTGTCATCTTGGGGGAGCGGCGGAAGGTTTGGCCCCAATGTATCTGGAACCACAGCGATAATTCGTGACCCGTCATCACCAGATTCTGTTCCAACAATTTCGACGTTGGCAGATGCAAGGTTTCCACTCTCACTCTGGGAATAAAGGAAAAGCGTGCGTCCAATCTGGATGCGGTCCCCGGATTTTAGTTCTGCCTCAGAAATACGGTCATTATTCAGAAATGTTCCGTTTGAGCTGTCGAGATCGGTCAGAAAAAACGTGTCGTTGCGTTTTCGGATTTCTGCATGCCTGCGAGAGGCCTCATGATCCTCAACGGCAATGTCGTTACCTTTTTCACGACCAATACCAATCACTTGCTCGTTGCTGCTGGAAATGAGCTGAGTAAGGTCAAAATGACTTCCTTGGCTATTGCCTTGACTAACGTAAAGCGAGGGCACGAGTTGTCTCCCAAATTGTTCTATGATCACGTCCCCGGCAACTTTATTCTAGCATACGCCGATAAAGTTGGCTTGATATGGATAGGACTTCCCTCATAAAAGACTCAACGGTATCTCTTCCCACTGCTAAAATGTTTCTGTGGATTTATGAACTGGCCGATTTACTGCCGCAACGGAGAATCGCAATGAGCCTGCCAATGGTGCTGATGAGGGGTATTCGTGCTGTATTCCAGGGAAAGACCAGACATTACTACAAGTTGTTTTCAGCACGCGCTCCTTCTACTGCTTACACTGACCCGCTCAGGACATCTTGTTTCGCAATGAATCATCGGTGGCTGATGTTTCGTTTTTCTGAGCAAAATGGATCTCGTCTGTGTGGGTATGCGATTGCGATCTGTTTCCTGTCTGTAAGCTTTTTATGGGCGGAGTCCCCACAGGATCAACCCGACAACGCTCTGGAAAAGCGTTTGCGGGCTGACGTGACCTGGCTCGCAGCGCCAGAACGAGAAGGCCGTGGCCCCGGTACAAAAGGAATACGCGATGCATCTACTTGGATCAGTCGGCAGTTCGATGCGATAGGGCTCGATTCAATCGACGGTGTGCGAGAGCAGTCGTTTGTGATGACACTCGAGGCCACTTTGCCAAAGAAGCAAGCGAATCATGCCGAGATTGTGAAGGTGGCAGAGGATGGGCGCCAGGAAGTCTCGTTACCACTGAAATTGGGAGAAACGTTTACGCCACTGGCAGTTGGCGGGAGTGGAGTATTTGATTTGCCATTAGTGTTTGCTGGTTATGGAATCACGGCACCAAAACAAGAGTACGACGACTATGAGCCGCTCGGCAAAAGTGCTGCGTCCAAAGCCGTGATTGTCCTTCGGCAGGAGCCTCAGAAGGAAAATCCCCACAGTGTTTTTAATGGAAATCAAGCCACGCAGCACGCCGCCTTAGTTCGAAAGATTGCAAATGCATCAGAGCACGAGGCGGGTGCGGTTGTCTTTTGTAACGATGCGTCTGCCACCGAGCCAGATGCCCTGATGGACTTTCGTCGTGCTGGAGGTGGTGAGAATGGCCGTTCGATGCCGGTGCTTCAAGTCAGCAGAAGTGTTGTAGCAGATGTGATTAAGCGAGCCACTGGTGTGCCGGTTGCAACCCTTGAGGCCGAGATCGATCGCTCACTTAAGCCGAAGAGCCAGGTTCTTGCCGGATGGCGGATAAAAGGAGAGGTGACAATTCAGCGGCAGCAGACAGATGCTGAAAATATTGTCGGTGTGATTCCAGGTGTTGGTTTCGCTGACGGTGAAATTGGTGGACCAGATATGGTTGTTCTCGGCGCCCATTATGATCATTTGGGATACGGAGATAGTAATTCACTCGCACCGGGTACGCGGGCGATACATCACGGCGCCGATGATAACGCAAGTGGTACGGCAACACTGTTAGAGGTGGCGAGGCAACTGCAGGCAGAAGGTCCTTTCCCGAGAACAATTGTATTTATCGCGTTTGCTGGCGAAGAACGAGGCCTCCTCGGAAGTGGGTATTACACAGCGAACCCTCTGCTGCCTCTGAAGCGCACCGCCGCGATGGTCAACCTCGACATGGTTGGACGGCTTGTTGATGACAAGGTGATTGTTCATGGTACAGGTACAGGTACGGGTTTTGATACCCTTGTAGATACGTTTACGTCTCAAGCAGGTTTCGGTGTTGCCAAAGAGCCGGGCGGTTTTGGCCCAAGTGATCACTCAAGCTTTTATGCCCGGAAGATCCCAGTCCTTCATCTCTTTACAGGTTCTCACACAGACTATCACCGTCCCACCGATACGGCTGATAAGGTTAATTACGCCGGGATGGCAAGAATCAGTCTCCTCGTCGCCAATGTTGTCCGCGAGTTGGCTACGGCAATTGAACCTCCAGCGTATCTTGAAGTCGCAAGCAAGCCCTTCATGGGAGGAGGTGGCGACCGTCCTTACTTTGGCAGTATTCCTGATTTTGCAAAGCCGGGTGGCGGCTATGCCATTACAGGGGTCTCGAAAAAGTCGCCTGCTGCCGAAGCAGGCCTCGAAGGTGGTGATGTCATTGTGCGATTGGGCGAAAGCGCGATTGCGGGGCTCGAAGATTTTGATAGCGCTCTTCGTAAACACAAGGCAGGAGAGACGGTTCCTGTGGTTGTTCGCCGAGATGGTAGGGATGTTACGCTCCAGGTTACGCTCGGTGACCCTCGCTGACTGCCCTTTTTTCAGGCTTTGAATTGATCTTGAGCCGCTTTGCCATGCCTGCCACTATCCCTCCATCGTTCGGGAATATTTATTCTCGCGAACGTGCCGGAAAGGCGTCCGGTGACGGCGATTTTCTCGTGACAATTACGTACGCAAGGAGTGCATCTCGTGAAGCGACATTTGGCTATTCATGGAAGCTTAATCGGCCTGTTTGTCGGCATGATTATGAGTCTTCCCATACACACTGTTCAGGCTCAAACCACAAATCGTCCCCCAGCGACTCATCAAGCCGTTATTGATGTTGGCTATATTTTCAAAAACCATGCTCACTTCAAGTCATTGATGGATAAGATGCGGGATGAGGTGATGGCAGCCGAAAACGGTCTTAAAGCGGAACGGGACCGTATCAATGGGCTCGTTGAGCAGTTGAAGGGTTTTAATCCAGGTACGCCCGAATATAAGAAACTTGAAGCAGAGGTTGCTAAGGCTCAAGGTGAATTCAACGTGAATGCTCAGCTTCAGAAGAAAGACTTCATGGATCGTGAGGCATCGGTTTATCATGAGGTCTTTGGTGAAATTGAGCTGGCAGTTGCGAAATTTTCTCAGGAGCACGGCATTGCAGTTGTGCACCGGTTCGATGGTGACTCTGTGGATTCAGTAAATCGGGAGCAGGTGCTTCGCGGGATCACCAAGGCGCTTGTCTACTACGACAAGACAATCGATATCACGCCGGATGTCTTGCGAATGTTGAACGCGGGTTCAGTGGCAAGTGCTCCTGGTCAACAGCCTGTGAGTCGTTAATACTTATTGTCAGTATGGAGCGCAGCGGTGACTTTCAATGAGTCCCGCTGCTTCTCCTGCTGGATCAAGGGATTGTTTGGGGTTCAACAGGCTTATCCCTGACAGTCAAGTTGGTTCATCTCTCGCCAATGGGCGGGGTGCTGTTTTAGAAGCTGCAATTGGAGCCGTCTCCACGGGTAATCACGCGGTGGAAAAGCTAGTGAACTGTCGACCGCAGCAAACCCTCTGTCGCCCAGTGCAAGTAGTCGGAAAAGGTTATTGGAGTGGGGTTGAGAATCGTGTCGAATTACGCCCATGTTTAGCTGATTCAGGAATCCGTTTTGTCCGTGAAGACCTTGGGGGAACCTGTGTTCCGGTTTCTCTTAGGAATCGCATTGAGGCAACAAAACGAACGAATCTTCAGGCGGGTGACGTAACAATTGAGATGGTTGAGCATGTGCTCAGCGCGCTTGCAGCTCTTGGTGTTGACTGCTGTGAAATTAGTCTTACCTCGGCTGAGTTGCCCGGCCTTGATGGATCGGCGAATGCGTATGTTGCTGCCATTGATCGGGCAGGCATTAAGCCTCTCGATGGAACGGTAACGAATCCACTTGTTGTTCGGTCACCAATTAGAATTTCAGATGAGGCTGGTGACGCGGTGATCGAAGTCACACCACCAACAACAGCAGGCCTACGAGTGCACTACTCGGTAGAGTATCCGGGCTCACCAATACCACCCCAGCAGGTGGAGGTCGTGGTAACACCAACTTGTTATCGAGAAGAGGTTGCGGCCGCTCGAACATTTTTGTTGGAAGAAGAAGCCCGTAAGCTACAAGAAGAGGGTGTGGGGCTGACCGTCACCACTCAAGATCTCATAGTTTTTGGTGAGAATGGCCCGCTCGAGAACGAATTGCGATGGCCGAATGAATGCGCGCGTCATAAGGTTCTGGATATCATCGGAGACTTGTCTCTAGCAGGGAGGCCATTTTTTGGTGACATTGTTGCGCGCAGAAGTGGTCATCGTTTAAATGCAGAGGTTTTAGCTGCTGTTTTGGAAGCAGAAGCTCGGATGTCGGGAATGTCTGGAAGCATGTGATGAAACATTTGTGTTGGGTGGTGCCACCACCACTGCAAGGAGGCAGGGAATGAATTGTGCACGAGTTGGTGTTGTGGGTTGCGGGCATTTAGGGAAAATCCATGCTCGGCTGTTGGCTGGCCGAGATGATTGCAAACTGGTTGGTGTCGCCGACCCGATTCTTGATGTTGCTTCAGCAGTTGCTGAGGCACATGGTTGTGAGTCTTATAGTGATCCTGAAGACCTTGTTGGTCGAGTTGATGCAGCGGTTGTGGCAGCGCCGACAGGGCTTCATGCGAAGGTTGCCCTACCTCTCCTGGAGGCTGGCATCGATCTGCTTGTTGAAAAGCCAATTGCCGCCACGGTGGAGGACGCCCGAGCAATTGTTGTAACTGCTCGCCGGTACGGTCGCGTTGTTGCTGTTGGGCATGTGGAACGATTTAATCCTGCGTGGGCTCTTGCGTGTCAGCAGCCAGGGAGACCGCTTTTTATTCAGGCAGCTCGTTTAGCTCCATTCACATATCGTTCGCTTGATGTTGGTGTCGTTTTCGATCTTATGATTCACGATATCGATTTGGTTTTGTCTCTGCAGCCAGGGCGTTTAGAAAACATTGAATCAAACGGCATCGTTGCCACTGGTAGTCACGAAGATGTTGTGAAGGCAAGGCTTACTTTTGGTTCAGGGTTAGTTGCTGATCTCATGGCATCCAGAATTAATCCGATATTGAGTCGGGAACTTTCTATGTGGACAACCGAGGCCATGGTTTCCGTTGACTTCAATGCAAAGACAGTCGGTGTTGTTGCGGCCTCTGAAGAAGTGGCAGCAGGAAGATTTATTGCCGATACGGTGCCGATTGGGGAGCGAGCTATCGCCAAAGATAGATTTTTTCAAGATGTGCTCCCTCATCAGGCCTTGCCAGTTCCTGATTCCAATGCAATTGCCTCAGAGCACGATGACTTTCTTCGAGCTCGTGCCGAGGGAGTCGATCCTCGTGTAAGTGCCTCTGCAGGGTCTGCCGCTCTTGAGGTGGCGACCCGGGTGCTTGATGTTCTTAGGTGTACAAAACTTGGTGCGCCGCCGGCCATTATGGAGATCCGGAAAAGTGCGTAAACAAGGTGTCGCTTGTTCTCCGTTCTTCATTCATGCTCCTTCAGTCAGCCTGATTGATACAACCTGTACCAGGCACTAGCAAATGTAGATGCCGTGACGATAATCCATCAGAGGCGTTCGCGTAGTACCGCTGTAAAGAGATCCAGAGTGAAAGCACATTCACTAAAATTTTTTTGGCTACCCGTGGTGACTTCCGTCGCCTACGGCCTTCTCTTCATGAATGCGACTCGAGCAGATGATCTGCCGTCGCAGGTGCCTGAAAAGTTGTCATTCGATGGTTTTAATATCGCCCCGGGCCAGAAGCGGGTTGCGCAGGCACTTGGAGGTATGCGAGGTCAGGGTGACAATGAGCCTGAAGAGGCACCACTTGCATTCTCCGTGAAGGGGCCACCAAATAGCCGTGCTGGTTCCGGTGTTATGGCAGCTGAAGTAGGGCAAGAACTCGCTTTTTTCAATATTGCTGCTGGAGTCTTAGCTGATCGCAACTCGATAGTGGATGGTCCATCAGGGTATACGAGTAGGCTTTCAATGGATTTTCAAAATGAGTCTGTTGTTGGTGGATTAGATCTTAGAACGAAAATGCGAAATTCTAAAAAGCACAGTACGGTGGGAATTGAGTTTGGGCCGCGTCTGGCACGAAGATTCCGTAATGGTATCGAGTTTTTCATGAAGGGTTCAGCCGAGGCTGTTTCCCGTTACGAACATGATGGCGATATGGCAGCTACTGGAGGACCACTTCAGCGACCGGAGCATGTCGGGGTAAGTGGGAGTGTTGGTCTTGCACGATAATTTTTACTCAGTGCATCAAGATCAGTAGCCGTGTCTTTATTCCGGACTGCCCAGTCTCATTCGTCTTCTCAGAAAGTGGGTGCATGAGCCGAGTGCACGGCCCTATGCAAGATCACGATTTTGGAAAAGTACGAGGGCTATCAGTAAGGCTATCGCGGAATATAAGCCTGCGTAGATTGCCGCCCATGCAAGGTATCCCCATGGTACTGGCACTCCACCAATCACGGCGGCTTCGATCGTGAAATGCTCAAGTACTGGGAGGATGGTTGCAAAGAGCCGGCCAACAAATCGCACGATTGCCAGTTTGCCGACGCTTGACTGGACAATAAGCGGAACAAGATGTCCCAAAACGTAAATTGTGAAGCAAATAATAAGATTCGGAATCATCCCAACTCGTGTCGATACTGCCAAGCTGACCGCTGCTAGTAGAACCGTTTCCAGAAGAGAAAGGACGAGGCCCGGAACAACAGTTACCATTTCTGCTGCGCAATCTGACCACAGAGGAGCTGTCTTCGATGATTCCCGGGCGTCATAGACAACCTTGAGGCTTGTGGTCGACATCAGTACCGCGCCAAGGATCATGAAGATGAGGAGCGCAACAAGAGCCAAGCCTATAAATTTACCAAGGACAAATTGTCTCCGAGTAAGAGGTTTCGAGAGAACCGTGAGTGCTGTTCGCCCTTCAATTTCATCAGAAACAGTGACACTTGCAGTCCATATGACAACCAGGAGTGCAAGCACTTTCACCAGGGTAAGCCCACTGTCTTTAAGCATTTTCACGTCTTCGCCGAACGTGTTGTACGGAATCACAATAAATGTCAAGAGAAGAACGATCCCGGCCACAATAGCCACAGCAAAGATAGGCTGGCCGATGGCTTCTTTCATTGTTGACGAGGTGACCGCAGCAACTCGTCGGATAGTCAGCCGGAATAAGGAATAAAGACAAACTGTGATCAGAAGGACTGCTGCTGAAATCGGAAGGATAACAACCTCTGGAAATTCAGGAACAAGTTTCCAATTGATTGTTAGGCGGGCCGGAGTGGCGTCCCCTCCGTCATTGAGATTTGTTACTTCAAGTTTCGCAGTTTTTCCAAGAAACGGATTTTCTTTTCCTTCCGATTTCTCCCACGACCACGGTTTCTGTCCGTCGAGATTAATATCAGGCACTTTAAGCAACGCAAAGCCTTCAATTGGTTTCTGCGTTTGAATAGTAATTGGCTGATCTGTTTCAAAAGAAATAGTTTCGAGTTCCTGCGGGCGAAGCGGCAGATCAATTTTCTCTTGCTCACTTCCAGGTGCAATTGTTACGACCGTCGATGAGCTACTTATGGTGAGTAGTCTGCTCAGTGATTGGCCGATACCACGGGCTGGGACGAGAGGTGTCAGGGCAATCGCTGTCCCTGATGCTGCCAGAAGGAGCCATGCGAGAGGGCCGAGGAAACCGTCATGTAAACTGGCTTTTGCTTCGGCTGCGGCCCGCGGTGCGATCAGTCGAAGAAGGCCCCACAGTGCTACAAGAACGAGAGATGCAGAAAGCGCTCCCATGCCGACGAGCCAAATCGGTGGAAGTGCGATGAGCCAACGGTTTGCAAAAAGTGGCGTGATCATGTGTTCAATCAATATTAAATGACATGGAGAAAAATCAATTCAAACGGTCTCGTAATCCACGAGCCCCCTCAACGAAACTATTGTGGCATTGATATCAACTTTTCGAAAGATGGGCCGTTCAGTGACCGGTAGGTCTGATTTTTTGTGGGTGAAACGGCTGTTACGAGGAAGACGAATCGTTCAAAAGAGGGCCAGCAAGCACTGTTGATGATGAGGCTGGAAGGTGCCATTCAGCGAGAATTCGATGCAGATCTTCTCGTGAAATTTTGTCGAGTGTTGCCAGGTCATCAGGAACTGATCGATATCGGCCAAGGTGAGCCCATTCGAGGCCGAGGCTAAATAGTCGTTGTCTAGGACGTTCTCCTGCGAGGACAACACGACTGAGAAGTTTGTTGCGTGCCTGGTCTACCTCATTGTTACTTAATCCGTTTTCCGCTCCTTTATAGATTTCGACAATACGATCAAGGACTGCGTGAGTGGTTTCTGGTTCACATGAAAGTTGTGTAACAAAAACACCAGCATCTAGAAAATCATGATGATTGCATGCCGCATGTTCTGCTTTGCCTGAATCAACGAGATCCCAGTAGAGACGGCTGCCGGAATCATCTCCGAGTACCACAGCAAGAAGTTTCGCAGCGAAGCGGTCGTTGGTGTCTTCTGCCGGCCCGGGGGACATCCGGACGGCATATTCCAAGGCTGCCTGTTCCCGAGTGATAACGTCAGTGACTATTCCGGATTGCGTGGCAGAAAACTGGACTTTTCGGTTGTTGGGTGGTGAGGGTTTCCATTCTCCGCAGAGTTGATGGGCGCTTTTGATAAGAGACTCGAAGTCAACTGCACCACTTGCTGCCAAAACAAGATTGTCAGATGAATAACGCTGCTGATGGTATTCACGCATCGCCTCAACCTCGAGCGATTCAATTGAGGAGGTGCTTCCAAGGACACTGCGTGCGAGTGGGTGGTCTTGGAAAAAAAGAGCCCGACAGCGATCGTCAGCACCGAAAGGTGGCTGGTCGTCGTACATTTTAATTTCTTCAAGGATCACTTGTTTCTCTGTGACGAAGTCATCTTCTCGAAGAGCTGGCCGCATCATTGCCGAGAGTAACTCGAGGGCATCATGCTGTTTTTCTGGAAGAACGGCAGCATAATAGACCGTGTCTTCCTCGCTGGTGAAGGCATTCGCACTAGCACCCATGAAGTCAAAGCGGAGGTTGATATCTTCTGCAGATAAAGTATCCGTTCCCTTAAACACCATGTGTTCAAGGAAGTGGCTGGCACCAGAGATAGCATCGTACTCATCTCGTGCGCCTGTTTTTACGAAGAAACCAAGGCTCGCCGAGTGAGCGGCTTCGCTCACTTCCGCTACGATGTCGAGTCCATTTGGAAGTTGCTCATGGCGAAACTGCATCAGGTACCTCCAATGGGTCGCGGCCCAAGGAAACAGTGGTTATTTCCTTGAGAGGATTCTTGGCGAGCCAATTTTCAATGCTTTCAACGGAAAGCTCG
>WLWG01000104.1_pt1 | contig 82398 bp, 60 predicted proteins | sample 6712871 | NCBI WGS metagenome assembly WLWG01 (sample SAMN12718693, study PRJNA515312) | sponge metagenome | isolation source: marine sponge | host: Mycale hentscheli | place: New Zealand: South Island, Marlborough, Capsize Point | collected 2003-05-01 | reverse complement strand
GTGGTGCTGGTAAAAGTAACGGAGGTGGTGCTAGTCAATCAGGTGCTGGTACAGTAACTTATTCATCAGGTGGCGGTGGAGGTAGAGCAGTCCAAAGAAATGGTAAAACAGTAACTTGGATTGGTGGAACAACAAACGTATATGGCGCAGTATCTTAACAAGGAAAATTATGAGTAAAACAACATTTAAAATATATAACCCAATGAAAAATGAGTATGTTGATGTCTCAACCCTTAACGAAGCTAAAACTAGCAAACAAGGATTGATTAATACATTCTTACAAGAGAAACTACAAGATGCTAATGGACAATTTAGCGTTACAGCAGTAAATATAGATGAAAATGGCAATGAAGTTTGGTCTGAAGTTGCAGTAGAAAGTTATAGATTTGTAGAAGCTCCTTATGAATCCTGATTGGAATTACTTACAATTTAAAGAGGGCGTTTGGGATAGCATTGCTATAAAAACAGATGGTCACTTACAAATATTAGTTGGTACAGAAGATGACTCTTATTGGTACTCTAATGGTGAGCAGTGTGACTTAGCAATAGGTGGTCAAAGATGTATGTACTACAAAGGCACAGGTAAAGTATTAACTACGCTTGGCATGGGTATATTACCTTTATTATTAGCAACAAAAGACGATGTAACTGAAGTTGTATGCTATGAAAACAATAAAGATACAATAAAAGCTTTTAACGCTCAAGACTTTGACAAATCTAAAATTACTATTGTTAATGATGACCTTGAGAACATAACTAGCATTGATGAGTATGATTCTATTTTACTAGATGCTAGACCAGTAGAAGTAGAGTTTAGAAGGAAGTTTATGCAACAATTAGTAGGTAAAGTATTCATATCTCAAGGATGGGAAGCTGACTATAATGGCTTTTTAGGTGCAGAGAAAAATGGTATTCACACAATGGATAACTTTAACGAATATGCTTGTTTAGTGATGATGCCAACATTAACAGAAGAAGAGTTTAATTTAAATCCATCTTATAAAGAAATGTTTCCTAATTACCAATCATATACAGCTAATTATTTTAAAAGATTACAACCAACACAATATGCAGATGAACAAAGTGCAGTAAATAGATTTGTTGCTTCAGGTGGTGGAAGACCTATGCAAACAGCAGCAGGTGGTGAGTTTAGTGGTCCAGTTCCGGGTGATGGTCATGGTATGGAAGATAATGTTATGATGCCAATTAAAGAAGGGGAAGAACAAGTAGCTACATTAGCAGTAAGTCCTACTGAATATGTAGTAGATAGTTATACGATGGCAGCTTTATTTAATAATGTTGTAGGACAAAAAGGTCTTGGAGAATCAATTGCCAACATTATAGGAACAGGATCAAACAACAACAATATATCCTTTTTTATGAAAGGTGCTCAAATTCCTGAAAGCAGTTTGAACGCCGTTCCTATGAATTTTCTTGGGCGAGAATTTAAAGTTCCATCAACAGATCGAACTTTTCAAGATTGGACTGTTCAGGTGATCAATGATGAAGATTTTCGAATTCGTCACGTCTTTGAATCATGGATTGAACACATCACACCAGGTGGAGCAATCTTTGATACAGAAGCATCTTTTGGTGCCCAAAACACTGTTTTCTGCGACATGGAAGTTCATCAGCTAAAGAAGAGTGGTGAAGTTTCAGATTATGGTCCAGACTCAAACAAGCAATTTTATGGTTCTTATTATTTCAAAGATGCCTTTCCAACAAATGTATCTGGAATTGACCTCAGTTGGGACACAAAAGATACGATTGAAGAATTCACTGTTCAGTTTGCTTATCAATACTGGCAGAAAATTCCTAAGCCTGGTGATGACAATACAGTCTCAGATCCGAATGCTCAAAATCCATTTAGTGGAAATGATGCTTCCACTTGGGCTGACAGAGCAACAGCAACATCATCGTAATTATTTGATTTGAGTTTTTGATTTTCAACCCACACCTCTCATGGTGTGGGTTTTTTTAGGTCAAAAATTGTGAATGATAAATATTGATACCAATATTTCTAATTTATTCAGGAGTTTATATTCATGGCTACATTATTTGGATGGAAATTTGAAGAACAGCAAACCCGTGAAGAAACGAATCTTCAGGCGTTTAGCCCGCCTGACTTTGATGATGGCTCTGCCGTTGTAGGCGCAGCCGGTGTATATGGTACATATCTAAATTTAGACAATACCTTTACAAACGAATTTGATCTGATGGCTCGCTATCGTGCGATGTCAATGCAACCTGAATGTGAATTAGCAATTGATGAGATTGTTAACGAATCGATTACATCTGGAAGAAAATCATATCCCGTATCCATTGAACTTGACTATCTTGAAGACTATTCGGAGATGCTCAAGGAAAAGATTGGTGATGCTTTCTATGAGCTAATGGATAAACTGAATTTCAAATACATGGGTTATGAAATCTTTCGCAAGTGGTTTATTGATGGACGATTATTCTATCAAACACTGATTGATGTCAAGAATCCTCAAAAGGGTATTCTTGAATTGCGACCGATTGATCCATTCAAAATCAAGAAAATTCGAGAGAGAAAGAAGACAGAGGAAGAGACCACACGCATTGGAATGGATGAAATCAAAATCAATCAGCAATATAATGAATACTATCTATATTCTGAAACTGGTGTTTTTAATCTTGAAACAGAAGGGGATCGAAAGAATATTCTGAAGATTTCACCTGATTCAATTGTCTATGTGAACAGTGGTCTGTTGGATGAAAGACGCAAGAATGTAGTTTCATATCTACACAAAGCGTTTCGTCCAATGAACCAAATACGAATGCTGGAAGATGCGGCAATCATTTATCGATTGAGCCGTGCGCCATCACGAAGAGTGTTCTATGTGGATGTTGGTAACTTGCCAAAAGCAAAAGCCGAACAGTACATGCACTCACTGATGAGCCAGTATCGTAACAAGATGGTCTATGATAGCAAAACAGGTCAGTTAAGAGATGACCGTAAGTTTCAAGCAATGCTTGAAGACTACTGGATGCCCAGGAGAAATGGCTGTTTTGATTTATCAACAAAAATTTCTTTATTAGATGGTAGGAATGTTGAACTTGGTCAATTGATTGTCGAGCACAAAGCAGGAAAAGAAAACTGGACATACTCTGTGGATCAAAAAGGTCATGTGGTTCCTGGTTTGATTTCTTGGGCAGGCGTCACAAGAAATGATGCTGAAGTGTTAGACGTTCATTTGGACAACGGTGAAATCATTACGGCAACTCCAGACCATAAATTCATCCTTCGCAATGGCCAAAGAATTGAGGCTTCAAATTTGACAGAAGGTTCTTCTTTGATGCCTTTCAATACGAAAAGAAAAGCAGTAAGTCCAAATGATCGAACGAAAGAATATTTACAAGTTCAACATAATGATACTGAGAAATATGAATTTGTTCATCGAGCCGTCAGTGAATTTATGAATCGTCCTCAAGAAAAAACAGAAGTGATTCATCATATTGATCTGAACCGGTTCAACAACACACCAAGCAATTTGAAAATTATGGACCGCAATGGACACATTCGTTTGCATTCTAAGTTGGGTAAGAATAATTGGAAAGTTGCTGATGTGAAAACATGGAGAAAGAATCTTTCAATTTCAGGAAAAACATTTTTTCAAACAGAAGCAGGAGAAAAAAGAAAAAAAGAAATTTCGGCTTTCAATCAAACCTGCGAAGCAGTTTGGAAAGGCTTAGAACTTGGTCGTGAGATTGTTCGCCAGATGAGAGCAGATGATCGAAAAATCATGACCAATGAAGAGTGGCTGAACAAGTGGTATCCAAAGAGAGCAACACAAGCAGCAAATGGCTCAAAAGCGGCTGCAGAGAAACTTGCCTGGTTGAAAGAAAATGATCCTGAGCAATATCAAAAACAGTGTGCAAAGCATGATTCTGGTTCAAAACAAAGAGCCTTTGAGAAATACTATAAGTCCGTTCAACTTTTAAAAATCATTGAAATTGTTCGTCAAGAGATTGCTGCAAATCCAAGAGTTTCAAATCAACACTTGATTGTCGCAATTCAAAAACAGTACCCTCAACTATCTCTTGAAACAGTTAGAAAATTCATTTCCTCACATGGTTACAATTCAATCTCAGAACTGATTGTTCGTAATTGTGATGAGAGTTTGATTGTTCAAAAGAGAAAGGAAAAGGCAACCGTTGCTCAAAATCATACAGTTGTCAAGGTTGTTCGACGAACAGATCGAATGGATGTCGGAACATTGACAATTGATGGTGAACATCAATATCATGACTATCATAATTTTGCTCTTTCTTCTGGCATCTTTGTGATGAACTCGGCAACCACAGAGATTGACACAATTCAAGGAAGTGAAGCAAACTTCACTCAGCTGGATGAACTTGAATTCTTTCAGCGACAATTGTTTCGTTCACTGAATGTGCCCATCTCAAGAATGCAACCTGAAGCTGGTTTCTCATTAGGACGAGCAAGTGAAATCTCAAGAGAAGAATATAAGTTCATGAGATTCATTGAAAGATTAAGAACACGATTTTCAAATTTCTTTTTAGAGATTTTAAAACGACAGCTAATTCTCAAGAACATTGTTTCAATGAAACAGTGGGAAGAAATAGCTGATTCAATTCATTTTACATTTGACCAAGACAGTAACTTCAATGCTCTGAAAGACCTTGAACTTCTCACTGAAAAGATGAATGTGTTGCGAGAAGCGGAAGAATATCGTGGAAAATATTTCTCTGCGAATTACATTCGTAAAAACATTCTGTCTCTCAGTGACGATGACATTAGTCGAATTGATGAAGAGATTGAAGAAGAAAAATATGATCCACGATTCGCACCTCAAGAAGGTGAAGCCGGCTTCGGCATGGGCGGAGGCATGGGCGGAATGGGAGGCGGCTTAGGTGGTGGTCTCGGAGGTGACCTTGGAGGTGGCCTAGGAGGAGATTTAGGTGGTGGTCTCGGAGGTGACTTAGATCAACCAGAACCATCTGGTTCAGGTATGGTCAATGACTTAGGAGGCGGTGGCGGTCTTGGAGGAACAACAACACCTGGTACAGGAGAATTATAATGGACGCAGAAGAATTAACTAAAAATTTGATCAAGAATATTAATGATGAAGATTTGGCAGGTGCTAAATCAAACTTTGAAAGACTGATCGCAAATAAACTTTACGACAGACTTGAGGATAAAAAAGAAGGCTTGGGTAAAACAATGTTCAGTAAAGATGGACAACAGAATAACCAAAGCGATGACGAAGAAGAAAACCGACAAACATCATCAGATAATACACCAGATGCAAGCAACTCAGAACCAGCTGCAGAAGCAGAACCTGTTTCCGCAGAATAATTTACTCGAAGATTATATAAACGATTATACTCGAGCAGACCACAACTCTCTCAATTATCTCGTTGAAAAAAATCTTTCTCAGAATAAAAAATACACTGAGCAAGAGATTGACCTTTTTCTCGATGAAAATGTTCTGAATGAACGGTCACTAATCGATGTTGGTGCTGAGAAGCTTGGTGGATATTTAAAGGGAGAAAGTCAAAGTCTCGGTCAAAAAGCATTTAAATTAGCTTGGCGAAAAGTAGGACCAAAATTTGATATTGCTTATCGTGGAGTGATTTCCAAAATCATTCGAACAAAAGGTAGAAAATACGCTTACGAAGCAAAAAAGATTGGTGACCAGCATGTCAAAAAATTCTATGACAATTATAAAAAATGTCATTTAGTGAATCAAGAACTTGCCTTGATTGTTCAGAAATTGGGGGACCTTCATCGAGGAGATGAAATTAAGGCGGCTAAACAGCTTTTCTCAGCTTCGTTCAAACCTCAGGTATTTGAAAAGCATATCAAACGATTGATTCAAAAAACCGATAGCCGTGAAATAAGAAGTTATGGCAATCAAGCAATTGGTTTAGTAGATCAAAGAATTCGATTACTCAAATCAGTAAATACTTCTTTAGCTTGGTTGAGAGATGAAATGTTCAGGCCTATGGGTATTGATATGGTTGAACTTGAGATTTTAGCTTCACAAATTAAAGAACTTGGTCAAGAAACTGTATCAAAAGGAAAGAATACTTCTCAAAAAAATCAACTTTCCAAAGACAACGAAGCATCAAAAGGAAGACCAGTTTCAAACCTGAATACTGATGTGGATAAAAATACAGGTATGTTTAATGATCAGGCAGTTCAAACTCTTTATTTTCATGTAAAGAATACTACAAATAAAAAAGGAGAACCAAAATATAATGATTCTATGGTTCAAAAATGGTATAAAGAATATGAATCAAGATTAGCAAAACAAAAAACAACAAGTGAAAGTTATTCTGTTAAAAAATTTTCAAAACTTTTAAATGAATATGTTCATATTAAAAATGTGATTGAAGAAGATAAAAATGATGATTCAGAAGAACTACGAAAAAAACTACTCGATGAATCAAAAGCTCTTTTAAAGGAAGCAAATAAACTTGTTGGTTACGGTATAGTAAATACGTTAACAAAGAATAAGGTCTCACCTGGTAGTATAATTTCTCTAATTAATAAATTCGAAGAACATGAGAAATCAAATCATAAACATTCTGATAAGTTTGTTTATGAACATACTCTTGATAATCTGAAAAAAATGACTGAAATTTTTGATGATGAAATGAATTATCAATTTAAAGCGAGTGACCGTGGTGTTACCATACACTATAACACTGCTCTTTATTGTGAATGTCTTTTAGCATATTATCATTTTATTTTAAGTGTTCATGAATTATTTACACATATAAAACAAGATTATAAAGAGTATGTTACGAATAATCAAAATCACCAAGAACTCGCTTTAGGAACTTCAAATCCTTTGTCAAATCTAGTAAGAAAGGTCAACGAAAGATTTTTTCATCCAATTTTACGAATAGCATCTGGTATTCGTAATCAACAAGAAAAACATAAATTATACATTACCTTGATTGAAATCAATGAAGATCCTATTTTACACAATAATCATTTAGATACACATTTCAACAATAAAAAAGATAAAGATGCTTGGTCAAAACTTCTTGATTTCATGTGGAAACATCATGATATTTTTATTGAATCAGAAGGAAGAAAAGCAGCAAAAAAGATCAAAGAAAATTCTAAACTATCTCAGGAATATTTTAATTTAGTTTCAACAGTAGGTTTACATACAGTAGGCCGAATTGATTATGATGCAAAAGGTAAGATTTCAGACCGTGAATATCAAAAGAAAATTGCAAATATAAAAGATAACGGTAAGAGAAGAGATGACCGCCCAGAAGATAATCCAATGTATCAAAAATCTGGATACCCAGGTCTCTTTCTACAGAATCCAAAAAACTTTTCGGATTGGGTTTGCGGAAATGTAATTACTCAAGCTCAAAAGTATTTGGAGCGAATCAAGGAGTTGAAAGGATATCTTGAGAAAGAAGTTGAGAAAAAAGATACCATTGAGCTAAAAGATATTGGATTTGTTGAGCAAAATATTCATGGTAAAAATCAAGTTGTAGCTAAAACATATAGATTAAACAAAGATAGTCAGGCTAATATTCAAGAGCTTCTTAAGACATTTGAAGAAATAAAAGAACATGGTAAAATACAAAATTATGGTAAAGGTAATCAAGATAATGATGGTAAGTATAAGAATGTAGAAAAATATGTCGAAGCAGTTAGAGAAGCAGCAATCAATATAAAAAATCTTGAAAATGATAAAAAACATATTGAAACATCACAGAATGACCGTGCTTTAATGTCTGACGAAGAAGAATTAAACGAAAAACAGTTGTCAATTGAATTAGATATAAGACATAGTGAATTTATTGAAGATTTATTGTTGTTTACTTTAAGTTCAACAGAAAAGAAATCTTTAGAAAATCCTGGCTTGATTTTTGATTTAGGTAAACAACGTGATAAGCACAAAAGTTATGATGCTGATAACATGTTTACTGCTCAACATCCTGCAAGGTCTATTCATCATTACTTGAGAGATGTTCATAGTGAGCATTATGATGAAGAAGAAAAAAAGGATAAAGGAAAAACAAATGAATCTTTTTATGATTTGAAATCATTTATCGAAAATCGTTTTCTAACAGAGGAGAAAGAAAATATAATTCTAAAAGCTTGGAAAGCATTCTCTGACATATTAAAATTTATATTGAAATGGACTCGAAGCAATGATGATGTAAAAAGAAATAATTATAAAATAATTTTAGACGGATGGAAAAGTCTATATCTTTTATGTCAGGTCTTGTTCAGAGAACAGGAAATAGAACCAAAAGAACAAAATGAAATTAAGCAAGAATTGAATGTATTTTCTGCTGAATATCAAAAACTTTTCAATGTAATATATGGAGCAGATACTAAAACAAATTTAAAAATACAAAAAGATGAGATTCTACAAAAGTTTCAAGAACAATCTATTATTAATAAAATAAAAGAATTAATACAAAGAGACCGATTTATAATGGAAGAAGACGATGATGCTGTGAACAAAATTGTTAATTTTTTTAGAATTATGAAGTCAATAGTAGATAGTGAACAGCCTGATGATGAAGATGATGATCCTCAAAATTTTCTTAATAGTTCAGAATTTAAAAAAGCATTGAATATAATTAAAAATTATAATCATAAACAATTGAAACAGCACTTTAAGCCAAACATTTTCTTTTTTGAACAAAGACTTAAAAATATAATCGATATATGGTCAAAAGAAAAAAAGCAAGCTAAAAATTTGACTCGTTCAAAAGACTTACAAGATAATATTAAAAGAATTCAAAAAAATCATCCAAAAACGGTTTCTGAAGAAGGCACACCAGAACACCATATATTTGTAGGAATTATGATTCGTAATCTGAGAGGTCAATTCCTCGTAGACGGACTCAATGAAGATCTTTCCGGTCTTGGTAGTGAAGAGATAACTAAACAATATTTCAAGATAGCTAAACAATATTTCAATGCAGAATTCTTTCAAGATGTAGTAGATAACCAAACACCTGAAGATGCTCGATCTTTTATTTTAGCATATTTAAATTCTATGTTGCCAGTTGATACTTATCATCATATGATTGTTCATGCTAAGAATAATGAGAATGACAAGTCAAAAACATTTACAGAAGCATTATCAAATTATAAACATGACAATCGTATACATTTTGTTTTTTCAAATATGAAAAAATTAGCTGATGATGAAGAAGACGATGAAGAATCAAAAGAAGATGATAGTCATTGGGATGTTTTCTATGAGAAAAAACATAAGAAAAATAAAGATCCAGAAGGTGGAGGTGAAGATGATGAGCCAGAGTATGAGAAAAAAGAAGAAAGAGATGTTGATTCTTTATATAATACATCCTTCGATGAACTAAGTCAAAAAGAACATGCTTACGCTGAAAGATATGGTAAAGAAGTATGGAACAGTGTAGGCAAGACAATGGAGCAATCAACTATCTTTAAGCAACTAGCAAATAAAGACCAAAAAGTTGTTGCTCATCAAGTATTATTGGATCTTCATCATACTTTGGGTTCAGTAGGTAAGATGAATGGTATTCAACAGACAAAGTTTTCAAAATTATTCATGTTGAATAATCAAACATTCTTTCAAACAAAGACAAGAGGATACTCATCCAAAGAAAAATTAGAGAACAATGAAAATGACATTTGGAAGTCATTAGAAGATGTCAATCCAAATACTGCTTACAATCAGTTACCAGATAAGGTTCGTGACCATATTTCAAAAGAAACTTACATGCAGACATTCAAGATTGTGAACAGGTCTTCGAGTTCAAAAAGCATGACAAAAAATCAACGAAAGAGTTATGCCCATTTGTTGACAGCCCTTGGTTCTGATTTAGAACATAGCACTGACCATAAGTTTTCTTCTCAACAAAGAAATGAAATTATATTTAAATTTGGTAGACGTGTCTCAAAATATGTTCAACACATGCTCAGAGAACAGAATGAAATACCAGAAAACGCTGAAGTTTTAACAGAAAGAGTTGCGAGTATTCGTTGGAGAAGAAATCCAAGAACACATCTGAATAAAGTAGTCATGACTTGCAAACAAGGTGAATATAAAAAAAGTCTAAATAAACAATTAAAGATAGCAGGTCAATCAGTTAAAGAAGTTATGTGTTTACCAAAGACATCAAAACCTGCGATTGATAAGGCAAAGGATCGAAAATCAGCAGTAAAAAGATGGCGAAAAATCAAATCGAATCCTGGTAAAATGAGCCGTTCAAATCTAAAAAGAAAGTTTACAAAGAAATTTTCAAAAACTTTAAGGTAGAGGAAAAATGAAATTACTTGTTGAAAGCTCAGAAGATATTCAGAGTGTGATTGAAGAAAATGCGGATGGAGAAAAATCACATTTTCTTTCCGGGATCTTCATGCAAGCAGAACAAACCAACAAGAATGGTAGAATCTATACTTTACCGATTCTTGAAAAAGAAACAAATCGTTACATTGACGAAAAAGTCAAAACGCAACGAGCATTGGGTGAGTTGAATCACCCCTCAGATCCTACTGTAAATCTTGAGCGAGTTTCACACATGGTGACGGAACTTGCAGTGGATGGAAACAATATTATGGGAAAAGCAAAAGTGCTTAACACTCCATGTGGGAATATAGTCCGTGGTCTTGTAGACGGTGGCGTTAAGCTTGGAGTATCTTCAAGAGGTGTTGGTTCGCTCCATCAAAGAGATGGTGTTTCAATGGTCGGGGAAGACTTTCAATTGTCAGCAATTGATGTTGTCTATGATCCTTCAGCACCAAAAGCTTTTGTTGAAATGGTAATGGAATCTGTTGATTGGTTATGGAACGATGAAACAAAATCTTATGTAAAGCAGCAAGCTTCAATTCAAGAAGAAAAGTCCTTCACAAACAATCCAATGCCTTTCCTCGATACCTTAGTTGAACTGAAAAGTGAAATCAAAGGTATGCAAGATAAGGTAATGATGGTGATGAACGAGAATCGTGAGATTCGCAAACTTGTTGAGAATCAAGCTTCTGTGCGTGTGAAGAGAAAGGAAAAAGAACTAGACCGTTTGATTGAAGATACAAAAGACGCAATCGAATTGAGTGTCAAAGAAAAGTTACGAGAGAAGCGTGAGGCAGAAACTCTTAAAATCTTTGACAATTTTTTGAATGAAGTTTCAAAAAAATAAATTTTTATAAATAATCTATAAACGGACTTTAACTGTTAACTATTAAGCAAAGGAATTCTTATGGCCTCTAACACAGAACTTAAGAGTCAGATTTCCGATTTCATGAAAGATAAATTCGGTGATGAAATCAAAGACTCAACTGACTTAAGTACTGTTGTTGATGAAGATAAAGTCGATTCAACAGTCAGTGCTTTGATGAAAAAATTGAAGATTTCTCCTTCTGCGACCGAAGTTACAATCAAAAAAGGAACCACAATCAGCACTCTTGCTACTCAACTTGCAGATGAGCAAGACAAGGATGATGATAGTGATGAGGATACTGTAACTGAAGCACGTCGACGGAGAATGAAGAAGAAAGAAGAAGAACTTGAAGAAGCTCGTCGAAAGAAGGATAAAGAAAAAGACGAGGAACTGAAAAAGAAACTTGATGAAGCTTCAAAGAAAGATGATGATGATGATGATGACAAAGACGAAAATGATGACAATAATAACAATGATGACAAGGAAATGGACTTTGAAGACATTGAAGATAAGGACGAAGACGAAAATAACAATGATGACAAGAAAAAAGCCAAGAAGAAAGCTGATAAAAAGAAGGACGTTAAGGAACAGATTGAATCTCTGTTCGCACAAGACGAAACTCTTACAGAGGCTTTCAAAGAAAAAGCAGCACTTCTATTTGAAACCGTCTTGAATAACAGAATTGACGAAGAAGTGGACGAGATTCGAGAATCTCTCGAAGAACAATACAATGAAAATCTCAAGGAAGCGGTAGAGGCTCATGCTGAACAACTCCATGAAGAATTGGATAACTTGACCACTAAGATTGATGAATACTTGACCTATGTAGCCGAAGAGTGGATGAAAGAGAACGAATTGGCAGTTGAAAAAGGTGTTCGTGCAGAAATCACTGAAAACTTCATTTATGGACTGAGAACTCTCTTTGCTGAAAACTACATTGACGTTCCAGAAGGCAAGGAAAACCTTGTAGAATCTCTTGAAGAGCAGACCGAAGAACTTCAAGAACAAGTGAATTCTCACCTCAAGCGTAACATGAGGTTGAAGAAACAACTGCAGAATGAGCGAAGGAAGAATATCTTGTTTGAAAATTCTTCTGACCTGACAATGGCAGAAAGAGATCAACTCGAGCAGTTGACTGAATCTGTTGACTTTGAAAGCGAAGATGAATTCGAAAAGAAGATTCAAATCATTAAAGAACATTATTTTTCAAATGACTCTGAAACAACCATATCGAAGAAAAAAGATATGACTGAGGAAGAACAGTTTGGTTCTCAAACATTGCTTGAGGATTATCATGCTGAACCTGCCTCGATGACGGCGATTGACGTATATAAGAACGCAATTTCAAAAATTGTTCGCTAATTTTGAAAAAGCGTAAATATATAAATAAGAAAAAACGAAAGTATTTCAATTTTTTAACAAAGGAGAAGATATGATTCTTAACGAGCAAGTTCAAAGTAAGTGGAAACCGATCCTTGAACACGAAGAATTACCTCAAATCGAAGACAACTATAAGAAAAGCGTAACCGCTATTCTCTTGGAGAACCAAGAAAAAATGATGCGTGAGCAAGCAATTCAGCAACAAGGTTCTGGATTGTTCTTGAGCGAGAATGACCTGCTGTATGGTGCCGGATCAACAAACGGTGGACCTATGGGTTCTGGTATGGACCAAGCAAACTGGGGAACAGCCGGTGGAGACGGACGAGATGCTTTGAATACAACTTCAACAGGAACCCCAGATTACGGAACACGAAGTTCAGTTCAATGGGTTGACCCTGTATTGATTTCACTTGTAAGACGAACCATGCCAAAATTGTTGGCATATGATGTTTGCGGTGTTCAGCCAATGACATCTCCTGTTGGTTTGATCTTTGCAATGCGTTCACATTACGGATCACCTGATAGTTTGAAGAATGAAGGTCAAACCTACAACAACGAAGCATTCTACGGTGAAGCACGAACAGGTTACACTGCTGCTGGAAACGCAAGAAACGGTGGTGACCATGTAGACCTAAGAAATGGTAGTGATGTTGATAATCATCTTGGTCGTGGTGTTGGAACATTTGATGACGATGCTGTTGAAGTATTCTTTGGTGCCAATCCAGCATACGAAAACGGTATGGCTACCAGCATCGGTGAGAACATGGGACGCCCAGGTGGACCAGAATTCCCTGAAATGTCATTCAGTATTGAGAAAATGTCTGTATCAGCCGTAACACGTAAGTTGCGTGGTCAGTATACTCTTGAGATGGCTCAAGACCTGAAAGCAACTCACGGATTGAATGCTGAAAGCGAACTCGCAAACATTCTCTCAAATGAGATTCTTGCTGAAGTAAACCGCCAAGTAATTCGCACCATCTACACTGTAGCACGACCTGGTGCTGAGAACACAACCACCGCTCATGAATTTGACCTTTTGGTTGATTCAAACGGACGATGGTCAGTTGAGAAGTTCAAAGGTTTGATGTTCCAATTGGAAGTAGAAGCAAACCAAATCGCACGACAAACACGACGTGGAAAAGGAAATGTAATTCTTTGTTCTGCTGATGTTTGTTCCGCACTTCAAATGGCTGGAATGCTTGATTACTCTTCAAACATGAAAGTTTCTTTGAAGACTGACGAAACTGACAATCTGTTTGCCGGTGTTCTGAATGGTCAATTCAAAGTATACATCGATCCTTACTTGCCTGTAAACGCTAAGAAAGCTATGGTATGTGTTGGATACAAAGGAACATCTCCTTATGATGCCGGCGTATTCTACTGCCCATATCAGCCGCTGCAAATGCTGAAGGCGCAAGATCCACGAACCTTTACTCCAATCATTGGATTCATGAGCCGAGATGCAATGGTAGCCAATCCATTCTCTCAAATTGATTCGAATGGTAATCCAATTCGCTTGAGCAGTACTGATTCTGGTATTACACCAAATACCAATATCTACTACCGCAAAATGAAGGTTATTAACTTGACCTGATTTTTACGAAAAGTAAAGAAAGAAAGCGTGAGTGTAAAAGCTCACGCTTTTTTTAGGCCTTGGGTTTGGAGGGAATGAAGACAAATTCGCCAGTGAATTCTTCACGAATTGAACGAGATGGAGGAATTTTTGATTTAGCACACTGTATAAGAAAATCATTTGCTTCGGCTGCTTTATGTCCTGGTTGCCAGGAAATAGTCACATGAGCAGGACCTGTTTTACCTTGTCCAGCATCTTTTTTTTGTAATCTCTCACCATTTTCAAAAGTCATTTCTTTCACATAAAATGCCTGTATAAAATCATTTTGATATAAACCATCCATTTTGACTTTGACTTTTTGACCTACATAACTTTGAAACTTTTTTGCCATTGACATCGGTGGACGATATGAAATTGTCACATGATATAAAGGAATTCTTGATGGGTTTCCCTTGTCATCTCTTTTTGTTGGATATTCTTTGAAGTGTGCATGTTCATCAAAAAGTCTTTTTGATGTTTGTGTTGACGCAATCACTGCAAAGGTTCCTGGAGCAACCTCCTCTTCATTGAGCATTTGATTGAGGTCAGAAATTAATTGATACATGATTCTCTGTTTTATAAATTGATAAATAATACAAATGAGATATCTATTATTTATTCCATCCTAAGCGCAAAGGGAACATGCATCAGAATATCAAAGAGTATAATGTGATCAACAACATTATCAATGGAAGAACACCTCAACCGGTAGAGAATGTTTCTCACAGTAAAAGTCCACAACTTCTTCTTGAGAATGAGCAATTAGAAGCTGATTCTGCAAGAAAGCAAGAAGAACTAAAAAAGAAAAAAGCCGAGGCAAAACAAGCAGAGTTGAGTGCACTTGATGCTCGTAAAAAAGAATTGTCATCAACAAATGAAGATTGTCCTCACACTGATGGTCATGACCACAATGAAGATTACTGTGCGATGGTCAAATCACAACTTCAAAAATCGGGTCAAATCATTGGTATGATTCAATCAATGCTACCGAAAGATGCTGACCTTCCTGATGAAATCAAAGAGAAAATTTCATCCGCAATGGGAAGTTTAGCAGGTGCTGCTTCTGCTATGCGTGATACAGCATCAAAGCAAGATGGTGATAAAGAAAAAGAAGACCGACCGCAGCAACAAAGTTCAGCACCTTCAGGTGAAAGAAAAATCACAACATTTAACGTTCGCCCTGTTAGTGCTTCACCTCAAAGAATGAGTGGATTTAGTTTTAATCCACCAAGTTCACAATCAAATTATGATTACGAATGATAGGAGATATTTATGACAGGTTCACCAAATTCTATTAACAAAAGATACGCTCAAGAAAATTGGTTTGGAAATCCGTTAGGTATTCCTGCTTACGATAACATGGTCAATCAATACGACTTGTATTGGAATTTGTCAAACACTTGCTACTATCTTGGTGAGCCAGATCCACCACTTAATGCAAATCTTGTGGCAAGACTTGAAATGACCTATGACTCAAATCGTAATATGCTCACTATGAAAAGGACAGTCTAAATGGCATACGTTTATAATCCATTCACCTTTGGTCTTGACTATACTGATCGAAGAATACTGGCACCACTTGAAGCGAATATAGCAAATCTTGTCATCATGACAAGTGCGAATGAAGTTCGTAGTAAATCAAATCAAACGAAAGTCAATAAACTACGAAACGCAAACACAGTCATATGGCCTAAAGTTTTTGTAGACCATGAAACTCGAATTGCTACTCTTGAAAATACAGACTTCGCAGATCATGATCCAAGAATCACTGCTCTTGAAACAAGTAACACTACAGTATGGGAAGAAGTATTTGATTACCAAAAGCCAATGTTTGGTATCTATGGTAATAAAATCGAATATGTTGAAGACAAAACAACAGAAATTTCTCGAGCAGGTTTTCGTGGTCAAATCAATGTTCTTCAAAGAGATTCAAGTTACGCAACAAGACCTGAATGGATTATCTTCGAAGGCTACTTCACCGCAAATACAAACAATGAAGTAGCAATTATCACAACAAATTTATCTGTTACTCTTGAAGATGTGTTTGACACTTGGTCAAGATTTGCCTTTGGTAGTGATGGTGCTTTCCCTTACACTGCGGATAACAGTCTCACAGCATTTCAATTTAATCCATCACCAGCAAATACAATTTCTTGTTTGATCAATACTACTCATGATGTAGGATTTATCAGCCCTGAAGCAACAGATGATTATCTACTCGAAGTACGTGTTGAAGTGAATGGTAATGATGAACAAGAATGGTGGAATCTTCAAAACGGTAGAGCGCCTGGAGACACCTCGAATGAATTCTATGACAATGATCGAATGGGAATTGTTCTTGCTTACGCAATTGATCCTGTTGATCCATCCATTCATCGTGTAATGAGTGCAATTCGCAATCAAGATGATTCACATTTTACTTGGTTTGTTGTTATTCATGAAATTACATCAGTGGTAACTACAGTTGTAGGAACAGAACCTGGTTATAAAAGAGATAACTGGAGTCAAAAAGCAATGTTTACAATTGGTAATCCGGCAAGACAAACTGTAGGTAATTTGACAATCAATGGCTCGCATTTAGTTGAGAGAGATCTCGCAAATGTTTGGGCAGGCGCCTTAAGCAGAGCAAGTAATGGTGGAACGTCAATCAAAGTTCGTCGACAGGGTGATAACTTTAAAATTTGGACTTCACCTTATAACAATTTCACAATTGATAACAACACATTGATTGAATTTGATTTGAACATGGCTTCATACGGACTTATTGGAGATGCTGCTCAATTAGCTTTGCCTGTGTTTGACCATATTGCTCAAGAAGGTGACATCTATGGTCTTGATCCTACTAATTCTTGGGAACCCTGGACAGCCGATGTTTCAAAGGTTCAACCTTCAAATCGTATCGGCACACTTGATATGAGTATTCTTGAACACTTCAAAGGTCCAAAACCATATGGTTTCACCTGTTCTTCGCAAACAGGAACTACATTTGATGTTGTACAAAATGAAAACTATTCAGCAACAAGAGCAGAGAATTTTGTCTTTGACCTAACAGAAGATAAAGTTTGGGTGCCTGATATGTCAACAGGAACTTACAAACATGCAACAAGTTCAAATCTTGAATCTGAATTAGGACGAGGAAGAATCATTCGTGATAAAACATCAAATGATGTATTTTATTTCAATCAAGACCGTGAAGTTGTTCCTTTGTTCCGACCAGGTACAATTGACCATCTAACAGTTCAAATGGAAACATTGATGACATTGATGGCAAACACCGCAAATCAAGTTGCGAATCTCTATGCAAATATTATTCACGGAACACAATTACAATAATCATGAAAAAAATACTTTCTCATAATTCAGAAAATCATCATTTTAATATTGAACATCTTTGTTCTACAGATGTTGCTGACTTTGAACAAGAGGGTAAACAGGACGGTGATATTCTGGTTTGGAATTCAGTTGAAGAACGATGGAATTTATATCATGGACTTTTCACCAGACTCAAAGCAGCCACTCTTTTATGGTGTGACACCTTTGATGCGAATGGTATGCAATTGATCAATTATGGTGGTGCTGAAAGAGAAATGCATGTTGAGTTCTTCAACGGTAAAGCTTATGCTGAAATCTTTGTTTCAAAAGCAAACAATGTGAATGAACCTTGGGACAATTGGATCAACGCAACTACAAACAAGATTGAAAGTTATAATCTAGCACCACACAATGGTTTGGACTATGAAACAGCAGAAAGTTCTGTTTGTATTGCGCCTGAAGTTATAACATCTCTTCTCATCACAGCAAAAACATCCTACACTGGTGGAATCAATCCGGATGCAATTGCGACCACCAATCATCTTTCAACTGCTAATCGTGCACAATTCTTAGACTACTTCACAGGACAAATTCCTGGGTTTGAACAACTTGATACCTTTGGTCTTTATGACACACATCTAGGATATCGTGCGGGTTCCATTGAAACTGATGAATGGTTGATTGAAGATAGCATAGAAGGAACAAAGATTGGTGGACCTCGTTGGGGCTATCGTTCAACTGGTGCTGAAAAGGCAGCAAGAGCCGCCAACACGTACATCTCCGAGAATAATGTTCTCTCAATCTGGGTCACGAATTATTAGAGAGATTGTATTCAACCAAGAATTGACGAAGAATCATTTTATCCAACAACTCCCGCCCCTTTCGCCAGTAACCAAACAGCAACACACGATCCTTCACATGCTCTTGAACCTCAAGAGCAATCTCCTTGTCTGTCTCTTTGTTTGAGCGGATGCTTTCGAAAAGCACTCTCAGGCGCTTGGATTCGCTCACCAGTCGCTTTTCGATGGCTGCCCTATGCTCTCGCACCTGTAAAGCAAATTCTTCGGGAATATCGTTAAACCACGAATCAATGTCATCTTCAATCATTGACTGAAGAGTCATGCGATAGAAGTCCTGATTCGCAACTAATCGATGAAGAGAGAGATACCACTCTGATTTGACTTTTGCGGTCTCTTGATTTGAAAACTGCACAACAACTCCTTCTGAGTGTTCGGGAAAATCTTGAGCATCCTCTCTCTTTTCCACAACAGTCACAAATTTTGAGAATTCATTTCGATCGGTTTCATAGTCAATCAAACCAGTATGATTGTCAACAGTGCCAATATAGATCAGTTCTCGACGCTGACCATAGTTGACAACAATTTGATTATGAGGATAGATGACTTCGAAGATGGGTGTGAAACTATTTTCGAGCAAATCTTGTATCATGTTCGTGAAGAACTCATCGTGTTCATGAAGCAGTTCTGTGGCAACAAAGGCTTGGTTTGAAACAAATGAACCTTTTGTGGCGCAATAAACCTCTCTTTCAAACAGATAGGGAATGACAAGAGATCCGTCCACTTTTTCATAGAAGCCAACTCCTTCCGACAATGGTGGATGAATTTGACTTGAATAGTTCATGAACTTCTTGGGACTTCTCGCAATCACATGTCCTTTGCGAGTGATCAATCCACGACAATTCAAAGTGACTTCATCCCAAGCATCTTTGAATTGGCACTTCTTTGTATATTGATATATTTTATAATCTGAATTCGAAGGATGCTCATTACAATAAACGAGACCCTTCTCAATGTAACTCTGAATTTGTTCAATCATTTTATCTCCTGTATAAATAGATCATACACGATTTCCCCAAAATGTCAAGCGAAAAACGAATATGAAATACTTTGAAACCTCAATGCAATTAGCAAAAAGTTTGATTCACAACATGCCAAAGGATCAGTTTGAAACTGAATTTGATGGCGATCCTGTTGAAGTTCTTCAGTATTGTGTCTTTGGAGTTGAGCCTAAAACAGAAGACACTCCAAAGTTAGAGTATAAAGATATAAAATATATTGAGTGATTATTCTCGATGTTCGTGAAACCAGCCAAGTGCGGCAAGGTCGGCTCTGATTTCACTCGAAACATAACCTTCTGAGATTGGTGTGGGAACACCATCGACTACGACTGTTTCTTCTCCGATATAACAATAGAAGTTCATATAGTCTTCTCCCTTTCCTCGTAAATCAGCGACAACTCCGCCAGCTTCACGAAAAGAAAAGGTCACTTCTTTTTCATCCTTTCTCCAAACATTATTACATAATGCCAAATAAAAATAATCGGCATATTTTTGCTCCTCAAGTTTCTTTGAAATCTTGACTGAATTGTACATATCAACCATAAAGTTTCTTTTGGCTCCTGCCCTTGAAGTATTTTGATGCTCTGAATAATCCATACCTGAACCCATCGGTCCTTGGCCACCTAATAAAGTATCTTTTAACATAAATCTCCTAACCTATGACGAATCCGAGCGGTTCGTAATAGAAATTTTGAAGTTCTTCTCTCATCTTATCCATCTCCATCTGCGCTTCTTGCTTCATTTCTGCGCCATTCAGTTGAACACCACCTGGCAAAGCAAGGACTCCGAACTTTGAAATATTTTGTCCCCACTGATACTTGACTTTTTGAACATAGTATTCTTTCAACCAGCGGTCATTGTAAATTCCCTTTGCCTCTTCTGGATCAAGTAGCTTATAAACTTCGAGTATAATAAAATCACCAACACGAACATCGGCACGACCAGTATTGTATTGACCCATTAATTGAGATTCAAATTGAATATTGAAATTATCCTGGTCATTTGGATCATCATTTTCATTTAGCACTTCGCCATCAGGCAATTCAGTGAGAATGTTTGATTCATGATATTCTTTAGCAGGCCATGTCCAATCAATATACAATTTGTTTGAATATCTTTTATATCTTATATCATGTTTTGTATTCAAAAGCAAGTCAATTGTCGAAGCGTATTGTCTAAATAAAACATAACTGGTCAAGTCAATCGGTGCGAATCCTCCAATTCCACCATTGACACCATTGTTCATCATCAAGGTGAAAACATCGAATGGCATTTGAGAAAATGAATCATCAACTCGGCCCATGAGTAGATAAGATGCGGGAATCAATTTTTCAATACCAATGATACGACTACCATCAATTGGAATCCATTGATTATAAATATCTTCTTCAGTAATTTGATATCGAAGATATGTTCGTTCATTTGCTTCAAGATTGAATTCTTGAAAGAGTTCTAAAGAGTCATCTAAACGTTCCTCAAGTTGTTCTTCTGTGATGTTGACCTGTATCATAGGATGGCCGAGTGCACGAAGAGACCAGTTGATTAATTCTTCTCTTGATTTGATCATGGAGTTGTTTGTAGTAAAATGTTTTAATCATTTGTTTTCTATATTTATGCTAAATTTGTTTCATAAATAAAAAGAACCCCCTCATATCCGATTGCTATATTCTGAATAAAGGAAATTTTAGATGGCTAACTACAAAACTTTAGAAAATGAAATTGGGAACAGTCCTTATTTTATCAAAGATACAGGTGTTGCTTTTTCTCAGATTTTATTCAAACCAGGATATCCTCTTCAGTCCGCAGAACTCATCACTCTTCAAAATATAATCAATGAACAAATTCAAAGATTTGGTCGGCATATTTTTAAAGAAGGTTCAATTGTTCATTTAGATAAAGGATTGAGTAGTGAGTCTGAATGTTTATTGTTTGAATTAGACGAAAATCTTACAACTACTCCAGCAAAAATCAAAGATGGTGATCGAATTACATTTCGTCAAAATGGAATCAATTTATTAAACAGTACTGGTGGATCAGATTTTACTGCTGTTAGTCTTAAACTATCTTTTATTGAAAAGGATGATGCGGGAAATAACATTGTATATCCTAATCTTTTAGCAATCAGAGAAAAAATATCATTCACAGATCCAGGTGGTGTGATTGAAGTTTATCATGGATTTGGTAATGGCACAAAAATTGGTCAACTATTAAAGAATACACCAAATATAGGAAAATATTGTTCAATTGGTAATGGAACTTTCTTTGTTGGAAATTATTTCACGAACATTGCTGAACAATCCATGATTTATTGGTTTGATGAGAATCGTGAAATCAACTGTGAACTTGGTGTTGAATTGACCTGGGAAATTGCTGATATTTCTCATCCTACTTTTGGTCAATTCTTATTTGATCCGGCAGAAAATGCTTTCAATGAAAATTCTCCTGGCGCTGACCGGCTAATCTTAAAGTTAGAACTTACTCGCAAACCATTAGGTTATAATCAATTAGAAAACGATTGGAAATTTATACCACTCGTTAGGTATCAAGAAAATAAATTAGTTTATCGTATCAAATATCCAATCTATGCTGAACTTGGAGAAACACTCGCAAGAAGAACACACGAAATAAATGGTGATTTTGTTGTCGATGAATTTCGTATGGAAACAGTTGAGGATGCTTATCTAAAAGGTATACATCAAATATCTAATCGTCAAATAATTACTCCAGATCAAGAAATAGAATGGACAATCAATGGACAAGGAACAAATTATAAAGATATATTAGAAGTTGGAAATTATTTACTTTTTGGGAATTCAATTCAGTATAATCGTTTACTTCGAATAAAACAAATTGATGATAATTATAATATGATTGTGAGTGATATACATTATGATGAATATGATGACGAAATCAAAAATGTCAAAACACTTCAACAATTATGGGATGATGCTGCGGGTCCTTTTGAAATTTCTTTACGAGATGAAAGTAAACTCAACTACACAATTTTTGAAGGTCTTGCTTATGTCAAAGGCTGGCGTTATGAGAAAGAGTTTATTACAAAACTTCGTGACAATAAGGCAAGAGAAACAAATACAGTTCCCGAAACCGTGTCGCCTAATCGACATTACTTTGTTTTGAACTATGATGAACATGATGGATTTATACCAAATCAATATGTGAATTCAGAACACTTTATTGACTTTGAAAAACTTGAAGAAGTTGATTTACACTGCACAGAAAATAAAGAATACTTTGAACTTGACATCAAAGATTTTGGATTTAACAGTTGGCTTCCAATTTATTATACTGAGGATCATTTGCTCGAAGTTGACAATGCAGCATTTCGTTGTATTGAAACCAGCACAAACAAATATGAAATTCTAAACTATACAAAAAATGAATTGACTGGTATACCAAAAGATACCAAAGTTCATACAATGAAAAGAACAGTAGGCCGTTCAAACTTTACTGCACAATATGAACTTGATCGAATTGAAAAGTTCTTAGAAACACCGTACAGTATTGATGCGCCTTCAAATTATATGCCATCGATTAGTTCAGTAAATGATGCGAATACAACATTTGACCTAACAAAATCAATCGTTGAATTTTCAAGAAAAAATCATGGTGGTCGGTATGACCTTGATTTTGCAAACAATGATTTTATTGTTATTTCAAATTCAACTTTCTCAACATTTGGTCAAATTTCAAATACACTTCCACTCAACGCACAGACAATGGAAGTTCGCACCTTTCCAGGACTCTTAAGTAATTCTGAGAAATATCAAATCAGAAGACCAAGTGAAGAAGAGTATCATAATTATCAATATAATTCAACAAAGATTGGAACTATTCGCTCAAATTCAATCAGTTCAAATCATCCAGATCGATTTTATTTTTCTCATTTCAATTTGTTCAAGGGTGATGTTACAAATGCTTTTGTTTTCAAAGTTGAAAATACAAATGAAGTAACTGTTCTTGACCTTCGCTTTTCTTTTGCCAGTGATGTTTATAATAAAATGACTTTGACTTATGGTTCACAGGAATGGCCAATCGAAGATTATAACGGCACCACACAAACATTGACTCTTGGTAATGTAACTCCTTCGAATCCAATCAATTTTGACCAAGGTGATGTGATTGGTATACGAGCAGAATTCAAAGATGTTTCGTCAATTGTAAAAACAAGATATCCTGATGGTAAAGAATTCAAAGCAAATATTCGACGAGATTTTTTAGATTATCCGATGGTCAGAACACCAAACGGAACACAACAAAAATTTCGTCTACTGCTGAATGAAGGTGAAGGTGAAGTCAAAAATGTAATTGTTGATTCAAACGCATATGATATATTTCGTCAGCATTTACTCACAGCAGGTTCGCAGACAAAAACATTTAATATCAATTTAACAACTTCAAATGTAGCTGACAATAACCTAGGAAGTAATAAAACTCAAGTATATGCTGCGAATGATATTCCAGATCCAGCGAATCTATCGAATATATTATATCATAAAGGCGAAAAGATTCCGATTACATCTTCTGTAATCACAGGTGGAAACCTTACTCTTATATTACAAAAACAAATTCCAAATGGTTCAAAAATTATTGTTCATCTTGAAGTTACGACTAAACAACCACAGTTGCGGTCAAAAGACTTAAAAGAATCATATGTAGACCGTTTTGATGTCGATGTTGATTATACGAAAACAATACCTTTCAGCACATCAAATCGTGAGCAAAAACTCCGTTCTTTTGAACTCACTCATAGTGACATTTATCGTATACGAAAAATTGAGATTGGTGCCGGTAAATCACAAGTTGGCGCAGCAGCCGGTCAATTAGTTGATATGACTCATTACTTTGACCTTGATACAGGTCAGAGAGAAACGCATTATGACCATGGAAGAATCAACTTAAAAGAAAAGTTAGAACTGCCAAGCATTGTAGGTGGTTTACCGATATATGGTTTTGTTGTTACATATGATTATTTTGAGCCAACACCAGGACATTATTTCACTGTCAACAGTTACACAGATATTCACTATCGTAAGATTCCAACTTATGTCGATCCAACAAATAAAAAGTTTCCTTTAAGAAATGTAATTGATTTTCGTCCTGTAAGACAACCAGCTGGCTCTGCTTTTGAATATGATCAAGAAGTTGATTTTACAAGTGACAGCATTGATTTACAGTATGAATACTATCTGAATGAAGAGAAAATTATTTCAATTGAGGGAAGCGGTTCAACAGAAATTGAAGTCCAGTTTAAAGATAAAAAGAATCATAAAAAGACAGACTATCATATAAAACTTTATGATGTCAAAATACCAGCATACACATTTGATTTCAATGATGTTGAATATAAAATGGTTGATAATCGTAATTTTGAAATGTCAGATATCGCAAGACTTCAAAAGAGAATTGAAAATCTTGAAGACATTGCTCAATTGAATTCACTTGAACTTCAAACAATTCAAACAAAGCTTGTAAATTCAAATGGAGATCCAAGATATAAAAATGGTATGATTGTTGATATGTTTGCTGGATTTAACGTAGCAGATATTGATGAACCTGGATTTGCTGCTTCAATTGATTTATATAATATGAAAATGCATCCTAAGTTCACATCAACAAATTTTCCATTGAAACTGGTGTCAACTGTTTCTTCTGCTTTTCCAACAATCAAACGAAACATAGCTTACCTTCCAATTACATCAGCTAAAGAAATTGGCTCTCATAACATGACATTACATAATTCAAATACAAAATTGAATGCTGAATTTGATTGGTATCGTGATGGTATTCTAACTCTACATCCTTTTTCTGAATCTTGGTACAGTCAAAACATTCCGGCTCAACCAAATATAAATGATGATAATCAATATAAAAATTGGAACATACTTCAAGCAGAAGCACACGGCACACAATGGTCAGAATGGGACCATTATATCTTCGGACAAAAAACAGAAGATTCTTCGGTCACTGTTCTGAACGCAACACTTTCTCAAAAAACTGGCTTGATGGTCAATAATAAAAATAATATTGAGAAAGTAATCAATCGTCGGAAGATTAACACTACATTGAATTATTATTCAAAAAACATTCGTGTAGGATATGTCTTTCAACGAGCATCTTCAGAAACTTCATCACATCAGGCAACTGACATATATCAAATTGAATTAGGTAATTCAGATTCTGCCGTCATACCTTCTCAGCATGAAGGTATGCGTTTGTACTTTAAACATTCGGGTTCAACATCCGAAGACCAATTTAAAGCTTTATATCAGGGATTTGCTGTTACACAAACACAAGGCAATGTTGGAACTGCGAATGGAATTATTCAGCATATTATCAAAGATGAGTCTGTTACTACAAATCATTATTATCTGTATATAACAAATATTGATGTTCATAAATTTGTTGCTGGTACACCTTTGAATGAGTTAAATGGTACAGTCGATGCTATTCATGACTTTTCAAATCAGCACGTTGATAGTGAATTTCATATCATATGTGGTGATTTTGAAATAGGTGAAAAGGACTATCCTTTCAATTCTGTAATTGATGTTCGTATTGTAAATCCAGGAAATAAAACCGTCGAAGGTTCTTCGAAATTTTATATGAGTGCACTGATTGAAACAATGACGAGTCATTGTCAATCAATTCGTCCTGCTGTAAAAAAACTATACAGTCATAATCATGATAACACAGATGCTCCTTATATTGATGACCGAACTTATAAAATCAACAGTTCAATTCCAATACCTACAAGGTTACATCAACCTTTTGTAGTCGATCATTCAATGTTTCTTTACAGTATACATGTACAATGTAAAAATAATTCAGCTAAAACTCAAAGATTTACAATTGCAATTCAACCGATTGTAAATAATTATGTCTCACCTTCAATTGTTCTTCCATACAGTGAAATTCGTGTTGATGTTGCTGCTAATTTCAATGGCATCAAAGAAATTCGTTTTGATGTTCCTATCTTTGTCACTTCAAACAAGGATTATGCTGTTGTGATTTTTTCAAACACGGGCGGTAACAACTTACAATTTTATACTGAATCCAGTTGGAATAATTCAACAGTATTTTATACCGATTGTTATACAGCTTCAAATACTGGTGTGCCAGTTCAGCAAACAAATACTAAATTATCAATTCGATTATTTCACGCAATCTTTGATACTACAAAGACTTATGAAATGTTCTTACACATGAAAGATTCGATGACTTCGGTTCATGCAGATTTGAGCCGATTGAATATGAGTACTTTAGATTTATCTGATACAGATGTAAGATATTCTTGGAGATCAAGAAACTATGATTCACTTGTTCAAGATGCGGTTTCTGCTCCTGTATTGCCAAATGAAACAATCAAACACGATAAGCGAAAAGTGTTTTCTCAATTAGATTATGAAAATGTTGTTCATATGGAGTCTTCAAATCCATACTTCACACCTATGATTGATTTAAATAGAGCATCGATTCTCACAATTGAACATGAAGTGAACAACGGTGCGTTAAAGCAGAAATTGATTTCTGGTAATGGTACAAGAACAGGAACATATACAGGAGACTTACGACTGATTGCTACTGAACAATCTCATCCAACATTAACTGACTACGATTATAATACAGCAAGACAGGCTTATTTTCGATTTGACCTAACTGGAAATATTAGCGATATGTACAGTGATGCTAATTTCTTAGTTTATAATGACAAACTGAATTTTAAAGTTGAGAAGTGGTCTACAGCAAATAATATATTTGAAGAGGACACAACAGCATCAAACACCTATAATTCAACTACAGATACGTATACAATTACTGGTGATCAATATGAAATTCAAAATCTAAGAATCATAAATGAGTTTGACCATAAAGAAGTTGGTAATCCAGATTATCGTTATTATTCACCAATCGTTACACTCGCTGATGATTTTGAAGCAATGCAGTTATATATTCAAATGGATACGATTCTCAAAAGAAGCGGAGAAGTATTTGTTTATTATCGAACTCTTGAAAGTTCATCTGCTCTTGAAGAGTTAAGAGACCAGAGATTTGCAAGGATGAAATTTAAAACACACCCTGCGGATAAATATTCAAATAATAATCGTTCAAAAACAATTGAGTTTGAAACAAATCGAACAGGCCAAAGATTCAAATATTTCCAAGTGAAGGTATGTTTCACAAGTTCAAATTTTATTGAAGTTCCTATTATCGAAAATATTCGTATTTTAGCATTAGATAACTAAGGAGGTATCTTGCCCGTACTTAATGTAAAGCCACAAAGTATTGATGTTGGTTCTTGTAAACCACCACAAAGAATTGATGTAGGGTTAAGAGACCATCATCAAACATGGCTCGCCAATTACAATGAAATACGAACTGAAGTAAATAAAGCGACATGTGATGCCGCACCCAGGACTCTTGTTTATCGTAATCATCATGGACATATTGGCGCAAATGCAGTTTACATGAATGAACTTGTTTTAGGCTCAACAAATCCTAATGTTCCTGGTGTCACACCACCAATTGTGATGAATGCGAAAGAATTTAAAACAAGCCCATCTGTGACAACAACGATTCAAGGTCCAGCCTTTTTTGGAAATACAACAACATTTCAAGCTGGAAGCACAACATATTTTGAAGGTCCTCTATCAGCAAATGATACAGCTAACTTCAACGACCGTGTAAACTTCTACGGATACACACACTTTCATCCATCAAGTATTCTCAAAGTCGAAGGCATCAGTTATTTTGATGAAGAGATGTTCATCAATGATAATGTTGATATGACAGGTGACCTTACATTAGTTGGTGACATTGCTCAAACTGGTAACACTGTGATTGATGGAAACTTAGATGTTGGTGATGACCTGATTGTTCGTGGAAATTTATCTGTTCTTGGGGATCATTCAACATTCGAAGTCAGTGACCTAAGAGTTGAAGATAAGAACATCATTGTCAATCATGGTGCGCTCAGTGCTGCTACGGATGCTGGTATTTGGTTTCAGCATTTTGTCGACACAAAAGCCGGCTACATGACAGTTGATGATTGGTCAACGGACTTTCTCACATTCAAGGCACCAACCGCCTTCGAAATGAAAGTTGACATACCAATTAAAGATGTTCTCTTTCGTTTAGAAGCAGACTTTGCTGCCGACCAAGAACTTCTCACAACATCAGACGTAGCTCATCGTTCACTGCTTCTTGACAAATCATACACAAGACACTTTGATGTTCCAAGCTACACACAACAACGTGATCCGATAGCGAAGGATCGTGGTTGGTTGTCCACACCTTGGGTCTACACAAATGCTGTTGAATCGAATGACAATCTAAAGGATGCGAACACCACTGGTCTCTACATGGGAACAACCTCATTCACAGTGCGTGATGAGATTGCCTTGTATTCTCATGGTGAACATAAGATGTTCTTGAATCAGCTTGGTGACATTGGTTTTGGAACAAAGTTTCCAACAGCAGATTTACATTTGTTCAAAGAAGATCCTGCCTTCCGTATTTCAACAGTTGATTATACCTCAAAAGGAACACTTTCATTCACAGACTTCAGTGAGAGAATTGACACTGGTAGCATGTATCTTGAGTTTGATTCTTCAACAGGTGATGGCTTACTCGAATTGACAACTTCAAGTCCTCTCAATCAATTTGCGATTTCAGTTGGAGGTTATCAGAAACAACCTGAAATGACCATCACGAATTCAACAATCACCATTCATGATGATGTTGAAATCTATGGTAGTGAATATGTCTCGAATGAATTGATTGTGGATAACACATTGTTTGTTCGTTCTCATTTAGTTGGTGTCAATCGCATTTCACCTGACGAAGCTTTAGATGTTTCAGGTAACATCAAGGGTGATAGTGATTTGATTCTCAACGGTCTTGAACCATTTGTTCTGATTGGACCATCAATCACTTCTCTTGAAAATATGGGAAGAAGTGGTGTCGCAATTGAAGAACAAAGTCCTCTTGTTCAAATGACTGTAACAGAACCAAATTATCGACATGGTTCAATTCTTTACTTCAATGATTCAACTCATGATAAACATTGGGTAATGGGCACAGTCAATAATGGTTCTGCTATTGACTTGGGTAAAGCTCACGCATCAGGTATCAATACTCCTGAAAATGGTCTTGATGAATATCATGGTGAAACATTGATGCGAATGGATGAAACAGATCGAGTTGCATGGTATCTTGAATCAACAGATTCAAATCCTGCCATGAGACTGAACACAAGAAATAACGGTGTTCATCTCTATCTTGGTGAACAAAATGATCTATTTGCATTAACAACTGATACCACGTCCTACACTGACAACTACTTCAGCTCGAGTGTGCAGTGGCACGGGGATTCCGCTACAGATACAATTGGTGAAATCTCATATTTCCCGAATGGGAATGATGACTGGGAGTATGGTTCTTTCCGTTTCTCACGAACAAATGGCACAGTCAATACAAGCTATCCTTCAGCAAAAGTTGGTGTCGAGCAATTGTATGCGGTAGACAAAATAGGCGTCTCCAATACAGCACCAACGGCAGAACTTCACATCACGAAAGATGTAAGTCAGATACGACAAGAAACTGAAGATAATGAGAAATATTTTCAAGTTGATGTTGACACAACCAATATTGTTCTGACAGGAAATAATTCAACACAATCAACTTATTTTTCACTGAAGGCTTTAAACCCGGCTGACCTCACTCTCGTTTCTCAAGGCACTCACAAAGTTCAATTGTTTGCTGATCGAGTTGGTGACCATCTTTACACAAACTTTGAAGGATCAGTTGCAAACACTTGGCATGAAGTTGAAGGTGAAAAAGTTCGGCTTGCCTATGATAACACAAAGTCAACCTTATTATTACAGACAGATAATAATCAGTCTGAATTGAATATGGTTCGTCCTGATATTGATTATCACTTTAACATTGTTGACAATAAAACTTCAATTGAAGATCTAAAAACAACAAGTCTTCAAAAATATTATGAATTCAATGATAACTCGAGAACAATTACATCATACAATCGTGGTCATAGTATTGAATCATATTATCATGCTGATATGACGAATAAAACAATTGAAAAATATGATAAAACAATTCATACAACAAAAAGAACTTGGATCGATGAATCAAATTATCAAATTGAAGAACAACTTAAAAGCAGTGATTTAGCAAGTAAGCGTACTGAGGAAAATAAATTTATACATATAGACCTTTTTGAAAATCAAATGCACATGAATGATGATGCTATGACATTATTCATGGACCCAACAAAGAATGAAATTGCTCAAAGAAGAAATACCAACAACGAATCGAATGTATATCTAATTGATGCAAATGAAAGTTCTGCAAAGTTTACAAGAGGTTCGGAATATCTGTTACAAAAACTTGATTCAGGTGGTAACTTCACTCAAGAGTGGAACAATACAAATGCTTATTTGAAAACAGAGATGAATGCAGCCGGAGTGATCACGGAATCATTCTCAACGCATGATGGCTCATCGGGAACATATCATTTCAATCATCATACGCATCCACTTTATACTGCTACACATGATCATTTAGACTTTCATTGCACAGCAATCTTTGAGAATGATGTAACATTCGAACAACCAATCACAGTGAATAATGGCTTCACCTTTCCTTCAGGAAATGGTGGAGATAACATGTTATTATTTGAACTTGACACATCTGAGAGTGGTTCAAACCACTCAGCAATCAACAATAACTATATCAAATGGACTGCTGAATCGGACCTTGGAGCAATTCGTTTCGCATCGAATGGAGATGGCGCAACATATACTTGGGGAGATACAAGTGAAACTGTTGATTCATCAAGAATGATTTTTGAAACAGGTGATAATGGCACTGAAGGTTTTGAATTCAAGAATGGCACAAGAGAACTTTTTCTGATTGCTGATGAAAGATTATACGCAAACCGAACGTTCCGACAAACACACCAGAATACTTTGATGGAATATCAAGGTGAAAACAAATGGCTTTTGAAAGATGAAAATGCGGATGATGGAATCTTCTGGAACAAAGCAAGCGGTGCTTATTCATTCTCAAATGGTACTCATCTTGCCGAATATACAAGCCCAGAAGATGAGAAAAGGCAACTTGTCTTTGTGAGTGGAGGAACCGCAAAAGCTGCAATTGATTTAGACACTGGTTCAATTCGTACAACGGGAGATGTTGTTTCAGATGCAGATATCATCAGCTTTGTCACATCTGATATTACTTTTAAAGAAAACGTCAAGTTGATTGAGAATCCTTTTGAAAAATTAGATCAATTGAGAGGAGTGCACTTTAACTGGAAGCCAAATCCGTCTGGCTATTTTGGAAATGATGTTGGTGTGATTGCTCAGGAGGTTGAGAAAGTTCTACCTTCTGCTGTGAGAACATCAGCAAGTGGACAGAAGCAAGTCAACTATGAAAAGATTATACCTTTGTTGATTGAATGTATCAAAGAACTCAAAGCAAAGGTTGAGGGATAAGTAGATGAAATATAAAGTCACTGTAACCCAAAGAAGTGAAAGTACTCATGGTGAGCATTCAGGACATTCTCATGCTTTAGTTGGACCTTATACTCAAGTTGAGTGTGAACTACCAATGACTTGTTCAGTCATACAAGTGGGCAGTAGTAATGGCTCGGGAATACTGAAAAGACATAGCTTTAAATGGAACTCAGGCGATCCTTTGGCGTATGGCGATGCTTATCTTTTTAGTGGGCGGGGGAAACACGATGGTAGCTGGTCTTCTTGGACTACCTCACCTTCAGTTTTCAAACCTGTTGACTTAAATGCAAAAAGTTGGGCTAATTTTTCTCAAGGTGGCACGGGTGGTTATGCTCATGCCGATGAGTGGGCACTTGGACAAGTTGGAGCATATCTAGGCGGTCCAACTTCACATAGGACTTATTCAGATACCGCTTCTTTAGACCAAATTAAAGGTTACACAAATAATACTTATGGTGCTTTCGCCTTTATATATGATACTGTAGATAAAAAATTTGTTACAGGTCAGGAAGCAAAAAGTAATGGACAAACTATAATAGGAAGTACTAGCTCTCCTTCAGGTGGTGGCGACCGTTATGTTCTTTGTATGATTACGAGTGCTCCAATTGTTGCCTTAGATGCCACACCACCTTCAATTTTATTTACAAATCCAAGCGGAGGGACATCTCCTGAAGATTCAAACGGAAATCCAGTTACTTCATTCAAAGAGTTAACTGATACTTCCGCTACCATTGGAGTTTCAATTTCAGACAGTGAATCGGGACCTAAACAATTTCTATATCGTATCAATGAGTATGATTTTGATGGAACAAGTATAAGTGGACCGACAAGTGGTTCATGGCAAACAGGTGGAATAAGTGAAACAGTTTCTTTGAGTGATGAGGACATTTATGAAGTTGAAGTCAAAGAAGCAGAAGATGTTGCCGGAAATAAAAGTTCAGGCGCAGAGAAGTCGGATAAATTTCTGATTACCAGCACAGAGACAACATCTGATAATCCGCCAACACCTGTCACAGTTACACCGGGATGTAAAGACTATTGGCAATCGGGTTTACCGCAAAGTGGTATTATCAGTTTTGCTGATATAAAAACAAATCAAAAAGTGATTGATAAAATCAAAGATGTCTATGGTATGACAGATGCTGAAGTCGCTGCCTTGTGGACTTGGCATACAGATATGTTTGCTCTTCCTCCCAGCGACTCAATGCACAGTTCAATTACCTCCACAGAACGATCAACAGGAAGTTCGAGTAATGCTTTTCAATCAAGTGTTGGCGCATTGAGTGGTAGAAGAGGTGGTTGGTTCAGTGGTCTATATGGTAGAGGACACAACGGTAGTTCAAAATACACCGCTACTTGGTTGGGTAGAAAAAGTTCTGGCGCACCACAACCTGTCTTAGAACATCTATCCATTTATGGTGAGTTTTGGGGTTATTCAACTTATGGTGGATGGACCACAGGTAAAGGTGGTATTCGTGGACGAGGAACAGACCGTGGTGGAGATGTCAATGTGAATCAGCATCGTAAACGAGATGCCTTTATCATGGAAGCAGTTGCTGCTTGGGCACCGGGCAGTACCTTTCCTACTTCATCACATGCCTCAGCTGCACAATACTCAGGCAAACCTTGTGGTATTGACTGGATGCTAGAGAAACTTGACCTCGTTCCTCAAGGTGGTGGAAATTTCAAGATTGAAGATTGTATTGCTCCTATTATCGATTCACTTCATGTAGTTTCAAAAACAGTTTTTGCGGCAAATGGTAACGAATACTATGTTGATTATCCAAACACAAATCATGACTGTTATTTTGAAGTTGAGGCGACTGATTCAGAATACGGACTTAAAGAAGCAGTCTTCACACCATATATTGATGGTGCTCCTCAACCAGACCAAACATTTCCTTTTGCATCATCACAGTCAAAAGAAACTGCTGGACCTCTCATCATCAATACACAAGGCGCACTTGAAGTCTGGTGTGATGTCAAGGTCATTGACTTAGCAGATCCTACTGGAAATGAGGCAACTGAGTCAATGTCAAGTAATAAAATTTCAATTGATGATGGTGAACCTCAGGGAGGAACAGTATCAGGAAATGGTCAAACAAACGCATCAAATTCAACAACAACACCAGGACTCAAACTTGTCAATCCTGGCTGGATGGTTGGCTCAAAGCCTTACTATGATGCATTGTCGGTTGAGATTATGGTGGAGTATGAAGATGAATATTCTGGTATTGCTGAAGCAAAACTCTATATCAATGGTGCGGTTGACGGCTCTGTTAGTTTACCCACAACAGAAACTGCTGAAGTTTATAATGGTACTCATACGGTGACAAATCTGAATGAAGGAATCAACAATGCTCAATTGTGGTTGAAAGACTTAGCAACAAACGAATGGTTTTCTGGTGTGTTAGATTTCTACATTGACATGACAACACCAGATGCTTACATTCAGTTTTCACCACCAGCAGATAATTACGAACTTCGTGTAAATCGTAATGGTGAATTATGGACCAAAGAAAACAATGTGAATGTGGATTTGTTTTATGGTGATTCGGGACCAGATCCTTCAGGTGTCTACAAAGGCGCAACTCGAGTAGGTGGTCCACCATCAAACATGACAACGGTCTACAATGGTAATTCAAAACTTAAGCATAATCAACAAGGTCTTGATATTGGTCAAAATGATATTTACTTTGCTCTTGAAGATAAAACAGATCATCCAGAAACAACAACACCAATGGTCACTTGTCATTTAGATCAAACACCACCAACTGGTAGTATTGTAAGAAACAGTGGTCAATTCGTGAATGTTCATAACAGTCTTGAGTATACAAACACAACTAACTTTAACGTTGACCTCACGCATGATGATGCAGATTCACTCTTATTCTAAAGGCAGACAGTGGCAGTAACATATAATGCTGTAGTAACTTATAATTTACAAGTATCATTAGCAAAAGTTCAAACCGTTTGGATAATTGTTAAAGCAAGTGAAACCGCAGGGCTTTCTGATGAAGATATTTTCTTAGATGTTTGTCAGGTGTACGGTGCCTTTCCAATCTCATCATTTGGTGAAGTTGAAAGTAAAACATTTGCATTTGGATCAAGTGGTTGGGATATGTTCTCAGGAAATCCATTTTTAGGAATTGGAGGAGGTCGTCAAACACGATATCCTGATATGACCTCAGCAAATTGGGGACTTGATAATACAATACAATCAAACATGGGAAATATTGGTTCATGTACAAAATATGATTATCTTGACCAATTAGGAATACCAAAGGCAGACCATCGTTTTGTTCAAATCAATGTGCCGGGTGTTGATATTAAAAGATGGAGTTTTGAAGACACGGGTGTGATGTGGCCAGGGAATTTATATTTTACCGGCTCCTCGACAAAAGCAGTTAACATGTATAACCTTCCTACACAAGAGCCATTCTTTAAAGAAGTGATGGAATCAGCACTTCAAATAGGGCGATTTGGAACTTCAATGTTTCCGGTGGCAAAATTACCCATCGTGAAAAATGTCTACAGCGATGGCGCACCAAATGCCGACTTCCCTGTATCAGCAACACCATACCCTGGTGCTACTGCCGCACTTCAAGCAAGCAGTGGTTGCCCTCCATCGGATCACCCAGAAGCAAGCACAATTCAGAATCAAGCAGATTCATTTGGAAGAAATCATAATGGATCAATGGAGCTTGACTATCCAGGTTGGTCAATTATTGACCAGGAAACAGTTGTGTTTGAAGTGATTAAATTTGATACCGCATCAGGTAATCAAATTTTTGGATCAGAAAATATGCTTCAAGCAAAAGGTAGTGAGTTGACAAAGTTTCAAGATGTTTTTGGAGCAAGAGAGTTGGGAAGAAGTGACCATCCTCGTTATTCTGCTTTTTGTGTAAATGATAATTATTGGCCACATTCAAAAGCATGGATTGATATTTGGGGCATAGACCCTGCAAAAATGACATCTCTCAAATTTTACGCTGTTAAAACTGACTTTATAACATGGGGACAATGTAGACCGGGATGTGTTGATTTAGCTACCGGAAAATTTCATTTTGTTTTATCTGTTAGTGGTGCTACTTCTCCAGAAGCAAGTTTCTTTGCAAAAAATGTTTCAGTAGGTGATTCGGTTTCAGTAACATTCATGAGAGTTTCATATGATGAATGTGGTGGTGCCTCAGGAGGCGCTCCACCACCCGCAAGATTTACTTCAGCACCAACAATTGCTTCAGCAGGTTCTGCAACAGGTGCGCCATCTTCTTCACCAGTTTCAGCAATAGCAGTTCCACCAGTACATAGTTATCCAACAACAGGTGGTTCAATTCTATTACTACATTCAAATACGAATCCTCCAACAAAACCAACGACTCCAACGCCACAGGATTTCTTTGACAAAGGAAAACCAGCACCCGCAAGTTCAACTTTGAATCATGCTTTTGTTCAAGATTCTCTGACGAATGTTGTATTGACAGATAACTCGATCAATACGATTTTTTATTATTTGATGGATGTGGCACAGAACATTCAATATATTGGTGAAGTAACTTTCTATGTAGATCGAAATAAACCTGTGGGCTTTATCACACCACCAAGTGGAGCCAGCTGGGATGTACCTTATACATACGAATGGTTAGGTAAGAATAAAATGGCACCTTTTGATGGTCGCATTGAGATGAGTGATTTACCCGAAACGAATCCCATAAAAACTTGGCCTTATACAATATAAAGATTAGACAGTAAAAATGCTTCAAGACTATTCATCATCAGTAATTCCCTACGATACAAGTTGGGGCAACTACGGAATTCTCGCCAATTGGTGTAATTATGAAGATATTAAAATTTGGGTTCGTCAACTTGATGAATTATCTGCTCATGGTGTAAGTACATCAGACCTTGAAAAATGTCTTCATTATGAACTCACAGCCAGGATTCATGATCAAATTATTTATAACGGGCAAGGAGAACCTCCTACACAAACACAAATAAGACTAAATCTTTTTGTCTTTCCCGAATCAGTTAAAACTAAGACACAAACCTGTACACATATGGGATGGAATCAATCTTGGGATCCATCATCAATAAATTATCAAAGAGATCTCGGTCTGCTTGCGATGAGCAGTTTTAATTATGTACAATGGAGACAAGAGTATATAGCCTCCATTGATTCGTCTTACATTCATTCATACAGTAATCTTACTACTCATCAGGAAATCATTGATGGTTTTATAGCAATTGTAAATGGCTTTTATGACAAAACACACTTAATAAATGCAGGAAACCCGTGGGACTGGGTGGTTACAAAACAACAAGGTCGTTTAACAATTACACCATATGGGAATGGTGCTGTTACGATTGACGTGAATACACTTAAGTCAAATACTCCAAGTGCTAGTTCCTTTCCTTATTCATTGACTATGTACAATTTTAAAACGGGAATTCAAGAATGGTTCACAAATGTCAAAACAGTTTTTCTTGATAGTGCTGGAGACCTTCAAGGTTGGAGGTATGCTAATATTGGAGGTTTGATCCCAGTTCCAGGACTTGTGAGCATTACACCAAGAGATACTTCAGTCGATGAAGGAGGAAATCTTGAATTTGATATTGTAACAGAAAATATAGCTGACGGTGATAGTGTGGCTTGGAGCTTAACAAACGCCGCTGACTTCGCAACATCTTCAGGCTCTACCACAATTACATCAAATACAGGTTCATTTACTGTTTCACCTACACTCGATAACACAACGGAAGGTGTTGAAGTTTTCACGGCAGAGATTCATTATAATTCAGTTACATTAGCTTCTGCAGACGTAACGATCAACGATACGAGTTTAGATCCACCACCTACTTATGATATTGCTCCAACAGCAGTCAGTGTTGATGAAGGTTCGACAGCAACCTTTAACATCACAACAACGAGTGTATCTGATGGGACTGTATTATTCTGGGAAGTTTCTCGTCCAGAAGATTTTTCAACAGCAACTGGTTATGTTACAATTTCTGGTGGCACCGCTTCATTCACTGTGATGCCAGATGCTGATTCATTAACAGAATATGATTCTTTTTCTGGTGATGAAGACTTCTTTATTCGTTTGAGATTGAACAATGCTTCTGGTGCTGTTGTTGCAACTTCAGCAGCAATCATCATCAACGATACAAGTCAAGAATCAACCGGCGCATCTGCGCCTGTTCCTATGGTTGTTCCACCTTCTCCACCAGCACCTGTTGGAAATGCGGGTGGCGGAACAGGATCACTTCCAAAAGGTTCAGGTATCTATCATGAATGGTTTCAATATACATCATCACCTTCAGAACCTACACCAACCTGGCGAGAACATGTGCCAGACACACAATCAGTTCATATTGATTTACAATACAGACCTGCTTTAACTTCTGCTGGTGACGCACCAGCTGGTCAACAACCAAACGAGTTGCCCAATGATTCATGGAACGCAGGACCATCTTATTATCTTTATGCGAGATGGAAAGACAAAGCAACAAATATCTCAGACCTGATTACAACTTCTTTCAAAATTGACAATGATGATCCATACACGATTCGTCATTTGAATGCCAATGGTTATGATCAATATGCTTGTGATTGGATTTATCACAATGAAGAGGTTACAGATGACCATTCGGGTGTTGTATACTACACTGTATCTGTAAATGGTAATCAAAGAAAAGAGGTATTGACAACAAACTATGTGAATCCAAACACCTATCATATTGATGAAATCATTTCAATACCATCAACACCAGGTAGTCACAATATTGAAGTTCGTGCTTATGACCAAGCAGAAAACTATGTATCAAATAGTTTTGTAGTCAAGAGGTCTGCTCAAACAATCGTGTGGAATATTCTTAACGCAGCAAGAGTTCCAGCATCTCCTTGGATGGTTGAGGTTCGTTTTAAGGCAACAATTTCATCGAATGGTCCACACCTACTTGAAGGATATCTCTCTTCGATGGACCAACATTGGGTTGTTACACCACAAAATTTCTGGAAAGGTTCTCAAGGACAACAACTTGAACTTGCGGACACATATACATTTATTGAACCAGACCTGTCGAAAAATCATGGTGTTGCCTTTGTAAGAACACATGATCCAGCTGATTATTGGTATTCAGCAAAAGAATTTAATATTGACACAAGTCAAAACCCAATACAAAATTTTTCTCAGATTACGAGCATTGATTCACCTACAATTTCAATCAATGATCCAACAGGCAGAATATTTACAAACTCACTCACAAATGAGTGGGCGGTTCGTGTCGAATCCGGTAACATTCATACAAATGGTGGTCGTGACTTCATAACAGGTTATCTTCTCACAGAAGATTCTTCTTTTTCACCAACTAAAGCTCCTGAATGGGATGGTCAACTTCAGCAATTTGTTGATACGGCAGGTGATGGTTGGGAAGCAATAGCTTCTTTTGGTACATTTACAATTTCAAAAGATCAGAATTTCACATTCTCAGGAACTTTTGGGACAAAGACAGTCTACTTATGGGTTTCGACTCATGGTCATAGTGGTGATGTTCCAGGCTTTCCTCAACAATTCTTTCGAGAAGAATATACAATTGAATACATCAATGACTTTGTTGGTCCTTGGTGTCGTAATATTGATGTTGAAGAATTAGATATATCTGCATTAGACACTACAACAAAAGTCTATTCAGATTATACCGATCCTAACTATAATCCGATTGAGACTTATCAGCGTGATAGTGAAGTAACTTCAGATAATATTCGTATCACTGGAGAAGTTTATGACAATGAAAGTTGGGTTCATCGTTATGTCTTAGGTTCATATGGTGTTCCACCTCCATATTCACAAGCAGATCCTGGTGTTTGGACTGTTTTGGATCCTCCACTCACAGCAACAAATTTCACTGGTGATTTTCAATTAGCTTTTCCAAATTCAATGAAGACCCATTATCTCTGGGCTGTTGATGTTTGTGGTAATTATTCAAGAACAATGATTTCAACTGAACTGAAGAATCCAGATTATGTCATTCCAACTCAGGGAGGATCAGTTGGTGCGCCTTATAAGTTTGAAGGTAAAGCAGATGAGCATGATCTTCGTGAAAGTATTGTATCCATGTTTGGTGATGGTGTATTTCACACTGGTATGATTTCAAATCAAACACCAAAAGTTCGCACAAATCGTGTTCATAAACTGAGTGAGTATCGTGGCTTGCGTGTAGCAAACACTCAAACGGTACCGATATCAGATGAATTTTTACCATTCCCTACAGATCCGGCAAATCCTCAACAAAAAGGTGGTGATGCTCTAAAGTTCTCGGACTTCTTGTTTAAGATTCCGAGAATTGATGATTTGTTTGTCAATGCTTATATACCACCAGATACGCCGACAAACACTACAGAACCTACTTTTGTTGGTGATACTCGTAACATTGCGCTTACAATGGATATTGATAGTGGTAATCAACCTCAGGAATGGAAATCAATCAACAATAATGTGATCGATGATTCAGCCACATGGACAGCTTCTTTTATTCCGAAAGGAGCAGGTGGTTCACAAAACATCAATGTAGGTACAATCGTTCAAGGTGTAATTCAAGGCTTCACTTTTAATGCTCCTGGTGTTTATATCTTTATCGGAACATCTTCATTTGGTAAAACAGCAAGCCGAACTTACATCATTTACGATGTCGGCACTCCTGTTCCGCCAACTCAAGGACCTCCAGTCAAAGTAGGACCAATTGACTTAGGAAATAATCCTTTCGGACAAACAGATATTGAAATTGATTACTTTGTTGATCAAGTTTCTTTAGCAGTTGATGTAGTGATGTGTATTGACCGTTCAGGTAGTTATGTTCCTGATTTTTCAAATGCTTTATATGACGCTTGCTTTCCACAACCGAGCAAAAAGGTTAGATTACTTTGTGCTACATATCCTGGCTATTATGGTGTGTTTGCGATTACAAATAATCTTACTTCGATTGATACTGAAATCAAAGAAGCTTTTGTGAATCTGAAGTATTTGTTGAAAGACCGTGGACCGATTACTGCCGCAGATCAAGTTTCAAGTTTATCAAGTATAACATCACCTAGTGGTAATCTTGCTTCTGATTGGCCGATACTATCTAGCTTACTCACATCAAACGGTGAGCAAATTTATAAACTTCATGAGACTGCAACAAAAGATGAATTAGTTGAAACAGTTATGGAGAGTGCGGGTCTTCAAGCCAAAGAATATGCTGATGGTTCAAGGGATTCTCATAATTCAAATTCAAGTTCAAATCGTTTCAATGCTTATTGGTTCACTGATGAGAACTTTGCTGAAAAAACTCTTGTCACAGCAATCAGTCAATTCGCACGAAACTCAAGAACAAATTTCTCTGATGCTCGTTTCTGTATTGTATGGTATTGGAATCCATCAAGTCAATCAGGAATTGTTACAACAACAGGTGAGTTAACTTTTGGTGATGCCTGGACAAAATTTGTTGAAAAGCCGTATGATATAAGTATTTTACCAACACCAGGTCATAAATCTTTGCAAGAAGGTATTTCAGTATTTAAAGATGCAAGGTCTGGTGGACATGAACCAAAAATTGAAGCCGTTGGTCGTTCAGCAACCGGTGAATTAGCTGGAGCTTGGAGAGAAACCGCCGCTAAATTAGTTATTCTCTTTTCCGATGAAACAGACGGACCTCCATGGAATTCCAGTGCTTCATCATCAACAACTTATACTGATTCAGGCAGTTCAAGTTATTATCGTAAATTATTGGTCAAAAATGAAGTCGGCTTTATTTGCTTTGATGCGGGTAAATCTTTAGGTGGCACCGTCACAAAAAACGAAGATGGTTTGACCGCCGCCACAAATGCAACAAGAAGATGGGGTGGTCTTTTAGATACACTCACGTTAGGATCAGATGCGGCTGAAATTGCAGGAAAAATGGATGATGCTTTTGATTTGTATCAAGCAGGTGTCACTTTTGATTTGATTTCAGCCATCAATCCACCAGTGATTTTGATTCCATCTTCAATACAAGCAAAAACTGGAGCAGGTGCCCATGCGCCAGGAACAGTCGCACCGATACCATACAGTCAGTTAATTAGTTGGCCTGGTGGTGGTTATGACTATCGTAAAAGAGCAGTGTTTACGGGTAAGCTAGATAATGCTGCAGTGGGAAGTTTAGGTACTGATTATATTATCACATACATTTCAATCAAGAATTCTTCTGGTATTGAAATTGCTCGCAAAGAAATTCAAATTCAAGTAAAAAGATAAGCTAAATATGGTTAGAAAATTCTTCACAAATACACTAACAAAATATTTTGAATAGACAATCATGGCAATTATTGGCAGTATTTCCCTTCATAGTGCAACACTTTTATCGACTACTCCTCTCGCTTATCAAGTTTGGATAAATGTAAATTCCGTAAGTGATACGGAACTCATTCGTATGAGTACTTATTATGATTCTGCATTAGTCACCAATAATGTTATACCGACTGCTCCTGTGCCAAAATATTCATATGGCACTACAGCAGTTCCTTATCTATTGGGAGTGAGTGCGGTTTCTACAGGATGGCATGATGTAGAAGTTGAATTTGAAAATAATGGTGGAGATGTTGTAAGATTCATTACAAGTTTTTATCTTGATTTACAATCACCAACAATCAATAATTTTTCAAAAGTAGGCATTCGAAAAAATGGTTCTGGTGATTTTGTTGTATCATGGGATATTGACCTTCATGATGATGCTGGTATTTCACATATCAAATTAGGAAGAATGCAAGATTCTTCAAATGATGTGAATATCACAATTCCCATAGGTATTCAAAATTATCATGAAACCGTTGAAATTATTGTTCCTCAAACAATATCAAATAATTCAACACATGACTTCTATATTGAAGTAACAGATTATTCAGATAATCAAATTACAAGTGCAACAATTCCTGTTTTCTTCACGACTTCTTCTCCGGTGATTACAAACTATCGTTTGAATTATATTTCACAAACAGCAACTGATTATATTTTAGATATGTCGATTGATTGCGTGTTTGCGACAACTCAGAAAATTGTTGGGTATTCTTCCACATTTGCGACACCAGTAGCATCATGGAATAATTATTTGGCGACTGGTGGAACAGTTACGATTAATACTCAGGTTGTAGTTGATAAGGCTACAAATAATGCCGGAACATATAAGACATATGCTCAAATAATCGATGACTTTGGAAATCTTTCATCAGTAGAAGAATATGAATTTACACTCGATACATTTGCGCCAACTGGTGATTTGACTATGAGCTATGCTGAGAAAGTAGGAACACATCCATCTCAGTTTTACTATGCGAATCTTCATTTCACAGCAACTGATAGTGGGTTGGTCACACACTATGCTTTCAGTGATGTGGGACCCTCACATCTCACAACCTGGAATCCAATCGCTCCACCTTCTACGGTAGTCAACTTTCGACAGACCTACAACTTGGGTCAGTCTGGTTCAAAAACTGTCTATGCCAAGTATCGTGACTTCTCTGGGAATGAATCTCCCGTCTATGCAGAGGCAATGACAATTGATAACTCACCACCCGCAGTGAGCTTGGGTTTTGTTGAGGGTGAATTACGAGGTGACGGAGATTACGATGCTCACTTTGATATCACTGCCATTGATAGTGACGCAATCAAATTCATCAAATTATATGCCGTCAACTCAAACACAGGCAATCTTGTCTCAGGTCACACAAACAATTGGATTCAAATCACAGATACAACACACTTAATCGAAAGAAGACCAATTGTAATTCCTATTGCTGAACATGAAGACCTTCTTGATTTTCATTTTCAAGCAAGAGACATTTATGGTAACGAAAGTACAAAACCTGTAGTATCTGTTCAGTTTGATAAACAAAAACCAACAATCAATAATTTTGTATTCACTGATACAACAAAAGGAACTACAGAATATCGTATTCATACAAGATTTGATGCGATTGATAATCACGGAATCGTAGCATATCGTTATCGATTTGATAATGTAACATTAGCACCTTGGATTTATACAACAAAAACAACTCACCTACAAGAAGACATATATCTTGATGTAGCAAATCCTTCCGAGTTAGGTGCTGCGAAGAACTTCTTTGTTCAAGTCAAAGACGCCTTTGGTAATGAAAGCAACGCAAATAGTTTATTTGTGAAAACAAACAATATACCTCCTGAAAAAACACCAGGAACAGATGGTCTCAAATTTGCAGGTGGCGCACTCACACTCACAGATTATGTTCTCTCATTTCAAATCGACGCTCAAGATTCAGACCCTACGGATAATGTTTATTTCTATTCACTTGAAGTTGACAATGCTTCAGCAATTAACTGGAAACAATTCCCAACTCCGAACAATACAGTTTCAGAAATTGTTACTCTCAATTTACCCAGAACAACAACAGGTAAGCACGATTTCTATCTAAGAGTAGCTGACAAGTATAAGAACATAAGTCCTGTTTATAATCTTGAATATGACCTTGATGCAATTCAAACGGTTGGTGGTCTCACATTGAATAATGTTTCCAAATCAGTTACAACTTATACAGCAAATGTTGAATTGTTTGCTGTTGATAATCGTAAAATACAATCATACTTTATTCAGAATAGTGATGGTGGACCAGAAGTTGAAATCGCTATTGTTCCTCCTGTTCAAGTCTTCAATGAATTTTATGAGTTCCAAATCGGATTGACAGCGGGACCAAAGTGGGCAACAGTTCGTTATAAAGATAACTTTGATAACATGTCAGATACTTATCGTATTGATTTTGATTTAGACACAACAGATCCTTATCTTGATTATTACTTTGCGGGAGCAACTTCAAATGCTACTCACATGTTTTTAGATTTTGATTTAGACTTCAAAGATAATTATCAATTACAATATTATAAATTCTGGGATAGCACAGTTCTTGAGCCAACCGATTGGACGGAAATACCAAGAGCAAATAATGTCAATGTAGTTCGAACAATCACATTACCTAAAGGATTGGTCAATCCTAATTTTACTTGGAAAGTTTTAGACTTTTTTGGAAATGCAAATACAGGAACTTTTTCAAAATATATAACAACATCACCACCAATTACCACTCTTTCATTAAATTCAATTAGCTATTCCGTTGGTGACATCAATGTTGCTGTTGATTATGATATACAGGCTGCTATTGGTTCGATGGTGGATAAGTATGAAGTTGATATCAATGCAGGTTCACACAACTATACTGTTGATCTTTATCCGAACCAAGTCAATCCTAAAGGAACTTTTTATCATAGTTATCCAATTACAGAAGTTCAATCAGATATCAAAGTTCATGGACTTTCAGATTATGGCTATCGTGAATCTGCGCCCATGACCTTAACAACTTTTTTTGATAGTTCTCTTCCTACTGTTTCAAATACCACATTTATAGGTAGTTACGGTATTAGTGGTGATTATGTTCTTCAGTTTCGTGTAGCTGCCGCAGATACTGGAAGCGGTATACGAAAAATTATTTTCCGTGATCCAGCTGGTCACATACCAGATGTTGTATCTTTAACTCCACTTACTCATCATCTTGATCAAAATATCAATGTTCGTGTAGATGGCTCGTATCCAGTCAATACAATTTCACCAACCATCTTCGTTGAAGACTTATTAGGCAACCGCTCAACCGGAAATACAGTTCCTTCAATTTATCTGGATAATGCTGGTGCTGCAGTCAACAATGTAATCATCAATTCAAATACAAGATATCCATCTTTAGTTCATACAGCACCTGGTGTTGGCGCAAATACACATGTGATACCTATTGAATTTGATGCTCATGATTATTCAGAGATTACACACTATCACTATTCACCTCATGTAAGTGTACCATTTAACGCAGCTACTTGGACTGCAGTTCCTACACCAGCGTTAGATATAACAATTAACGAAACAATTAATTTAGATGCTTTAGGATTTACAGAAGGTCATGGTGCTTTCTTCATTCATATAAAAGATCGTTTTGATAATATCAGCGTAGCTGGTGAAGTCTTTGAATACGATAAAACAAAACCAACAGTCAGTATCGCATTTCAAAACCGTATTGAACGAGCAAATGTAGCAGGTATAGATCATTTTGTGGTACCATACACAATGACATACAATGACAATCATGCTGAAGTAATTCATAAAGTTGAAACTACTCGTATTGGTGGTGTGTGGTCTTCAGCAAATGTTTCAACGATTGTTCCAGAATCATTATCTGCTGTAACAAATGAAGTTTATTATATACCAGTTGCAACTTATGGTGACACAAGAATCAATGTAAGTGTAATTGACCGTTTGAATAATCAATCAGCAAATTCTGATTTTGATGTTTGGTTAGAAGACAATCCACCAACAATCAATTATGGTGTCATCAATGGCGGTGCTGCTTATACAACAAACAAAAATGTGCTTGTTCGTATTGACATGCTCGATGATCGAGGTGTTACAGATTATCTTATTTCAAATACGGCAAATCTCGTTTGGGATAGTCCAGGCTGGGCAACCATTCCTCTTTCACCCGCAACAGCAATCACATCCACATTCAGTGTTGACTTAGAGGCTCTCGGTTTTGATCAAGGCACATGTAATGTTCACATGTATATCAAAGATTTCTGTCAAAATATTTCAAACACTGTAGCAACAATCATATATGATTATGAACCACCTGAAGTTGTTGACTTTAAAATCGATGGCTTTGTCAGAACACCGAGTACATTTGATATCACTCTCAATGCTCATGCTTATGACGTCACATCTGGTCTTGTTGAATATTACATTTCACAGAGTAATACAGAAACAGTTTATAATCCTGTTCCTGGAACACCTCCACCGATCATCAACGATGGTTCAGCACCGACTGAATTCAAGAAAATAGAGCAAGTTTCTGTACAAGATTCTGGTTGGAAATGGTTCTACTTCTCAGCAATTGATGCTGCGGGTAATGTATCAGAAAAAGCAAATACAAGAATGTATATTGACTCGTCTGCGCCTGTTGGTGTCACATTCGAGTCTGCAAGTCCAATCAATAAGTATTATCTAAATCCAACTCAAACAAATTTTGATTATACTGTTACTGATGATTATGCATTATCAGTTCTTGGATATAATTTTGATGGCGATGCTTCAACACTCTTCCGCTCTTACCCAGCACCTGTAGGTTTTGGATTGGGAACTACAGCCGATTCAGGAACATTCAGCGCAACAACGATGGTAACTCTTCCTGATGGACCACATACGATTTTCTTAGTTGTAAAAGATACATTTGATAATACTGTTGAAGTACCTTACGAATTTTATTACGATAGTCAACCTCCTGAGATTACACGATTTGAAGTTACAGAAATTCGTCCTTGGGTTGATCCTCCACCATCAACAGATTTCTGGGTAGAGTTTGCCTTGGAGGTCAAAGATGCGGCAGGTATTGACCGTTACGAATTGTATGATAATGGTGTTCTCATGGCAACAGTTCCTGTGAATGATACACATGTTGCACAAACACCTAAACTTCACACAACACTTTCATCTCTTACTCCTCCAACAGGACTTGATATTCAATTTGTACTGCTCGAAGATATTTTTGGTGTAAGTTCAACAGAAGTGTTTGCTCTTGTGAATAATTATACAGGAAACCCAGCAGAAGATACCGCAATTCTAAATGTAGCAAGCGCAAAGGGTAAAGTTTCTGTAAGTGAGTTAAGTCTAGCAGCAAGACCTGAAACAGATATTCGTCTTTTCAATAAAGGTATGGCTCCAGCACCTCAAACATTGGCTGCTGCGATTCCTACTTTCGACGATACAAATTTGATGTCTCCTGGCTATAAACTCTTCTCAATCGAACAAAGAACAAATCCTGTTTCAGATTCTCGAATGGTAGATTTCATGAAGAATGAGCCAGGGCATTTTATTTATAAGGATGAAGATATCACAGAATCATCAATCAATCAATATACAAAAGTAGCATACACACCCATTTATACAAATGCTTCTGTTGATCGAGAAATACATGTTTATGAAATTTATGCTTATGACTATGCTGGTAACATGGCAAGTAATACTCATATTGAAGCATTTCACGATGGCACTTCGTTAGCAATCTCAAACATGTTAGTTGACGGTGCGGCATCGATTTCACGAACAGGTATTACAAACGAGGTGTTTACTGCTGACATGGATAGTTTAGTTGAAGTTGAGAAATATGCTCTTACAATTCAACCAACAATTGACTTCTATAATGCTTTCTGGGAAGATGTTTCAACACCGGCTAAATCTGTAGCATTTAGTGAGACAAGAAGCACAAATGAATTTGCCTTGTCGAATGTAGGTCCAGATAATATAGTATATCTTCACGCAAAAGATCGTAATGGTCATAAAACAACAAGCAGTGTTCAGCTATCCTTAGTTGTCAAAAATCCAACAATTACAACGATAGCTTCACCAATTAATCTAAAGAGGGAAGGTGGTTATTACACAGGAACACTTGTCTTTGACATTGAATCAAAACCATAAGGAATAAGGAATGTCGCTCAATTATTCAAATGTTAACACAAATAATGTAGCTCTATCTAGTCTTCCATTCACTATTACTGCTACCTATAATCAAGGTGGAACGAATAGAAATCTTTATGAAGTTAAAACTACTCTTTCTGATTATGATTGGCGTAGAGCAGACCTTAAAGATTATGCTTTAGCATTATCAAAATTATGGGTACACGATCCGACAAACAGTCGAAAAAAATATTATGTGTTAAATTCTGGTCATGATGAATGGCCTGTTGGAACGACAGCGGCTACAAAAAGCACCCAAGGGGATTGGCCGGATAGTACTCATAATGCGTCTGAAATTGAAGGAAAACATGTACAACTTAATATTTTTTGTAGTGATGATATAACAGAGATTGATGGTTTTGCAAAACCTTATAGTTTTGGAGGTCTTCAAACAAGAAATGTTATAGTAGGATTTCAATGGAATCTTTTTGGTACAAACCCAGCAGGTCCTCCTGATGATTATGGTAATTTTCAACCAATGCTTAATAATGGTTTTGCCTCTGGTCTAGCACCTACGAATTATTGGCAATATATTTGGCTTCCTAATAATCATATAAATGGAAATCCTCCGGCGGGCACTGACATCACGAATCATTATTATCTTGAAAAAATAGACCAGTTACTAATTGATAATACGATTGATGACTTTGTTGCTGATACACATAATAATGGGTTGACTCAGAATACAACACCTACACCGCCGCCTCCGCCTACACCACCAGAAATTGTTAATATACACTTTTACTATAATCCCGGTTCTGTAATCGACAAGGCAGGAAATCTTGATGATGTTTCTGCTACTTATGAAGCCCCGTTAGAATCTTCATCTGCTATTTTTTTACTTGAATTTGACAAACCATTGGATGCTTCAGCAATTACATCTGCGCCTACAAAGCCCATCGGTATTATGGATAGAACAGAACTCTCCAGCACCGGCAACCTGACGTACTTTAACCAGGTTAGCGCAGCAGGTTTCGGTTTTGAATGGTGGAAATATTATGATGACGTACATAATTTGACTTCAACTAGTGTAGGAGGTTTTACATCAGGTCTTTTAAGCGATGGCCATCTTAACAATAATATTACAAGTAACTCTCCTATGAGTCACTGTATATATGTTGCGATTCCTGGAGGCGTACTCAAAGCAGGTCATGAATATTCGATTTGGCATATACCAGAATACATTAAGGGTACTGACAACACACCAATGAATCGGTACAACACTGGGACTGCCTTTACTGCTACATGGGAGGCAGGTCCGAGTCTAGCCGAGTTGCTTTTAAAAATTGAAGCACCGGCCGTTGACGCCACAGCACCTACAATAGTTTCAAAAACACCTGCACCCGGTGCTACAAATGTGTCTGTGAATACACCGATTACAATTACTTTTGACGAAGAACTTGATCCTGCGACAACAACAGGAAATTGGACACCTTACCCCGCAAGCATTACATATTCTTCAAAAGTAATTACGGTCACTCCATCAAGTCCTCTTCCGGGAACAACAACGATTAATGTTACAGCGCCTGCTAGTATTACAGACACATCAGGAAACGCTTTAGTTTTACCAGTAACTTGGTCATTTACGACTGCAGCACCACCTGACACTCGAGTTCCAATTGAAGCATATGCGATTGGCTTTACTAAAGATCCAGATAATTTCAAATCAATACCTTTGACAAAAAGTGGTACCATTACTCAAGAATTTAAAATTCCTGCTGTCGATATGAATGGTCCAAAAATTATGTATTTGAGATTACGAGATCAAGATGGTTTGATTTCAACAAATTATCGTATCGCTTTGAGAGTTTTAGATTTTGAATTAGAAACATTTGAAGTGAATACTCATGGTTATTGTGGAGGAACAACAAATCAAATTGATGTTTTATTCGATACAGATACAGATCCTACTACAATGGAATATGGATTCCTTGTAGATGATTCTGGTGAACCAACTGTTTGGAATCCTGTGACTCCTTTGTCATATGATAGTGTTGGTAAATATAAATTCAATTTCAATTTGGATGTTTCAGTTATAAGCAGTGGTCAGCATGACTTATATGTTTGGTTGAGAGCATTAGAAGGTGAGAAGAAATTCTGTAAAACTGATTTTGTGAGCGAGCCGATTCCTGCTGATCCATATGGTTCGCTCATAATTAAAAAATCAATGATTGACGGTGCTAAGAAAAAAGTTTGGGTAGAAGCAAATATCTTTGACGCTGGTGTCGGTGTTTCAGCAATTAGTTTTGTTGAATCAACAAATCCAGCAAGTTTTGAAAGTATAAATATAATACAAAATAAACGAATTACAAAATTATTTGAGTATGATGCTTCCGCAAACACAACCAATACGTTCAATTTAATTATCGAAGATGCTGTTGGTAGAACTTCAGCTTTAATTACAACCTCTATTAACTTGAGCGGTGTTTACTGAAAACTATAAAAGAGACCGTCAATCGTTAGCGATTGTTGCGACAAATAAAGATGACATAAATAATCATAGACTTAATATTTGTCAAAAAAACAAGCTCAACATTAAATTACAAAATCAAGAGAACGAGATTCTTTCTCTTCGAAATGAAATCGAAGAAATGAAAAAGATTTTATCTCATTTAATATCCAAATAATTTAGGAAAGACGAATGGCACTTATCAAAAGAATCGTAACTGGTCAAACCTTTGGTAACTGGCTTGATACCACTAACAAATTGATTGACGACCTAAATGCCGCAAACCCTACAAGAGGTGGAAATCGACTTGTAAGGTATGATAATCTCGGCAGTCTTAGTATTCGTGACATTCAAGCAAATAGTTTCTTTTTGGATACTGATACTTCAGTTAAAATCGACACTCTTTCGACTGATTATACAGTTGCTGGGCATGAAAACGATAATACGATCTTTACAGCAGCAGCAACTTATGCTGCGATTAAAGCTGAAGCAAAGAATATTATCAAGAATGCTGGAGGTCATACAGTTTCAAGTGAATATATTGAGATTGTAGATCCTACTCCTGGTTCAACTGTTGCTCCTGCTATTGCTGCCTCAAGTCTCACAGAGCCAATTGTTCGAACTGTTTTGGGAGGAACAGAAATAATTCGTACAACTTCTTCAGAAACACAATTTAATCAAAATGTAATCATTGATGGAGACCTAAGTGTCTTGGGTGATTCTGTTGAATTGACCACCGAAACACTTCAAGTTCAAGATAATAACTTAGTGTTGAACACAGGAGGAACTAATCATTCAGCAGAAAGATCTGGTTTTGATGTATCTGCAACAACAGCATATTTAAGATTAGTCAATAGTGGTAATCGTTTCCCCTGGAGTTCAAAGCATGGCACAACAGAACCTAAAAATATTCGTATTAAACTTTATGAATCAGGCGCCGTTCGTAGTTATTTTATTTCAAAGATTCCAGGTGACTCAGATGTTCCTCAACAAACTTATGCTCAAGGTGAATATTTAAGTGCAAACTTTCAAGACCTTCGTAAACTATTCATAAATCAAAAAGATAGTCTTGTTTTTGAATATCGTTTAGATTCGACAGTTCAAACTACAAATACAATTCCTTTTGCGATTGGAACGTCAGCAGGCTCTACAAGAGAAACAAGCGTATTAGAACCAGATCCTTCAAATCCAGGCAGCACGGCTAACTCAGAAATTATCTATAATATTGACGGTGTTGATTATAGTTCTTATGAAGAATATAAAAATGAATTTTTATCAAGAGATTGGAATGATGGCACCGTTGTCAAAGTTACATTTTCTCCAAAAGATTATACACAACCTACACATAAGTATTTCTACTGGTCAGGAACTGTAAATTCATATTCATATGTTGCTGAAACAAACTTCCTTGCCGGATCAAGCCAACAAATTGAAAGTGACATTTTTACTGACGGAACATTTACAACAGGTAACGCAAAGAATAATGATTATCTATTAGCACTTGGAGATGGACTTACTTTCACAATTGATTACGCAAGTCTAAACACAATTGATGGTGTAAAAGAACCAGTGCTGATTGGAACATTGCCATTTGATGCATCAGATCCTACATATTCATTTGGTCCTCCTCATGAAGTTCGTCTTCATATCAACAATCTAGTTTTCAAACAAAATGGCTCACCCTTTCCATATGATATTAAGTATGAGTTGAATGGTATTGAATATAATGGTGGAGCAAATCGAGAATTAGCTGATTATATTCAAAACTTCCGAAACAATGATGATGGAACTTCAAATCCAATCGTTACAGCAAATGTAATCTTTACTCCAAGTAATCTTGCGATTGCGAGTCAATACGACTTCTATTATTTCAATACTGCAAATAATCAAAATACTTACAGCGGAACAAACTACGATTTTGGTGGAAGAATTAATGTAACAGCAAACAATACGGGAATGGGTGAAGAAATCAATGTAATCTATCCTATGGGACAACCACTCACTGAAATCATGACAGAAACAATGTCTGACTTAATCATTGGTGGTGTTCAAAACGGTGATCGTCCTGTTGATGCTGGTGATACATTGATTCTTGATTGTTTTACTTTAACTGAAGCATTACAAATACAAAAAGCTGGCGCTGATTTGAATTATGAAGACCATGGTATAAGATATGAAGTTGACGGTAATTTTTATGAAGTATGGAGTGACTTTGATACTCATTTTGCTACAAAGACAACATCCGCCTCAATACATCTGACACCTACTGTTCAACTTCAAAATCAAACAATTCAGTATAAAACAGCATCTCGAGCTGGTGGAAATATTGTTATTCAACCAGAAAAAACACGAAAGCTTGACGCTTGGCATCTCGCTACTGATACTTCATCTCCTGGGAACGGTGATGGTTCAGCAAGAATTGAAAATCCAATTGGATTTAATGTCACAAAGAATCATAATCATCTTCTTAAAATGGATGGTGTCACTGCAGACTTCTCAGGGACTCAATCTGGTTTAAGACTGCCTGTTGAATCAATTCCAAGAACGGCTCCTCACCCAGCGGCAACAGACGGAACAATTCGTTATAATGCTGGAACAAACTTATTTGAAGGCTACACAAACGGAACCTGGAGAGGTTTAGGTGGTGTTATTGACTTGAATCAAGATACAGAAGTCAAAGCTCATGATTCAAACGATATTCTTCATTTCTATACAAATGGATTCAACCTCTCAAACATGCAACAAGATCAATATTTCTTGTATTCAACCACAAACACATCAATTTCTGGAACAGAAACTGGTCAAGTCAAAGTTGAATCGAATATTGATATAGGTAAATATACAATTTGGACAGAAGCAAGTCAAGGAACATTGGGTCACTTCAATGACACAATTAGTTCACCAGAAGCCACTAAGCTAACTGTTCAACCAAATGGTGTTAAAGTTGATAGTACTGGATTCTTCAAGCTTCCCGTTGGTGACCATAGTCAACGTCCACTCGCACCAGAACATGGGATGTTACGAATGAATAGTGATGCTCTTCAGTTAAATGATACGAACAGCACAACTCTCACAAATGTAGGTTCATCTGATAAGGTAGATGCTCTTGAATATTGGGACGCAACTGAAAATGCGTGGATTACACTATCTCATGTGAAGAATGAATTTGTTCAAGAATTGCCTGCTGGACATGTAGGACCTGATGTAACATTTGAAATGATTCTTCGTCCTTTTGAAAAGCATGAACTTGAAATATACGTCAACGGTATTCGTATACCAAGAAGTGATATAGTGTCAATCACATCTATTAATAATGCTACAGTGCCTTATAGTGATTGTACAATTAAATTTAGTTCTGCTCGTTCTCCAGGTCAGATTATTACTGTTATTCAATCACCAAAAAGATATGTGGGTGAAACACATTTTGGATTCTTGAGTAAAGCAGAATTTCTTTCGGGGTTGACTGATCCAGTAAATTTTGCAGGCACCTTTAAGATTACTAACTCAATTCAAGCATCTTCAATCTCAGACGCCGCTCTTGTAGTTTCTGGAGGTATCGGTCTTTCTCATGATGCGATTGTGGGTGGTTCTGTAATTGAACTTTCTGCCTTAGCACTCAAAGAAAATATCAAGCCAATTGAATCTGCTCTTGATAAAGTAAGGCAACTCAATGGTGTTGAATTTACTTGGAAGGATGAGAAGAAACAAAATCCTCTTCCAGAATACGGTTTGATTGCTGAGAATGTAGCAAATGTGGTACCTAATTTAGCTTCTTTCGAAAATAATAAAGCAAGTGGTGTAAAATATAGTAAGGTTGTTGCTCTCTTGATTGAAGCAGTAAAACAGCAGCAAGAAGAGATTGATGTATTGAAACAACAACTACCAAAGAAAAGAACTCGCAAATCTTCTTCTACTCAAAAATAATATAGGAAATAAAAGATGCCTACGTCAACTCTTAATTATATTGATAAAGTAGTTTCAACTTACGATTCAGGTTCAGATTCTGCTGGGTTTACAAAACTTGACATTTCAGACACTGCTACAATGGTAGGTGCTAGTATTGATAGTCTTAGTGTGAAAGATGAATTTAAACTTACAACTCCTTCTGGAAATAAAACAATTGTATTTCCAGATCCAATTGATATACCTAATAGTGCTTTAACTGAAGCTCATTATCTTGCTTATGAACCAGTAGATAGTAACTCAGGAAATGTTACAATTAAAAAGTTTGAAGATGGTGGATTTTCAATGTCTAAACTTGCTTCTGTAATTGATTACGGTTCAGGTGGGCAAGGGCAATTGGTAACTTTCAGTAAAGCTGAGGGTAAATTAGTTATTAATCAAGATGCTGAATATAATTCATTTTCTGGAAGAACAGAAATCTTAGCAGATAAGCTAAAGATGACTGATAACATTCTTGTTGCTTCAAACCCAGCGGGTTCTGGAGCAGGAGTATATCGTTTGACATTAGGTAATCTTGTAGCTTCTGTTCAGATCTTAGCTTCAGAAATTACAACGATTGGTAGTTTGACTTCAAACACAAAAGCAACTTCTGCTCATAATTCAATTGATTTTACTGTTGATGAAATGGATAATGTTGGATATAATCCAACTATGACATTTGACATTGATGGACTCTCAATGGCTGCTGGACATTTCTCAGTTCCAACTACACATGGATTTACATTTGGTGCCGCTTTTGATATTGCAGCTGATCCTACACGAAGATATTATAATGGTATACTTTCATATATTGATGAAATTGAAGCAAGTGGTGTGATTACTCAATATAGTGGATTTGTGTTTGAAACTGGTGATTATGCTACTGAAACAACAAAGACTCTTTCACTTGAATTTGAAACAACATCTTCAATAATACTTTCAAATGATGTTACGCAAATAGGTCAAGATATTATTTTGACAGATTCAACAATTGACCTATACAATACAGATTTGAACTTTGCAAATAACGATATTATTTTCACTGATGGTTCACGGCTTGAAGTTGATGGAAACATTGTTCTTTCACAAAGTATGGATCAAACCTCTGATGTTTTGATTCGATCTTTGAAGTCATCAACTTCACTAAAAGCAAATACTGAAATTCAAGTAGGTGTTGATCCAACTCAATTTAATATAACAAGTGAAGTTGATGGAACAAGAATTACAACGTCAGCAGCAAATACAATTTATATTGATTCACCTCTCACTTTTTCAGACACACTCTCTTCAACAGGTTCAGTTGACCTGACTGCAGCATCAGCAATCGATTTTGGTAACTTTACAGCGCAAGCCGCCTCTGCCACCACAGTTTCAGCAACGGGTAATATCTCATCTGATACAAATTTTGTATTACCAAATAATGGTCAATTACAAATTATAAATGGCTCTGATACATCTTACTTAGATGATACTAAACTTTTATTACCAAATGGTTACATTGCTTGTGGGCAAGACATTACTGCTGGAACCAGTCTTCTTGTTCAAGGTTCAGGTGGATTAGGAATTACAGTAAATGCTGGTGGAGTTACAGTAGATGCTGGAGGAGTTCAGGTAACTGCCGGTGGTTTGAATATTGATGATGGTGACCTAACTTGTGGAACTTGTGAGTTTGAAAGAAGCACAGGAACTATTCGTGGAACAGCATTGCGTATTAGTTCTGGTGATTTTGAGCTTCAATCAAGTGCATTTATTCAACAAGATTTAACAGTTGTAGCTGGTGCTGTTTCTTTCCCTGCTGCGCCAACAATTTCTTCTTCAGTCACTCTCAAAGAAAATATTTCAGAATACAGCAGTGGACTTTCAGCAATCATGAATATGAAGCCAGTTACATATAATCGCAAGAAAAAACCTGGAACACAAGAATTTGGTTTCATCGCAGAAGAAATGGAAAAAGTTTTACCAACTGTTGTTTCATCACCCGATAATGTAAAATCAATTAAGTATACTGAGATCATTCCCGTTTTAGTATCGGCATTACAAGAACAACAGCAAAGAATCAATGAATTAGAAAGTAAGCTTTCTAAATAATATAAAGTTTTACAATCAAGTTTCTCAAAGGATAAAAATGGCTTTTATTAATAATACGATTACTTCGAAAAAAGGAACAGGGGAGGATCTATTTGTTCGAACTGGAAGTTTGCTTTCGCCAACTACATTTACTTTGAGTGCAGATGCGGGAAGTACTGTTACTATTTCTGGAGTTCCTACTTTTCTCACTGATATGGCATCAAACAATTATGATCTAATTGATAAACTTCTTGTATTCGATACTGGTCAGGTAAAATGGATTAAAGCTATTGATTCTGATAATACCTCACTTACTTATGGTAAACTTCTGAGTGTTGAGCCAAACAATCCTGTTCCATCAGGAACAAATTTTAAAGTATATGAGCCATCAGTCAGTATCACTGATGATTCAAAAATGGTTTTCAATCGGGTTACACCTGATGCAATCATGACTGGAGAACATGGTATTGATTTAGGATATGGTAAAATTCGAAATGCTGCTCTACCTGAACATGCTCATGATGTCGCAACAAAACAATATGTTGATAGTTTAAAGATTGGAAACTGGAATCATATTGAAAAATTTGAGGGTGACGGAGCAAATACAGAATTTTTAGTTTCTGTTCCGATTTCAACATACAACGCAATCGTATCTGTCGGTGGTGTGATTCAGGATCCATTTGATTCTTATCTCTTTGAATTCAACAAAAATACTACAAAACTCAAATTCTATGAGCCACCACCCGAAGAAACAGTTGTTACAATTCGTACAACAACTTCAACAAACCTTTCATCATCAACAGCACTTGAAGAAATCTTTGTTGCTTCTGTTAAGCAAAGCACATTTGTTCTTGACAACGAGGTCTTTGACAAGTTCGGTTTGATTGTCACAATTGACGGTGTTGTTCAGTCAACATTGAACTATGACATCTTGACAACACCTCCTGGTGTTCGTGAAGTCACTCTACCGGACGGAACAAAGAATAAAGTTTATTACGGAAACGAATATAAAATTCTAAAGTTTGTTGAAGGTTTGGACTTAGGTGCTACAGTTCGTGTGCTGAATGTTCGTGGACGAGGATTCCACTCTCACAGCGGAACAACAATTCTTCTTGAGAATGATTCATTAGTGCCCAATACAGAAAGTATTATATCTGGTGATTATCAATTAGTAATTGAAGATCATCCTTCTGCTCCTCCTCAAGATACAGTATTTCGTACTTTAGCAAATAACAATTTCACATTTACTGTTACTCATGACTTTATTCTGAATCGTGGTGGTTTAAATCTTTATGCAAATACTACTTGTAATAATTTGTATATCAATCTACCTGAAATGGGTGGTGAATATTCACCAGACCAAGGTATGGAAGTCAAAGTTTCAACAAGTGTGAACACAGCAAATGTTTTCATCAATGCAGATCCTTCAAACTATATGAACTATGAAGGAATTTTTGATGATCCAACAAAGACAGGTGATGGTGTTGTTTACAATCATCAACAAAATGTTCCGACAGTAATTCATCTTGAATGGGAAAGTTTCTACAAGACATGGTACATTAAGTATGGTATGGGTTTATGGAATGTTTATGGTGAATCAATCAATTATCCAGATAGTGAGCCATCGATATAATGTTTATACATCTTGAAGACCAATTTTTCAATCTAAAAAATTGTTTATATTATGAGTATAAAGATTCAATATTAGAACTTGAATTTTCAGGTTCATTAAGCTCAAAGGTAAAACAAACAACAGAAGAATATAAAGATTTTTCTTTGTTTATTGAGAGAAATGTAGAAGACTTAAATATAATGAATATTGATTCGAACATTGGAATTAATTTGAATTTAGTCTGTGGAATTTTTTATAAAGAAAAACAATTTACAATTCATTTTGTTGATGGATTTTTAAAAAAATTTACAGTTGAAATTGAAAAAGACATTTTGCTAAAAATAATCGAACAAGGAAAATAAAATGCCACAGGTTTTTAATTTAAGAGGAGATAACGTTCAGACTATTGCTGAACTTCGTGTAGATACAATCAAAAATCAAGACGCATCTTTTGATATCATCACGGTTGATAACGTTAAACAAAGTGTTACTCTTCATAATATTGAAAAGATTTTCACAAGACTTGGGCGAGAACTTGATGCTGAAAAAATAAAGGTGATGTAAGATGCCACAAATATATAATTTAGGTGGATTTACTCTACAAAAAACAAATACAATTCGTCTGAGCGCATTGAGAAGTCAAGATTTACAAACTCCTTATTTGGAAGTAAACTTTGCGAATAACTCAGTATATCTTTTTAACGTAGAAGAAATTTCGACTAAAAAAGCAGATGGAACACCAGGACCTACAATTACTGCTCAACAAATCGAGTTAAGCCCAACTAACATTTCACCATAATACGAGGTCAGCGTGGCTGGAGGCGTTCTCAATTTAGCAGGTATTACAGTCTTCAAAGCAAATAATGGTATTATTGAAATACCTAACGGGACTCAAATAAAAGGTATTACTGATACTTCAGATACTTTTCTCGACACAGCAACATTTGATGTCAGCACAAACATATTACAATTAGTCACTACAGATGGTAATGCGGTCAATGTGGATTTAAGTTCTCTTTCGAATAAGCTTATAGGAACAGCATCCCAAGACGCAACGGCACTTGCGATTGCCCTTGGATAATTTCAAACATCAGTTTACAATAAAGACATGGCAAAACAAGATTTAGATTTAGGGGTAATAGCAAATGATAATACTGGTGATACGCTAAGAGCCGGTGGTCAAAAAATCAATCAAAACTTTGTAGAAATTTATTCAAAGCTTGGTGATGGAACAGACATCACTCTTGATGTCAACACATTAAAGTTAGACACTCTCAATGATGTTGACCTCACAACAAATTCGCCGGTAACTGAACAGTATCTTCAGTTCAACGGTGTAAAATGGGTGCCTGTCACTCATGAAGTTGATGGTCGTGTAACAGGTCACTTAGTTCCTGACGCAAATGTCACTTGGGATTTGGGTTCTTCAACACATCGCTTCCGTGATTTATACCTTTCAAATAATTCATTACATCTTGGTAACATAGCAATCTCAGCTGGACCAAACGGCATCGAGCAAAAAAATGTTATAGGTGTTTATGACATGTTCTTTGACTATGGTGGAGGAGGCAATGTCGTCTATGCGAATTCAGGTGTCTTAGCTTTTGCAACCAATGGTAATTTGATTGAGAAACCAAATCCACGGAATGGTGGCATTCTCGCTTGGACTATGCCTGGAGTTGACCTAAACACAGAAAATCCTTATCATCTTGAAGAAAATATAAAATTTACAATCTCATATCGTACTGCTAGTGGTGAGTCAAAAACATTTACAACACTGAAAACTGATAAAGATTATGTCAGCAATCCACCAAAGGATACAGATAAAGCTGAAGTAGATTTCATGACTTTTGGAAATCCTCAAATAATCAATGTGTACAATCGTGAACCTTTAATTGATGGTATTTGTGAAGAGTTGAAGGATGCTTCCGCAATTGTTTTAACAATCACAAAAGAATTTGTTCCAGCGGAACCTGAGCCAGAAACTATAGAAGAATCTACTTCTGTAGAAGATACAAGTGATGTTGTATTGTTTCAAAAATTTTCAACTGATAATACAATTTATAATGGTAATTGGGATTTTGATTCAGTTGGTTCTTACGCTTCTTCTACAATTGGCCCAGATACTGTTGACCATTTTCCAGGACTTGATGTCTCAGGAATGATTGATGTTTCAGATGTTACAACCAATTTTGTTGATAATTATCCCTCTCTTGAACCAGGTGTTGTTGCTGAATTCAAAATCTTGCGAACAAATGGTTCTGAACATGTTTACACAAATATACCAGACCATCGTAAGACTGAAGCAGACCTAGATGGTTTCATTTTTACAGGATTCAAAACCATAAGACTTGTTGGTCCAAATGCTCAAGACTACTATACACAAGCAGCATCTTGGGAATTTACAATTAAGCAATCAGCTACAAGTCAAGCAATCACAGGTTCTTTAGTACCAGATACTGATATTGCTTATGACTTAGGATCACCAACTCAACGCTTCCGTGATTTGTATATCAGTGGTAGCACAATTCATTTTGGAACTCAAAAGATTTCAGAAGAGAATGGTCAGATTCGCTTTAGTGCGCCTTTAGCACCATTTGAAGAAGGTGAACAAGTTGTTTATCATGAAACAAAAAACTTTAGTTCATCTACACCAAAACAAATAGCTTTTAGGAAAAAGATTCCTGGTGTAAAGATGGACATACCAAACCGTCAAACAACTCTTGAAGAAGGTTATGAATACAAATTAAAGATTGATGTGGCTGATGGTTCAACGACTCCCTTAAGAGATTATGAAGGAACAGTTGTTCAAAAAATGAATGTCAAAGGTGATGGAACTTTTGAAATGATGTATGGTAGTGAAAACACTGAAATTATGTTTCTCAACACACCGGGCGGTGCTATTAAAGGAGTAACTTCTCGTAACTTGAGAGATCCTGATAATAAATTTATTGGTTATACTGAAGGTGTTTACGGTGAATTGATTTTACGATTCGCAGCAGGTGCTGATAAAATATCACATACTTTAGATTCTTTTCAAAATCTGGAGCAAGCATCTGACAACAATCTTGAACTCAAAGGCGGTCCAACTGAACAAGAATTTATTAATGGTAAACAGGCTCATACAAACACCTTCCGAATTACAATGAATCGTCCAAACGGTGATGTTGTAGTATTCTACGACCGTAATAGTCCTTATCAAAATTCTCTACCAAATCAAACAGGTGGTGATGCGGTTGTTACAAACATAGTGTCTAATGATGGTGATATCTATCGATTCTTTTTCTACAATGCTTCTTCGGCTGTAGATCAATCTCCAATCCCAGGAAAACAATATAAAGATTACTATGATGAAATTCGTGGAAGTGGTATGTCTTTTGTTGATTCTGATGGTGTTACACAACCTAGTATTAAAGTAGAATACATTTCGATAGCAACAGCAGAAGAAATTCGTGTTTCAAAATATCATCCGCTCACTAAAGACAAGCCAGTTGAATATGAAGATTATTATCAATTTACAGGACCAAATTCTTTGCGAATTGTTCCAGGAACAAGGTCAAATTATGAAGTCTCGGCTTTATTCAAAAGAGCTAAGGCAGGTTACGCAACACTTACAGCAAAACTTATTACAAATGAGCAAACAAGAACAGTCTACGAACTTACACCTGCTTTAGAAGTTTATGATGCAAATAAGAGTGTTAGTAATCAAGCTGCCAATTATGTTGGTTCAAATACATTCATGATTTTGATGGATAGTGTAATTGAAGTTATGAATCAAGATTTGATTCAAAAGTATCAACGAACTAATTATGGCACACCTCCTCATGGTTGGTTTGATGGTAAAAAAGCAAATCTTGAATTCACCGCAGTCAAAGTAGATAAGAAAAATAAAGGTGATGTATTAACTTCAGCCGGTGAACAAAATCTTTCAAATAAAACATTAGGTGATACAAGATTAGAAGGGCATATTATTCCTACTAAAGATGTTCAATTTGATTTGGGTTCACCAACTAATCGTTTCCGTGATTTGTATATTAGTGCTGATTCTTTGAATATTGGTGGAACAAAACTTTCAACAAAAGGTGGCTCTCTTACAGTCGCAACAGTTGAAAGCATTTCAAAAATGATTCCTGACAATAAAAATTCTTATTTTCCTCAATGGTCTGTAGGGAATACAGATTGGAGCGGTAAGATTGGTAATAAAATCACTCTCTACTGTGGACATCCTGGCGATGACGATAATGAACATGACACTCCTCTTGTAAGCGGAGATGGTTATGATGATTCTTGGGCAGCACGTGACAAACCATGGAATGATAATTATAACTATAGTTTATTCTGCGACTTGAAACAGCAAGTTACAGTTCATAAAGAATTTCCTATATTAGAAGTATCATCACCTGTTGCTCATCCAGGTTGGTCTGTTGAACCAAATGCTGAATTGAGTGGTTCTTCAACCATAACAGCAGATGCTTCTGGAGGAGATACTTCTAGTCAAATGCTCGATATTACATTGAGAGACTTAGGAGTACAATCAAATCAAGAAGGATTATTTAAACTTACATATAAATTCTGGAATCCAAAATCAACTCATATTTCAGAACAAGTAAGTGACTATTTGATTCGTGTAACCCCTGGTGCTCCTCCTATATTAGAAACTACATCAACCACAAATTTATTCCGATACTGGGGTAATGCTCCATACAATGTGAAATATACTGCTTATCGTAATGATGGTTCAGTAAATGAGAATGTAACATTGGACATAGTTCCTTCAGAAGTTGAAAATAATTGGGTCAAGAGTTATATTGATAGCAGCTGGAAATTTACTGAAGCAAGTGATGAATTAGATCAAATAGTCAGTGGTTCATCGAAATATAAACTTGCTTCTGGTGATGCAAATACAACACCAATTTTTGGTTTCACCCTAGGAAACGCTTTACAAAAATTTGTGATTAATGGTGTGGCATTTACAGACAGTTTAAACTTTGAGCAAACAAATCTAAACACTGCTTATACTCCAACATTTGCTGGAGCTAATTGGAAGTGGGATGCTGCTGATTCTAAGCCACTTATAATAATTCATTCAATTGAAAAGGAGGGCAATGATACATTCTACTATCGCTTATATGCGATGGAGAATCAAACGGACTCATATAATTTAGTTAAAGATTCAGATGGACAATCTGCTTATAATTCACCTGGATTTTTAACTGAATTCCGTTTTACAGATGGCTTTAACCAAGGATCGGTATTAGAAAGAACATCTCGTTCTCGTCCTCTTTCAAGTCATATGTTCTACACATATAATAATTTATATCATCAAGTTTTAGTTCAACATGATTTACCGAATAAGTCTTCATATAACTTGAAGTTTGCTTGTGATTATGAGTTTCTATCAGAAATGCCATGGAGTGATCATCAACTATCCTCAAATTCACATCATGAAAGAGTATTTTGGCAAAAAATGTTCTATGGATCGGGTAAATTAGAAGTTGATACTTTAGGTGCTGGAACAACAGTAATTCCAATGCCGCATTTGCAATATTATACTGCTCAAAGAGTATCTTATGAAAAAGCGGTAACGCATAAGTATGATGCATCAATTCGTCATGAACGAGTTGAAAAATGGATGGTTCTTGAGGGAATGGCTCCAATTGACCTGAATAAATATCCTTTCAAAAAACCTGGAACACCTGTTGTTGATTTTGATGACCGTTATGTTCTTACTGCTCGTTTATATGACTCTCAAACTGGAATTGATCAAAATAAACCTTTCAAAGAATATAAACATCTTACAAAAGACAAATATGAATTTGAAGCTACAGGCGCCGTTCTTCATAAAGCAGGGGACCGAACAGAAGGTATTGTAGTTGATGCTTTTGGTGATGTAACTTTCAAAGTTCGTAATCCAGAAACCTTCATCGCAGATATGTCAAAATGTATCAAGTTGAAGATTTCACTTTTAGCGCAGCCTGGAATTTACACATATAAAGTGGGTAATTCTAATGATGGATATCATGATTGGTCATCAACTGAAAAACCATATGCGGTCTATGCGTTTGCAAATACCTATGTGAATCTCTTTACTACAGCAAATACTCAAATAGGTTCTGGAGCAGATGCTGCCTTAATATATTATCATTCTGATGATGCTTGGTTCGAGACTTATAAGAAATCAGAAGATCCCGCAGTCACCAGTATTAATACAGCATTGATAGATACATCAAATCAACTCAATGCTGAAATTGCGAATACAGCAAATCTGTTAAGTAATTCAATTGAAACTGTTCATAATCTTGCAAATTCAACTGCTCAAACAGTAACTAGTCTACAATCTGAGTTGATGAAAGCATTGAAGATTCAATCAGCAATGGCTGTTCCTTCATCAAACACAGCCGCTGGAACAATGGGAGATATGGTGATTGATGGGAACACAGTTTATATTGCTGTAGAAAATAATAAATGGGGTCGAATCGCTTTAGACTTTAACTTTTAATCAATAAGTAACAAATGGCATTACCAGCAGGTAAACATGTTATAAACATCGGAGCATTTCCGAATGATAGCACAGGTGAATCAATTCGTTCTGGTGGTGAAAAAATCAATCACATGTTTGATGAAATCTACAGTGCTTTGGGAGATGGCGCAACCATCTCCTTTGTAGGTTCAAGCACATTAGCACAAATCATTGATGTCTCATCCAACTTAGCATCTTATGTAGCAAATACAGATATGCTCATGGGTCAGATGGCAAATGTATATGCTACAATTGGTGATGGAACAAATCTACTTTTTAATGTTCACACATATCTCACTGACACAAATGTTTTTGAGAATAAGGATATTTCAGCCGCAAACAATACAATCACAATCAGTATTGATGACCTAAGTGATGTCAATGTAACAGGTGTAACAACAGAACGAGTGCTGACATATGATCCAATCAATACTGAATGGATTGCAAAAGAACATGAAGTGAATGGAACAGTCACAAGTTCTTTGATACCAGATACAGATGCTGTTTATGACCTGGGTTCATTGACAAAAAGATTTCGAAATCTACATCTAAGTAACACAATTCATTTGGGTTCTGAAACAATTGAAGTCAATGCAAATGGTGAGATTGAATTCAGCGCACCAATTGCTGCTGCATCCGTCACATCCCAGACTATCATCACTGAAGTTCTCACACAAAACACCACAGCAGTTTATGCTTCAGTAATTGGTGGTTATGATTCAACACTCACATTCGATAACACAACAGGTGTTTGGTTACCATTTCCATTTGATCAAGTTGAATCAGAAAATCCACCAAACAATGATGATGGTTCAAACATCACAAGAGGATTTGACTGGAGAAACTATTACGAATACAATGTTCCTTTAGCTGGAACTTATAAAGTTACACTGAACATGGTCGCACCAGCAACATTTCCAAATGCTGAGTTTCGTTTAGTTTCATCAAATTCAGTGAGTGGTGTAACAATTCATCCTCAAGACTGGATCTTCTTGAATGATTCAGAACGAACAAGAGATTATTTTGTTGAATGTGCAGTAGGTGATAAGATTTGGGCTGAATACACAGATCGATTCTATCAAAGAAGTCAAATATCAATTTCAAGAGTCTAATAAATCATGGCAAACACTTTCAAGCTTAAAACAAAAGCGAACATTTCGACATCAGATTTTGAAAGCGTTTATGCTGTTCCGCCCACAGTGGATTCAGCAATTGTTCTTGGATTGATCTTATCAAACAAAGCAAACGCAAGTATATCCGCAAGTGTGAACCTGGAGACAAACACAAGTGATAACACAGAAGTGAATGAGAATGTCACTCTTCTACATAATATCACAGTGCCTGAAGGCAGCACACTTGAAATGTTTGCTGGTCAAAAACTTGTCCTTCAAAAGTTCGATTCATTATTAGTCAAATGTGATGCTACAAATAGTTTAGACGTTGCTCTTAGTATCCTCGAAGTAGACTAAAACAAATGAGTAAAATACTCTCAATCGCCAAACTGTATACGGATCTCAACCGTAAATATGTTGGTGAAACATTTCGTGGACTTTCACTCAACAATTCATATGTAGACGCAGGTATCATTGGTGTCGATGATATCACTCAAGCGGATACAATTGTTGATAACACCGCAGTTCGTTTTGGCTTGACAAAAGATGTGGCAGAAGGTGACATCTTCTTCTACAATCCAGAACAACTCAAGTTCACAAACAAAAACATTGATGAATATATCAGCGCAGAGTTTGAAGTTCCTTATGTGCTGACTGACCTTCAGATTTCAGATGCCGCAAACACAGGTCAATATCTAACATCAGACGCAAATGGAAACTTCTCTTTTGCCTCTGTCAGTTATTCTTCATTGACCGACCATCCGTTCATACCAACCAGCTTGACAGACCTCTCGAATATTGAAGATGGTGACACAAGCAACACGGTTCTGCACACAGACGCAAATGGCGTTTTTTCCTTCAAATCTCTCTCATATGAGCATCTGGTTGACCAACCGGTAATACCAGCGACCTTGACAGATTTGAGCATTCTGGACAGCACATCCAACACATACCTCACCACGAATGGTGGAGGAGAATTCAGCTTTGAGATCATTGACTACACTCATCTGTCAAATCGTCCCAGTATTCCTGCCGTTCTAACTGATTTGAGCATTTCGGATGGATCAACAAACATGGTCCTGACAACAGATGGTGCGGGCTTTTTCTCATTTGAAGAGGTGGACTATAATCATCTGATTAACACACCAAACATACCGACTGGTGGCTCAGATACAAATACAGTTCTCACAACAGATAGTGAAGGAAATTTATTATTAAGTTCGATTAACTACGTCAACGTTATCGACACACCTTCGATACCTTCGACTCTACTTGATCTTGGAATTGTCGATGGAGCAGCAAACACGGTTCTGACAACAGATAGTGAAGGCAACTTTTCTTTTGTTGACATTCACCTAGGAAATGACTATAATGACTTAACAAACAAACCTACGATACCTGTTGATTTGTTTGACTTAGGTGTTGATATCAATGTTGTAGCAAACAGTTTTCTTTCAACAGATGGAAATGGTGAATTCTTTTTTGCGAATGTTGAATACAGTCACATTCAAGGATTGCCATTCATACCAACAAAGCTGACAGAACTAAATATAGAAGATGGTGAAACTGCAAACCTTGTGTTGACAACAGACGCAAATGGAAGTTTCACATTTAGTTCTGTGAATTATTCCGATCTTCAGAACACACCGGATGAAGAAATTGCCAACACGATTTCAAGCTTAAGTAATTCAACAAACACAATGGTCACTTCGCTTGAAACGAACATGAACAACAAAATGGTAATTCTTGAAGAAGAAGCATTTATCAACTCAATTATATTTGGCTAATTAAATGGCGAATAAATTACTTTCAAAAACATATAACGGTGACACCAATTATTCAGTTGCGCTGAACAAGGCAAATATCTACACTGTTCCAGAAAACACAACAGCAATTGTTCTTGGTTTCTCGTTGTCAAATCTAACTGATGATATTCTGACCACTTCTGTTCATTACATCGATGATGATGCCGGACAAGAGGTTCATGTTCTGAAGGATGTTGCGATGGCTGCCGGATCAACACTCGAAATAATGAATGGAAATAAAATGATACTCAATGCGAATGATGCGATTTCTGTCAGTGCTGATACTTCAAATTCATTCGATGCTATTCTTTCACTTGTAGAACAATCATAGGAAAAAAATGGATTATACTGTTTCACTTACAAACACTGAAGACCAGGCACTTTCATTTGTAGCGTTAAGCCAACAAGATTGGATTGACAATGTAGTTAAAAATCGAGCAAGAATTGCGATTGATGAAATTGTCAAGGTTGCTGTTGAAAAATATATTGAAGTAGGCGAATCAATGCCCGGTTCAAAAGATGACATTGTTGCGGCCGCCTTTGAACGAGGTTGGGTCAAAACTGCTGCCACTCGAAACGCTGAGGCAGAGGCTGCTCGAGAAGAAATGCCATGAGAAGAATCGGCTCTCTTCCTCAAATCGCACCAGTTCAAATCAAATCTGAGGTGATTCGTTTACAAGGAAGATTTGCCGATACAACAGTTGATCCATCAAGTTATGTTTTCTTTTTGAATCGACTTTATACACCTGGTTTTATTCGTATCTTTATCAATGGAAAACGATTGACTGAAGATGAATACATTGCGTCAAATGGTAAAGATATAAGAATACCAAGAACATACACTCTCTATAAAAACGATTTGATTGAAATTCATACCGATGGTGTGGAGAAGATGACAAAATTTGGCAGATATCAAACGAATCGTGTGAGAGAAACAATTGAACATTTAAGAACAATCACTCAAACGTAACATGGGAACACTAAGCATTGATGGAAAAACATTATTCACAAGCGCAGAGTCAGGCTTAGTCCAACAACACTTTCGAACAACTCATCGTGAGTTTCGTGTTGGCGGTATTGACGCACCAGTTCAGGGAACAACCAATCCTTATGATGATGCTGAAAGTGGTCAGTTCGTAATTTACGAAAAAGAAAATAAGATTTGGAGTATCACAGACACGGGATATGTTTCAACGCCAAACATTCCTGCTTTTTATGCTTATCGTTCTGGTGGTCATGACATTACCTCAGGTAATTTTCCTTTTTCTGAAGTGAGACTGAACAACGGAAATCATTACGATACTTCAACGTATCGTTTCAGCGCACCAATCAAGGGCATTTATTGTTTTCTCGCAACTGCTCTTCATCGTCAGAAATCAACAAATAATTCAGCAGAAGTGACTTTTTTTAAGAATGATGCGACAATAAATGAAAGAGGATTTGGTTATTCTTATATGGGACAAACATCAGTAAATTACCATGTACAAGTTTTTGCGAGTTTAACAATTGACCTTGAACCAGGAGACTATATCACTTTTGGTATTCATGTAAACTCAGGTGATTGGTATTATGGTGGCAATCTTGGATACTTCTCTGGTCATCTCTTAGGGTAATTATGGCAAACATTGTACTGCATAATAAGACTGTCATATCACAGCAAGGTGCTGAAGAGCCAGTCATTACACCAAACGTCATCTTTCCTTCAGGGCATATTGTTTCAAATATAATGATTCGTGACAGTGTACAAAAATCAGTATCTGATTCAAATACAGGAAAGTTATTTGGTAGCAACTTTGAAAAGAAAAGACACGATACAGATATCTTTGCTACCTGTACAGTTTTTGGTGCTTATTATTATTCAGGTAACTGTGGTGTAGGGCTTTGTTTGAATGGTCAATGGGATCATGGTGTTGCTTATCAATATGATTTTCAATGGAATCGAGATGACCAAACCACTATTGTTGTCGGAAGTTGTCTTTGGTCAAATGTTCAAAAGGGAGATTGTCGCATTGATTTTGGATGGAAAACATATAATGGTTCTTCGGGTGATAAACCCTTTTTATATTTAAATCCAAATCATGAACGTGATGGTCGCAATCAACAAATGAGTTCAAGTATAATTGTTTATGAGGTAATGCCATGAATCTTACATACACACTGAATGAATTTTATCCTGGCCAATGGTATTCATTTCATTCACCAACAGATACAATTGATGATTATTCATACATTCATTGGCGTATTGAAAATCCTCCATCAAAAGAAGAGGTAGAAGAAAAAATTCAAGAGATGAGAGTTCGACACGCATTCACTCTATGCCGTGAAGAAAGAAATTCTCTTCTCTCGAAAACTGATTGGGAAGTTCAAAGAAACACTGAGAGAAACATTTCAGACCAGGCTCTGATTGACTATCGTAATGCTCTTCGTGATCTATTTCAAGAAATTACTCAAGGTAACATTCCTGCTCCAACACTCAACGAGAAGAATGAATTAGTTTTTGACCACTGGCCAGAAAGATTGGACTTCTGATAAATATATAAGTTATATACATTTTTTACAAGTAAGATTATAAGGGTAAATGGCAGTTAGTCAAGCTAAACAGAAATCTGTGATCGTTGGAATCAATTCAAAAACATTCTCAAATGATGTGGAAGTTCCATCCAATTACTCTGCTATTCTCAGTGGTCCTGTTTCTGTACCAAATGCTACAGTCGAAGGCACACTCAATGTAATTGGTTCACTCGATGTTTCAGCTAATCTTGTGATTGGTGAACATGGTACACTTAACATGACAGGATGAAATGGCAGCAAATCTAACAATTGATGGAACAGAAGTATTTGTAAAAGAGAATGGTGTCATTCGTTATTTGTTTCCTGGTCCTCATCACACTTTCACAATTCGTGCTGAACATCATCCGATTTCTGGTACCACAAACGCTGATTCGAATAACACAACAACAGATCAGTTCACAATCTATGCTGGTGAAAATAAAGTTTGGGGTGTTTCAGATGAGGGTTATGTCTACAATCGTAGACCGGCTTTTCAAGTCGCAGGAACACAACAGATTGCAAATGCGAATTTGCTCAATTGGCGAACAGTGATCACAAATGATGGCAATCATTTTAATAATCGCAAAGGAATTTTCACCGCACCCATTGCAGGAACTTATTATTTTATTCTGTCTTTCACAGGTCAAGATAGTACAAGTCCAATGTATCCAAGATTTTATATCAACAATCTTGAATATTCACCAAACATGTCTCAAATGCATGTTGATGCAGGTCCAGGAGATGCTGCGGATGTTCAATCGAATATAACACTCTTCTTACTTAAGAACTTAGATGCGGGAGATTATGCTTCAGTGCGAATACATAGTAATTCGACATTTTACCCAGATGGTATTATTTTCGCAGGATGGTTATTCTAAAGGTAAACTATGGCATTTATTGGAGCACCTTCACCAGCTAAAAGCAGTATTCTCACCACGATAGAACCAAATCGTCGACAGTATTTGGGAGATGGTGAGCAGACTGTTTTTGCGATTGACTATTACGAAAACTTTGTTTTAGTCTTTCAGAATGGTATCAAGCTCACAGAAAATTTAGATTACGAAATTGGTCAAGATGGTAAGCATGTTCGTTTCATTGTTGCTCCAGAAATGAATGATACAATTGATCTTTACGGAACAATTGATATTGCAAACACTGAGAATCGAACCATCTACAGTAATACATCCTTTACTAACTTCACTTCTCTTACAGATGTTGATACTCTTTCAGCTACAGACAATCAAGTTCTGACAACGGATGCGAATGGTTATTTCTATTTTCGAAATACAACACTCAATGAATTAACTGATGTCAATCCAACTGTCAACTTCGCTCAGTATCTCACTGGGAATGCCAACGGATATTTCTTTGCGAACACTGAATTCAAGAACCTAGTTGACTTGAATCCTTCAGTTTCACCAGCACAATATCTGACTGGGAATGCAAATGGTTTCTTTTTCGCAAATACAAGAATGAGAAACTTAGAAGATTTGAATACGTCTATGTCTTCAAATCAATATCTCACTGGGAATGCAAATGGATATTTCTTTGCGAACACTGAATTCAAGAACTTAGTTGATGTCAATCCTACCGCAAACAGCGGTCAAATTTTAGTTGCGGATGGTTCAGGAAACTTTTCTTTTGAAGACCAAGTAACAAGTCTTGCTGACTTTGATATGACATCAATGGCAAATAATAGTATTGATGCGAATAAATTAGTCGATGGAAGTTTATCGAATACAAATTTCACAGATAACACAATCAGTGGAACAAAACTTGCGGATGCTTCTGTGACTGAAGCAAAAATCAGTGGTACTATTTCAGGAGCTAAACTCGAAGACTCTTCAGTTCCGTTATCAAAATTGAGCGGATCGGTACCAACCAGAGTTATTCAGATTACAGAACCAACAATTTATACATCAGAAGTCATAACCTCTGCAGTATCTTCTGAGTTGACAACAGGTGTACATATAAACGATCCTATAAAGCTATCACATACATTTACTAAGATTTCAAATACTTCAACAATATTTGTAGATTTTTCAATTAATGTAAGATATATATCTGGTTGTGGATCGCATAGTTTTGTAGTATGGAAAGATTCATCAATTTATAAAATACTCGGAATGGATATGAGTCGTATTCCTGCTTTAAATACAAATCCTTTTCTGATTTCAGGTTCAGTGCCTTTTAGTGGAATATCTTCGGGTTCACATACATTTTACGCATCAGTTGGTCGGGGAAATACGTGTGGAATGGCTTATGCGAGAACGAGTCCAATAAGTTCAGATCAAATACAACAATTTCACGATTTTATCTTTATCACTGAAGTGGAGACAACATGACAAAAACTCAAAAAATTTATGAGGCGATTAGCAGTTTAATTGAATCACCTAAATTTTATGTAGACAACGAGACAGTTGTTTGGCTAGACGAAAGAACACAGCCTTCTTCAGTTGAAATTGATTTAAAGATTATTGAAATTGAATCGAAAATACCAATGAGACTTTTAAAAGAAGAAAGAAATAAAAAAATAGCTGCAACAGATTGGAGATTTCGTTCCGATCTTACACCAAGTCAAGCATGGATCGATTACTGTCAGGCTCTTCGTGACCTGCCAGAAAATAGTGATCCTCAGCTTGATGAAAATGGTCAACTAACAAATGTAAACTGGCCAGTAGAGCCGGCGGAGTAAAATGGCAAGTAAAGCTAGAGATTTCGCAAGATTAGCAAGAAGACTGAATGTAGCAATTGACTTGACAGATGATCGAGTTTATCTGAAAGATGTAGGCTTTGATTCAACGTCAAGCAATGAAACCATTGAAGGAATGGTCACTGATAATTTAACTCTTGCGAATCTACAAGATGTTACACCAACTGCTATAGTCAATCAGGTTCTCACCGCAAATGGTGATGGCACATTCTTCTTTGCTGATAACACACAAAGCATTCTCGAGCTTGACATTGAAGATGGTACAGCAGGGCAGTTTTTGATTGCGAATGGTGATGGCACTTTTGAATTTGCAAACAACACCTTGCTCAATCTGAACATCAATGATGGAACATCCAATCAAATTCTCAAAACAAATGGTCAAGGAGATTTTTACTTTGGTGACAATGTTCAGAACCTGACAGAGTTGAACATCAATGATGGTCTTGAAAATCAATTTCTTGCTTCAAAGAATGATAACACCTTTGAGTTTCAAAACATCACCTTCAATCAATTGGCTGATGTGAATTTGACCACAATTGGTGCGAACAAGTTTCTCACCACAGATGGTATGGGTGGATATAAATTCGAAGATTCTAAGCTAGTGAACTTAGCAGATATTGTACCTACTGCCGAAAAGGAACAAGTTCTCACAGCAAATGGTGATGGCACATTCTATTTTGCAAACAACGCAGCAAGACCTGTGAACTTTCTCACTGATCTAAATATTACAGACGGAACCGAAGGACAAGTCCTCAAAACAGATGGTGCTGGAAACTTTTTCTTTGACAATGAAGAAACACTAAATTCAATCATATTTTCAATCGCTTTGGGATAATTCATGGCAGCATTCAGGCGCAAAGCCGCAACAGCAACAACAGAAGGTGTGGCAGTTCACACAACACCAGCAGGTAAAACTGGTCTTTGTATTGGACTAATTCTTGCGAACATCAGTTCACAACCCGAATATGCTGATGTCGATATCAATGGTACATACATTGTGAAGAATGTTCCCGTTCCTGTTGGTTCCACATTAGCAGTTTTAGATGGTAAAATGGTCGTTGAAGCGGATGAAATCATTCGTGTCACGGCTTCAGCAAATAACGCAATTGACGCAACAATTTCCATGCTTGAGCTATGAGCGGATATATTGGTCGTAAACAAGCAGTCACATTTTCAAGTGTAACTTTACCGATTCGTAAAGACAAGGATCAACATCTGATTGAAGAGGATGGATCCTTTCGTTTGATTGATGGTGCCTCTCTGAAAGATCAAGATGGCAACACAATCATTCATGCAAATGGCACAATCGCCACTGTTGATTTCACGCCCGTTGAAACACAACTTGATTCTTTGACTGGCACTGTCAATTCAATTTCAGTCACAATTGATTCAATTGAACAAGATATCACAAGTTTAGACACATCCATTGGATTGCTTGAAGATTCTCTCAGCAGCCTTTCTGTGGACATTCTGACACACAAGTCAACCTTGACTGACAACTATGTGGTTGAAGATGATGAGAGTGCTTTGCTCATGGGCCCGATAAAGCTCCCTGGCACGCTTGAGGTCAGCGCCAATGCTGCACTCACTGTTTTCGGAGAAATCTCGGTGACGGGCGATTTGAACATCTCAGGCACATTCTCAGTGAGGTAGCATGGCAGGAACAATAAAAGTTGGTGGCAAGACCATTGCGACACATGACGAATCAACAGATGTAGTTTCACTGGCGAGTGATGTTGTATTACCTGTTTCTGCTGGACATATTATACAAGTTGAGCAAGCAGTAAAAACTGACCAATGGAGTACAACTAATACATCGGGTACATTTCCTCAATGGGTTGATATAACTGGATTATCTGTTCAGTTAACACCAAAAGGTGATAATAGCCGATTCCTTATACAAAGTGTAGTTTATGCCGCTTCTACTTATTGGAAAAGTTATTTAAACTTACAGAGAGTTATACAGAGTGGCACAACAGATTTATACTTAGGTGATGTTGATGGAACACGTCCAAGAACAACAACTGTAGTAATTGAAGATTCATTTCAAGACACGCATGGCCCACAAGGATTAATGACTCAATTGCTTATAGATTCACCAAATATACCAAAAACTCAGCAAATAACATATAAACTACAAGGCGCTGCGAGGGTACAAGGATCATCAAGTGTTATGTATGTAAATAGGTCAGTTCCTCATCGTGATGTTTCTAATGAATATGATTCGGTGACCGCATCATCAATCATTGTTATGGAGATTGCCGCATGAGACATGAATCTATAAGAATATTATATCCCGCAGTTTTAACAATAGATGATGGTTTAGGATGTTTTGATTCTGATGGTCATAAAATTGATATCGATGAATCTCTAGTTCAAGCAAAAATTGTTGAACTTCAAGCTGCCGAACCTATGCGATTATTAAAAAAAGAACGCAATCAACGAATAGCAGCAACAGACTGGCGTTTTCTTTCAGACCAAACACCAAGTCAAGAATGGATTGATTATCGTCAAGCACTTCGAGATTTACCAGCAAACAGTACACCAGAACTGAATGAGGATGGAAACTTGATCAATGTAAACTGGCCAGTTGAGCCAACGGAGTAAAATGGCAGGAACAATTACATTAGGTGGACAAACACTAGCAAGCCATGATACGGCAAGTAATACATCAAGTATTGTTGTCGATCAATTGACTTCACCTATTGTCAATGCTACACAATTGAACACAAATGGTATTAAACTCAATAACAGTGGTCTTGTTCTCACAAAATTTGAAACAGGAACTTGGTCTCCTACTCTACAATGGCTCTCTCATGGGTATACGGGACATGCTGATCACTATGGTACTCCAGTAAGTAATATATGTACAGGATTATACACAAGAATTGGTAATTTAGTTTATATAACAACTCCTTGGATTCTTGAAGATAAAATTCCACAAGATGAAATAGCTGTTATGGCATATGAAGGTTTACCTTACAAAGCTGCGGAATTTACTCAACTTCATTGTGGACGAGCAAGAGGTACTTCAATGCGATATAATGCGAGCATAAACACAAGTGATGCTCATCCAGCTTACGCAATGATTAATAAAGGAAAAGATAGAATTGATTTTTTATGTGAACGAGTTGGCTATGACCACACAGGGTATCTTTACATTCCAACAAAAACTGGAAGTAATCTTCCGGCGATTTCTGGATTCTATATGACAGACGAGGATTAATGGCTGGAGAAATTACAGTTGGTGGAAATATATTAGCAAGCCATACGGGCATTGATGGTGCCGGGTCATTGACTCTGGGAAATACAGTTGCGCCTGCTTCTTCATACATGTTTCGGAATCGGATAATCAACGGTAACTTTGATATTTGGCAACGTGGGACAAGCCTTTCAGTTCAAGGATTTTGTGCTGATAGGTGGTTTGTAGTCCCATTTAATTCTACACAAGTAACCTCTCAGCAATCATTTACAAATGGACAAACAGAGGTTCCAGGGAATCCTAAATTTTACCATAGAATGGTTGTCACAAGTGTGGCTGGGAGTGGAAATTATGTTCTAGCCCAACAGAGAATAGAAGGTGTTGATACACTATCTGGTAAAACAGCAAAATTGAGCTTTTGGGCTAAAGCAGATGCAAATAAAAATATCGCAACTGAATTTTTTCAGTATTTTGGGACAGGAGGATCGCCATCTTCGAGAGTTAATGCCATTGGGGTTACTACTCACAATTTAACAACTTCTTGGCAAAAATTTACAACCACTATTTCTATTCCATCTATTAGTGGAAAAACTATTGGCACAGATGGTAATGACTTTGTTTCTATAATTTTTTGGTTTGAAGCTGGAAGTGATGTAAACTCCAGAACCAACTCATTAGGACAACAGTCGGGGACTTTTGACATTGCACAAGTCCAGCTTGAAGAAGGTTCTGTGGCCACTCCGTTTGAGCATCGTCCTATTGGGGTGGAGTTAGGGTTGTGTCAGAGGTATTATTTCAAGACATTTAATCAAGCAACTGTTCCAGCACAAGCTGCAAGTGCTGCAGGTGCATTAAGTGGCTCATCAGCAGTTGAAAATACTTCGTTTACATCAACGATGAAATTACCTGTCTCAATGCGCACTACACCAAATCCAATTACTACCTATTCTACATCGAGTTCTAATTCCAAATGGAGCGATCAATCTGGTAAAGAACCAACAGCATCAGTTCTTTTTGTAGGGGAAAATTCTGTTTCCGTCAGAGCACAGACCAGCATTGCTGCTGGAGGAGCGCATAGTATACACTTTACCGCAGAGGCTGAATTATGATTTCTTACAAATTAAATGAAGATGGATATTATGCTCATAAGATTATCGACAATCTAGAAACTGGTTCTTGGTATAGAACGGATATTGACGAAGACTATCTTGCTTGGTTAGCAGAAGGCAACGAACCGTTACCAGCAGATGAACCGCAGGAGACTCCGTAATGGCATACATCGGCAATCAGAACCGGCATAAAAAGGAAAACAATGTATAAATTAGGACAAGGTGGTAACTCAATTATCCGTCAATCAGACGGTGCTTTTATTCCACTTGTTTACACATCGTGGCCAACTAAGCCAGAGTAAGAAATATGAGTAGTAAAGCACAAAAGCTAGCCACCCTTTCTTCAGACGTAAATGAACTTGCCGATCTTGCCGATCAAGTAACTGAAATCGAAAATGCGATCTCTCGAGCAAATACAAACGCACAGGAGATTGATTCAATTTCAGATAGTCTTGAAGAACTTTCTGCAATCAATTCAATTTATAATTCTGGTATTTCATACAGCACAGATGGTGTAAATGAATATTTTGATGCGAACACTCCCGCAAACACTTTGGCTTCAACTGAATTTGTTGAGATGAACATTCAAAGTCCTCAAGAGGGTGACTTGATGTCATTTGATGCGGCAGCAAATAACTGGATCAATTCAACAGCAACAGTTCAATTAGAATCATTTCGCAATAAGATTATCAATGGGGATATGCGGATTGACCAGAGAAATGCTGGGGCGAACACAACCATCTTTTCCTATGGTTACGGCATTGATCGATGGGGTTATCAATGTTTTGGCGGTGGTGAATGGTCATCGCAAAGAACAACGGTTGTGCCATCTGTGCATAAAAACAGCCTTGGTCTAACCGTTACAAATGCTGACGTTAGCATTGGTTCAACTGATGTTTATCAACTGTTCCAAAAAGTTGAGGGATTTAATGCTGCTGACTTAGGGTTTGGAACTGCAAACCCTAAAACCATAACCGTAAGTTTTTGGGTTCGTTCTAGTATCATTGGAACTTATTCTGCTAGCTTTCAAAATAATGGTTTCAACCGAGGTTATATTGCAACTTTTGAAGTAAATGCGGTAGATACTTGGGAATATAAAACTTTAACGGTTATTGGTGACGACACCTCTGGAACATGGACTATTGACAACAGTATAGGTCTTCAGTTTGCTATAGATTTGGGATCTGGATCGGGATCTAATATTACTGCAGGGTCTTGGCAAACAGTAACAACATCTAGCCTTCGCACTAGCGGGTCAGTTGATTGGGTCGGTACACTAGGCGCAACCTTCTACATCACCGGAGTCCAGCTTGAAGAAGGAGAAGTCGCTACACCGTTCGAGCAACGGCCGTATGGTGTCGAAGAACAATTATGTAAAAGATATTGGTGCTGGGGAAAGTTTAAAGTTGGTGGAAGAGCAACTACTGGTAGTGGAAATCGTGACAATATATTTTTCTCAACAACGATGAGAGTTCATCCAACAGTTTACTTATCCAATGAAGTTAAAAATGGTATTGGAACAACGTATCCTGAAATAGGTGGACCAAATCATTTTACAGTTTATTGGTTAGGTTCAGTAAGTTCAGACAATACAACTTATTACAGTGAGTATTCAGCAGATGCAGAACTATAAGGAAACACATGGCAAAGATTTTACGCAACATTGATCAAATAATAGATACGCAGGGAAATGACCTGACGGCGCCAGTGTTATCGTTTCGGAATAAGATTATCAATGGAGATATGCGGATTGCTCAAAGAGGTAATTTACCTTATGCGGGAACTGCGGCTGGTTTTACTTTTGATAGATGGTATTTAAGAAAAAGTAATAGTAATAATAATCCTATTTCTAAATTAGATGAGCAAGAAGTTTTAGATTTAGGAAAAGTCAGTGTATTAAAAGTTGAAAATTTTGCAGATAGTGCTTGGATAGGTCAAAAGATTGAAAGTTTTTCTGTTTTACCTTTAGCAAATAAAACTGTAACTGTTTCTTTTTATGCTAAAGCAGATACAAACACTAGTGGATTCAGAGTATTTCTTCATGAATCAAATTTTAACAGCACACACGGCTCTCCTTATTTTTCATATGATGTTCCAATAACAACATCATGGCAAAAATTTTCTTACTCAATGACTATTGGAGATTTAGTTGCTGTAGATGATAATGCTTATTTAAATTTAGGTTTTGGGCAATCATCAACAAATACTACTGTTTATTTAACAGGAATCCAGCTTGAAGAAGGTTCTGTGGCCACTCCGTTTGAGCATCGTCCTATTGGGGTGGAGCTAAGTTTGTGCCAGAGGTATTATCAGATTGTTTCATATTATCATGCAACAGGAAGCAATTCAGTTAATACCATGTACTATGTTTCAGAACAGCTTAGAACCAGCATGAGATCTTCTCCTGCTTTGGTAGCAGATTACGATTATGGACTGCTTACTGGTAGAGCTTCTACTAAGGTTTCTGCTACAAATTATGATGGATTAATTTTTGTAGATGCAACCAAAGAAAATGTTACTGTGAGAGGGGCTACTACTGGTATTTTTAATAGCATTATTGGTGATGCCCACTGGAGTGCGGAGTTATTATGATGGAAAAAAAAATGATTATAGAGAATGCAAAGTACATAAAAAATGAAATAACATTAAAAAATTCTGGTATTCAGATAACTATTGGAGGAAAAGAGATAGGTGTTCCTTTAGATCTTTCTAATAGTCACTATGCAGAAATCATGCGACAAGTAGAAGCCGGAACATTGACAATCCAACCAGCAGATGCAGAACTATAATAAAGGAGAAAAATTATGTATAAATTATCACAACAAGAAAATTTAATGATCATACGATTAGAAGATGGCACACACATTCCTGTTGCTCCTGGTAATCGTGACTATGAAGAATACAAAGAATGGTTAGCAGAAGGTAACTCTCCTGAACCGGCTGATGTTACACCAGCGGATATTCAATTGAGAGCAGAAAGAGATCAACTGTTAGCAGAAACAGACACACCTTGGGGACTTGCTGACTACGATCATCCTGACAAGCAATTATGGTATGATTATCGCCAAGCTCTTCGAGACCTAACATCAACTGCTGATCCACAATTAGATGCGGATGGTAATTTAACAAACGTCACCTGGCCAACAAAACCAGCATAACATGTCATACATTGGTAATATACCCGTTCTTCAAACAACCGAGTTTCGAGAAGAACAGACAATCACTACAGAATCACAAGACCTGTTCACCACGCAAGGTTATCAGCCAGGATACATTTCGGTTTTTCGTAATGGTGTGAGACTGGCTGAAGAAGATTACTTAGCGAGTGATGGTTATTCTGTGCTGCTGAATACACCAGCGGTCAAAGATGATATCATGTTGTTTGAATATCGTACTGAAGTTGTTCAAATACTTGATAACACAATTGGTCCTGAGAAACTAAGTCTCACGTCAAACTCATTACCCATTGATGTAATTGATGTAGCAGATGCTTCAATACCAATCAGTGCCTTAGCATTGACGGCAAATGGTATTCCCGTTGCTGTAGTGAATGTGGTAGCAAACTCAATACCTGTCAACGCAATAAATATAACTGCAAATTCGATCTCACTCGAATCTCTTGCTCTCACAGCAAATGGCATTCCGATTGCTGCTGTGAACACATCTGGACTCAACTTAGATGCTGGTGCGAAAGCAGATATGTTCTATGAGAACAGCAACATTCTAACCGAATCTTATACAATCACTGATGGCAAGAATGCTCTCAGTGCAGGACCGATCACAATCGCAGATGGTGTGGTTGTTACAGTGCCTGCTAACTCAGTTTGGACGGTGGTATAAATGGCAACGAGCATAATTAAAACAAATGAACTAAGACTGCTGAATGATCAAGTGGTGATGTCCGATGGGGCATTGACAGGCAATGTTATGTTCCCTGCTGGGCATATTGTTCAGACAGTTTACACTTCAGATAACACAAGAAGATTGTTTTCTGGGTTAGCTAGTCATACTTGGTATGATAATTATACGGCATTAAATCTTTCTATTACACCAAAATTTTCAAATAGTTTGCTTTATGTAATGTGTAATGTGATGTTTTATTGTAATGGGGATAGTAATACAAATGTTGGGTCGGGTTTTTTAAGAATGATGATAAATGGTAGTATTTCACCAGAACTTAATGGCGATACTACAGAAAAGCACCCGTGTTTTGCTCAAGCGAGAAGTTTTGGAGGTAATGTAACGGCAAGTATATACGATACAAGAGTTGGTATATGTCAAGGATATGTTCAAATTAGCGATAAAACTGAAAAGATGTTTTCAATAGAGTATAGATGTCAAGATGGTGGCCGTGTATCATTTAATCGAGACCCGTCAACAGCTTCTGATACAAACCAAGGATCACATAGTCCAACAGGTAGGAGTACTTTTACTGTAATGGAGATAGCGCAGTGATAACAAAAGCAATAAATTTATTATGCCATAATGCCAGATTTGCGTTGTATGGAACTGACGAAATAATTTGGTATGATGAAAGACCACAACCAACTGAAGAACAAATCCAAGCAAAAATAGCAGAACTTGAAACAGCCGAACCACTACGTCTATTAAGAATAGAACGTGACAAACTTCTCACAGCAACAGATTGGCGCATGACAAAAGACTATCCATATGCAGATCAAGCAGAATGGGCTAGCTACCGCACAGCACTCCGAGATTTACCTGCTACCGCAGAACCAGCACTAGATGAGAACGGCAACTTATCAAACGTAGTTTGGCCCACAGCACCGGATGATTTATGAGTAACGCACGAACGCTAGC
>WLWG01000101.1_pt1 | contig 83539 bp, 55 predicted proteins | sample 6712871 | NCBI WGS metagenome assembly WLWG01 (sample SAMN12718693, study PRJNA515312) | sponge metagenome | isolation source: marine sponge | host: Mycale hentscheli | place: New Zealand: South Island, Marlborough, Capsize Point | collected 2003-05-01 | reverse complement strand
ATTCACTTCCAACAATCATAAAAGCGTCGTTATCAATATCACCAGCCCCAGAGACCAAGGCATACGTGGTATCTGAATTATCCGTAGCACTATCAGTCGTGAGAGAGCCAATAACACTGCCTGGTGCACCGTTTTCGACGGTCGATGTTTCACTGAGGTAAACGGTGCTTACAGGTACACCAACGCGACTATCACCGAGTAGTTGAACAAAACCAATAGAATTACCAGCTTTACCAGCAGCTAGAATTTTTCCATTAGGCAAAATTTCAACAGCGTATGCCTGATCATCACCGCCCCAGTTGGTGACAAACTTGCCACTATTGTTGAATGATTCGTCAACTGAACCATCTTTATTGAGGCGAACAATTACAAAGTCTTTGTTGACGCCGTTATCAGCACGTCCAACAATTACAATCTTTCCATCAGGTGCAACTTTAGCACGATATCCGGCGTCATTGGCTGAGAGCACAGGAACAACGGCAACACCGTCGCTGCCGAATGACGAATCCGGTGTCCCATCAGGTTTAAAAGCAACGACTGCAACATCATCATCAAGTTCGCCAATAAGGCGAACGCTACCGTCACGGAGCACTACTGATGAATAAAAAAACTGTTTCTCTCCGAATTGATATTGTCGTCTAGTCTGCTCCCCATAACCACCATTGGCTTTAGTTACGTACAATGACTTACTGTTTCTTTCCCACTTATTGTTACTAAACATCGTCACCGATTCGTCGGCATGCAAAACAATTGCAGTTTCGTTTCCGAAAGCCCCGTCTGATGAAAATACAACCTCACCATTCTGATTTAGATGGATAATTTCGTCGGGGCAAAAAACCATGATTTGCCCATCTTTTCTCAGTCCTATCTCGTAGCTTTGCCCACGAAAATTATCTTTAGCTCCCAATTTGTTGAAATAAGTTGCCCCATTCACACCAAACGATAAATCAAAATGCCCATCGGGAGTAAACCTTGCAACAAAACGATCACCAGCAGCAATAATGCGACCGACGTCATCAATTTCCATAGATGAGAATTCTCGACCCATGGGACTGTCGTTTAGCACCGTATACCCATTTGAATATCCGAATGACTCATCAAGATGATGCATACCAGGTTTGAATCGCATCACCGCTGCCCTGCCGTCGATGGCGCCAACAGCCAACACCTTTCCATCTTCCAAGACCACCATGTCTTTTATGTAATCAACACCATTACTAATGGATCGAAGATGCCTTCCATTGCCGTGAAACGTTGGGTCTGGCATGCCCGGGAATGTGTCATAGTCAGGACTGGGTGCATAGTCTGGCACAGGCACAACGCTTATGCGTAAAGAATCGGCATCAACAAGGTTTCTTGAAATACTGCCACTACCAAGATCATTCGTTTCAATAGTTAACGTCGCATCTCCAACAAAACCCTCAGCTGGCTGATACGAGAACCAATGAAAAAAACTGTCTATGTCCTGTATGGTTCCCTCAAAAACCATTTTGGCATCGTCGGTACCGTCACCCTCCAGATACGTCAATCCACCGCGTGGGTCTGGGAAAACAGAACTCATTGTTCCACTATCAACTGAAATCGTGACTCGCAGAGGATTTAACCCCGCATCTGCATCCGTTATTGAAATCCGATTACCTGGCGTGTTGGTCACGTAATCTCTGATAAACGCAAGCGGCTGATTCACAAATGTCGTTTGCTCTGCGGGCAAATTATTGACAGGCGCCTGGTTCGGGCTGATTACCAGTGCTGCGTCTAGGGCATCGCTCCCATCAAATGCATGCCGCGGTTCAAGTGTTTCTCCCTGAAACAAATTCTTTTGTTCTCGGCGGAGCCTTCTCTTTTTCAAAACTTTTTTGAGATTTTTATAAGCCATTCCACTTACCTTTCCTAAGTGATTTCTAGAATCATTTTCAACCGATCTCTCTTACGTCGGGAAGCAATTAATTTCGTCACGCATTTTTTTAAGAAAGCTACATAGCATTGTTAATTTCCTTACCCTGATGTCTTGTGGGGACCCAACTGCTTAGTCAGGTTTCATCGCGTTTGTGTCACGCCATTCGTGACACGGGCTATGGACTTACGAAGCAATCCGCATAGAAGCCAATGGATCGGTAACTCCAAGCTGATCTGCGTGCTCAACAAATGGCACAACTTTTTGTGCCTTGGCTCGTGCCTGGCGTTCAGCAGCCTCGATTACGACGTTTGGAAGACTCACTTCCCGGCAGTAATACGCGGTCTCATACATGTCGCCAGAGACAGAATCACAGAAGAATGCAGCGTCGCTACTGTTTCGAAACCAATGGGTTCTTTGTGTACCAGCATCTGCTTTGAGCAAATCAACTTTCCAAAATGTCATTTCCGTATCCCTTTACTACGTGTGGTGTTTCATTGAGGCACTCGCCTCACAACACCACCAGATACGGCCATATTCGCCTACTGTTCACCGCCACCTGGCTTTATCCAGAATGCGCATCACTCAAATCGACGTAAGCAAGCCAAGCTCCTTCGTACTGAAATTCGACTATCCAGATGACGAACTGAAAAAAGACTGTGCAAGCAGTCGGTCAGAATTTTCTTCAATGCGCTTTTCGGATAATTGAGCGTTTTCTTCCACGACAGCCCATCAAAGAAACTCTGCGATTGTTCGCATTACGGATACATAGAAATTCCACAGAACTGCGTGACACAAGCGATCGTACGTCTGACTAAACAACAGTTGGTTATGTGCAACTACTTGTTTCTTGAAGAAAGGGAATAGACATGAGATCAGCACCAGAAGGATGGATGCAATTAGAAAGAGAGTATCAAAGGAAGATGCGAGCACGGTCAAAGCTCGGCAGCCGCAAACACAGATGGACGTTGACCGATATTGCTCTTTTCACACTCTGCACGGGCACGTTTTTCTACTTCATTGCTTGAAAGGATAAAGAAATATGAACAAAGAAATCACGACACCTGAAATTGGTCAGGCTGATCCTACGGGTGTCGTCCTCCAACAAGAAAAGGAGGGCGACACCAGCAGCCATCTGATAGCTGGGCTTGTAGCCGCCGAAGTTGGAATCACACTTACAGCAAATTGGCTATTGAGTGCCTCCGTCACGTCTACAACGGCCTCACTTGGGTACATAGGCGTCGCAGTATTCGCCTGGGGAACGGTGTCTGTCCTAAACAGCGTGCCGGCACTGCTTGATTCAGCAAAAGCAACAGAAGAAGACATTGTCGTGACAACGCGACAGAACAGCGACGGTGCCGCCACCAGTTTAGAAAGGATCTCAGAGCAGGCTGGACCAATATCTATTGAACTGGATGCAGTAGCTCAGACTGAGACATCCAAAATGGCACCTGTTTTCCATGCTGAAACAAGCTTGCTAGCGGCGTCTGTTCATACCACAGCACCATAACTAAGAAGCAGATTCACTCATGAGCGAAAACTGCACGTCAGGTTTTGCTCTGCCTCCTCGAACGTAACGATCTTACTTACACACAAACACACACACGGGAATGAGACGAAATGGAAGAAACCATAAAAGAACAGATCAACCGCGTTCAGGCACTTACAGAGAAACAAAAGGAAAGATTTCTCAGGATTTATTTTCATGGGTGCCAGCATCTAGCTAGCAATGCCACCATTCAATCTGCAGGTGCTGAATAGCTGCCTGTCCCAGTAGTCCCGTCTGCTGGTGGCTGCCGTGTCAAAAGAGGGGACTATTACCTGCGGGCAGAAACCCAAGCGGGACTCTCAGGGGTTGGGAATTCACGCCACGTCGTGTTCCATTACCCCCCGGCATCAACAAACCTGGCAGATCAGCCGTCCCGAATTCCGAGGGGCTTCGAAACAAGACGAGTTTTCTGTCTTTTTCTCATCGCGTAAACTGCGGACGTAACAAACAATTCTAGCGGAGGGCAAGGGATTCGAACCCTCAACCCATTGCTGGGCATCTGATTTCGAGTCAGACCGCTGGCCAATTCGCATACCCTCCGAGGTGATTGAATTTTATCCTACCAGACACAAATACATAGGCTATAGGTAATGGTCAACGATACTCCTGACCACACCAGCGGAAAGCCAGCAGCTATCTCGTAGTACACGTCTCAAGCAGGGAACTGTTTGGGCAACTACATCCAGCGTGATGTGGTGATCAAGTAGCAGCCCAAAAACGCCGTTGACGAGTTACGCTCAGACATATTATCCATAGGGTCGGATAAAGTGGACATTTTAGTCATGGACGCAACAAGGTGGCCGATAGATGCTCGACTTATCAGCGGTGACACTTCTCTGCGTCGACACTCGATCGCCGGAACTGGCTCGATGGGCGATGAAACGCTGCATGCTTCACGCTCGTTTTGCAAACGCTGTGTTAATAACAGAACTCGGCAAGGTGCAGCACCTTGTAAATGATGATATCGAATATGCACAATGCCCAGACATATCCTCGACACGAGAGTACTCAGAAGTCCTACTTCGTGGAATCAGGCCATACGCTACGGGAACCCACGTACTGATTGTTCAATGGGATGGGTTTATCCTTCACCCAGAACAATGGGATTCGTCATTCCTCGACTACGACTACATTGGAGCCGTTTGGCCACAATTCCCAGAAACACCCGTGGGCAATGGTGGTTTCTCCCTTCGGTCAAAACGCCTCCTCGACGCACTACATCATCCAGACATTACTATTGAACACCCTGAAGACGTCTGCATCTGCGTTACAAATCGACAGAAACTCCAAGACGATGGACTTTGCTTCGCACCGAAAGAGCTTGCTGATCGATTCTCTGCTGAAAGAACGCCATGGCACAAATCTTTTGGCTTCCACGGATTCTTCAATTTCGCAAATGCGTTATCAGCAAATGAGCTCAACGAATTCATAGAAAACGTGCCAGAATCGTGTTGCGGAGGCGTTGATACATATGACTTAATCGACGACCTCCTTCACAAGGGAAACAAACAAGCCGCAACAGCCCTCATTCGAAAATGTCGTTGGAGCCGGAAGGCATTTTGGCGTTTTCTGACTGCTTGGCTGAAAATACGTTGTTCTTAGTAAAGGAAATGGGGTTTCCCCAAACACCGAGTCCTGCTAGCTTTCCAAAATTCCTGCCTCGAACTAAATTCAGACAGGGTTGAATGCTACCCCCGAGTGCCAAGATTTATGACTCACGAACCTCTCATCCCTCAAATTGCTGATGTTACTCTGAAGTCACTCAATCGCTTTAGTGATGATCGTGGGTGGCTCGTTGAACTCTATCGGGAAGACGAGTTGAGTGAATCGATTCACCCCGTCATGGCGTATATCAGCCAAACTCTTCCTGGTATCGTGCGAGGGCCGCATGAGCACCATGAACAGACTGACTATTTTGCATTCATTGGGCCAAGTGACTTTGAACTGACGCTTTGGGATGCCCGTCCAGACTCACCAACTTTTGGTATGAAAACCCAAGATGTGTACGGCGAATCGAATCCCTCAGCAATTTCTATTCCTCCTGGAGTTGTTCACGCGTACAAGAATATTGGTGAGCAGCCAGGCTGGGTCTTCAATGGACCGAACAGGCTGTATGCGGGCTGGGAAAAGAAAGAACCCGTCGATGAGATACGCCACGAGCTTGATGACACGTCTCCGTATCGTGTTGATGCCCCTTCCATTGAAGCAGCATAAAGGAAACACATGGCAAACCCCGTTAAAGGAGTTGTTCTGGCTGGAGGCTCAGGGACGCGGCTCCACCCAATGACGCTGGCAGTCTCGAAGCAACTGCTGCCCATCTATGACAAGCCGATGGTGTACTACCCGTTGTCGGCGCTTATGCTAGCTGGTATTCGCGATATCTTAGTGATCTCAACTCCGCATGACCTCCCTCACTTTCAGAGGCTTTTGGGGGATGGTTCTCGATTTGGTATCTCGCTTTCATATGCGGTACAGCCAAAGCCGGAGGGGCTTGCCCAGGCCTTTGTCCTGGGCGCTGACTTTATTAAGGAAAACCGTGCAGCACTCGTTCTTGGAGACAACATCTTCTATGGCCACGGATTCCAAGGTGTTCTGCATAACGCAGCTCGGCGAGAGACCGGCGCCACCGTGTTTGCATATCCTGTCAGTACTCCTGAAAGCTTTGGTGTCGTGGACTTTGACTCGAACGGAAAAGCACTTTCCTTGGAGGAAAAGCCCAGGGAGCCCAAGTCAAATTTTGCTGTGCCCGGGTTATATTTTTATGATTCCAGCGTTGTTGAAAGAGCCCGTAGTTTGAAACCGAGTGGTCGAGGAGAACTGGAGATCACCGACTTGAATCGCCTGTATCTAAACCAAGGAGCCTTGCACGTCGAGAAGCTAGGACGCGGCTTTGCTTGGCTTGACACAGGAACTCCAGAGTCACTTCTGCAGGCCTCGTCGTTTGTGCAAACCATTCAAGAGCGGCAGGGCTTCAAGATCGCCTGCCTTGAAGAAATAGCCCTATCTTTGGGATACTTAACGACTGCTGAAGTCGTGGAGGCAGGCGAGCGAATGAAGAGTAATTACGGAAAATACCTTGTAGAAATCGCCTCGGAAGTAGGAGTGCAAACACGCACGAATCATGAATTTGAGACCACACAGCATAGCGGTGTTGGGTGCGACCGGTCAGTTAGGCCGAGAGATCTGCCGAAAACTGGGTCCAGCCGCCGTACCGCTGCATAGGAACATTGCCGACCTCAATAATCCCCGCCAGCTTCGCACTGCCTTCGTAAGCCTGCGCCCAGATGTAGTTATTAATTGTGCTGCCTGGACGGATGTCGATGCAGCAGAGGGGGCGCCGGAAGCCTGCCATGCAGTGAATGCACACGCCGTACACCAACTTGCTACATCGTGTAATGATATCAGTGCCACATTTGTCCAGCTAAGCACTGATTACGTATACGGAGGCGCAAAAAATCGCGTTGCACCGTACGCTGAGGCTGATTTAGCCAGTCCCGTGAACACATATGGCGAGAGTAAGCTGGCAGGTGAGGAAGCTGCCTCGCAAGCAAAAAAACATCTTATCGTCAGAACTTCAGGACTCTATTCTGTGGGAGATCATGGTCCTGTTCGTGGCCAAAACTTTGCTGACACCATGCTGTGTCTTGCAAGAGACAGGCGTGATATAAAAATTGTTGGCGACCAGCACTGTACCCCAAGTTTTGTTCCGCATGTAGCTGACGGAATACTTAACCTCCTGCTGAAGCAGGCTTGGGGGCTGTTCCACGTTGTGAATGCTGGCTCGACTACGTGGCATGGATTTGCGTGTGCATTGTTTCAGGCCGCAGGGGTTAGTGTGACAACGCAGGAAATCACAACAGACCAATTCCCGACAGCGGCTCCTCGGCCCCGATTTAGTGTACTTAGCACGGACAAATTTGTCGCTTCGACAGGGCATTCACTACCAGATTGGAGAACAGGCATTGCTGAATACATTCAGTCAATGAAGCCTCAACTCTCACGAATGGAACGAGTTGCATGAATCCAATACTTGTTACCGGCGGGGCGGGATTCATTGGAGGTGAGTTTGTTCGCCAGTGGATTTCCGAAGAAGATGCTCCGGTTATTAACCTTGATAAACTCACCTATGCGGGCAATCTTAACTCACTTGATAGCGTGAGAAATGACCCTCGACACATTTTCGTGGAAGGTGATATCGGTGATTCAAAGTGCGTCCAAAGTCTCCTTGCGAAACATCGTCCTTCTGCCGTGATAAATTTTGCCGCTGAGAGCCACGTTGACCGATCCATTGACGGCCCTGCTGCTTTCGTTGAAACAAACGTCCTTGGCACCTTTCGGCTATTAGAAGAGTCTCGCAGCCACTGGCAGTCATTGCCGGAATCAGAAAAGGAATCATTCCGTTTCCTGCACGTCTCAACTGACGAGGTTTATGGATCGCTTGGAGCTGAAGGTAAGTTTACTGAGACCACCCCGTACGCTCCGAACTCACCGTACTCTGCCTCAAAAGCCTCAAGCGACCATTTCGTCCGAGCCTACCATCACACCTATGGATTTCCGACGCTGACGACAAACTGCTCCAACAATTATGGACCATTTCAATTTCCAGAAAAACTGATCCCCTTAATGGTGCTCAACTGCTTGCATGGCAAACCGCTGCCTCTGTACGGTGATGGCAATCAGGTACGTGACTGGCTTTTTGTCGGCGACCACTGTCGAGCTATTCGTTCAGTACTCAAGCATGGACGACTTGGCGAGGTGTACAACGTCGGCGGCGATAGCGAGATGAATAACAAAGATGTTGTGCATGCAATCTGCAACACCGTTGATGAGCTAAAGCCTGAATTACCTCACTCGCCATCGACTTCACTCATCACGTATGTTGTCGACCGACCCGGCCACGACCGACGCTACGCCATTGATTTCCAAAAGATTCAACGTGAACTAAACTGGCAACCAACTCTCAATTTCCAAGAAGGCATCACACAGACGGTTCGTTGGTATTTAGAACATCCAGAGTGGGTGGCAAATGTAGTCGGTGGTGAATACCGAAACATTCGCCTTGGAACAGTCCACGAATAAGCCCATGGCGTTAGCCAATTCTCTACAACGCTAAATTCAATAAAAACCAATTCTTGCTATTGCTAAATAAAACGGCTGCTAGGCCAAAATACGAGAGTCCGTATTTCTACTTATGCACAAAACACCTCGAGTTTCCATCATCATGCCCTGCTTTAACCAGGGGCAATACGTCGAGGAGGCCATTGCATCGGTAAGCAATCAAACCGTTAAAGACATTGAAATCATTTTGATAGAAGATTGCTCAACAGATGGTTTCACCCGCGACTATATTCGCCAAAAAACTTTTCTGAGAACCAAGAAGATACTCAACGATTACAACCTTGGGGTATGTGAGTCTCGTAACACTGCCATCCAAGCAGCTCGCGGCCTATTCATACTACCGCTGGACGCAGATGACAAAATTGCACCAGACTTTATCTCATCGGCTCTCGATGTGATAGAAGGTGGTACGGCGGATGTTGTCTACTCCAAAGTACAGCTTTTTGGAGACAAAGGTGAGCCTTACAAACTAAAAGAGTTCTCCCTCACCCGAATGCTTCGTGGGAATGTCGTGGTAAACACTGCGCTTTACCGTAAAGCTGCCTGGGCTCACGTCGGCGGTTATTCCTCCGAGATGACGACTGGCGTGGAGGACTGGGACTTTTGGCTGTCGCTTATCGAACATGGACAGCGGTTTTACAGAATAAACCGCACCCTTTTCTATTATCGACAACATGGGCCTAGCAGAACGACTTTGGCCAGCGAGCAGGACGAGACTCTAAGAGAGACGATTTTCTCTCGCCATAAGAACCTTTATAAAAAGCATGGAATTCACAGACTTAGTCAACTCACTACTGTTGATCAAAAAACTCAGTCAAAACCATCTCGTTGGCTAAGTCGGCAAATTCAGGGTATGAAGAGACGTTTTTACTCCATAAAGAATCATTGGACGTATCCTCAAAAGAAGCCCATTGCACTCTATTACTACAATCCACGATCACAACGGAACTTTGGTGATCAACTTAATGTAGACCTTCTGGAACGACTCACCGGCCGCACTGTTTCCTTTGCGCATAAAAACATAGCGACGCACATATGCATCGGAAGCCTGCTTGAATTATTACTAGAGCGAAAGTCCTTGCCGGAAACAGTTGATAGTCCCATATCAATTTGGGGCACAGGATTTATCGCTCGTGAGGGAGAACACCCTGTCATTAAGACTGACACGACTGAACAATTCATTAGGCCAGTTCGCGTTTGCGCCGTTCGTGGAATTCTTACTCTTGACCGGTTAAAAAAAATGGGAGTTGACGTCAGCAAAGCGGTACTCGGGGACCCCGGTCTGTTGGCGAAACTACTCGTTCCCCAAAAAAATGCCAAAAAAAAATGGCGGTTGGGCCTTGTGCCGCACTATGTTGACTCCAAAAAGTCGATTTTTCAGGAACTCTGCACGAGATTTCCCTTATCAAAAATTATTCACGTCGACCAAAAACCCGTTGATTTCCTTACTGACTTACAACAGTGCGACGTAGTTATATCCAGCGCAATGCATGGGCTGATCGCTGCTGATTCACTCGGGATTCCTAACATGTGGGCGACAGTGTCGGATCGAATCACTGGTGGCGATTATAAGTTTCTCGACTATTACTCTGCATTCAACCTGCCGGCCCCAATGCTCACTCTCGACGAGTTGCGTGCTCTATCTGAAAATGATCTTGCTGACATACACACCAACTACGCCATCACTAGCAGTGCTGTTGATACAATAATCGTGGACCTTTTGTCATCGTGCCCTTTTATGAATCTTGAACATAGCACGGCCACCATGGCGCAAGTGACCGCATGAAAAAAAATAAGAGTATCTAATGACCTCAATCAATCTCAACGACTTGCAAAGACAATACAAGTCGCTTGAACCACAAATTGATACAGCTGCATTACAGGTATTAAAATCCGGGTGGTACGTACATGGCGAAGAAGTAAAGAAATTTGAGTCAGAATTCGCTCAGTATGTTAGACGACGGCACTGTGTCGGTGTTGCAAACGGCACCGATGCAATAGAATTAGCTTTGCGTTCAGTTGGCGTAGAGGCCGAGGACGAGGTCATAACAGTGTCAAATGCTGGGATGTATACAACAACCGCTTGTGTGCAAATTGGCGCACAACCCGTCTACGTTGACACCGATGAAGAAACTATGGTGATGTCTGCAGCATCTGCAGGTAATGCTATGAGTGCCCGAGTAAAAGCCGTTGTCGTAACTCATTTGTATGGTTACGTTGCAGACGTTGAACAGATTCGTGCAGCAATAGGAGATCATCGCATACCAATAGTTGAAGATTGCGCCCAGGCTCATGGAGCTGTACTCGGGGATCGACAAGCCGGATCTTTCGGAGAGGTATCTACATTCAGTTTTTACCCCACAAAGAACCTTGGCGGGTATGGTGACGGTGGTGCCGTACTGACGGATGATCAAATTATTTCAGATCGCTTACGGAAACTACGGCAGTACGGATGGGGAGCTAAGTACCATTCAGATGTGCCTTTCGGAAAAAATAGTAGGCTGGATGAACTCCAGGCGGCGATTCTTCGAGTAAAACTTCCAAGTCTCGATAGATGGAACGCCGAACGTCGAAGAATTTACGCTTCATACAAAGAGGCTGCCGTTGGCACGAAACTAAAATTTTCGCACGAGGCAAATGATCGATTCGTAGCCCACCTCTGTGTGGCCAGATGTACTGAACGTGACCACGCGCGTCAACGATTTCATGACAAATCTATAGGGACAGACGTACATTACCCAATACTTGATTTTCAACAGCCCATAATGAAAGCCTTACCTCATCGGATTGCATCATCCAAAACCTCTGAACAAATGATGAACGAAATCTTTACTATTCCTTGCCATCCAAATATGACAAATGAGGAAATAGATTGTGTTATCGAGACCATAAAGTCGTCACCCTGACTGATCATGTGGCATGATAAAAATTGAGAGACCAAATGAATTTCTTTATCCATCCACTAGGCGTGTGTGAAAGCCAAGATGTGGGCGAAGGCACAAGGATCTGGGCTTTCACCCATGTATTACCATCAGCACGCATTGGTAGAGACTGTAATATCTGTAACAACGTGTTTATTGAGAATGATGTCATCATTGGAGACCGTGTGACAGTAAAGTGTGGTGTTCAATTATGGGACGGCATCGACATTGGTGATGACGTTTTCATTGGCCCTAATGCAACTTTCACGAATGATCGGCTTCCACGTAGTAAGCACCATCTTTCTAGCTACCCTCCAACCAAAATTGAAGACGGCGCATCTATCGGAGCAAACGCTACTCTTCTTCCAGGAATAACTATCGGCCAGAACGCCATGGTAGGCGCTGGATCGGTGGTTACGCGGTCTGTTCCAAGTCATGCCGTCGTTGTTGGCAACCCTGCCCGCATTGTCAACTATGTCGACGCCTCGAACCCAACTGCGTCGTCGCTGTTACCGTCGAGTGAGCGGCGGCCACAATCAAATGAGACTTCCAACTCAACGAAACTCTCTGTAGGCGGCTGCATGCTCATAGAACTTCCACATTTTACTGACATGAGGGGAAGCCTAACACCTATTGAGTTTCAAAACGATCTGCCGTTTCAGCCAGCACGAACTTTTTTAGTATACGAAGTTCCAAGTAAGGAAGTTCGTGGTGAACATGCGCATCATCAATGCTGCCAATTCCTTCTCGCTATTAAAGGATCTTGTAATGTTGTTATTGATGACGGCCGCACACGCGCCGAGGTTACCCTAGACACTCCGAGCAGGGGTCTTTATTTACCGCCAATGATCTGGGGCACGCAGTATAAATTTACTCAAGAGGCCGTTTTACTTGTCCTAGCATCTCATGCATATGACTCTAAAGACTACATTCGTCAATATGAAACTTTTTTGGAGACAGTGGCGACGCTGAGCTAATTGCAAATGACAACGCGTCCACTTGCCTCCCTGTGTGTCATTACATACAACCAGGAGAAGTTTGTTGCTGAAGCAGTGAAAGCCGCGCTCAGCCAGTCTTATCGTCCTTTAGAAGTAATTCTTTCGGATGATGCTTCGAGTGATGACACATTCAAAATAATGAGCACGCTAGAGAAGCAATACGATGGGGATTTAAAAATTGTTTTAAACCGAAACAAGAGCAACTTAGGATTAGCGTGCCATGTCAACAAACTCATTCATTCCGTTGCTTCTGGTGAGTTTATTGCGCTTGCAGCTGGTGATGATGTATCCATGTCAGACCGGATTGAAAAATCGATTAGTTTTCTAGAGCACAATCCAGCAGTCATGGCTGTAAGCACATCTCTCACCACAATTGATCATGCCGGCTCAGTGATTAAAACTACAACGAATACGTGCAATAAAACAACAACATATACGCTAGACGATTATCTCACCGATGCACGACTACACATAAATGGTCCGAGCCGGACCTTTCGGCGGGTGATACCCGACACATTCGGCCCCCTCGGCGAGAGTTGTCCTACTGAAGACAGCACCTATTTATTGCGTTGTTTTCTGTCGGGCAAGGTTGCAATGCTGGCTGAGCAATTAGTGCACTATCGACAGCATGACGCAAGCATGTCTGCTCCTTGCAATATCCAAAACCTGTCTGTCAACAGTATCCAAGAACAATACCTTAAGGACATTGCGACAGCAGAGACACGACTCGGGCTCGATATTGAGACAAGAAATAAATTATTGAAGCGAATTGAGCGAAACATACAAAACAGAAAGCATGCATTTCGGCACAAAAAGCGAAGAGGCATGCAATTCCTTAGCTGGCTTGCTAATAAACTGCATCGAATCACATCAAAAAAGAACCATTAGTTTCAAGCACTACTACGTCTTAAAACCACACAAATTCTGCCTCCTTTCCACAACTCCTTCTGCGAAAATTACATAAACCTGCAGAAAGGAAAGTGGTTGAACAAGCCGTCTATGCACTCATTAAGCTTGAAAACATTTTTTATATTTGTGTATTCGCGATGGGACAAGCTGTATCAAAATTGATTTTTGTAATGCTGTCCCAGTACTCCGTAGCTCCAACGCCCAAAATATTTAAGATCTAAAACTTAAACCCCACAGAGCGACGATTTGGGACTCTGATTCGTTACATTATTCGGGAAGTGACTGTATCACCCGCGCAGGTACACCACCAGCAAATACATTTTCTGGTATATCACGGGTCACAACAGATCCAGCAGCAATAACACTATTCTGGCCCACTACCACTCCTTTCAGAATACAAACATTTGATCCAATAAAAACGTTCCGACATATATGAATTGGTGCCGTTTCGTGATTGCCACCCCTTCTATTTCTCACAGAAAGACCATGAAAATCTGAGTCCATGAATTCCACATTTGGGCCTATCAGCGTATCTTCCTCAACTGTGACCCGAGTCTCACAGATAACAGAAAAGTTATTATTCACGAAGATATTGTCTCCAAACTCAATAACAGAGTGAGGATGCCTCGCCTCCAAATATATGTGTCCAGAAAAAAAATGCGGGGAGGGCCAGTACCCAAGATGAGTTTTTCCGTCAAATATTATTGATCCCAATCCAGTGTAAAGTACCGGTTGTGAGATGAGCGGTGAGCCTTGTACCCGATTATTATTCGATAGCATCGAGTACGTGACGATTCGAACTTGTTGAACGAGATGAGCAAAAAACTGATTCATTTCACAAACGTTTATTTCAACAAAAAGCGGGTTTAACTGCCAATGAAATTAGACAAAACTTATCATCGTTTGCCATTAAAAGTATACTGCCATCCATCTACGCATTAGGATAGATTTTTCAACAACTCCTCTCAACGCTGCGACCCATGAAAATTGCGTCATCGCTCACGTCCACTGTTTTTCTTGTAGAAGTATCGACAAATCATGACAGCACAGATCTTTCAGATTTTCTACCACCCGTCACAATTTGATTCTCTTGACCCAAACTTTATCCCATACGACAACACTGCGAATCCCCGACCGGAGTGGTGCGAATATTATATTTTCAGAAAAGAATTCTTTAAAGGTACCTGCGCAGAAAATATAACTGGTTTTCTGTCGTGGAAGTTCCATGACAAGACTGGTGTCTCCGGCACGCAATGCCTTGATTGGATCAAAAAGAAACCCGGGCACGACGTTTACTTTATAAATCCATACGCGCAGTTTCTACGAAGAAAAAGTTACAAAAGCGTCTGGCATCATGGCGAACAATGCCACCCTGGTCTTACACCAATAGCTCAAGACCTTATGAACAGAGCTGGCTACGACATAGATTTAGCCGCATTAATAATGGATCAGAGCCAAACAGCGTTCTGTAATTACTGGGTAGGCACACCAGCTTTTTGGAAACGTTACATAGATTTCTGCGAACCAATCTACCAACTGATTGAAGATGACTTATCGAAAGGCAAGAACCAGAAACTCTGGCAGCCAGCTGATCCAAGCGGATGTTGTTATATCCCTTATATTTTTGAAAGACTCTTTTCAACGCTACTCTGCGCTGACGAGAACATTTCTTCCTGCGGAATGTTGATTGATAAAAGACGCCAGCGGCCTTTGGCAAAAACAATCTTTGGAGACATTTCTAAGACATTAAGGAAAATTCGTGCCCGTATCAGTAGACGTTAACCCATGCTGGATTTCATGTGACACCGGTCAACTCAGAAGGCCTAGAAGTATCACTCAGATTTTGACACAAACACCTCTTTAATCGTTTCACTACTGAGCAACACTCGCCTATTAAGGTGAACAAATGGGTTTTTAGGACATTTTTTTGGCTTCGTCTGACGAATTTGTTCTCACGGTCACATGAGTTGTCTAAGTCATCTGGCCCGAAAACAGTCGTGAAACAACATGTGACTTGGGCATGAAAATAATGACCCAGTCCTCCGCACTACGGTTGGCTTGTATACATTCCACCTAAACCTAAGTATCTCCTACTTAGATCCAGCCGATAGCGCACTTCGTACATCTCGCAACAGCAAATCGTTTAGTCGCGAGAAAACAAAGACCGAAGACTAAAGCTCTTCAGAATCGCTGAAAGGCCATGACGTCGTTCAGACTTTCTGGCAGCGGCGTCATCAACAACCCAATTCAGCTGCAACGCGCGGCGAGGCCCATCGTAGGAAGTATGGCCATGCCACGCATTTTCACGATTCCGAAAACAGATCAACGTTCCTGCGTGCGGTGGCACTTCAGCAATCACATCCTCAATATTATTTGATCGCAAAAGCCGAAGTTGTCCGCCGCCCCCTGACCAGTCATCATTCAGATAAATCAGTGCCGTGATCAGCTTCGATCGACTGTCGGTGTGCACTTTCCCATCCTTCGACCTGCATCGTCCACGAACCGTTAACGTCGCTGGCCGACCAACCAAGTCTAATTCAAACTTATCAGAAAAAGCAGCTCTGACACTCTCGCCAAGCAGTTCGTCTCCTAATTCACCAAATGCGTCACCAAAAGTTAATGAAGCGAGCGGGAAACTCCCTCCTTGCTCAATCTTTGGGAAATCTGCTTCGATTCGTTTCAGACAATCAGCCCGTACGAAACCGGGTAGCACCAAATACTCATATGGATCGCTCGTCAGCGACGTGTCACGAAACGACTCAAGATTAAGCATCGACATTGCAGATTCCTTTCAGTGACTGGCTTTACTTAGGTTAGATGATAGCGATACAACACGCTTTGCAGGAATAGCGACCTGCAACACTATTCTTTTGCCATTGCCGCTACGAAGAAAAGCCTACAGGAATTTCTTAGCACTCTCATGCCACCGTACGCAAAGAGGAATCGAGCACGTGATCACATTCATGACAGACACGTTCAACCGATATTTCTTGCATGGCTGAATTGTCCGCCTTGCGACGGTGATTTCGTGAGCCACTCTCATATCGCACTTGGATTCCAACGTGCGGTGATCCATACGGCCCACAATCGGCAGGACGGGTTGCACCATATAAACCAAGACTCGGTGTGCCCACGGCAACTGCCATATGTAGCGGCCCAGTATCAGAACTGACGAAGATTGTACCCTGACGCAAAACTGCTACCAGTTCTTGCAAACTTGTTCGCGGTGCCAGTACCGCATGTCCATCAGCTGCGGACACGATCTGATGCGCAAAATCTAACTCCTGTTTGCTACCCCAGACCACCAGTGACTTGAGCCCACGCCGCTCCCCAAGATGTCGAGCGACAGCAGCAAAGCGATTCATCTCCCATAGTTTGGATTCCCAGGTCGCACCTGGGTTAATAATCGCAAACTGCCCCTGAAGCGGAAGGTCTGCCAACAGCCTCGCTGCAGCGTGTTCTGCCACCTCATCGCCAGGAAGCTGCCAGTCAATCTCAGGATTCGCGATGCCAATTGGAGCAAGTAAATCGACACAACGATCGGTAAGGTGTGGCCGCTCTGGTGTTACAAGAATGTTATTTAAATACGTACTTAATTCGGTACCGTATTGCCCGCGACACCCAATACGGTGTTTAGCGCCTGACAGCCAGCAAGCGAGCGAACTCTTGGTATTCCCCTGGCAATCTATACTCAATTCAAACTGGTACGCTCGCAGATCGTCACGAAGTGACTTCCATTTTTTTGGAGACAGGAACCAACCCCTTGGCAGCGTAAAGACTTGATCAACACACGGATGCCCGACCACCATAGCCGATGACTTTTCTTCAACCACCCACCCGATAAAAGCTTCAGGAAACCGTGCCCGTAACGCACAGGCAACCGGCAGCGTGAGCACCGTGTCACCGATGGCGCTCATACGAGAGATGAGAAATCGCGGAGAATCAATAGAAATTGTTTGCACGTCCTCACCCTGATTTTGTGCGGCAGTAACTAGCTCTTTCAACCATGGCGAGCCAGTCGGCCAAGACGACCATAGCTTCCAAGCAGATGGCTCCAATGAGCCTCCTTCTCTATTTGCAGAGGGTATACGCGAAGGATCACGACGGTCAACGGCACTTTCACAACCTGTGTCACTCAAAAGTGCAATAAAAATAGCATTTAGAGCATAGCTGTCGTCACGGGACTATTTCACAGAAAACCGGATTCATGGCGCCCTCTGTAAACAGTCTTCTACTTTCTCGGCCTATACAACAAGCCCGGTCCAATAATGTATCTGCGCGCCTAAAGAACACCTATCTCCAAAGCAGAAAATGGAGGATGCACGCTGACCCGCGAACTCTCTCTCGTACACTTCGACGCTGTCACCAAAAAAAGATATAACTTTTGCATGAGACACAGAACAACATTCAAATTGCTCAACAGTAAAGGAGCAAACCTATATTGATGAAACAGACACAATCAACATTTCCCAAATGTCTTACGTCAAATAATGCTCACCTAGAACTCCGTATTCAGACTGCGATTCAATAGAAAAAAATACTCTCTTCCTTCTTTTGCAGCGATTTCTTTAATCCGCCCTTAAAAGCCGTTTGCTCAGGAAAATATTTTTCTTGAAGCCAAGAAGACCCTAGCTATTATTGCCGCCGTTAGGGGCAGACGCGACCGCTCGGCCGTATCACCGATTACTCGGAGGTAGCCATGCGAAAGCCCCGCAAAGCTCGCACTCGATCAGAAAAAAATCGCTCTGATTCCCTTATAGCAGCAGAGTTACTTGAACGCCGCTATGCCTTTACTGCGACACCACTTTTCGACCAATTCACGAGCGCTGCCATGGAAGCAGTCGCTCGCGGTGAACTTACGTCAGAAAGATGGATCGTACACAAGCTCGGCAGCCATGAATTCTCAAGTGAACGAAGTTGCCAAAGCCTAACGGACTTTGGCGGCAATGCCGGATGGCATGCTGACCCCATTGGCACGTCTTTCTTCAGAGTCAAAACATTGGGAATCGACTCCTCTAACGTTGTCGATTGGGCCAGGAACAACCACGAACATTTTCTAATTGAACCGGACCTTCCTATCCAGGTACAGAAAACGCCTAACGACCCATCGCTCTGGCGACTTTATGGATTAAATAACTACGGGCAATCCGGAGGTACAACAGACGCGGATTTAGATGCACCAGAGGCATGGGAAATCACAACAGGATCGCGGGATGTTGTTATTGGGGTCATCGACTCTGGCGTCGACATCAACCACCCTGATCTTGCCGAAAATATTTGGGTTAACCCCGGGGAGACACCCAACAATGGAATCGATGACGATGGCAATGGATTTATTGATGACGTGAATGGCTGGGACTTCTACGAAAACGACAATACACCCAATGACGGTAACGGACATGGTACTCATGTCGCTGGTACTATCGGTGCTGTTGGAAATAACAACGCGGGCATTACTGGTGTCAACTGGGAAGTTTCACTTTTACCACTTCGTTTTCTTGGTGACGACGGGAGTGGCTGGACAAGTGATGCGGTCGCGGCAGTCAACTACGCCACTATGCTCAAACGTGATTTTGGCATTAATGTGGTGGCCACCAACAACAGTTGGGGAGGGGGAGGCTATTCGCGAACGCTCGATCGGGCTATTGAGTCCGCGAACAATGAGGGAATCATGTTTGTTGCAGCAGCTGGAAACCAAGGAAGCAACAACGACACGAATCCAAGCTACCCAACGAACTACGGCTCGCCGAATGTCATCTCAGTTGCCGCACTCAATCGAAACGATAACCTCGCTAACTTTTCAAATTACGGAGTGGCCACAGTCGATGTGGGAGCGCCTGGTGTATCGATTTATTCAACACTTCCAGGCAATTCATATGGTTCTTTTAGTGGCACATCTATGGCAGCACCTCATGTTGCAGGAGTCGTCGGACTTCTCAATGCAGCAAAACCAGGAATCTCTGTAACCGAAGTCACCAATGCAATAATTGGCACAGTCGATCCAATTCAGAGTCTTATTGGCAAAACGGTATCCGGTGGACGGGTTAACGCGGCTACTGCACTTACGAGCATTCTTGGACAATTCCCAACGATTGATCCCTTAAACAACTTCATCGTGATCAGCAGACAGACAAAAAATATTGCCATATCAGCAAGTGATATTGACGGTGATGTTAGTCTTGAGTTTTCCTTATCTAATTTTTCTAGCAAAACCATCCCGGCGACAGTCAACCTTACCGAATCAACACTTGCAATCACGGCGATCAATGGGAGAAGTGGTCTATTCACAATTCAAGTAACAGCGAGTGACACAGACTCGAATACAGCGACTGAGTCACTCCAAGTTGAAGTATTAGATGAGACTGAGCCAAACGGCTCAGTCTCATTAGGTAAGGATGTCACAGAAAAACTCTATGCAAATGAGTTTTCTATTCACGACCCAACAGGAAAACACATCTCCACAAGCCACTACGCCGGATGGCAAACTCTTGCAGTCGAAGCCATCGATGGAGTCAACACTGTCCTCTGGGAATACACCCCCACTGGAAGACTTCACTATTGGCGTACTGACGCATCATGGAACTGGCAGTTGAGTTCTGGGGAACATTACGATGGTTCAACCGAATACTACGACGCTGAAATAAACTTTGAAATCGACATCAACAATGACGGAGTAATTGGCAAGCCGATCACAACCGATCTTCAGGATTTCCCTTTGGAACTCCTCCCGGGAACATCCGTTGTAGACCTGCCTGTCGGATACGAAACAAGTGGTCTGGCATGGCATCAAGGTTTGGAAAAAATCTTTTCCGTTAGTGACGAAGGTGTCGTGTCGATGATGAATCAGGACGGCACTGAACTCGTACACTGGAATGTTGGTGGTGACTTTGAAGCAATCACAGTTGCAGATCACACAAGCAATTTTGTCTACATCGGGCTCGAAAACCCTGACAGCATAATCGAGTTTGATGTCTCGAGTGGCGAGATCACTCGGACATTCAGCCTAACAAACTGGATGACTGGCCCAAGCAACCTGGGGCTTGAAGCACTGACGTTTGTCCCAGATACTTCCCACCCGGAAGGCGGTCTTTTTTACGCAGGGCTTCAAAGCACTGGAGAAGTTTTTCAGTTTGATCTGTCTATTAAAACCAGCCAAATCTTAAGTAGGGTGACCTTTATCGATACACTCGCCATCGACGGGAACCATACCGACATTGCTGACCTTTCATACGATCCATCAAGCAACCGAATACTCGCCCTGTACGATTCACTTGATCGCATAAAAGTAATTGAAAAGGACGGAGAACTCAGAACTCAGTGGGTTGCACCAGGAACGGAACAAGAGGCAATCCTCTATGTTGGTGGTGAACTTTTTATAGGCGAAGATTTCGGAGGTAGCTCGCGAGGCACAATCACCCAATTTTCACCATTCACTTCAATTGTCGCCTGAGGTAGTCAGCCCCCGATACTCATAGATCTCGTGTCACTGGAAACATTCGTGCTTAGCATCACCACCACTGATGAGATAAGCCGTCAGGTCAAGAATCTCATCCTTTGTCATTCGACTAAACAGACCAACTGGCATTGGTGACGTTTTCGACACCATCATCTCATCAATCTCATCTCTATTTATTGACACACGTTCCCAGGGGTCAGCGAGATCAGTGTTGAGAACAATATTCCCTCCATCCCCTTTCTGCCCAAGGTTCACGATTACACCGTTATGCACGATGCCGTCGCTTGTCAAAACAGTTACCGAAGAAAATTGATCGTTAATCACTTTGCTCGGATGAATAACTTGATCAAGCAGGTCACGTGTTGAATACCGTCGGCCAGCAGCTGTGAGATCCGGACCGGTCATTCCGCCCTGGTTCTGAAATCGGTGACAGGCATAACAACCGGCAGCTGCAAACATTGTTCGTCCATTTACAAAGTCCCGGCCCTGCATACCTGATTGAGCTGCCTGGGAGAGCTCATCGAGTTCCCAATCTTTGGAAGGACGTCCCTTAAATACTTCACCGAGGTTTTCGAGCGCAGACTTCTTTTCTGGTTTTTGAGCAAGAATTTCTGCAAGTGATTCTTTCTGTGATTCACTGAGCGATGCCACGGCATCATCTCGAATGAATTCAACAAACTTGGCAAAACTCGCACCACCTCGATAGTTTGTAGCTTTCAAAAACCATTCGAAGTAGTCTTCCTTCAGTTCGTCAGTCCATCCAGCCTTGAGCAAACGGATGGACCTCGCGTACTGCATCTGTTCCTCTTGAGTTGGAACAGATTGAATCATGGCAATCGCCTTCTGTGCAATAGTGGGTGACTCAAGCCACGCAAGGGTCTCGCACAACAACCAATTCATTTCAGCCGAGTCAGAAGGAAACAGTGGATCAATCTTTGCGACGAGCTGGTTAATGACTGTTTCATCGGGACGACCAAACCGACTCAAGATAATTTGAAGTGTTCGTTGATACGCAAGCTCGCTTGTTTGATCGAGGTGAGTGAGATCAATCTTGATCATTGCTTGAAGCAGCTTGTCACGCATGTCCGTATCGACTGGTGGTGTCGACTCGTCTCGATGCTGTGGACATACACCTGTTACGCGGGTGAGTGCCAGAAGCGCCTCAACCTGTTTCTTTGGGTCTGATTCAGTAAGAGCCTTACCTGCCCACTCTTCGACTGGTTGATGCTCAATCGCAGTTCGAGCTGCAAAGCGAATAAAACGATCAGGGTCTGAAAGATATGGCCATGCTACTCGTACAGCGCCTGCGTCTTTCTTCCCATGAAACGCTTCCAGCCGATGCCGTGTTGTTCTTGCTACATTTTGAATGGAATCTGGAACAACCAGATCTGTTGATTCATCACCAACATACGTCACGCGATAAAGCCCAGACTGAACTTTCCTTCCACCAATTGTAAAATACATTGCACCATCATCTGGATGGATGATGGCGTCGGTGATTGGCAGTGGCGCACCGGTAACAAACTCTTCTTTCGTGGCTGTATACGAGGCCCCTTCCGGCTTTAAATGGACTGCGTACAATTTGCCCCAACTCCAATCGAGGGCATAGAGTGCATTTTGATATTTCGCCGGAAACTTCGCACCGTACCCAAATGCCACTCCCGTGGGCGAACCTGGCCCGATATCAAGAGCTGCTGGCAGGCTGTCTGCATAAAACGGTGGTCGCTTTCCTGCACCATTCCTCCAGCCAACCTCAGCACCACTTGTCACATGGTTAATTCGTGTCGGACGATACCACGGAGCATTAAAGTCGTACTCCATATCTGCGTCATAGGTGAAAAGTTCACCATCATGATTGAACGCTGCATCAAAAATATTCCGAAAACCATTTGCATAGACTTCAAAATTTTTCCCATCTCGATCAACTTTGTAGATGATGCCACCGGGCGCAAGAACACCACGATTGTGACCACGACCATCAGGAAAACTCGGTAGCAAATGGTCTTCACCCCACACCTGTGGCACCTGTGAAGACTCAACATATTCTGTTGGCTTCGTGCTATTTCCGGTAATCAGAAAAAAAGAATTCCCGTCAGGACTCGGCACCACAGCATGCACGCCGTGGTCTCCACGGGCGTCCATTTCTCTCAGGCACTCAACTTTATCGAGTTGGTCGTCACCATCACTGTCTGTAAGACGATAGAGGCCTGATGAAATCTTTTTCTCGTAATCATTGACGCCGACATAGAGCGCATCGTGCGCCCAGACCATTCCGTTGACAGCTCGAATATCGGCTGGCACTGGCTGCACATCGTCAACACTCAGTGTCTTCCCGGGTTTCGGAGGTGTGATCCGATACAGCCCACCAAACTGATCACTCACCAAAAGACGCCCTTTGTTATCTGTACAAAGATTGACCCATGAGCCCTGCTTCTCAGCAGGCACAGAATAGAGAAGCTCTACTTTAAAACCTTTTGCCGCCTTGATGCGTGACACTGGCGTTGCTCTATTCTCAGGACCAGTCTCAGGACCAGCTACTAATGCTTTGAGAGCAGCTTTCCCTTCCTTGCGATTTAAACGCTTAAGCTTTATATCTTTAAACTCAGCTTTCATCGGTGGGCCCTTGTGGAGCTGAAGGGCGATAATCCCTTCTCTTTTCGCTTCCGGATGATTATCAGTGAGGTCCATGGTAGTAATGCCATTAACCTGATGAATCTGCCGGTCACCGATGGCAGTGATGGTCAACTCATTCCACTCGCTATCAACAAGATTTTGATTCTTGTCACCCACCTCGCCTACAACTTCTGGCTTGCCGTCATCGCCGACAACGACCTTCTGGAATCGTTTCGCAATAATTCCTCGCCATTTCTCTGCGTAAAGCATGCCGTAGAACTCAGGCTTTGGGTGCAGATCCGCCTGATATCCTTTCACTGCAAAGCCTTCCGGCTCACCAAACAATTCGCTGCGGTACTGCACGCCTGTGTTATTCCCAGAAAAGCGAACTTTCAGCTTAAGAATGAAGTCTCCTACTTCACCACCCTGCCACACAAGAAACGTGTTCGCGTCCACCGGATGCTCTTTTGTAGTCTGCCCGACAATGGCACCATCTTGCACTGACCAAAGACCTTCTTTCCCTGCCCAGCCAGACAAATCCTTCCCGTTGAAGAGCGATTGAAAATCCTCTGCGTGTGCCGCAACACCAATAACAAAGAAAAGAGGTAGTGCTAAAATTCGTATCATCAATCGAATCCCTTTCGTACTGTTTCATTTCCGAATGAGGTTGTTCAACATGCCGTATCTCTCCATGAGCATCTCATCTTAACCATCATCTAATCTCTACCCAATGGTGAATAGGACAGTTGCTGCACGTTTTTGTATATATCAGATGCGACTCTGCAAAAACTCTGTTCCCAAGCACGATAGAAACATCAAACTAAATTACACTCAACTCAACCTCTGGAGAATCCGACTCAAAAGAACTACAGGATTTTGTGAACTCTCAGAACCCATCATGCTTTTGAATTTTTACATCCCGAGTTTGCAAAGACCCCGAAAAGTGACCGACACCACACTTTTCAATTGGCTCTAGAAATCGCTGACTAGAGACCGTATACGATTCATCGTCTATGGAAACTATAGCCTTATCACCCCCGAAGGTAACACTTATTTCGTGCCACTGGTTACAGGCAGAGTGATGGTCGTGTTTCACGATTGAAGCCTTTTTATCCGCATGCACACTTCCGTCATACGTCACAAGGGCGAGAACATCCCTCTCGTCTTTTCTTTTCCCGGGAGCACCATTTACATATACCTTGAGTGCGTGCGTTGCCTTCCCATTCGGCTTGCTATCAAAAACAAATACCAAACGCTCCTCATCACTTGCCTTCCACGAAAGAGAAAACATCCCCTTCCGAAACGGGACGGTGTAATAGGTAATAGGACCATGACCCGTTGCATCAACTGAACCCGTAACTGTACGAACACCACGGCTCACCTCTGCTGAACCTCGCAGCAACAGCGTTTGTTTTTCAGACGGACGCACTACTTCAAGATCCGCAAGAACATTAGACCCACAGGCAACAAGCATGCCTAGTACAACACCAAACCGCAGCATACAAATTTTCTCTCTTTCAACTATTTCGATTTTTTAGAAACACTCGGAAACGGTTGAGCCGTCTTGGCAAGCTCGGCCTCCCAATTTTCTAAGAGATCGCTCATTTCCTGGAATCGCTCCGGGCTGGCTTGAGAAATATCATTCTGCTCAGCAATATCGTTGTCTAAATCAAACAATGTTGCCGTGTACTTTTCATTATTTTTTTTATAGCTGCGTAGATATTTCCACGCTCCCTGCCGAACAGCAGACTGTCGAATACTATTCAGGTTTTGGCGAAAATTAATATCTCGCCGCCGAAAGAAAAGGGGTCTCGTTTCAGAAACCTGAGCCTCTCCGAGAAGCAACGGCACCATATTAATTCCATCAAATGCCTTGTCCTCGGGTGGAATCACGCCGCCGGCTGCTGCAATCGTCGCGGTAAGGTCCATTGCTGAAATCGGCACGGCTGATTCCTTACCTGCTGCAAGCACATTTGGCCACCGAAGAATCAATGGCACACGAATACCACCTTCTAGCAACATTTGCTTCCCACCACTCAATGGAAAGTTTCGCGAAACACCCTGTGCACCACCATTATCACTCGTCAGAATAACGAGCGTATCCTTAGCCATGTTTCCCTTATCAAGTGCATCAAGCACCCGCCCGATCTCAAGATCAAGCCTTTCAACCATCTTAATGAGTGTCTTGCGTTCCTTGCTCCCTGGTGGATCCATGGCCTTGTCAGGATCCTGATACGGACTGTGCGGTGCCTGAAACGCGAGGTAGATAAAAAATGGTTTCTCATTTTTCGTTTCGATAAAGTGAATTGCTTCATCGGCAAAAATTGTGTCTGACCAGACACCCTCACGGTCGAAAGGCTGACCATCCTTGTAGAGATCATGCTCACCTGTGCGCACTAACTTATGCGTGTAATAGTCGTGATTGAGGTGAAGACCAACCCAATGGTCAAAGCCGAAGTCATTCGCCCGACGACGGTTCAGGTTCGACACGTTCCACTTTCCAAAGCATGCCGTTTCATAGCCTGCGTCTTTCATCATCTGGCCAATTGTCAGGTGCTTGACTGGATCGAGCTCCGGAACACCGCCACCAAAATAGTCCTCATATGTTGGGCCAAATCTTGCTGGATACCGGCCTGTAAGAAGAGCCGCTCGCGACGGCGAACAGACCGGAAAAGCTGCGTACCCGTCAGTGCAGCGAACCCCGTCACGTGCAAGCTTATCCATGTGAGGGGTTTTGGTATCTGGACATCCATAGCACCCAACATCACCATACCCAAGATCATCTGCAAGAATAAGCAATACATTCGGTTTTTCACTCGCAACCGAAACGGCCGCAGAAACACATAGCGTAAGGGTAACGAGTGCCATGTTCAATTTTCTTACAAGACTGATCAGTTTCTTCATGATGATCTCTATTGTTCTCTGTTCCGAGATGATTAAAAAATTATTCCTGTGTTTACCAACTACTACTTATGATTCAGCATCGAGTGGTGATAATCCCAGCGGTTCATTCTCCATAATGGTTTGAGTCACATGGATATCATCAAGCTCAACCCCTTTCCCCCCACCGTTCTGCATCCATAAAATCTTCCATTTCTCCTGATCAAAACACGCATGCTTGAGTGTTTTTTTCCATATCTTCTCATCTAAAGTGATGGTGACGGTTTCCCCATAAAACTGAATCTTGACGTCGTGCCACCTATTCTTTGTGAGATCCATACTGTCTCGTGGGTACTTCGTATTGAGACGATAGGCCCCGCTTACCTTATCTGCTGGACGACTGTTGTTCTGGCGATCCGGATGGTTCGGGTCAAGTGAATGCGAATCGATCTGAAGTTGAATACCTGTCCGCATCAACTTGACTCGCAACATATGATCGACACTCCCATACCCGTCATCTCCATCCACAAAAAACCAGACCATGCCACCTTGTTCAAGATGCCGGTAGCGAAACGTAATGGTGAGGTCTTTGCCATCAACACCCAGGTACACGAGCGGTGGATATTTCCCACCACTTTCCCCTCGCGTCCACAGCACGCCATCGCGAATTTCTGTATTTTTATTAGGGATATCTGTCAGAAAAAAAGAGGACACACTTCCTGCATTGAACTGCTCATGAATCTCACTCTGTTGCCCACACGACACAGACGGCACTGCAAGCACTGAAATTAATACACTCGCTACCGGAAGAACATTCTTATTTCGCACTGAACCTTACTTTCCTGAAGCGGACGCCCCTGCCTTGTTACTTTTTGACCGTCTTTTCCGGCCCACGCTCTCAGCAGAAGATGACTGAAACCGATCGAACCAATCCTGAGCCATCAGGCCTGGGTGCTGCTTTGCAGGAATCGCCTCGGCAAGGCTGGTTTTGATTTCTGCAAATTCTTTTCGATCAGCCAGATTTGTCCATTCATTTGGATCAATCTGATGGTCATACAGTTCTTCCGAGCCATCCTCATACCGAATGTATCGCCAGCGCTCCGTTCGGATCGATGTATTTCCGCTGCCATACGATGTGATGGCAGGCCTTCGTGCTTGATCAGGGTTATCCAATTGTGGCTTTACTGATTTTCCATCAAGCCACTCTGGTACTTCAAATCCTGCAAGATCCACAAGCGATGGATAGACATCAATCAAACTGGCCGGCTGGAGACATGTCGTCCCTCCTTCAATCCCCGGACCTCTCACAATAAATGGAATATGTGTCGTCTGTTCCCAGATTGCTCCTTTGCACCAGTGTTTTTTTTCACCAAGGTGCCAACCATGATCGCTTACGAGCATGACATACGTATTCCGGCCCCGAGGATTTTTCTTCAGGCTCTCTAAAAATCGACCAATCTGTTTATCAACAAATGCAATCGATGCGTGATACGCCTGAATCGTTTCGTCCCACTGTCCATACTTAACAATAGACTCATGATCACTCAGGCCTTTATGAAATGCCTTATGAGCATGACTTCGGGCAAGCTTTTTAGCGAACTCTGATAGATCATCCCAATCATCTTTTCCTTCTGGCTCTGCCGGCCGCCTGATTGTTTCAACCGGAAACTGGTCAAACCAGGGCTTCGGTACTTGAAGCGGCCGATGCGGTCGATAGAAACCGACAGACATAAAAAGTGGCTTGTCGGTCACCGTCTTCCACTGCTGAGATGCCCACTGTGCAACCTTATAGTCCCCCATCTCCTCGTCTGGTACATCAAGTGCATAGCCATCAGATGGTGGATTGCCAGCTCCAAAGCTATCTTTCCCAGCTGGCGGCTTTGGGTCTTTGGGCTTTTTAAGAAGCGAATCACCGTCGTTACCCGGATTGCCGTGAAAGACTTTCCCTCCACTCGCAACACGATACCCGTGACGCATAAAAAACTGTTGAAGGGTTGGGTTTAGTGACCGAGTTTCTTTGGCGAATTTCGCATTGAAATAGGTTCCCGTATTATAAGGGTACGTGCCGTACAGCAGGCTCGTCCGAGAAGGCCGGCACTGAGGCGCATTGCAGTAGGCCTGCGAAAACAGCATCCCGTCTTTGGCAAGCGCATCGATATTGGGACTCTTCGCGTCAGGGTGGCCACCAAGACAGCCAATCCAATCATTGAGGTCATCCACAATGATGAACACAATATCGGGACGTTGCGATGCATCACCCTCAGCTTGAACGGCTGGCAATAATAAAAATGCGATACACAGTGCACCAGCAATAAGTCGTGTCATTCGTGCCCCAATCCCTTTTACAGAGTCGCTTCTCGTGCTCGCCATTCGCACCTAAAAATCCCACCGTTTATTTTTCATCTCACCATCACCCTGCCAGTTGATTTCAATCCAATCAATCTCAACGGGTTGTTTCTGCTGTGGCACAAAAAGCCTGATATGAACAATACCGTCCTTCTCGTTGATGTCTACTTCATGCTCCTGCCATACTCCACCCTCTACTGAAAATGGATATACCTGACCGGACTCAGGGAATAATACTTGTCCCTTTGCCCGCCACTGAATATGGCCCTCACCGCTTTTTGGACTCCGCATTCGAAAGCGAAGCACGCCGGGGCCACGAGCAGGTATTTGCGCACTGGCAATAAATGACTTCTTCCCTGCTGAGACAACTTTCAACGTGCCGTCCTTGACTGATGCCTTCGCATTCTTTGCGACCCAACCAAGCATTCCCTGCAGCGGTGCTTGTTGTTTGCTCGCAGCACCAGTCTTTTTTTCCGGAGATGCCTTAAAGGCTGGGGGCATTTTCAATCCACCTGACTCGACCCCAATTTTTTCTGGGTGGAATGCAGTCGAATCAAAATTTGGATTCACAGCTGGCAGAACAACATCAACCTCCTTGATGTAGGTATCGATCAAGCCATCGAGCTCTCGAACTTTTTCTGGGTGTGCCGCAGCGAGATTATGACTCTCACCAATATCGTCCTGCAGATTATAAAGCCGATACTCGTGTGCGTTATCATCACCGTAGTAAAACGTACGAATAAGCTTCCAGACACCAACGTGAACAGACATTGACGGTGGCAACCAGTGAGGCGTATTCCCGTGACTTGGGAGATACGTAAACATCGGCGACCGCTCAACTTCTACACCACGGAGAGCTTCGGTAAAATCAACGCCATCAATCACTGCGGTCTTGGGTGATTCCACACCAAGCATGTGCAGCACTGTCGGATAGAGGTCAATAGCTTGAATACGCGTCTCATTTCGTGAACCGGGCGTTGTCACACCCGGCCAGACCACAACTGCTGGAACACGAACGCCGCCCTCATGAATTCCGCCTTTGCCACCACGAAGCGGGTGATTGCTTGTGATTGGCGTGATGTATTTTTCACCTGAAGCAGCAGTCTCCTCCACGCCGCAATGAATATTCCCACCGTTATCTGAATAAAAAATAATGACTGTTTCATCAGCAATGCCTTCAGCATCGAGAGCATCAAGCAGGCTTCCAACGGCATCATCAAGAGAGTGAACCATTGCAGCATAGGTTGGTGACTGTTGCGGAAGGCCCATTAAAGGCTCGTGTGAGGAAAGCAATCTCTCTCTGACCTCCGGTTGCGTACGGTCATCTACAGAGGTACCGAGTTTCTTGCGGTAGCGCTCAATGAGTTCGGGCTTTGCCCCGAAAGGAGCGTGGACTGAAAACTGCCAATAATTCAAAAAGAATGGCTTTGTACGGTCTCTTTGTTTGAGCCAAGCAACCGCTTCTGCCGCCATGCGATCTTCGATGTGTTCACCCGGCTGACCTTCTTTAAATTGTGGGTTTGTATAACCCCATGGCGCAAGGTAGCTCGATTTTGGTCCCGGCCCCCACCAATGCGGAAGATCACTATCAAAGCCAGACTCAAGCGGGGAGTGGGGCTCGCGGCCAAGATGCCATTTTCCAAAGTGTGCCGTTGCATATCCTGCGTTGTGTAGAACCTCTCCAAGCATGGGAAGATCTGGATCAAGACGTGTCGCGCTTTTGACGTTCGTACATTTTTGATCTGGTAGCGCTCTTTCAGCAACTGTCGCTTCGAATTGTTCATTCGCAAGGTGCGCTGCAGGTGCAGTCATTCCATGCCGAGCCGGATTCTGCCCGGTCATGATGCTGGCACGCGTCGGGGAACATATCGGACTGGCGTAGGCATTCGAGAACGTCACACCACGAGCAGCAAGGCGTTCGATATTGGGTGTTTCATAGAGTGAGGTTTTTCCGTACAGCGTCGTATCGGCCCAACCCAAATCATCTGCCAAAATAAGCACAATATTTTTGTTTTGACTCTCAGCAGACACTGTCTGACATGCGATGACTACTCCAAACGAACACAAAAAACGAAATAAGAAGCTGTTCACCATCACTCAGTCACTTTCGCATTGAGTACGGTTCAAAAAAATTATCACACTGCCATAACCATTTGCACGAATGTCTTTCATTACATATCACATTGACCGATTTACCAAAGGGAACCGGTACCGTCACGTGCCAATTTACCATTGCTAACTCTTTACTAATGACCTTTTGCAAAAGAACTCTTCTCCATCTTTTTGTCACAACAATAGAGTGAGTAGATTACTTCTTACTCGAATCAATACCGATCACTTGCCACCGACGCGATGAACGAAATCTCCCAGCCGCTAGGCTGCTTCTATGATCACCCCACCTTTCAGCATCTCGTTTCTTACGGAAGGCTAGCCAGCAAAACGCTCTTTGAGTCGACCAAAGACTAAACACCCTCGATGACTCTCCAGCATCTAATCGAGTGAAGTCTTTTCAAACTTTTCCTCGAATATTTTTACGGGGTCATAGTCTGGCTTGCCATACAGTTTCTGCTGCCGATCAATTCGACAGTTTGGGTAGTAATCAAAAATCTCGCCCTGCCCCAAGACCCTGGGATCACCCTGAGCCTCAAGTTCGGTCCGTAGCTGAAGCCAGAGTTGGCTCATAGTGTCTGCGAAGGCTGGATCACTTGCCAAATCTCGAACACAATCAGGGTCGTTCTGCATATCAAACAACTGTTCAGCAGGCCGCTTCCCAAAACTCATGTCGTACCATTTGTTTCGAGAAGTGCCATGAGTCAGGTTTGTCAGAAATTGTTTTGTTGGTGAGCCATCACAATTAAGCAATCCGTATTCAGGATCGCCTACCGGCCAACGATGCGGCTCGAAGTTACGAATGTATAAATACTGATCATTGCGTAGAGCACGTGATGGATACGCGACTGAGAGAAGCTCTCCGTCGGTCCGACCAATATCATGTCGCTCTTTCCCCAAAAGTGTGTGATCTCGCTTTGCATCAATCCTGCCGGAACCAGTGGCCACTAATTGCGGCAAAAAACTGCTCCCTGTCATCTGATCATCCAGCGGCACCCCGGTGACTTCCAACAACGTTGGTGCAAGATCTGGAAAGGTAACGAAATCTGTTACCGTCCGACCAGGCTTGATCCGATCACCCCAACGAACAGCAAACGGCACATGAAACCCATCGTCGTATATCTGGCCTTTTACTCGAGGGAACGGCATGCCATGGTCTGACGTTGCAATAATAAGCGTATTTTCAAGCTTGCCGTGAGCTTCAAGATGTTTGAGCGCTTGCGCGATGTGCTTGTCATACCACTCAACTTCTATGGCATAGTCGGCAAGATCACCTCGAATGGTTTCATTGTCGGGATAATATTCAGGAACAACGACATCAGCGAGATCTCGACCGTCTAGTTTCCAATTATCTAACCCATACCCTCGGTGCGGCTCCTTTGTTCCAAGCCAAAAACAAAATGGCTTGCCCTCTGGTGTTGCCTTTAAAAATGCTTCAAAGTTCGCTGCATAATCAATACTATTAATCCCTTTATACGGCGGCTTCTTCTGGAGTTGATTCCATGGATGTCCTGCTGGGTTATCTGCTTTCCGACTTTTCCCAGCATCCTCGGCATTCCAGATGCCCGGTCCCCATCCTTTACCAGTGAATCCAATTGCATAGCCATGTTCCTCAAGCAGATATGGGTAAAACTTCCACTTTTCAGACAGAAAGGGATTGTGGTTACAAGCTTCTTCCAACTGCCATGAGTAACGCCCCGTCAGCAGGCAGGCACGTGCTGGCGCACACTTTGGATTGCAGTTATATGCCTGTGTAAAGAGCACGCCCTCTCTAGCGATACGATCAAAACCAGGCGTCTTCACATACTGACATCCATATGCACCAAAACTATCCCGCGAGGCATCGTCGGCGATAATAAAGAGAATGTTTGGCTGATCAGCAGCCACCAGCGCTGATGCCCAAAACCCGAGGAGCAAACCAACAAAAAGCTTCATGAAACTTCCCCCACTCTTTTATCAACAAGTTGTGATTGAGAAAACACGCGGTCCCAAATCGTTGAACCAAATATCACTCAGATGGTGCAAAGAGCTTACCAACATGCTGCAAAAGATTGTTTCGTAGCCCTGCAACCTCTTGCCCCGGCTGATGTATGAGGAATGCACCTACCAGCTCGCGTCTCCAATCAACGACAAGATAGGATCCCATCGCACCACCGTGAAACACACGATCTGCTAAACCCTGATCATTCATGTCATCACGATTCCAGCCAAGGCCGTACCTTCGCGTTGCCCTTGGCCGCGACTGCAACCTCCGCATCTCATCAATTGATTCCCTTGAAAGCACTTGCTTGTCATGACACATTCCATTTTCAAGGTGCATTACTCCGAATGCCGCCAGTTCATCGAGTGTCGTAAAGAGTGATCCACCAGGCAGAATAAAACGAAGCTCTCCGCCTGTGCGAGATAGTTGTCTTTCTAGGACACCACCGCTTTGTCTACTGTATGCAGTCGGCACAGTCGTTCGGATTTCTTTTGACGGCAAGTACGTCGTACGACTGAAGCCCAGGGGTTGAAATAGAACCTCCTGAGCAATCTCCTCAAGTGACTGCCCTCGCGCAACTTCCGCAACCCGGCCTGCAACACAAAACCCGGAACCGGAATAGATGAACTTTTTTCCTGGCTGGCACTCAAGTTCATACGTCGCCATACGACTGACAGCTTCACCAAGTGGTCGCTGAAAGTTGCGTATCAGATCAAGTTTCTCAGCACTGATCCCCTTGTTTCCCCAGAAGCCTGCGGTGTGTGAAAGAAGGTGCCGAATTGTCATCTGGTGAGCAAGATGCTTCCCCCCCTTCACTTTCATTTCCTTAAACTCGGGCAAATACTTTTCAACCGGATCGTCCAGTGTGAGCTTCCCCTGATCAACAAGAGCCATGACAACACTGGCGAGAACCGGCTTCGAGACAGAAGCGATTGGAACTAATTCATTCGTAGTGAAGGCTCGCTCCGATTCAATATCTGCAAACCCAAATGCCTCTCGGAAAACGACCTCTCCCTGATGCGCGATCAAAAACGAACACCCAGCGATGGCCTGCTGGTCAACAGCTTGCTGCAAGACACCAGCGAGTGAATCAAGCTGTTGCTGATTCAACCCATGAGCACTCAAATCCATCGACACCGGCAATGCAACGTCCCGACCGAGGGAATAGGGCCCACAGCTACAGGCCACCACCAACGCCAAGAAAAACTGACATATTCGCATACTGTTTACCTCCTTCAACCGAGTGGTCCTACTTGCTTTTGAATTCATCAATAACAAGTGCCCCATCGCCATTCGCGTCAAATTGCTGGAAGCGTTTGGTCAGTGCTACAACATTCCGTCCATCAGGGTTGCCAATGAATTCCTCAAGTGTGATTTCACCATCACTGTTGCGATCACGGGCCTGAAAAAATTTTTCTGGCGACCTTTCCTTCGGCGGGATAGTCTTCGACTGTTTTTGTTGCCTTGGCATTACCTTGCTTGTGACATCCGACAAAGCAACTGAAGGATAGTCTGCATTGATGCCGGACAAATGATCGAGCAACTCTGCCTTGAGTGATGCATACACCTCAGGGTGTTTTGTCCGCAGGTCATTCGTTTCACCAACATCACGTTGAAGATCAAAGAGCTCGAGATCTTTTTGGGAAATTTCAGCCGCCAGAGCATCCCAATTTGGAGAATAGTTTCTTCCAACATCAGCCCACAACTTATAGTGACCCCTCCGAACACCAATATTCCCCCATAGTTCAAAAATCATGGTTCGCTCCGAAACTGACGTTTCGCCATCTGAAAGCATGTGAGGCACAAGAGACAGCCCTCGAACGGGATTCTTTCCATTGCTTTCAGGAACAGTAAGACCAGCCGCATCCAACAATGTGGCAAAGATATCGCAGTGCATAACGTGACTATCCGACACGAGGCCACTCTGAGGGGTTTTGCTTTTCCAATTCATGACAAAAGGAACATTGAGCCCACCCTGATAGGTCGTGGCTTTGCCTCCCCGCAGTGGACCATTGTTGCCAGGAAACCTGCCGCCTGCAGCACCTTCCTCCATGGTACAGCCGCCGTTATCACTTACGAAAACGATGAGCGTATTTTCGGCAACACCAACTTCATCTAACACACTGACCAGTTGACCAATGTTGTGGTCCATGTGTTCGAGAATCGCAACATAGTCACTGCGAAGAAAACTCACCCCACGATCAAGAGCTTTTTTCACCCAGGCCTCTGGTGCCGAGGCTGGTTTTGACTTCTCAACACGGAGTGGGCCATGCACCGCGTTGTAGGCCAGATAACAGAAGAAAGGAGATTCTTTTCCGGCATTCTCTCGAATGAAGTCTTCTGCCCATTGGGTGAACAACTCGGTGGCATGCCCCCTTGCGAGAGGATCGTGTTCACGATTGTGCATGATTTTGGAACGAGATCCAGCAATCCAATAGGGGTGGGCCCCACCAAGAAAACCATGAAACTCATCAAACCCACGATCATTTGGAACTTCGCCCTGAAGAGAACCAAGATGCCATTTCCCAAAGGCTCCCGTTGCATACCCAGCCTCCGAAAGATACTCAGAGAGCATCTTCACATCACGTTTAATTCCCCGGTACCCGGGTGACCCGAGCGGCTGACTACCGGGGCCACGCCACATACCGTTTTCTGTTGAGTACTGACCAGTAAACATACATGCCCGAGATGGCCCGCATAGCGGAACCGTGTGGTAATTCGGAAACCGCACGCCTCGGTTTGCCAACGCATCAAGTACCGGAAGTTGCACCTCGGTATTATCCCAATTCGAAGGCAAGTCTCCCCAGCCATGATCATCTGAAACGATGAAGAGAATATTCGGTGTGGCAGCAAAGCACCGAATACCAAAAATACTTGCTCCAACCAAAACAAACACACTCAAAAATGACACGTGTTTTGTTATTCCAATACTCTTCATTCTTCACTCCCCTAAAATGCCACGTATCTTTTCTGCCATACATGAAAAATCGAACCATCTCCATCAACATCAGCTTTGGGATACCGCTGAATCGCACGCCGGCTCACAGCTACCTCTTCGTCCTCCGAGAGCATGCCGTCCTTGTTTGTATCTGCCCGAGGAAAATACTCAAGAATCTTCTCTGCGAATGTGTTTTCTGCTTGTGAGAAACTCACCCCATACATCAGGAAGACAAAAAGGACGAACGAAACGGTCAAGGTAATCTTCTTCATGCGGTAACCTCAGTCTTCTTGAGTCAGTACTATTCTTGGCTGCTCTTGTATTTAACCGTATCTTCCTCACTTTGTTTCGAATCATCTGATCCGAAATAGAGTGAAGGGGAATTCTTGAGCCCAAGCACTCTAGTCATTGATAAAGCAATATCGTGAAAACCCTGCAGCAAATGCGACACAACGTGTTCTCTCGCAGCAGCAACTAGCACTATCGACTCAGCCTTTTGTATTATCGCGTCAAGTCGGGACATGACTGCTTTTGTTCGTTCACGTGCCGGCCCAAAGCTTCAGAACAAGACGGACTCGCTGTGTCAGAAGAAAATTTCTGGAATGATGACTCTTTGGGCTTATCCAGCATTTCAAACTACAGCTTGTGCGCACATGCAATCCAACGAAGAGCGACACACCTTGCAGTCGCTCTCAAGCATATTTCGGTAGAACTCACTAGGGGGATTACAACTGATCATGCAGTACCTCTTCCTTGCGGCAGTTCTCGGGACACTCGGTTCATTACCACTTGTGGTGTTTGCAGCGGTGCGAAAAAAACCTTTATCCATCGTCACTCGAGGGCTTCTGGTCTTTCTTTTGCTCGCACCCATTCCTTTTTTTATCTTTGGATTTCTTGCAAGCTTCGAACCGGGAGTTCACTGGGGGTGGCGTCTGGGCTATGGAACATTCTTACTGTGGTCTCTCATCACAACTGCAAGACTCTGTTGGGTGAAACGCAAATCATTGATTGACGTACACTTACTCCAAGCACAGCAAGCAACGGACAAAGCCTTGGATATAAAATAAGAATTTGATCCCACGGATTCAAAAATCAAAAGTGAATGAAGTACACGAAATGTGAATGAATAAAATAGTACGAGATGTACTACAAAGATTTCGACTATCGAAAATGTTCTGAGTCGCCATTTGAATTTTCACTTACTGGCAATTATGAAAAAACAAATAAATCTGGTATCACTTCTTCGTCTACACTGTTCGAAAGCATCAAATAGACTGGGTTCCATTATGACATTCCGACTCTGCCTTACCTTCCTCTGTGCCCTTTCCTCTGCTTTTATATTTTTGCGTGAGTCTCAATCGGCTTCACCACAACCCAACGTTATTCTCATCTTCATCGATGATATGGGCTACGGTGATGTCGGCTTTAACGGGGCTACCATTCCCAAGACTCCAAACCTTGACCAGATGGCTGCCGAGGGGATGGTCTTTGATGACTTCTACGTCGGCTGTGCAGTCTGTTCTGGCTCGCGTACGGCACTCTTGACTGGGGCTCACTACCAGCGAGTTTCCATGAGCCCTGTCCTCTTCCCACGCAGTGATGAGGGCCTTCATCCCGACGAAGTCACTATCGCAGACATGCTGAAAGACGCTGGATACCGTACCGCCTGTGTTGGCAAGTGGCATCTCGGCCATCTTCCACCCTGCCTTCCAACGTACCAAGGTTTCGAACGCTACTACGGGATTCCCTACAGCAACGACATGTGGAGAGATCCTGCCAACACAGTTGCTGAAGATGTTGTTCTTCGTGAAGGACTCACCATCAAAGAAGTCACATCAGGGCACCGAGAAAAAAACAAAGTCCCACTCATGCGTGATGAAGAAATCATCGAATACCCTGTCGATCAAAACACTATTACGAAAAGATATACCGAAGAGGCCATCAAATTCATCAAGGCATGCAAGGATGAACCATTTTTTCTTTACTTGCCACATACCATGGTCCATCGTCCCCTCCACGTCTCTGATGCTTTTGCCAAGACAGAAGGAACTGGAGATGCCCTCATCCATGATGCCATCGAAGAAATCGACTGGTCGGTGGGCGAGGTACTCAAGGCCGTCAAGAAAGCTGGCATCGATGAGAATACTCTTGTCATATTCACAAGCGACAACGGTGCAGCAGTTGGATCATCCCTGCCCTTTCGCTCTAAAAAAGGAAGCGTCTACGACGGTGGTATTCGTGAGCCGACCGTCATGCGATGGCCTGATCATATTCCTGCTGGACAAAGATGCACTGAGGTCGCAGCCACCATCGACCTTCTTCCCACCTTTGCGAAACTCTGCGGTGGTGAACTTCCACAAAACAAAATTGACGGCCATGACATCTGGCCCCTCATGAGTGGAAAGAAGGAGTCGAAAAGTCCCCACGAAGAATATGTCCTCATGCATGGTCCGGGTACCGTCCGCTCTGGGAAGTGGAAGTTCTATCCGTGGCAGGAAGGGAAGAGTGGTAGCCGCCGTGACGCTCCTCCCCGCGGACGCAAACTTTCTCCTCTTCCGGTGCAACTCTACGACACTGATGCCGATATTGGAGAGACCACAAATCTTGCTGAGAAGCATCCTCAAATCGTAGCCACGCTTGCCAAAGCCTACGAGCAACACGTCGCTGATATCCAGGCAAACAAACGCCCAACTGCCACAATGATCCGACCTGAGGGAGCACTCTCGGCAGAACTACCGGGAAGAGCAAAGAAGCCCCGAGCACAGAAGAACTAACCCGTCAATCTCTGACAGTCAACCATTGAAGCGAATTGATTCACTGGTTTTGAAGACTCTTTTAGTCATTGAATCCATTCAAGTACCTGTTGGACCACGAGCTGTTGGGCCTCATCCCACGTCATGGACGGGGCCGCGTCATTGCCCCGAACCTGCTTGAAACCATGGCCTGCATTTTTGACTTCGACTAGTTTTACGTCACTGTTATGCTCTTTTGACACTTCGTAGAGATGCTCGGAAAGTTCGATCGGTACAGTGGGGTCGGTATCACCATGTACTAACAGGATAGGCGGGCTATCCGCTTTCAAATGCTGATCGGCACTGACCAGCTTCTTTATCTCTTCGATACTCATGCCATGCGATGGCTTGAACATCATCTCGGCTTTTGATTCGCTCCGTCCCGGGAATCTCTGAAGCCGCTTTTCCCAAAGTTCCGGAACAAGGTATGTGGTCGCACCGTAGAACGAGATCGCGCCGATCACCGTGTGTTCTGTTTCCGGTCCAGCGTTCTCACCGGGCAGAAAGTCGCTTTCCGTTAATGCCGTAACCAGTGCTTTGGAACCCCCGGCCGAAGTCCCCCATGTGATGAACTTATGCGGGTCGATCCCATATCGGTCAGAATTTTTTGCCAGAAATCGCAATGCATCTTTGCAGTCCTCGAATAGTTGGTGAAATCCCAACTCTTCCCCTGCACCAAAGACTCTGTAGTCAATGGTGGCTACTGCAATCCCCGATTCCGTCAGTTCTTTTAATATCAAAGAACTCTTATTGTAGAGGGCGTTTTTTGTACCACCTGTGTTGCCGCCACCGTGGATGTAGATGAAAAGAGGTGCTCGTTCGTAAACATTTTTTTTCGGGTAAATGAAATCAAGGCGGTTCCTCTGTTGCTTTGTGTTTTTTCGGTATTCAATATCTAAATCACCTTTGAGGCCGAGCTGTTGGAGAAGTGCATCTGTACTTTGGTTATTCGTTCCTGATCGACTTGCTGAACCCGGCCGTTGTTTTTTTCCCCTTTGCGAAGCCTTTTGAATCAGATCCTGTTTTTCAGTTTCTGAAAGCACCCCGTCACCATCTTGATCAGCCTGCGGATACCGTTGCATCACCCGCTGGATCACAAAAGCCTCTTCCTCCTCTGAAAGCACCCCATCGTTATTCCTATCAGCCTGAGGAAATGACTGAAGTATCTTTTCAGCAAATGTGTCTGCCTTAACAAAATACATGGCACAAGAAAGACAAGACACTGCAAGAATCGCAACAAAACAAAACTGCTTCTTCATCAGACACCCTACTACTTGCTAACTACTTGAAACACGACACCAATGTATTGAACTGCTCGTAGACTATTTTGTTTCGAAAAAAAATGAACAGAATAAGTCAAATTGAGTAAATCTGAGGATGGGGTTGTACTCTTTCACTGCTCCAATCCAAACTAAAGAAACTGGATTGCTGCTGTTCCAACTTACAGGAAACACAACATGCTACCGCGTTTCGTTTTGTTACTTTCGATCTCAACACTTTCGATCTCCTCTTTTGGTTCAACTTCTTATGGTGAAGACTGGGCCCAGTGGCGAGGTCCAAACCGTGATGCAAAATCAAAAGAGACGGGATTACTTGAAACGTGGCCAGAAAACGGCCCACCACTTGCGTGGAAAGTAACAGGTGTTGGCGGAGGGTATTCGAGCATCGCTATCGCAAAAGGTCGCATCTTTACGATGGGCGACCTCGATGACGGAAGCTACGTCATTGTCCTGAACGAGTCTGACGGTGCCCCTATCTGGAAAACTCGTATTGGTGAAGCCGGTGGGCATAAAAGGTACCCGGGGCCCCGCGGCACGCCAACTATCGATGACGGCGAAGTCTTCGTCTTGAATCAGTACTCAGACCTCGCTTGCCTTAATGCAGAGGATGGCACGATGAATTGGTCGGTAAATCTTGTCGACCAATACGGTGGAAAGATGATGTCAGGATGGAAGTACAGTGAGTCTCTACTTGTTGATGGTGACCAGGTGATCTGTACTCCGGGTGGTACTGATGGCACATTGCTCGCCCTTGACAGAAAGTCTGGAGAGACACTCTGGCAGACGGATGGCTGGACAGATCCTGCCGGGTATTCATCTGTGATCACTGCAACGATTGATGGCACTCGTCAATACATTCAGCTCACCGGAAAGAGCGTCGCCGGTATCGATCCCAACTCTGGCACCGTTCTATGGAGAGCAGATCGTGAGGGCAAGACGGCAGTTATCTCGACACCAATTGTGAAAGACAACACCGTGTTCGTAACATCAGGTTATGGCATCGGCTGCAATGCCTTCCGAGTCACAAAAGAGCTCACAAACTGGCAGGCTGAACAACTTTACGCCAATAAAGAAATCATGAATCATCATGGCGGAGTTGTCTTACTTGATGGCCATATCTACGGATCAAGCGGCGGCACATTCCGCTGTCTTGTTCTCGATAGTGGAGAACTCGCCTACGCCGGGCGAAGCGCTGGCAAGGGAGCCACCGTGTATGCCGACGGACATCTCTACCTGCGAAGTGAGGCCGGCCCAGTCGCTCTCATTGAGGCAACTCCGACAGAACTTGTCGAAAAGAGTCGGTTTGACCAACCAGACCGGAGCGAAGAAAAAGCATGGCCCCATCCGGTTATCGCCAACGGAAAACTCTACCTTCGTGATCAGGACATCCTGCTCTGTTACGACGTGAAGAAAAATTAGTCCTTACGACAAATACTAGTTGGCTTTCCACAAGCTCACAGAATCAAACATGATTCTGTTCGGTGCATCCTCGAAGGTCTTGAAAGTCAATTCACTCCGTCCTTCAAGAGAAACCTGCTCGTGCTTAATGAGCTGGCCTTTCCCGTTGACTTCAATCCAGAGTTCACCCTCCTGAAACTCGAGTGAAACGTCGAGCCATTCGTTCAGTTTGACATCCGGGGCTTTCCCCAGGACCTGTTTCCCTCCATGAAGCTTTACGGCGTAACCATTATCTCGAAAAGTCACCGTATTGATATGGTGGCCAATGTCAAACTTTGGTCGACCCACCTGAAATTCTTTTCCTTCAAACTTTACCCGCATACGAACAACAAATTTTGGCGGCAGGTTATCGAGCCGAATAACAGGTGATAACCCAAGATGGTGATCACGCTTCAGCGCCTTCTCAGCCTCCGCCGCATCCTTGTAGTCCGGAGCTCCAATCAGTAAACCATCGACAACTTCCCAGTTCTTGGTTCGCGTCTGCCACCATTTTTTATTCAGTGGACCGTCAAAGCCGTCTGTGTAGATGAGTTCACCAGACTGAAACAGATGTGAATCGATCGGGGGTGGATCAACGGCATAGAGATTCGAGGCAAGCACAACTACAGACAACACAGCAAACAGAACCTTTTGAACACCCATCACGACAAACCTCTTTTGATTATTTGGACTGAAATGCCTTGCTCTGGACAACGGCATGCACGAACTCACTCACGGCATAATCTTTTATTTTTGCCGACTGAACCACTTCCTCTGCGAAGTCTTCGTCGGTAAAGCCGAATGGTCGGCCAAGAGCATACTCAATTAAATGCTCTGTAAAACCACGAGCAAAATCATCCTTGCGACTGACGACTATGTCTCGTAATTCAAAATAATCAGCGAAAGATGGGCCATTGTATATCGCACCCGAGGGATCAATATCCCACGTCTTTTTCTTGCCAACGCCACGACCTCGTTTGTCACGCGCCTGGAAGCTGTCTGTTGTTCGCCACTTTCCTGCAGCGTTAAAGTTTTCAAGACCGAGCCCAATAGGGTCGATCTTCCGATGGCAACTGGCGCATTGGGCTTCTTCCTGATGCATACGCAGTCGTTCACGCGTTGTGAGAATCTCTCCTTGCAGACGAGAAATCTGCGGCACGTTTGGTGGTGCTGGCGGTGGCGGATCATGGAGTAGATGACGAAGTACCCAGGCGCCTCGCTCAACCGGGCTACTTACCACGCCATCACTTCCCATCGCATGAATAGCAGCCATACCAAGCAGGCCGCCCCGAGGAGAACCCGCAGGAAGACTGACCTTTTGAAATTCATCCCCTGTAATACCTTCTATGCCGTAGTAGTTTGCAAGCAGGCCGTTAATAAAGACAGTATCACTCTTCAGCAATTGACTGATACGGCCATTCTGGCCACCACGAAAAAGGTGAGCAAATGATTGATAGACTTCTTCGCGAGCAGCAGAGCGAGTACTTTCGTCGAAGTCACGATAGAGCCTCGTATCAAACTGAAAGAAATCAAGACGTTCCATATCCAGCCATTGGTGCACGAAACCAGAAATAAATTCATCTGAACGTGAATCAGCAATCATACGATCGACTTGCTGACGGAGTGTTTCAGGCTGACTGAGCTTCTGTTGTTTCGCTAATTCGAGCAACTCACGATCAGGAGGAGCACTCCAAAGGAAATACGCCAGTCGCACGGCAAGTTCCCGATCAGTGAGCTGTCGCCGGTCATCCGCGTCATTGGGTTCATTCAGGTAGAGAAATCCAGGGGAGGCAAGAATAATGCTCAGCGGCAACCGGATCGCAGTATCAAAAGAGTCACCAGCCTTGCGACGAAGGGCAAAGAGATCTGAAAGCTGTTGAATATATTCAGCCTCGGGTTCGACACCCCGAAAGGCCTCCAACGCAAACAGCTCAATCATTTTCTGAGCCCGCAAAGATTCATCTGGTTCGTCGGCTTCTGTGATCCACCAATTCCTCCTGCCAGATTCATTGGACACATCCAGCGGTCCTTCCCACTCAACCCAGTCAATCCACAGAGCAGGTTTGAGGCCGACGCCATTTTCCTTCCTCGCATCGCGGTCTCGACCAGCATCTGCCTTCACATCGCGTTTTTCACGGAGGGCAAATTTGCGCGGACTATTTTTTGTGAGTTGGACTGGAAGCTCAATGATCTCCGGCTCGTCCGTCGAACCAGTAATCTGAAATGTCGCAAGGCGATCAAAATGTTCTGTATCAGGAACGGCACCAAGGTCCACAAAGTGTCGTTCGGCCGAAGTACCTTCGACTGCCCCAATTCGGCATCGGAGTTTGTAGGTACCAGGCGGCAACGACTCAACAATATGCTCAGTTTTTTTCCAGCCAGACGGATGCTCTGGAGGTAGTGCGATGTACTCTTCCTTATTGACATTCGAAATAGTCAGAAATGAACCCACCTGAGTGAGTGGATCATCAAGATAGCGACGGTAGACCGGACCTTCCTCCTCGAACTGACGGATTCGAAATTTTGCTTCCTGCTCATCAACGATACCCTTCTGAGGTTTACCGGCATCCAAGAATGCTTTGCCCTTTTCATACCCACCTTTGAAATAGCCGTTGTACGTACCACCGACCTTCGCGTTTGCATGCAATTCAACTTCACGACGCTGCTTCCATTGTTTCCTTGAACTGCTATGAGGGCCTTCCAATTCCACCCAGTCAATCCAGATCGCGGGAGGAATGCCATACCCGTTTTCTTTTTTTGCTGCATTGAATGTTTTAAAGAGTGCTTTCGGCTTGCCGTTGTTTGGTTGTTTTTCCTGTACGGAGAACTCGCGAATTGTATTGGGACCAACCTCAAGAGGAATCTCCAGGATCTGTGGCTCTTCAATAGTTCCGGTAACCTGATTGGTGCTGATCGCTCTCCCTTCCAGCCCCCAATCCCAATCCGGGCCGGTGTACGTTCTCTGAGGATGACCAACCTGAATAAAATGACGGGAAGGATCGGACCCTTCAACAGCACCAACCCGCACACGAAGGGTATAGTTCCCAACTGGTAGTTTCTCCGGGGACACGATCACACGCCCAGTTCCTTTGGTGGGCTTCAAATAGGCTCCCGTGTCTCGATAGGGAAGGCTGGCGTAGTGTTTAAGATAGGCGTGCAGGTTTGGCCAATCGGGGTTTGCGCTTTGTGGAGCACGGGACTGATCAAAACCAAAATCTCGGGCATCGGGAATACCCTTGAGTCGATCAGTGAATCGGTAGAAACGCAGTGGATCAAGGATGTCTTTCTCTTTCTTGGCGATCTCTGCGATGATCGCTTGGTTTTCGGGAGTCTTCACAGCTTCATCAACGCCCTTCCGCCACTGGGTGAACCGCGAGAAACTGTCCTCCAACTCTTTGATACTCTTTTCGTTTTGTGGATTGATCGTCTTTTCAGGTTCAACACGATAGGTGGTTGACGCTACCGCCCCTCCTTCCGGAAGAGGGCCTTCAATTTCCACCCAATCAATCCAGATGGCAGGCGGGTGGCCATAGCCATTCTCTGCCTTGAGTGTGTTGTGTTCATCCCACCGCACCTTGAGACTTCCGTTATTGGTTTGTTTTTCCTGGACGGCGAACTCTTTTGGTGTACTGGTCCCAACTTCGAGTGGGATTTCTATAACTTCCGGATTATCGATTGTTCCTGAAACCTGATGACTGCTAAGAGCCCGACCTTCCAAACCCCAGTCCCGACTCTCAATTTCACGCTGGGGATGACCAACTTGGATAAACCGCCGAGATGCGGGTGTTCCTTCAACCACACCAACACGAACCCGCATGACATAGTTACCAGGAGGCATTTCCTTAGGCTTCACAATCACCCGTCCAGTTCCGTGCGTCAACTTTAGGTACGTGCCGCGATCACGATGCGGCAAACCGACGTAGTGTTTGTGAAGAGCTAAACTTCTGCTTCGTGAAGGATCGGCTGCCGCAGCTTTTTTCACATCACTAAACCCGAAGTCTCTTGGATTGGGAGTGCCCTTTAGCCTGTCTGCAAACGTGTAGAATCGATTGGGATGATCGATCAGCCGATCTGTTTTGCGAATCTCGGCAATGATTGCCTGGTTCTCTGGGCTCTTGGCTGCTTCATCAACGCCTTTTTTCCACTGCTCGAACCGGGATTGCTGTTCTTCGATCCGCTTAATGACGTCTTCGTTCGCTGGGTTGATTGTCTTCTCCGGCTCGACGCGAGTGATTGCTGACTCTGTCACCGCTGATTCTGTGAGAGGACCCTCGAGTTCAATCCAATCGACCCAGATGGCAGGCGGGGTACCGTACCCGTTTTCCCGCTTGTAACTGTAAAATTCCGTTGAGAGCATCTTTTTACTACTCTCGGGCTGGCGTTCCTGAATGCCAAACTCACGTGGTGTGTTCGAGCCGATCACCAGAGTTGTTTCAATGATTTCAGGATTATCCTCCGTGCCAAGTACCTGAAGACCCGCGAGTGGCTTACCCGAGAAACGAGCAAGGACTCCGTTTACACGCTGCGGATGACCAATCTCGATGAAGTGACGAGAGGGATCAGATCCCTCAACGACACCCGCACGGATTCTCAACGTGTACTTTCCAGGCGGAACGTCTTTGGGGTCAGGCACAACATCGATACGCTGAATACCCCAGGCAAGTTTCAGATACGTACCGCGATCACTGTTTGGAAAATCGAGATACTGCTTCATGTAGGCTTGAGTGCGGTCGTAGCCACCTTGGTATGAAAAGGAGGCCTTATTGCCATCTCTAAACCCAAACTTTGTTGCATCCGGAGCACCTTTGAGCAGCCCGGTATTTTGGTACAGCCTGATGCTGTTGGTAAGGTCGTCGAGGTTGTATTTCTCACGAAGTTCGGCGAGTACCTTCTTGTTCTCCGGCAAAAGGGCTGCTTTATCAACCTCTGCTTTCCAGAGGAGGTACCGCTGATACATTTCCTCCTGCTCAGCAATCTTTTTACGACTCAGGACATTAACGGTGTTTTCTGGTTCAACCCGAAAAATTTTTGACGGCTGTTGCCGGGTAGCCTGTCGCTCGAAGGCTTCGTCTATCGCACTACGTCCAAGCTTAAGATACTGTTCGATCTGATCACTCGAGATGAACTGAGAGGAACCTACGGTATCGAAGGTTCCCGAACCGCCATCGGCAGGGAGAGATGAAACGTCGACCTTCAAACCCAGAAGTTGCTCGATCGTGTTTTGATACTCTCGACGATTGAGTCGTCGCATGGTGATTCTGCCACCAGAGTCTGCCAAACTTCGCCGAGCCGCAACCATGGTCTGCGCGAGATCATCAAGAAAATCTGCCTTTTCAATTCCTTCTGGTTGACCGGAATCCTCCGGCGGCATCTCGCCCGAGTTCAACACGTTCAAGACTTTTTGCCAGCGTTCCGCCTGCTCAATGGTGGCAATGGTGAATGAAAGTGCTTCCAAGTCAACGCCACCCTCCTGTGTTGCAGAGTCATGACAGTCAAGACAGTGCTTCTTGAAAAACGTCTGATGGTTTTGCGGAAAGTCAACTCCGGACGTAGCAGCATGGGATGAAGCACAGAGCCACAACACGGTCAGGCCGATTGGGAATATAAAACGGTTCATAATTGATTCTCAAGTTGTATGTACTGACGCTTCGTGCGACTGTGCTGGGAAGGGTTTCTACGAGGCCAACACGCCGCACCACGCCAAAGCGTTGCGATACTTACGATTGAAGCTCTTTCACAACGCCGGTGCTATCACCATGTTGATCGGTATTGATGCCCATCCCTTGCAGCATCGTCAGCCACACGTTGCATAACGGTGTGTCTTCCTCCAGGACACAATGCTGGCCAAGTTTCAAGTTGGCACCACCGCCGGTGAGAACTGTTGGGCAGTTGGTGAGGTAGTGGATAGAACTAATATTTGAACCGAAAGCCACGGCGGTATTGTCGAAGAGACTCGACCCATCATTTTCTTTCGTCGCCTTCAGCTTATCAATCAGTCTTGCGAGGAGTTCACTATGCGTTTTGTCCCGCAACTTGGACGCTTCCATCCGCTCGCCAATTGAGTAATGACTCACATTATGTGAACTGGGTTTAACATCAAGACTCTGCAGAAGGCTCTGACCAGGCATACGGTAGGTCAGCGATCGAGTCGTGTCGGTCTGCAGCGCCGCAACAATGAGATCCTGCATAATCTCGATTTCAGCTTTTCCCTTCAGGCCAGGTTCCGGCTCACCGAGAGGAGCTTTCGCCTTCGGGACATCGAGCCAGGCTTCATCTTTACTCAGACGCGTCTCGATATCACGGATGCCTTGAAAATATTCATCAAGCTTATCTGAATCTTCGCGAGAGAGGCCGTATTGCACTCGCTTGGCTTCACTTACTACAGCATCAAGGACACTGCGCTTTTCTGCGATGGCCGCCTGACGTTGTTCAAGAGGCATATCATCTGCTGAGAACAGTTTGTGGAAAACCTGAACCGGATCATTATCACCAGCTTTGGGTTTACCACGAGCATCCCATGCCAACGACAGCCCGGGACCGTGACCTTCGAGGGCGGAGCTATTCAATTGAATTGAAGAGAATCGCGTGTCTTGCCCAAGGTGTTGGGCGACAACCTGATCAGCCGAGATACTGTTGGCCATGTTCTGGCCAGCGACTGAGTAGCGATTGGCTCCAGTGAGCCAGAACGTACTGCCCCAGTGGGCTTCGTTCGAGAACTGATTTGAGCATCCCTGCACAACAGCGATGTCAGACTTGTGACGGGCAAGTGGGGAGAGACCTTCAGAGAGTTCATAGTCTGTACCAGTTTTGGTCACGTCCGGATACCAGGTTTCCTTGGTGACACCGAAGCCCATACTCAGAAAAACGCAGCGTTTCGAGGGACCACTCAGGCCTGTTGCGGCAGCTCGTACAAAGCGGCGGAACCCGAATGATTCAAGAGCCGGAAGCGCAACGAGTGAACCCGCTCCGCGTAACACCTGACGACGACTTACATACATGGAAGACTCTCTATCCTAAAAATTGGTCCAACTAAAATATAGGACGCTCAAAGTATGAATGTCCACGAAAAGTTCCCTCTTAGAGGACAAATAAAAAAAACACCACAAACAAACAGACCCCACTACTCTCGTATGCTATTTACTGGATTTTTTATACAAATTCTCACGAACCATAACCCACTGCGGGCAGAAATATTCTGAAAGAAACTTGAGTTATTTCACATAATGGACTGGCAGAGTCGGTTGCCGGATCGCTGTAAACTGAACATCATCGACGAAGTAACCACCCAACTCGATGGGAGCCGCACGATATTTGGAGCCCGCAGAAACAACAACAAGTGCAACCGTTGCTTCCGATTCGAGAAGGCAGGATGCAGTAATCGCTGCCGGCTCATCTCCGGGCGCAAGCTCGATCACCTTTTTGCCAAATCCAACCCCTTCTTCTCTGATCACCTGCGGCCACCCTTCACCGATTGCCTCTGGACTCATATTGAAAAGGTAGACGCGGCAACTTCCTACGAGTTTCGGCAACTCCTCATCAGTAGGAGCTGCCTTTCGGCGGAAGCGGGCTGTAAGCTTGAGAGTGACCTGCGAACGGGAATCTGTCACTCCCCACTGCTGCCGAAGAGAAGACAGATCGACCAACTGAAACACTGAACAGTTCGAGGCAAGGTCGTCGGGATCACCATTCACGTTTCCTGTTTTCAGAAATCGCAACATTCGATTTCCATCAGCTTCTTCAATCACCTCCGCAGGATTTCCACCCCAACTGCCGAAGTGAGACGGAAAGCCAACTTCAACCGGACCTGACAGCGTCTCAAAATCACCATTTACAATATGAAGCATTCTTGCCTGCGATTGCGGTGAACTCATGGCCCAGACCGCCCCCGCTCCCAGCAGACCAACGATCGTACCGACCACCAGAGCAGCCGCAATTTGCTGCGGCCAGGCCGCGAGACGCATTGCAGGCCTCGTCGTCGACCCGCTTGTGGCCACTACTCGTTCCGTGTCGAGAATGGATACGATCGACTCATCACGCAGGTAACTGACCAAAGCCTGTTCATCGACCAGCATCCTGGACATGATCGCTCGAGCTTCTGGACGGTTTCGCAGCAACTCGTTCAGCTCGGTTCGCGCGACTGTATTCCTGTCATCTCGGACTTGCTGAAGCAAGTTGAGAAGCTGTTCTTCTATCATGGATTGGTCCTTATCTCGCGTTCAATGCATGCACTGAGTTGCTGCCGAATCCGCAGCAATGACATCTTTACTGCGCTGAGGCTTCGTCCCGATGCTTTGGCTATTTCTCGCAAACTCTGGCTCACGGTGTAGTGGTCATGAAGCAAACCCCTCTGCCTTTGATCGAGCTTTTTCATACATTTCGCAAGCGCTTCGCGCCGGTTGTCAAATGCACTTGCGGCCTCCTCTATTTCATCCGCCATTGACTTGATTACATCTTCATCGAAAACCAGGCGATCACGTTTCTGGTCCCGGTAATGCGACAGAATGGTAAATCTTGCCACAGTGAACGCCCACGGCAAAAATTCGGTATCCGGATTCCAGTCCGCTGCCTTTTGCCACAACTTCACGCACGTTGCCTGCAGCACCTCGCGGGCATCCTCACGATTGGCCAGGTTTGCATGACAGAACGCCTCGAGCGCAGCCTGGTGACGTGTCAAAGCCTCAATGAAGCGGGTATCGTCCTGTGATGGCGTCATGAATACTCTGCTTTTTCGTAACGCAAAATAGTGGAGTGAACTTTTTGTTGTCGTTTAGCCTACTTGGAGAGACGTCCCCTCTCTCTGTATTGTTTATTCCGCGAGAGCACTTGGCGGTCACAATTTTTATGCGTTTTTGAGAAAAACACTTATTTCCCAGTCGCTCTTTGGCATAACCCAACAAAATATAAAAAAGGTGTCAGCCACTTCCAACGAACTCTTTTGGCACGTTGTTTTTTGTATCCTGCAATGTTCCCCCTGCTGCTTCATTGGATCGGATGCAGCCTCGAAGAGCGAGCTCAGCAAGCGAACACAATTCTTTCATGGAAACGGTTCCTGACAATCTCTGGCTTGGTCGCATCCATAACGTCAATCGCTGCCCAAAAAGACTTGCAAGGATTGCGAGTTCGGTTCCGTTTCGTGGTGGAGGTGCGACTGAAAAATTGACGATCTTAAAATCGCCGACATCAATGCTTTCTTGTTCACCAGCAAGAGAGTGGGCAAACCTTCTTCTCGGATCACCCAGATAGCTAAACACAAATGTTCCCGGCTTCATTGCTCGGACAAACCATCTCCGGAAAGGATTTGGAACCCTTTGAAGCATTGCAAGAGCATCATGAAAACAGCCGGCCAAACCATATTTCACAACCGCTCGTGAGTCATCAACTATCTTCGGCAGAAGATCTTTCCAACATCGGCATTCCGATATCTTTCGTCTGTAAAACGCATACCCAATGCCATTCGAAGCCGGCATGCGATGAGTCAGCCGCGGTCGCATATTTACTGGCTGCACCATACCGACCCATGACTTTCCTGACTGGCCAGAAGTATGACAAAAGTTTCCAATGACACCCGTGAGTAAAGCCATCAATAATTCATTGAGACTTGCTCCTTGCTTCTCTGCATAGCGACGCAGCTGGATTGTTTCTTCTCGTGTCAATTGGATCGATGGCAACTCAGTTTTGCTTGCAGCATCAAAACCGACACCATCGCAGGGTATCGCAGTTGCCCGCTCAAGAAAAAACCATCTCGCTTCACCAAGAAAAAATCGCATTGCATCTAGCCAACTAACACCCTCAACAACAGGACGCTCGAGCACACCCCTGGAATCCAATAGTGTTGCAGCACCGACTTGTTTTCGTTTCGGAATGTTTTGGTGACCATTACTGCCAGAACATTCTTTGGCATATTCCTTAAAAACATCACCACAGAATTCCATTGCGCCAATGCCATCACAGGATGCATGATGGAAGGTCATATGAATCTCGTAATGACCATCAGACAGAGTGATTAGTTGAACTTTCAGGGGTTCGACACAACCAGACGTCGCTCCCATTTTCTCTGTATCGATCTGACACCATTCCACCTGCTGGACAACGACGGGACGACCCGAGGGCACCCATTTTTTCCCCTCAAGCCGACATGTCAGAAGAGGATGGTGCTTCAGTGCCTCGTCGAGGGAACGTTGTAAGTATGCCTGATTAACACTTCCTTCACATGACCATATCGCGGTGAAGTCCATTGGAAAACCAATGCAATCATCGTCAACCATGTACTGCTCAAATGGCGTAAGAGACCACATTACGAAGGCCCCCGAACGTTTCCTTGAGAAACATCGACTTTGCGAACACAGGAATCAGAAAGACGCAACTCACTTACCTTGAGTACTTCACGAAGATCGCGGCCAATCCATGGAAGTAGTGAAAGCCAGCGAAGGCGTCCCCATCGTGATCGATGACGATCAATAAATGCCCATTCACCAACAAACTCCCAGCCTTTTTTCCACGCCAGAAGCTCTCGCCCACTTCGCACTCCCCACCGGAGCTTTGCACGCGTTTTGTTTACAGCACCAACCTGTGACTCACGCCCCACGTAACGTGGTGATATTGATTGAAAAAGAACATGAGCGTTTTGAAACCTCTGTGAAAGCTGAAGAAAAAGCTCTCGCACCTGAGCCTCCTCACAGTAACAAAACAGCCCTTCTGCTATGACCATGACTGGGGCGTTTCCTGGAACATCAATCGAGTCCAGCCACTCAAAGTCGAAAGCTGAACAAGCCAGGTGCGTCACTCGATCAGTTGACGGCAAAACCAGATCACGAATCGAAATGACGTCTGGAAAATCAAGATCGACCCAGCGAATCAATCCGTTATCCACTCGCTGAAAACGCGCATCGAGTCCCGCTCCGAGGTTGAAGATGGTTGCCTGAGGATTATCTTGAATGAATTGCTTTACGCGTTCATCAAAAATTTCAGAGCGAATGACACAGTCGAGATAGACATACTTGGCTTCGTCAAAGCACGAAAAGTCATAGTCAATGCCATCGATAATACGAACCGCGTCATCATCACGAATGATTGCATCTTCTCGATGTGTTTCGCACGCACGATAATAGAGTGGAATGAGGAGTGTCTCTTGCACATCTCCCAAATCTGGCTGTATCTGGTTCACCGCAGTAGCTTCAACCATGTTTCACCTTCTACGCTCGTCTCGCATAGACCATTGGCTCAGCCGGTGACGCCGGACTTGCTTCAGTCACAATTTCAAAGCCGTGCCCTCGAAGAAGAGATTCTACTTTTTCAAGCTGCTCCTTGCCTCGATGCACTTCAACTGTCACCTGCTGAATCCGTGGCCAGTGCTCATCGGCAATACCCGCCAGAATCCCATCCTCAATACCCTCAGCATCAACTTTCAACAGGTCGACTTGACCAAGCCCCTGCTCTTCAATGACATCTGAGACGCTCAAGAGTGGACAGGAAACGGAAACTCGTTCCGCATAAGCATTCATAACTCGGCGAGCAATTCTCTTCTGTAAAAATGGTGGGAGTAGACGAAATGCTGTCGCAATCAACCAATTCGACGAAGTCGCGAGAGCATTGACCGTAAAATCTTCATTGCGTTGAAGTTGTTCGATTGAATCGTCTGGCTCAAACGTTGAGCTCACAGTGAACTTCGGCATGAAGTAGAGCGTTGCTTCACCACGCTTCTCAGCAATCCCAGCATTAAATAACTTGACTTCATCAAGTTCAAAACGTTTCACGTTTTTTTCAAGGATACTGAATGTCTCGGGTGCCGGCTCAAAGCAATAGACCTTTGCACTGGCACCCTTCTGCTTTGCAAATAAAGCAAAGAGGCCAATATTAGCTCCGATATCAATGACCGTATCCCCATCACTGATTTTGATGCCATGCCTCGCATAGACTTTGTCATCAAATATTTCTTTGTAGATGATGTCTGTTTCACCAGGATTCATGCAGTCGACGACGACGCCGTCTGCGAGTGTATGTTCTGTAGCTGCAACCATTTCTTCCATCAATTCCTTCGGTGTATTTTCATACTACGGCTTGCCCGATGGCGCCGCCTCTTTCAATCGCTAAGGAGTGAAGCACGTAACCTATTACTCCAGCACCAAAGCCAATACCTAAAACTGCCGTCCAAAAACCTACTGATGCGTCTGGCGCAAACTGATTGACGCCAAATGTGATCCCTAGAGCAATCAAGAAAGCAGGGAGCCCCACCGTGAACCCGTTGATCCATGCCTGACCTGCCCATTTCGTTCCTCCAACAAGAGCGGGCTCGACTACCCCAGCACGTCTTTCTTTAACTGCATTGAACCATCCAAAGAACGTTGTCAGTGTGCAGAGCAGAAAACTCATTGGCAGGACGACAGACGCCACAGAGTGCGACCCTGTTAAAGGAATGAGATCCATTCCCTTAAACACCCAGAAGGGTATCGTTGCATTGACTACGAGATTGATACAAAAATCACGCGGTCCTGCTACCCGCCAAGCAAACTCCTTGACTGTCATTGGTTTTTTCTTCAACTGGCCCTGACTTTCTACTTCCATATTGTCATTTCCTTTGCTGACCTAATCAGACATGGACGGCTGCGCCGCCATCAACAGTAAGAACTTCACCCTGCACCATATCTGCCATTGGGCTTGCTAGAAAAGCCACAGCGTCGGCTACATCATCAGCAGTGAGATCACGTCCTCCAGTCATTGTTTTTGCTTGTCGTTCAGCAAACATTCGTTCAGCGTCAGGAAAACGCTTTGTAGAATCTGTCTCAACCAGTCCGCTCTTCACAACATTTACATTGACGCCTCGATCACCGATCTCCAAGGCAAGGTGCCTGGCTATGCTTTCCACTGCAGCTTTACTTGTGCCAACAAGGCCATAGCTGGGGAGTGCGATCTGCGAACCATGGCTGGAAAGTGCTATAACTTTTGCCCGATCCTTTGATCGCTCAAGAAGTGGCATTGCCGCTTTGACGAGGTGCACAATCGCCATGACATTGAGATTCATCGTTGCTTCAAAATGACGTGAGTTTGATTCCAAAAGAGGCCTGAACCCTCCACTGGCTGCATTACTTACTATGACATCAAGCCGACCAACTTCTTCACGAATGAAGTCCACCATTGACTGAATATCTTCTTCTTCTGAAACATCGGCTTTCACAATCCACGCTCTTCTCCCGCGAGCACAGATTTCCAAAGCGGTATCCTCTGCAGCCGATCGTGACGTGACATAATTTGTCACGACATCAGCACCTGCTTCGGCAAGCCGTATCGCACAGGCGCGACCAATGCCTCGTGAACTTCCAGTAACAAGGGCAACACGCCCTTCAAGATTTAACATGTTTCGCTCCATTTCATGGCTGGGTCGCGGCCTGTCGCGTATGTCACTGGGACCACCCCAGTTTGCTCAGCCGCGTGCCGCTGAAAGTGAAAAATTCGTTCTTCTCTCGCTGAAATCAATCCACCTTTAGGATGTGACACAGATTGCAAGCCAGCCTGCACACCCTCAAGAACTTGATTATCTTCTTCGAGCGCCTTCATAAAAAAACGTCGGCCCCAATTTTTAAGTAGCTCAGAGGTTGCCCAAGCCACTGGATTTCTTTTCTCACCACGAAGGAAAAAGAACTGCCAGTAATTCATTGATTGAACAGGGGTGATCGGAAGTATTGTCTGTATCCAATTAAACAATCCCATTCGAGCAATGACGCAATTTGGATAGATGATGATGTGCCGATATTCGGGATGTGGATTCACCTTCAAAAGGCGGCTTATCGTGGCAACACCTCCCCGAAGATGACTATGCTCCGATTCGTTGCGTTCAGTGTATCCAGACCAACTGTCATGCAGATCGTGGAAACAAACATCAGCAGATGGAAACGTACGGAATGTATTTTTATGGACTTCTTCGAGGTGGTAACTCTCGAGAATATTTTCGACGAGACCCTTCCAATTCGCTTTTACTATCTGTGGAGCAACAAGAAATCGCTGCCATTGACCACCAAACAGATCCCTGATGTAGTCGTAGTGCGTTCCAAGGAATTCACGTAGCGATTGGCCGGCATTACATAGTGAGACAAAAACAAGCTTGCCTACAAATTGCACGCGTCCGGAAAAATACAGACGGTCACTTCTACTCTGAGAAGGTGTTGCTGCCATCCGAATACTTTGACGAGTTCCATCGATTTCATACGTTTTCCCAAACAGATCAAATCGATAGCACTCTTTTCCCTGCGACAGATCATCTATATTTCCAACACAGTGCCACGCTGGCATCATGAGCTTTTGTACTTCGCGCTCCAGCAAGCCCGGATCAGAATAATGCACCGGAGCCAAAATGTGTGGTAGGTGGGTGTCACTCTGAAACATGGCACCCTCCTTCACAGGAAGATAAAAGAACCGGCGTCTCGTCATGTTCTCGAACACCTGATACCGGCTGTCTCATTTGCTGTAAAACAAATTGCTGAAAATGAAAAATGCGTTCCTCTCGAGCTGAAATCAGACCGCCACTTGGCTGCTCCTCTGCTGCCATCCCAGCCTGAACACCGGGCATCACAACACCATCTTCGCGCATGGCTTCTTTGAAAAATTTCCGACCATGCCTTCCTACCAAGGTTGCTGCAAACTGAGCCCATGGTGTCTTTGAGTGCCCTCGCAAATAAAAAATCTGCCAGTAACTAACCGACTTCCCTGGGGCAACAGGGAGTATTGTTTGTACCCAGTTGAAGAGCGTCATTCGAGACGCAGCAAGATTCGGATAACAGAATATGTGGTGATACTCAGGCTCTGCCTTGACGCCCATAAGGCGAGCAAGGAAATCTGCCTGCAATTGAACACGGCTGTTCTCCTCAAGTGACTTTTCGGTATACGTTGTAACGCGATCAAAAAGCTCATGACGACAGGCTTCGGCAGGGGCAAATTTCTTGAACGTATTCTTGTGAACCTCTTCGAGGTGATAGCCCTCAAGAACATTCTCTGCAAGCACTTTCCAGTTGGCATCTACTTCTTGCGCAACAGTTAACAAAGGAGCCCAACGATCTGAAAAAAGATTCTCGAGGTAAGACCGCTGTCCACCAAGCTGCTCATCTAAAGAAGTGGGCTTCGACGCAAGGGAAACAAACACTAACTGCCCTACCAACTCAACGTGGTATCGGCGGAGCCCGAGTACCCCCGGTGCGAGTGGACGAAAACTCTTGGCATCGGGGATTCGTTTCGTATCACCCTCTCTGTCGTACTCCCAACCATGATACTGGCACTTCAGGAGTGGCATCGTGCCATTTGATTTCCCTGTGAGCAGGCAATGCCGATGGGAACAAACATTGAGATAACACCTGATCTCACCCTCTGTTCTCCACAAAATCAACGGATGTCCAAGAAGGGAAACTGTTTTGAATGATCCTTCTTTGGTCACATCGTTTGTCTGGGCAACGCAATGCCAGGCATCCTGAAAAAGAGATGTACTCTCCCGACTAAACTGATCACATGACGTATATGCTTCAGCTGGAAGCATCTGAGGCAAATGGGTTTTTGATGCAAATGTCATGACGCAACAACCCCCGTGCCTTCAAGTACAAGCGCTTCAAACCCTTCTGCTGAAAGAATGGTCTCTCCCTTAGAATTCATCAAAATAAAATCAAATGTTGCTTTGTCTTCAACGCGACCTGTTTTGATAATCCGCTGCACACATACCTCTCCGGGCGATGGCTGTTTCAAAAATCGCAGCCGTCGAATACCGCTTGGGATTGCAACAACGTTAGGTGAGTCAATCCATTCAAGCAGCCCGCACCCAAAGAAGCATGCATCTAGTACCGCAGGCGAAAGAATCCAACCCCGGTGATTCCGATCGCCAGCGACTTCTGATACCTGGCCAGCCACAATACGCATCCAGCCGACGCCATCAATTCTTCTGGCTCCAGTTAATCGACGGAACAATGGGCCGTGATAGATCACCTCTTCACGCTCAGCTGGATATTCAACGTCACTCCAATCTGTTGGCGGCTTTTCGTTACTCACCGCACTGTTCTCTATTTGTTGAGTATCACTACAAACAACCTGTCCTCTGACATGCAGCCGGTCTCGTTGCAGGACGGCTCCCTTCCTGTTTCGGAAATCACTGAGCACCTGCGCACTTAGTTCACCGGCACGTTTTGTTACAGATGTACGAACAGCCTGCGGTTGGTCATGAACAAACTTCAGGCCTGAAACAATTTCAACATTGTCAAACCCGTAGAACTGCCCAGCGACTTCACAGAGGCAGGCAGCCTCAGCGAGCATCTCGAGTGAAATCACAAAGGGTAATAGCGGACGATCACGAAAACGGTGACCAACAAGAAACGGTTCTCTTGTAGGATCGAAAACAGTATGGACTGATGCTTCCTGCCCAGTCACGAGATGATCTACAGAGTCAATAAGCGGATAGACTTCGGCCTCATTCTGCGGCTGTCCAGCAATTACAGAATGATCTTTAGACTCGATGGCGTCTGCTCCAGCAAAGAGCGAGTCAAGCCATCGCTGGTAGGTACCATCTGTGAATACAACCTGTGCATCAGGAAGCCCTGCCGTTAATTCTTTCTCGAGATGACGCAAGCCTTGATCGACCGACATCAGCGGCAATTTCATGATCTGGCGAGAAGCAAAACTGGATGCTCGCATCATCATCCCCACCTCATCCCACGGATGCCAGTGCACACCAACAGTTCGCAATTTCGGATGGATCGCCCGCCACCAGGCCATCAACCCACACTGCATACTCGATGCCATGGCGTAGTCAGCGTTTCCATTAGTACCAAAGCAGCCCGCAATTGAGCCGGAGGCGATGAAAAACTTTAAAGGATCAACACGTGTTGCCTTCAGAAGGGCATAGCTTGCATCGAGCTTCGCTTCGACAGTTCTTTCCAGTGCAGCTCTCGATTTCTGCTCAAAACGTGAACGGTCGAACGTCCCAGCCCCCTGAATAATGCCTTCAATAGGACCGTCAGTTGCACGAATCTCTTCGAGAACCTTTTGAATACCGTGTGAATCAGATGCGTTGCAGCAATGATAGGCCACTGAAAGCCCGGCCTGCTTGAATCTACGAAGCGTTTCTTCAATTTCGATACTTCGTTCAATGGGCTCCCAACATTTTGCTGGAGACTGTCTATTGGATAACGCCTGCTTTGTAATTGTTTTTTTGAGCGACTCTTTCTGGTCCAGTGTCCATGCATTCTCTTGCAAAAGATCCTCACGGAGAGGTGTTGTTCCGACAAGATGCATGCGAACACCAAAACGTTCCGCAATGTGAAACGCCTGCTTCGACGTAATTCCTCGGCCCCCACCAATGGCGACCCATGCAGCCCCACGTTGAGGACCTGAGATCGCTGGCCGGGCAGAAACTTTTTCAGCTTCAATCGTGAGCACTCGGCGTTTCCCAAATACATCGAAACCAACATCAGCTACCTGCGGATCACCGGCTTCCTCCAGAAAGACACGAACTGCTTCCGCTGGGGGCATTGCCGGGGCAGTATCAACGACAGCAACTCTCAAACCTGCCCAATTCTTGGATGCCGCTTCAATACGAATTGATCGCAACAGCCCAGCAACAGCAAATCCTTCGGGCATTCTTGGACACTCACTTGTACCAAAGTCACCCCCAAGAGATACCCAGGCTGCAGCCGAGCAGGATGTCTGTTTTTTTGCGTGGCATGTGAACCATCTTTGTGCAATCAGAAATGTCTTCACCACTCCCTGTTGCCGCCTGTCAACCCAGTCGCTTCGGCGACGAATATCACCAGCCGCATATTCACGACCTGTGAGGAGGAGAAGATCTTTCGCTCGACCTTCCTCCAGAAGTGAATCGAGCCGAGACAGAATCTGATCTTCATCGGATTGCGTCGACAACTGATCAACCTGTACGCCCGCCGCTTTGAGAGAACGAACAACTGCGTCAGCATCTTCACACTCTCCAACAACAAGGACTGGGCCAGACAAGGAATGTGTGCCCGCAGATACCCGAGTCGCGTCGCTCATGCGTAGAACATGCCTGCGGACCGAAGGCGACTCGCTTTCTTCAGACGCCGGTGAATCCGGTTTCGCAATAGGCTTTGAACGAGTCGAAATCGGATTCGCTGCAGGCGGACTCTCAGGTAGCCATAACGGATCTGGGTGTCGTAGTTTGAAGTATCTCCAATCGGTGATAACAACTTCTGGCTCAGGGCAGCCAACCTGCATTTCTCGAAGCAGGTGCTCTACCCCTTCCGCGGGTGGCATAAACCGAAGTTTAAGAAGGGATTTAGAAAATTTTGACTCGGGACGCACTGCCATGCCAACTTCATCCCATGAGTGCCAGGCAATAACAACAGATGCAACTTCTGGACGTTGCTCCCGATACCAGCGTACAAGTTTGGCAACTCCCTCGTTTGCCATGCAGTAATCGGTTTGTCCAACCGCACCAAAGCGACCACTAATTGATCCGAACACAACAAAGTTACGCAAGGCGTCTGTCTTTGTCAGATCCATAAGATTCAAGGCCCCATCAAGCTTTGCCCTTACAGTCCTGCGCACGAGCTCCGGCTTCTTTTTGGAAAAACGTGACGCCTTTTCAAAACCGGCCCCATGAATCACACCGACAATTGGACCTGACTTTTTCCGGATTTGCTCCAAGAGGTCCGATAATGCCTCGCGATTTCCCACGTCACATGCATGGTATATCGCTTCGATGCCTTCTGATTTTAAAGATTCTAGCGTCGCATTGATTTCAATGGCTTTCTCAACACGCCCCCACGCATCAGCAGGCAACTCCTTTTTGGCTAACGCCTCCCGCATCACACCTTCACGAAGTTTCCTGAGACCAGCAGCGTCAAGATTTTTCCACTCATCGTGAACAGTGGGCACCGGACTTGAACCAACAAGATGAAGCACCGTGTTTGGAAATCGCCCAATGCCTCGTGCAACCTGAGCAGTCACCCCTCTCGCGCCTCCTGTGATAACCCAGCACCCACTTACTTCAGCAGGTGGCAAGTCTTCAACAAGCGGATTGTTAACAGGGCGCACGGCAAAACGCTGCCCACTCCGATAAATAATCTCAGGGTTTTCTGTTGCACTACAGGCCTCGTCGACCAAAGCCTCAGCAACCGCGTCGTAATCATCAATCTTCTCAAAATCAACCACAACCGCATGGAAACCATTCTTACGCTGATCCCGTGACTCTGTATGGATTCCTTTTACGAGCCCAGCTAAGCCACCCACCGCCGGGTGACTGACACCGTCTTCAAGGCCACCAGGGGTACCCAATTGTGTCGCAACAACAAGCGTAGCGTTAGGGAGCGATTGAGATTTCTCCTGACGGGTAAACCATTGTTGAATGAGTTCATATCTTGTAACCAGTACATCTCTGTTCTGGCTCCACTGATGCTCTCCATCAGTGAGTCGCTCATCGTCAAATGCATCAAGCATGAATAAATGCGATACATCAAGGGTCTCATCTCTCAAGAGAGCAGACACTTCGTCCAACGCAGAATCCGCTGCTCGTACGACATGATGACCTTGCTCCTGCAAAAGATGAGCGACGGCGGCAGCAGCCTCACTTTGCCCAACAACGATGGCCCCACCATACAGCGACCGATTCTTTTGCTCTCTTGGCCACGGAACCAGATGAACTGAGAATCGCGTGCAAATTCGATCTGATGTATCTACAGGCGACTGGTCATTTATTGACGTCCCTCGCTTGGAGTAATCCTCAGCGGTGACAACGGCATTCCTGTTCCCTCTATTTCCTGACTCATAAAAACACGTCCCAGCATTGTCTTCTATGGCATTTCTCTGTGTCTCAAAGAACTCTTGGCAGTCAATTTCTTGAAAATCAACCTGCTGGTTTTCTGGACATCGGCATGCACATAATACGCGACGAACTTCTGGATCAAACACAACACTCAGCTGATTATCAACTCGACGGACTGTATTCATGGTCGAGTGCTTGACTTCTGCCTGACGGACGACGTCGTAGCGATCACGCAACATCATTGAAAATGCTTCCGGTGTCGCATTGCACTGGGGAGCATTTACAAGTTCCTCAAATCTTTTCAGACGTGACTCAGAGTGCGGCGGGATCGCTCCCGTTGCACGAAGCTGAAATGAGTGATTCGCGATGCAGAAAGAATGTGATATGTCTTGAACGATAACGTCGGCAGGACTGTACTCAAGATGCACCGAACGGTTTGCATCTCCGTCGCTGATAATCATTGCCCAGCAGCCATCTCGCTTTGTTGTCCGAACAATGGCGACCGCCTCATCGACATTTGTAGCTGTGGAAAGAATGCGGTCAACGATTCCAGAATGCATAAGACCGCGGACTCTCCTATTGCCAAGAGGCTGATCAAGGAGCATTGAACTTGTAACAACCACACCACATTCATTCATTCCATTAATCCCGGACAACACCCCAGCGGCTGTAAACGCTACCGACGCGAGTTGCCCAGTTGGCTTTCGGAACTGAATGCAGCGACGAATGCTATCTCTCAAAACCAGGGCTGCAGGCAGATCTTCATTCGCACCCTGCAGCAGTCGGCGGGTACGAGTGACACTTGCGGGAAAGACAGCCTGAACGCACCCACCGTCAAGACTTGGATCGATCTGAATATGCATTGCAACAAGTGACTCATAGGCGACACCTGCACCAGCGGCAATTCCTTGCAATTCCTCCCGCTGCTCACGTGTTGTCATCGATTCATACGAGTCGAGGATCGCCTCTGGCTTTGGCAGACGAGCTCTTTCCTGAGGTGGCAGGTCAACAATATGCTCAAGTGTTTTCTTGATTGCGGCAGACAATGCTCGCCCGTGTTCAACACCCATGTCAAACCGTGAACCACGAAGCTCAATGCAACCCTCGACGTCTTTCAGACCACGACCTTCTGTCTGTCCATTTTTTGGATGAGACAGTGCCTCCTCCTGTCGTGCCGTATCCGACACGTTCTGCATCAAATGAGAAGAATGGGATTCCGGCTCAACACCTATTGCACCAGCAACTTCGAGTCCTGCCTGCAACGAGGCAAGCCGGTACGCCGGGGACAGAGATGAAGAAGACTGTCGGGAACGTACATCTGCGGCAAGTACAGTTATATCCCGATCGCCTACAATCCGTCTCGTAAGCCGAGACAACACTCGATCTGGGCCACACTCAACAAAGAGAGTTACCCCATCGCTGATCAATCGTTCAATTTGATCAACAAACCGTACGGGCTGAGAAAGTTGTTCACTGAGTAAAACTCGAATGTTTTCCGGCTCTGCAACATATTGATTATTGACACCACTCAGCAGAGGAATACGCGGTGGATCAAGATGCACCGAGATAAGCGCTCTTTTGAACGGCTTCTGTGCTGGCTTCATAAGAGGCGTATGAAATGGCCTTGGCACATCCAAAATAGTCGTTCGAATTCCTTGTGAATGAACAAACTCAACAAAACGCTGAAGTGATCGATCTTCTCCTCCAACCACGGTCTGCTGCGGGGAATTACAATTTGCAACAAACACCTCTTCGTGAAAGGAAGCACATGCAGCAGCAACAACATCTTCCCCGGCTGCACACGACACCAGACCGCCCTCGATAGGTGCTTCTTCTATCGACCTGCAGCGAAACAATGTTGCTTGGACGGCATTCTCGAACTGAAAAGCATCTGCCGCATGAAGCGCTGCGAATTCCCCGTAGCTGTGACCGGTAAGACGATCTGCTCGAAGACCCATCTCTTGGAGAATCTTAAAAACCAAAGTATCCGCTAAGAGCATTGATAACTGCGTTCGGAAAACATCTTTCCCTAATGTTTGTTCATGATTATTAATAATGTCTTCAAAGGTTGGATGCCCCATCTTCAATAAAGAGTGATTCATCTGCTCCTTCAGCAGACTCGCCTGAGGGCAGGCTGCAACAATCTCTCGCAACATACCCGGATACTGGGACCCCTGTCCTGGGAATAGGCAAGCAACAACTGGTCGTTTGTTACCGACCTTCCCAACAGCAATTCCTTGCGTCTCCCAAAGTCCTCTGGCCTCTCTGTTATCAAATTGTTTCACAACAAGATCGGCTTTACGGGCCAACTCTTCTGGCGTCGCCGCAACAATGGCCAGCCGATGCCCCTTTTGATGAAACTCTTTAGACGCGACAAACGATGAATGCGGATCCTGAATACATTTATTCACAGCCACAAGCAGTTCGCGCGTAGTTGCCCCGCAAAAACGAATGACTTGCGGAGGTGGCTCGCTCACCTTGTTGGGTTGAACAACCGCTTGAGGAACATGCACTGTGTCACCACGCTCTATAAGCACGTGACACGCTGAATCACAATGCACTGCTGTCACTCCAGCTAAAAGCCTTCCATCATCATTTGCGTGAAGTGCTTGTGCGACATGATCCCGAGATGCTCTGTTCGAACTATCTGCAGGCATGCGAAGTTCCTGCTCCTGCAACTCGAATGTTGTTTTTGCAATTGAAAGACCCGCGGAGGCGCCTGCGGCGTGTCCGATTTGTGTATTCACTGCACCAACTGGAACACTCTTACCGTACACATGGTGGATTGCATCTAGTTCTGCCATATCGTCGGCTGGCACTCCAGCGGCTGCTGCTTCAACAAAGTTGACAGAATTTGAAGAAACTCTCGCATCTTCTCCTGCTCGACGCATTGCCCTTTGTATTCCAGCACTCTTCTCGTCATGCCGCGACACACCGATGCCACGCACGATCCCATGAATCCGATCGTTCTCTCGCAAGGCATCTGAGAGTCGCTTTAAGACAAAGACTGCAACACCTTCAGCCGGCATAAGTCCGTCACTCGTTTGATCGAATGGACGAGGGTTCCCGGATCGAGAAAGTGTGCCCGACAAAGACAGGACCTCATAGGTGGCTAGCGACAGACTTCGCTGACCAGCCGCACAGACCATGGCATCGGCTCGACCTGTCAACAAGAAATTCCTACACATATCAAGGGCACATAGAGCCGAAGCGGCACCGCCATCAATTGCAGTTGCACCGCCCATGAGATCAAAAGTTTTCGTAATGCGTGACGCGAGCGAGCTGCTTGTAAAACTTCCGGTCTCATCAACAATTGCAGGAAGCCGAGAAACTACAAGGTCACAAAACTTTTCACAGATAGTCTCAATCGCACTTTTGTTTACTCCACGAGATTGCATTTCTCGCCGGAGAGCCGCCTCGAAATAAGGCAGTCGCATACCAACTTGAAGCGCTGAAGCAAAATCTCCACCAAACACCGTGCCGACTATCACACCAGTACGAGCACGAGGCATTGGTCTATCTGGATAACCTGCGTCTTGAAGTGCTTGAGAAACTGTTTCAAGGAGCATGAACTGAAGTGGATCAGCGGCTGCAATTTGTTTTGGAGGAATTTTGTGCGTCCGCCAGTCGTAGGAGAATCCCTCGATGAATCCACCACAGTTCTGCACTGTCTTCCAGTTGGAGGCAGCGGTTCTGTCGTACACAGCGTCAACATTCCAGCGATCTGATGGGACTTTAGAAAAGTCATGTTCCCAGTCGACAAGCTTGCTCCACATCTGTTCGGCTGATAAATGGCCCGGAGCAAGCACAGACCGACCCACAATCGCAACATCATCATCTGCTGACACTCTGGTAAATGCTTTTGAATCGACTGGCCGAATCGCCTCTGGCTGTTGTGATTTGATGTCTTTTACAAATTCTTCAACAACCACATGTGCGTTCAGACCGCCAATACCAAATGAATTCACTGCTGCCCGACGAGGTAGTCCGTCTTTCCTTAACCACTCCCGCTTCTGAGTCGGCACAACAAACGGAGTGGCTTGCCAATCGACTGCTGGATTCAACTCTTTAATACCTGGCACTGGAGGAATTGTTCCGTGCTTCATGCACAGTATGGCCTTTACGAGGCCAGCTAAACCTGCCGTCTCAAGAGTGTGTCCTATGTTTGCCTTTACACTACCGATTGGAATAGTAACGTCATCAGCAATATGGCTTTTCAATGCTCGAGCAAGTGCGTTGACTTCCGTTGCATCGCCAACGCTTGTACTCGTCGCATGAGCTTCGATATATCCAAGACGAGCAGGATCAAGCAAATCTGCATGGGCCCGCTCGATGGCCGCAATCTGCCCTTCTTGTCGAGGCGCCCATAAGCTTTTCCCACGACCATCACTTGACACCCCAATCCCTCGAATAACAGCCTGAATCGTGTTGCCATCCTCAAGTGCTTTGCGAAGTGTTTTTACAAGCACAACAACATAGCCCTCGGCAGTCACAAGCCCATCTGCTGACGCGTCAAATGGACGAGAGCCCGTAGCACTTACTGACTGTGCTTTGGAAAATAAAACAAGGCTGTCGAATCGACAGTGAGAACTCCCTCCAACAACCGCCATGTCTGTCCGACCCAGCGCGAGGTCATCAGCCGCCGCAGCGAGCGCAAAAAGAGAGGATGAACAGGCTGCATTGAGCGCCATGCACGGACCATCCAAGCCGAAAGCTCGGGCAACTGTTGCACTGCAACGCTGCGCATCAGCTGCAGGGCCTCCCTGTGCTGTCCGGCGAGGCAGCCTCGCTCTCTCAGCCGTAACAGCAGCATCTATGCATTCATCAGCGCGCTCACCAGCAGCCTTTTTAAATTCATCCACTTCATGCAACCACGATGCCGCATCGGACAGCATTGTCCCATACATAACATCACCAGAGAGCCCTGTCCCTCTCGTGTGACCAACATAGACACCGGCTCGAAAGCCAGAAATTGTGAGCGGATCGTATCCGGCCTGACTGAAAGCCGTCGCCGCAACATCGCAAAGCTCAAGGTGTGCAGCGTCGCAATCTTCTGACTGCTCTTTTGTCAGGCGCCATTGGCCCGGCGGGGTGGTTCGAGGTGAGACAATACCCCCGATTGACGAATATGTCTTTCCACGAACACCTTTCTCCTCATTAAAGAAAAGCTTCTTATTCAACCGCTCCTCTGGTAATTCTGTAATTGCTGAGCGTCCATCGGCCACTAGATCCCAGAATTCATCGATAGAATCTGCACCAGGCAAACGCACCGCCATCCCTATGACGGCCAATGGCTCACCATGATCAGAGCGACACTGTTCTTTATTCACTTCATTCATATTGAAATTTACCGTCACCGAACAAACCCTCACCAAAACGCTATGCTGCTGTTTCCCTAACTAGAAACTCGAGGACGTGCCTGAGTGTTGGAAACTCATCCAAAGAAAGATCTGCTCGTGGTGGAATTGAAAAGTATTCACCAATCTCACCGAAGAGTTGTGCCTTTTTGATACTGTCAATTCCAAGATCTGCTTCCAAATCAGCATCGAGTTCAACAATATCCGGTGGATACCCGGTCTGCTCGACAACGAAATTCGTTAGAAAAGAAGACAACTCCTCAACAGAATGACTGGTCGATCGCTTTGATGAACTCACGGCTTCTGCTACGCCGTTCGTCGCAGATGAAAAAGAATCACGCGAGAGTGAGTCTGCGAACAACCCTGCACTGTCTGGCTCAGGATTTGTAAATCCTGCTTCGTAAACGTCCGAAGCAACCTGCGAAGAGCAGGTCGCCTCAACTAGAAAATCAAGTACGTGCTGTAGCGTTGGAAACGCGTCCAAAGACAGATCTGCACGAGGTGGAATTGAGAAATACTCTCCAATCTCACCGAACAACTGTGCTTTCTTGATACTGTCGATCCCCAAATCAGCTTCAAGATCAGCGTCCAGTTCAACAATATCCGAAGGGTATCCTGTCTGTTCGACAACAAAGGTAACAAGAAACTCCGCCAACTCAGTATGCGTATACGTTTTTTCAACAGTAGCTAAGGATGAGATTCTCTCTTTATCTTGGAATTCTTTGTAATTTTGCGATTGGGGACTCCCATTTTTCTGGGCAGACGACTTACTTGATTCATTCAATCTGGCATCTGCTTCTTGCAGTACGCTGGGACTCGTTTTTGAAGATGTCTTTGTTTCAATGGCAAGAAAGTCAAGCACATGACGAAGCGTCGGAAATTCATCTAGAGAAAGATCCGTGCGAGGCGGGATAGAAAAATATTCACCAATCTCACCAAACAGTTGCGCTTTTTTAATACTGTCAATGCCGAGGTCCGCTTCCAAGTCGGCATCGAGTTCAACGATTTCTGGAGGATATCCGGTTTGCTCAACAACAAAATTAGTCAGAAATGTCGACAATTCATCAAGCGAATACCTGACCGCATCCTCAACTGCTTGAGGGGCCTCTTTTTGAGAACTGTAGACAGCCGCACCATTCGTTACTTTCTGTTCAATGGGCTGCGTCTCTTGCACGACTCCCGGTGAATGTGCCTGAGGCACTTGTGGCTTAGATGCATTTTCTTTCATCCGAGAACGACGTCTTTCCGTCGCATCGAAATGCATTGGTCGTTGAAATTTCTTCTCTCCGCTTCTGGCAACAGAGTCTCTTTCCTGCATCGATACTTTCTCCATAGATTCAAGCGTTCTGTCTATTAATATGGTTGGCGGTTTCTGCAACCCGCTCAACAAGGATGATTCGTCACTCCCCTGAAGTCCAATTTTTGAATAACCCTGCATAACAACGTGGAAAGCGCTGTCTTTCCCATCACCAAGATGAACCGCCACGACCGGCTTGTTCCCGGCAGTTTCAATCTGCGTCGGATTATTTTTAGTTGGCTCAACTAACCATTGGTGCGCAGTAGCCATGTCTCCGAGAGACGACAAGCCAAAGACGTGTGGTTGCTTTCCGCTCCTGACTGCCTCGAGCCCTTGAAGCAGCGGGGGGAGACCGGCTGCCGCAGCAAGATGCCCGAACCGTGCTAACGGTGTCGTGATTGGGCGGGGTAGCTTTCTTTCACCAAACCCATATGTTCTCGCAAGGCCTTCCATCTCATGCCTGTCGACACTCGGAATGCCACTTCCTAACCAACTAAAGGCATCAACTTCGTCCGGCTCCATGTCGGAGTCTTGCAAACCTCTGGCACTGGCAGATGCTGAAGCCCGCCACGATATTGAATCGGTACCAGCGCCCACGCCACGAATGACCCCCAGGATGGGCTCGTTGCTTTTACAAGCGTCTGACAACCGCCGAAGAATAAAAACCCCACAACCCTCGGCAGGAAATGAACCAGCACTCTTTTTATCAAACGGTGCAGCGCCTGTACGTTCACTCAGAAGACCTAGCTTATGCATCGCGTCGAAACGATTAATGCTCATATCCTGATGTGCCGCAATGCAGATCATCGCATCATTATCACCGGACCGAAGCTGATCAACACAGCACATTAGCGATGCTGGAGCTGCTAAAAGGCCAGCATCGATTGCAACCCCGCCACCATGCAAATCAAAACTCTTCGTAATTCGTGATGCCAAACTACTTGCAGTGAAGCTGCCCGTCTCATCGAGCAAGGCCGGCATATTTTTCAGACATTGCTGCTGAAACTCCTCTGCGAGATTCCGAGCTACTTCTGCACCTAATCCCCGTTCCATCGCGGCATGAACGAGCATGCTCTGAAACCAGGGAAGACGAAGGCCCATCTGCAACTGTGTTGAAAACTCACCACCGAACATTGTTCCAGCAACAACGCCAGTACGATTACGAAGTTGATCGAAGTGCTTCTCTTTACCAAAACCAATTATTGCGCGATCGACAGCGTCAAGAATCATGAACTGCAGAGGGCTTGCCTGAGCTATTTGTTTCGGAGGAACTTTATGCCTGCGCCAGTCATACTCGAATCCGGAGATTATTCCGCCTCGCGCGACAGGGCTTCTACCAGCAGACGTATCATCAATGCGACAAAACTTGTCTTTATCCCACCGTTCCCGAGGAATTTCGGACTTTGGGTCATCATCCGTCAGAACCAGCCGACAGAATGATTCATACGCCAATGCACCTGGCAAAACGTTCTCGACACCAACGATAGCAATTGGTTCTTCTGGCCGATGAAAACACCTATCCTTCGTTTCCTGACTTACCGCGACTGGCGAAATCCTATTCACCAGTTGATCAGATTCTTCGGACACCCATTCATCGAGAACAATATGTGAATTGAGACCACCAATTCCAAAGGCATTGACGGCTACCCGTCGTGGCACACGAACTGAAACCCTTTTCCAGTGTTCCGCTTTCTGCGGAAGGCGAAAAGGAGCGTCTGCCCAGTTAATATCTCCAGAAAGGTTCCGACAGTTCGCAACAGGTGGAATCGTTTTATTTTCGATCGCAAGAATTGCTTTCAAGATTCCTGCCGCGCCAGCAGTCTCAAGCGTATGCCCAATGTTTGCTTTCACACTGCCAATCGGGATTTTTTTATTTCCTGAGGTGAGCCCTGGGAAAACTTCCGTCATGGCTTCGGCTTCAGTGGCGTCACCAAGTGCCGTAGAAGTAGCATGCGCTTCAACATACTGAAGTGGCACGCCATCACGTAGCTGATCGTGCGCCCGACGCATTGCCAATACCTGCCCTTCGCGACGCGGTGACCAAAGGCTTTTCCCACGACCATCTGAAGCGAGCGAGCACGATCGGACGACGGCCCGGATTGGTAGTTTGTGTGTTCGAGCATGTTCAAGTGAACAAAGAAGGAACATAACGACCCCTTCTCCAACAACGAGACCATCTGCCTTGTCGTCCCATGGGCACGAACCAGTAGCACTGAGAGACCGTGCCTGTGAAAAAAGGACGAGGGTGTCTGAATGGCAATAGGAAACACCACCAACCAGGGCCATATCCAGACGCCCTAATTCGACAGCACGAACACCCTGAACAAAGGCCTGAAGAGAAGAGGCACATGCACCATTAAAGGCAATGGCAGGCCCTTCAAAACCGAGTGACTGGGCAGGAAGCTTCGCTGCCAACATTGCCCCAAGGGCGGGTTCTCCTTGGGCATTTCGTCCAATAGTTTCCTTCCGAACATTGTCAACAAGCTGACTTGTAAGGTGATCTATCGTCGCTTCAGGTAATCCTGATGCACTTGGAATTTCACGTAAGTAGTCGGCCACTTGTTCGATCTGAGCATGACAAGCAATGTCACCGGAAAGACCACTTGATCGAGTATGGCCAACAAAGACACCTGAATTTCGAAACGGCATATCCAAAGGATCCAGGCCAGCATGGATAGCGGCTTCATACGCGACATCACATGCTGTTGAAAAAGCGGGCTCCGGATGGTTTCTAAATTCGTGCGGCAATCTACTTCCGGGCTGCGGACCCCACGTATCAAGCAGACAAGCGATATCCGCATAGGTACGATTGAGTTTTCCAGGAACTGGGTCGTAGAGAAGATCACGATCGAGCCGCTCATCAGGAATTCTCGATACACGAGAGCCACCAGAAACAACCAAGTTCCAGAATTCCTGAAGTGAATCCGCGCCTGGCAATCGGCACGCCATCCCGACAACTGCTACGTCTTTTTTGCGCGAGCTTTGATATTCCTGTGATGTTTGTTTTTCCGGAGCAATCATCAAGAGACCTTCTCCCGCTGAAAAAACATCTCGTGAATTACTTGAACCGATTCATGGGGATCACCGTCTCCTTCGGAAACAATGAGTTGCCCAGTCTGAAATGCTCTTTCAGCCGTGAGACTGCCTCGACTTATTTGCATTAATGCCTGGCTTGAGGTGCGGACACGAGGTCCTCTTCCCGGTTGTGGAAATCCGACACGAGGCTCTCTGCCCTCAGCCCATACAGACCAATTGCCTCCTCCGGGACCTGATACTTCAAAATCAATGCAACACTCATCGTTTTGCTCTGTCCAACCAGACGTTTGAGCAGCGACTGTTTGAGCAAACTTGGTCGCAACGTCAAATTCCGGGGCCTGCATTATTGGCCGAGGCCACCCAAAGTTTTCACGCAACGCAAATTCACACAGGCGGCGAAGCATTGCTGTATCAACATTCGGACATAGCAACTCACTTGCAGCCTCCAGAGTATTGCTCGCATCAAAATCAGGATCATCTCTCCAATATGCAGAATACGTCTCCATCTGCTGCCGAAATTCATTTGCGAGAGACTCAACCACCTGCGACGACTGGGGCTGAGTTTGACGAATACGTTTCTCTTTCCCGTACTGCGCTATGATTGCTTGCTTTGTAACTGCAGCAATCTCCTGAACAAGCACACGATTCGCAGGGGTTAAGTGATATGTCCTGCCATGCCAATAGTCTTTACTGACAATGTGCGCGATTACTTTTGATACCCAGTCTACTGGGACAAGGTTTTTAGATTCATTACCCTGGAGCCCAAGTGCCATCATCCACATCGATTCGGGTATTGGCGGCATACCGTGCATCATTGGCATAAATGATGCCATTACCCGGAGTGGCGTATAAAATCCGTGGTACGTGCTTGTATATGAAGTCCGTGAGTCTCCAACGATAATCGCCGGTCGGAAAAATGTTGGTGATTCTGGAAAACCTGCGGCACGAACAATATTTTCAGCTTCTAATTTACTTTCCTCATAATCATTACCAAACTTTTGGCCCAGATTATTTTCTGTTTCATAGATAGTTCCTGTGCGTAGACCACACGTGTATGCAGTGGATACATGATGGAAGCGAGGAATACCTAAATCTCGCGCGAGCGCGGTGAGGTTGGTTGTTCCACCCACATTTCCCAACCATGGCTCTTCTGTTCGTGGTCCGCCCGTGGTAAAGGAAAGACTTGCTGCATTATGAACAATAGCGCGACAATTCCTTTTGAGCCATACTCGCTCCTGATGCGATATGCCGATCCCCGGACTACTGAGGTCACCAGTAAGGATTACTGGCCTGGGAAGATATCGACCTTCAAGTCGATCCCATCGGCTCATGATTGCATCGACTCGGGATCGAGCATCCGATGTTCTCGAGGGGCGAACAACAACGGCTACCCTGAGCCCCTTTGCGAGTAAATCTCTCAGAAGATATTGCCCGAGGAGACCGGTAGATCCGGTCAGAAGCGTAAATTCTTGCATGGATTGTTACGTTGCTTGAAATAGTGAATTTCAAAACGCAATCCATTGCTCGAAACAGCTCCCTCACCAGAAGATTCTTCCAGCCCGAGGCAGCAGCCATTTGCGTTTGAGCGGAAAAACACAGGTTTCCAGGAACCTGCGAGCAACCGCTAGACGACAAAATTAGGGTATATAGGCAATTTGTGCCTGGCAAGAAGTTTTTGCATTTTTGTCACATTTTTCTCGTATCCTCTCCCCCACAGCCGAGTGAATCCATGCTGAATCGGCTCTCTCACTCTGAAACTCAGTGTTTTCATACAAACCCTCCTCTTTTACACGGCAGCAAGAGTCTTTCTTTATCTCTTCCTGAATCCTGCAAAGAATTGTGGCTGAGTAGGGAGCGTCTACTGCAAGTGCCCGTTCCCTTGAGTGAACTCCCGTGAGACCCTTGCTCCGTTCTTATGCTGAGTTTTGATTCTATTCGCCACCTCCACCAACGCGAGCAGAGTTTGAGATACTTCTACAAATGAAGGACGGCATCATTTACCAGAAAAAAACATCGCAAGACCACCTGTACCACTCCTGCCGAATGGATGAACCATATGGCCGAAGGCCGGTTTGTAACGGTCAGGATACCCTGAGAATCTGAACGTCACCGATCTCCTCCCAATCAACCGATCCAATGTGTATTGAAAGAGAGGTGGAGAGGATGCCATGGCCGGCCGTCCCAACCTCGGAGGAGAATACGAATGGCGAAAGATACTTGGCGAGTTGTGACACAAGGCCGCAACGGCGAACTCATTATTCACGACTTCGATAAAGCTGAAGATATACCAACCTCACATCTGCAGGTTGGTATTGATGACTGTAGCACTGACCTTGAACTCAGAGGTGCACCCGTTTTCCGTTCACTTGTTGGCCCGATGCCTGAAGGGAAAAATGTTATTCGCTACGAAAGTCCCGAAGTCTTCGAGATGCTGACAAAAGAATGGGCCATCCCAAAGGCTCCAAAACGGCGGTCACGAAAAAAGAAGACAGCGACCAATGGCTGAAACGATTTTCGCAAAGATCATTCGTGGGGAAATCCCGGCTCAGGTAGAACACGAGGACGAGTTGTGTCTTGCGTTTCATGACGTTTCACCACAGGCACCAACTCATATCCTCGTCATCCCTAAAAAGCCAATACCGAGTCTCACTGAAGTGACCGATGCAGATGCCCCTCTGCTCGGTCACCTCATGAGAGTGGCGACAGATATTGCGACAAAGTTGAATCTCGTCAACGGATACCGTCTTGTTGTGAATTGTGGAACGGACGGTGGCCAAACAGTGAATCACCTACACATTCATTTACTTGGTGGGCGATCACTCGGCTGGCCACCGGGATAACCCACAGACCTGGATTTGGAGTGTGGCCTGACCAGACTACTGCCACCAGCTTCGGACACGACCAAAGAATCCATCGTCTTCTTCAACAGCCTCGTCCTCTACCTTCATCCGGCGTTCTTCACGGCGGGCAATCCGCCGCGCAACTCTTTCTGACTGCTCGTCACTGACGGCTGCCTGCAGAAACCGTGGCCAGTATCCCTCGAGTCTCGAAAGCACCCTCGCAGTAGATCCGTCTGCGAGTTCCTTTTCCATCTTGTTGAGCACACCATGAAGTTCATTTTGCTGCTCCTGATTAAATACCAGGTCGTACACTTCAAGCTCATCAATTTCAACGACACCAGGACCGAGCATATCGAACCGTAAGCGTAAAGATTCATTGGGGTCGCTAGGGAGATCTGTTACCTGCAAAACAAAACGATTCCATCCTTCTTGCAAAGGTCGCCCACCGGCTGCTGCACCAACTGGCGCAAATCGATAGTACTGTTCGCCACTCTCAACTCCTTCGACTGCAATTCGTAGTGGTGGCTGAGGCACGGATGGGGGCAGTCGAAGCCAGACAGCAACACTCAAGCGACCCGTCTGCGGCGGCTGAAATGGATTACTCCGCACCGTCGCAAGGCTCCCGACTGATGTCATACGAATCGCCTGATTTTTTTCGCTCTCGCCTGCTGTTGGTGATATCGCTTCAATGAGTTCGAGTTCTCCCCCAGCAGCTTCAACAATCTCCCAGCCGGTCACACCATTACCCAGACTTGGTAAATCAAACCCTGGATTATCGAGCACTGGAATCTGAGGTGGCGTCTCGAGTACTGCCTGACGTTGCCGTAAGTCAGCAACGCTTTCCTCAATTGAACGAACTGCATCTTCTTCAAAATGCACTGCTCCAGCGAGTGGCCTGGTCTCTGTCTCCGAGCGATCCAACCGGACAACCCGAAGACTCCAGGGCATGACTTCAATCTCGAACTGATTGTTAACAGTCGAGAGTGTTTGTTCAGTGATAACGTCGACTCCTGTTGCAGCAGTATTCAGACTCACGTCAACCCGTGCCGCCATCCGACTTGCATTTCCTACCAACAGCCAGGCCGCGTCACTGCCCTGAACAAAACGAACCGGAAAATCAGCTGGCACGCCCTGTACAGATTGCAGGTCTCGCACAGGAAAAGACAGGAACGCCTGCCGAATAGCAGTATCACTCACCGTCAATTCAGCCCAACGAAGCGACTGATCGAAAACGACCTCTGCATCAGCGGTCGCCAGACCAAGAAGGAACGACTCCTGTCTCTTTGGTCCACCGCTTACCGCGTGCATGACGCTCGGAGCTGAAAACTCTGAAGCATCAAACGGCCCATGCGGAATAACAGCTGAGATGTCTACCTGTTTTGGCTGCTCGAGCAGAACAAGCCCTCTTCGTGAGGCACGGCGTTCCCAAGCAGACATCGAAGCTGATTGATTCACTGTTGCGATTGTTGCAGCATCAATGTCGTCTTCCGTCGCAGTATGAAGCCGGGGCGCTACAAACACGGCATTCTTCGGGCGGGTGAGCGCTGCTGGATCAAGGCCAAGTTCATACAAAACAGCTTGATCATGAGGCTGGCCCGCGACAACTGGCCTCAATCGTTCAGCGACCGAACCCGTAAACATCAGGGTCGTTGGCATGATGTAGTAATTCCAGTCAGCCTCGGCAGCCACAATACGAGCAACACCCTGATGAAGCACCGCTATCTGCTCCGCCCGCCACGCCAGCCATGCCGAACGCAATTCTCCCTCGACTGCCGCAGCTCGAGTGACAAACCGATTGGGGCCTGAATCATGAAGAACAGTTTTCCCCTGACCCGTCTCCTGTACAAATCTCAGAAACGTGGTGTCATCAAGCCCCCAGGCAACGCCCGGAAGATGAAGCCATCCTTTGGCAGAAAGTTCCAACGCGATTCCGTCTACGACTCCGGACCCTCGCAGCCGCTCAACAAGTTCGGCAACAACATCGAGCACTGCGGCCTGCACGCGAGGATCAAGAATATTGTAATGACGTCCAACTAACGTCTCAGCGGCGTCACGAACCTCACCGTCGCGGCCCACGCAAAGGAGTCCCGGTTTACAGTCATCCTGACCAAGAAGGCTTTCTATTCGAGGATGAATGCCATCGAACCGAAGCGTTGGAACCAGCCCCATACCCGCCTGCTCACTCACTCGACACAGCAATGCAAGGCGGTTTTCCTCATCAAATGAAGGATCGCCTGCCCCTCCTTCCCATCGTGGCCCTCCAGCAGTCAGGTCGGACTGCCAAAGACTCGCCCCGCCAGCATAGACATCAACCGCCAGACCGGTGACTTGCTGGCTCTTGAGACGCTCGGCGGTCTGCCACAGATCATCGTACCAGCGAACCCATCCAGCAGGCTGGCCCACATCTCCTTCGCCACCGGCCTGCGCACCCGTCGCCTTGCGTGGCACTGGCGCAAAGATCCGACGTTCCCCGTAACCACTCACCGGCAACGCCGAATCACCCATCTTTGCTGGTCCTCGATACACAGTCACCCGGCCGACCGTAGCCGGCTGATGACGCGATGAGTTACTGATCACCAGCAGCGGTGATCGAGTTCGAGGCCAGAAAACAAAACGGTGCCGACGAAGCACTGCCGAGGAACCAGCAGGTGATCGTGGCACCTCAAACCCACCGTCATGCCGAACTGAAATAAACGTATCACCAGAGTTCTGCTCAAGAACTGATAAACCAACTGCAACATGCTGGTCGCTCGGGTAGGCGACTTCCACTGCATGCGGCCGACCTGGTACAGCGTCCGTAATCACAATCCCTTCCCAGGTAGGCACACCCGAAGCACTCATTGGTGGCAGTCGAAGCATCGCACCAAGTTGATGAGCCTCAACGGTCGAGTGGCCTGTCGAAAGGAGACCACTAAACCTCGGCATCAGGCTGTCGACAGAAGGAACCTTGGGAAGACCAGGCATCGGCACTTTCGGCAGTGACAACGATGGAATTCGATCGGCAGCGTCACCAAGTGATGGCATCGGCATCGCAGGTAAGGAAATTCTCCTCATTGATGCCATCGATGCTGCTGCCTGCCCCGGCAATCGCCGGAGCCGTTCATGCAAACGAGGACTCCCTGGGTCGAGTTCATAGACCAACTGCCATGACTCTTCGCCGTCCCCACTCGCTAGCATGCTGTTTGAAGAAACAACAAATTCTTTTGTGGCTGTCGCCAGAGTACGAGACCATCGCAGGCTCCCTTGTTCAATGGCTTCAAGCTGCAACTGATACACACCGGGAACCGAAGGAACTCCACATTCAAAAACAACCGGCTGCCATTCTTCCAGCATAATGCCTTCGCCAGTTGGTCTTTCGTCAAAAGGAACAAGTGGCTGAGATTGGATCTGCAGTTCTTCCCCGGTACGGATGTTTTTCAACGCAAGACGAAGTTCGACTCTCCCATATCCAGCCGCCCTGGTTGGCAGCAATGGATGCACATCGACCCGAGCCATTTGCTCCGTTTGCCATTTTGCATTGGGTGACACTGGTGGTGAAAATCGCATCCGTAGAAGATCACCTGCCACGACACCAATCGTCAGACGATTTCCGCTCCCATCGAGTTGATGGAGTGATTGATCAACCAGGAATGCTGCAACCGAACCCTCGATGCCCACTCCTGTCTCTCCAGGTGCTGCGTCCGTAGGCCTGAGCCAAATGCGAAGTCGCTTTGATTGCCAATCACTGATTCGCAAGTCAATCCCACCGCCATCACGTGGCTGCTTATTCTGAATAACCAGGGCTGCCCCTTCACGATGCACCCCAAGAGCCTCATCTGAATGTTCTGAGAGAAGACACCAGTCGATATGCCTGACTGACTTACTGTTTATGAAATTGTCGCCAGAAGGACTTTGGACTGACGGGGTTGTGAGCACTTCGATACGCCCAGTCCACAATCGCTCTTCACCACCTCCCCATTCAATTCGTAGCCGAACAGGCGGTGGAGCTTCGTGTTCCGCTGCACGTACCAGGCGCGGTACTGCCACCGCCGACACAATCAGCAAGAGCACGAACTTGAACAAATGGGCAACCTGATGAAGGATCATCTCAGTAACTATGTACACAACAAATCTAATGACAGCCTCGTACCGTCAACGCAATGCAATGCACCTGCTTGATAGCAAGCGGGGGCTTTTCGTAGTGGCGAGATACTATCGATCACGCCACATGAGGGCAAAACCAGATCAGGGCCAAAATCCGCCTCTTTTGGCTATCGACGCTTTGTTCCTTGATCCACCAGCACGGCGGGTAAAGGTTCCGTAGCAGCCTTTGAATGCCGGTGGACTAGGGCGTCCAGGCAGTCTGCGAGACCTTTTGAGACATCCCGCGAACGATCTGCCACGTCGGACAGGTCAAAGTAATCATCTGGTTTCAGAAAAAGTTTTGCCGGTGCATCACGTGGCTGCACAAGCGACCAACCAGCAACCGTCAGAGCGTGACCACCGCCACCAACGCTAAACACTCGATCTCGAACGCCACTACGCCACAGCCCAGCATCACCTTCAAGAAGCCGCCCGATGCTTTGACCAACGTCTGGAGGCGTTCCTTCCACCTGTTCATGGTGCGTCGTTAAATCGCCCGAGCCTGCAACGCCCGAGCCTGCAATCAGTTCGCCAACAGTAGCCCCAAGGTCTACGGGCATCAGAAGCCCACCATACCGTTGACTTGCCTGCCGATCCGCGGGATCAACCAGAATCGCTGGCACATGAGTCAGTTCCGTGTAGGGCGCTGGTTCATCAGGAGCAATGCCAACCTGCCCATGCAAACCGAGAGGTATGCCTCGCAGTCCGAATAGCAACATCCCGAATCGCTGCCAGCGACTACTGACTGTTGCGACAAGTCGTCCAAGCCAGTCATCCAAGTGCGCGAGTTCACCAGCGAAGATCTGCCGCACGGCACTCACTTGATCCGGGTCTGTCTCATCAGTTACGGCAAACTGAGGAATCTCAGCTTCGGGGCCGGGTGGTGGATCATCCTCATCAAAAAAACCGTCTCGCCACACCTGAGGCGCATCCCATGAGACACCAAGACTGTTCACGTGCACCCACAAAAGATCCGCGGTGCCTTTTTCGAACTCATGTATTGCTGCACGTAAAACGTGCCCGCAACTACTTTCTGATTCTGCTTCGACTGTCACCGGCACACATTGCGGAGCAACACCAACAACATTCAGAGTCGGGAACAGTGTCTTCAGATCTGAGAACTGTTCCTCAGCGTCTGTTACCACTGTCACGTTCCAACCGCGAGCTTCTGCGGCAGCCAGCGGTCCAACGACCGTGTCATGCTGATTGCCGGAATGCCCCAGAGCTATCTCATGGAGGGTTTTGGTGGGATCAGTTGTTCCGACGAGCACTCGATCACATGAAAGACCTGCTGAAGCAAACTGGCAGATCGTTGGATTGGAAGCCCATGTCGCTCCAAAGGGCGAAAGCATCCACGCGGGAAGCCGGTCTGCGGTGACGAGAAGCCAGCCTTCAGGGAGTTCTCCTTGCCAGTTGGACCGTGTTTGGTTCATGCTCTTGGTTATTAATCTTGGGTATAAAAGAGGACAGTATTCTGGGTGGAGGCTTCCACTGGCAACCGTCAGGCACAATTAATAATGACATCATCTTATCGGACAAAACCATCAAAAGCCGACGGAATGCCGTCTGGTATTCCATATATCGTCGGAAATGAGGCTGCCGAACGCTTTTCGTTCTATGGCATGAAGGCCATTCTGGCTGTTTTCATGACAGAGCATCTTGTTAATCGCAGCGGTGACTTAGCCGTCATGAGCAATACCGACGCCAAATTTTACTTACATTCGTTTGTGGTTGCCGGCTACCTTTTCCCACTCATCGGGGCCATTCTTGCCGACTGGATCTTTGGCAAATACCGCACCATTCTCTGGCTTTCAATCATCTACTGTCTTGGCCATCTGTCGCTGGCTGTTGATGAAACACGCCTCGGCCTTGGGATCGGTCTGGCACTCATTGCAATTGGAACCGGAGCTATCAAGCCCTGTGTGTCGGCGCATGTAGGTGATCAGTTTGGCAGTGGAAACCGGCATCTACTCAGCCGTGTGTTCGGGTGGTTCTACCTGGCCATCAACCTTGGGGCGTTGGCAAGTACGCTTCTTACCCCGATTCTCCTGAACGAAAAGAGCTTTCATGATCTTTTCGGAAGCCTTGCAGAACCTCTTGCAGGCGTTGGCATCGTACCGGGGCCATCACTTGCTTTCGGTGTTCCCGGACTACTCATGGCATTGGCAACGCTTGTCTTCTGGCTTGGCAGAAACACCTTTGTCCATGTGCCCCCTCGAGGGAAGGCATTCCTTCGTGAAGCATTGAGCGGTGAGGGCCTTCGGTCTCTTGGCAGTCTCATTCCAATCTATCTTTGCGTTGCAGCATTCTGGTGTCTCTTTGACCAGACAGCGAGCGCATGGGTGCTCCAGGCAAAATCAATGGACATGAAGTTACTTGGGGTCACCTGGCTGCCAAGCCAACTTCAGGCCGTCAATCCGCTGTTTATCCTTATTTTCGTGCCTCTATTCTCCTATGTCATCTATCCGGCGATCGACCGTATTTTTCCTTTGACCCCCCTTCGAAAAATCGGCCTCGGTATGTTTCTGACGGTACCCGCTTTTTCAATAAGCGGTTTTATTCAAGTATGGATCGACGCTGGCCAGACACCCTCTATCGGCTGGCAGGTGTTCGCATACGCGCTGCTCACAGCCGCCGAGGTAATGGTAAGCATCACATGCCTTGAGTTCAGCTATACTCAGGCTCCGCAAAGTATTAAGTCGATTGTGATGAGCTGCTATCTTGCTAGCGTTGCCATCGGAAACGAATTCACCGCTGTGATAAATGCTATGATTAGTCGACCGCCACTAAAACAGTGGCTTTCGGGGGCAAACTATTACTGGTTTTTCACCGGGGTCATGCTTTGTGCCGCAATTGCTTTTGTTGGCGTCGCGCTTCGCTACAGTGGCCGAACCTACAATCCTGAATCAACCTGAAAACCTTTCTTCATTCGGAGATGCCTCATGCTCAACCAGCCTGCAAACACAACCAGCCATACCACTCGTTTGACTCGTAGACACTTTGGCATGGCAGCAGCTGGTCTTCTGGTGGCATCGCAACGACGGTTTGCCAGTGCGGATAGCAATAGTTCGGCTGAAGCTCCTCTCTTCAAAATTTCCCTCGCCCAGTGGTCACTTCACAAAGCATTATTCAAGGGCCAGATAGACAATCTTGATTTTCCTCGAGAATCAAAACGAACGTATGGCATTGATGCCGTTGAGTACGTGAATCAGTTTTTCAAAGACAAAGCCAAAGACTACGACTATCTTGCCCAACTCAACCAGCGAGCCGCTGATGAAGGCGTCACGAATGTTCTCATTATGTGTGATCGCCTTGGCCACCTTGGCGACCCTGACGAAAAGGCACGAACTGAGGCGATCGAGAATCACTTCCCCTGGGTTGAAGCTGCCAAACGCTTGGGCTGTCACTCGATCAGAGTGAATGCCGACAGTGAAGGACCAGCCGACGAGCAGAAGAAACTCGCCGTTGACGGTCTTTCTCGACTTGCTGAATATGCTGCCCAGCTTGAAATTAACATCATTATTGAAAACCACGGGAAGAAAAATCCTTTGACAACTGACGGTGCCTGGCTTGCTGATGTCATAAAACAAATTGATCTACCGAACGCGGGCAGTCTGCCAGACTTTGGCAACTTTTACGATTACGATCGGTATCAAGGCGTTGAAGATCTTATGCCATACGCAAAGGGTGTCAGTGCAAAAAGTTATGATTTCGATGCAAATGGTGACGAAACGAAAATAGACTACCGGCGGATGCTCAAGCTCGTCCTCGACGCCGGATACCACGGCTACGTTGGAGTGGAATACGAGGGCAAAAACATTCCGGAACCCGAAGGCATTCAAGCAACAAAATTACTGCTCGAAAAAGTCAGAGAAGAAATGAGTGCTGCCTGACATTTTCTGTCTGGCCGGACATCCTACTTCGACGACCGATCTGACGGAATTGCAGAGAGATCCAGGTCGACGATCACCGGAAAGTGGTCAGAAATTTCAAGGCTGTTCGCGTGGCAGATAAATGCACGTGTGAGTCCCGTAGCCAGTTGCTTCTCCAGCAGAATGTGATCAATCAGGGTAAAAACATCGTCACCGTCTGCTGCCCCATTCTCGTTGTAATCCCAATGTGATGAGAACCGATCAGCGACGCGTGGAATATGTGCAGCTGCATTCACCAGTTCATCGCCATCACGCTGTGGATCGATGTCCTTTAGCAGTCGCAACACAGAAGTCTGAGTCTTCCGTGTCGAATCTGCCATTTCGACATCTGGGTCATAGTCATTCAGATCCCCAAGTAGAATGGGAGAATATTCCCGCTTCACGATCTCTCGCTGCACAATCCGCCGGACAATCGCGGCCTCAGCCATCCGCTGGGCATTGGCTTGAGCATCACTTGGGTTGCTTTTGAGATGCAGGCCAATGAGCCCGAGCTTGTGTCCGAAAAGACTAAAAAAGCAGACTGCATGCCTCTTCAGAACAGCAATGGCTTCAACATCCCCTCCCTCTTCCTCTGGTTTTTTATAACGCTCAGCCGTCCAGGGTAATGGTGCCGACCCGTTCTGAATATCACGAAGCCGTGGCGTTGGGTTTGGTGCAAAGAGATGGATGAACCGGCCCTGAATTTTGTCTGGTTGCACGCGAGATAGAAAGGCAACATCAAAACCGGTGTAACCATCACGGCCATCGACATGATAGGACTGAAAATCACCGAGACCTTTGTCACGGAGAAGTGCTGCCAAGGCAACACACGATTCAGCAGAAGATACCTCTGAAAGGACAAGAATATCGGGATTCACGACCTCTACCACTGCCGCAACACCTTCGAGATGCTGCATTCTTCCGGGAGGGAACCGATATCGAGCAAAGCGACTCCACTCACCAGGTACAGTGAGCGACTCGACATTGAAGCACGCAATACGAACACATGAAGAATCGTTCGGATCCCCCGCTTGCAATTCTGCGGCTTGCAAATTGAGAAGAGGTGTAATCAGAACACACCAAAAAATTATTCGTACAAATATGCTGCTGCCTGATTGACGGGCGCCTACCTGCATCGTTACATTCTCTTTCTTCTATTGGGGCTATGAACCGGGAAGCCGGTCCATAGCTTTTTTTATTCACCATTGGTCTTTACAGCTTCGTCTGCTCCACGCCTTCAGAAATTTTATACAGCCCATGCCAACAGTTCCATTCGACAGCGACACATCACACCACTCATATGATTTCAATGCCTACAAGCCCTCCACCAGAAAGCACTCCTGCAGCACCTCTATCAACGGAATTATCCGTGTTGGTGAAACTTCCGTCGGCAAAGGTGTCTTCGCACGACGCCAGATTCAAGAGGGCCTACTCCTGAGTGAAATTCACGGAAAAGTGCTCGACGACTATCCGGAAGACTCCAGCTATTGCATGGCTCTTCCGAGTGGAAAACTCCTGGAACCCGCCGCTCCCCTTCGTTTCCTGAACCACAGTTGCGATCCGAACTGCGAACTTTTCTACTGGGAGGATCAAGATATCACCCTGCAGGAAGATCGGCTGTGGCTGCAAACAATCCGACCAATCGTTCCGGGAGAACAACTACTGATCGATTACTGCTGGCCAGCGGACGCAGCAATCCCATGTCAGTGCGGAGCAGCAACATGTCGCGGCTGGATAGTGGACCCGGACGAGTTCCACCTTCTGCCGACGCAGGAAACTGGCGACGATGGAGCCTCCTTGCAGTCATATTGATCTCCTGTTTGGCAGGCTACGGACTGAGTCGCATTCGGATTGACGATGACCTCCGGTCCTTACTTCGCAGTGTTCGTCCAACAAGTTTGTTCAGTGCCTCTGACGCCCAGCTTGTTGACGAGGAATTTGCTCTTGTCGATGCCATTGGGAATCGCTTCGGTGCACCCGATCGTGATTGCAT